>ENA-UOXP01001702-UOXP01001702.1-mixed-culture-metagenome-genome-assembly--contig:-NODE-1702-length-14972-cov-4.344372_pt1 | contig 14972 bp, 17 predicted proteins | sample MGYA00238161_ERZ761639 | MGnify/ENA primary metagenome ERZ761639 (study PRJEB28913, sample SAMN08776760) | mixed culture metagenome | isolation source: Freshwater growth medium | place: USA...
CGGCATCTCCAAATCCACCGTCAGCGAGATAGCCAGCTACGCACGCGTGGCTGGTGTGGACTGGGCAGTTCTTCAGGTCGGGTTTCATCGAAGTGTGGAGGGATGTACATCGTAGGTAGGCGAATGAGACGGTATGAAGGATCTCTACTTTTGTGGCAAACCGGCATAATTAAAAGATCCAGTTTTTATAGGTTCTCAGGCACTGGACCCCGCGCGGCGTGCCACGGCCGGCTCACGCACACTCCGATCCCGCTTGATCTTGGGCCCCAGGAAAACCTGGGCTCAGTTCGCCGCGCCGCTGGCCCTTGACACACAGCGCTTTGGCCACGGTCTGGTGGACGCCGGGGACCCGCTCAGGGTCTCAGATAAATCGCAGCCAGCACAAACGCGGCCATCCACAGGGTTTCAACCAGCAGCAAGGCGAACGGTTTCCATCCGGCGAGGGCCAATTGCCGGAACGAGGTCTTGATGCCCAAGGCCGAAATGGCGACGACCAGACAAATTCGAGACACATGGTTCAGGCCCTCCTGAACGGCCACGGGCACTCCGCCCGTTGAGTTGAGAGCCACAAGGGCCACAAAAACCCACAAAAACCAGGGTGCCAACGCCTGCTTGACCGCAGTCGTGCCATCCTGTGACTGCTCGCGCTCTTTCTTGAACATGCTGGACACCACCACCACGACCACGACCAGCATGGACACCCGGAACAGCTTGACGATGGTGGCGTAGTCACCCGTTTCATGGTTCAACATGTAACCCGCGCCGACAACCTGCGCCACGTCATGAATGGTGCCACCAAGAAACAGGCCGGCCAGCTCCGGCGGCAGGTGCAAAACTTTGGCGATCAGGGGATAGGCCACCATGGCCAGGGTGGACAGCACGGTCACGGTCACCACCACCATCAGAGTGAAGCGTTCACTGTCTTTGTTGCGTGGCAGCACCGCCGAAATCGCCAGCGCCGCCGACGCGCCGCAGATGGCGACCGAGCCACCCGACAACACCGCTTGCGCGCGGTTCATCCCCAGCCGACGTCCCAACAGCATCCCACACAGCAGCGTGGTCACGACGGCGGCGATGACGATCGCCGCAGTGCTCCAGCCCAGGCCTGCAATTTGACTCGCCGTGATGCGCGCACCGAGCAGGCCGACGCCCAGGCGCAGCACGGTACGCGAGCAGAATTCGATACCAGGCCTGGTCGTGGCGTCATGGCTGAGGTAGTGAAAAGCCACACCAAAGAACAGGGCATACAAGAACTGTGGCCCGCCATGCAGCGTGGACACCAGGGTGGCGGCCATCGCAATCACACAACACAAGGCGGCACCGGGGAAAAGTTGCAGCAGGTGCTGCGGCATCCAAGCGTGGTGGGCCGTGTGGGCGGTTGACCTTGGCGACAGGAACTTGAACACAGGTAACCTCTTTCGAACAGCCCGCGTTGGGCATGCGTGGGAGGGCTATGCCCCTCAATGAATAGAGAATAGGCAAAAGTCATTAAATAAAAAAGCGGATAATATCGTTCAGAATGATCGATAAATTCAATCAACAATCCTTCCAGCGCCTGCGCCTCAACCTGCGTCAGCTCGAAGTCTTTCTGGCCACGGCGCGTGGCGGCAGCACACGTGCGGCGGCCGATCTGATCGCACGCTCGCAATCAGCGGCCAGCACCTCGCTGGCCGAACTCGAGGCGGCACTGGGCGTTGAACTGTTCGACCGCATCGGCCGGCGCCTGCTGCTCAACGAGAACGGGCGCGCGCTGTTGCCCAAGGCCCAGGCCCTGGTTGAGGAGGCGGCCGAGGTTCAAGCCCTGTTCACGGACGAGCACGCCGCGCCTTTGCTGGTCGCTGCCAGCTTCACAATCGGCGAATACCTGTTGCCCAGCCTGGTGGCGCAATGGACGCAACAGCACCCCAAGAGCCACATCCATCTGCGCATAGGCAACACCAGCGAAGTGATCGCCGCGGTGGCTGCCCTGGACGTCGACATCGGCTTCGTCGAGGGGTCGCAGACGCATTCCGACCTGGTCGTGCGGCCCTGGCTGGATGACGAAATGGTGATCCTCGCTGCACCGGACCACCCGCTGGCGAATCGCTGCGCGACGGCCCGCCAGTTGGCCGACGCCACCTGGGTACTGCGAGAACGTGGCTCCGGCACACGCCAGATCGCGGATGAGTGGTTGCTGAAAAATCTAGACCAGGTGCGCGTCGGCTTCGAACTTGGCAGCACCGAAGCGATCAAGCGCGTGGTGGCGGCGAGCGATGGCCTCGGCTGCCTTTCGCGCCACGCAGTGACGCAAAGCGTGGAAGACGGGCACCTGGTCGAACTGCAAACACGTCTGCCCAAAGCAAACCGCAAGCTCGCCATCGTGCTGCACCGCGAAAAGCGGCTGGGCCGCGCGACCACGGAGTTCCTGGCGCACTGCAGCGCCGCCGCGCCATGAGGATCTTGTGACCGGTGCGGCGAAAAGGTTGAGCTTGGCGAGGTTGGCTTCGCCGAGATGACATCGATCGGTTTCGAGTCTCAGATGACCACTGCCAAGAAGCACACCGCATTCAACCGTGCCCTCACTCCCAGCGCCGAGCTGGCCGCTGTGATCGGTGCAACGCCGCAACCCCGCACCGAAGTTGTGAAGCTCATGTGGGAGTACATCAAGGCCAACAACCTGCAGAACCCGAAGAACAAGCGAAACATCCTGGCGGACACCAAGCTCAAGGCCGTCTTCGGAAAGGATGAAGTCACCATGTTCGAGATGACCGGGCTGGTGGGCAAGCACCTGAGCTAACTGGAGACCACGGGGCATGGCCGCACGGTACCGTCCTTAAACTCGAATAGCGCAGCAACACGTCGCTTTCGCTCCAAGCTCTAGGCCCTGGCGTTCATACAGTCGGTAAAAAATCTTAGTTAAATCAAATACATAGCTGCTTTTCTGCGGATTTTGCAGGAATCACGGCCGACACTCCAACGCATCACCGATGCCTTGGCGCGGTTGATGGCGTTTGCACGGTGGGCCCTGTCGCCTTTGAGGCGATTCAGTTTCTGATCGATTTCGCTGATTTCACGATCAAGGCGCGTGATTTCAGTCGAGGCTTGGCTCTGGGAGGCGTCCCGTTCCTTTTGCACCCTCTGGCTCGCAGATGATTGGCGACCAACGAGGTCCTCGGTCCTGGCGTTCTTGGCATTGAGGAGGCCTTCGTCGGTTTGGTGGGCGCTCTCCGCCGCTCTGCGAACACCTTCTGCCTGTTTTAGGGCGGCCTCCTGAGCCTTGACCGAAGCCTCAGCCCGTACAACACGGTCCTGACACTCTGCGATGGCCTGGCGCGCCGATTCGTCGTCGGCCCAGTCGGGAGCGGGCAGGGCCGCCGTGTTGAGGGACCAGCCGTACAGCGATGAAGCTCCCTCCTCAGCGAGGTGGGGAGTCAGCTCCGTGTGGCCAAGAAGCCGCGGGTCAATCACGCGCGCGAGGTGGGTTCGCCAGGTCTGGTCTTCACTGGATCGAAGAGCAGACAGCAGGGTGCCGTCGGCCGGCGCCAGCATCTGCTGAGCTTGGGCGAGTGAGTCCCGTGCCTGGGTGAGCTGCTGGCGAGCCTGCTGCAGAAACCCTTCCTGGAGATCGAACTCAACCTTCGCCTGGTGCACGGCGTTCGCAAGCGGAACGAGAGCCCTCTGGGCTGAGGCAATGGCGCTGTAGTGCTGGCGCAGGTCATCATCTGCAGCGGTCAACAAGGCGATGGCCTCCGCGCTGGCGGCAGGGGACTTCTTGCGGGCGATCCACTCTCCCCGAGTGGATTGCAGATTGCCCTTCAGTTCATCGAGTGTTTGTCGCAGCCCTTCGATCTCATCATCGAGATCCTTCAGCTGGTGCTTCTCGTTGAGTGACACCTTGCCGAGGCCCTGAACCAGCCGATCGTTGAGCGGGCCTTTGGACTGTTCGAGCCGGAAGGAATGGTCAGCAGCGCGCGTGCGCGCCCCGTGCTCCAGGTTCTGAAAATGGGCGATCAGGTTGGCGTGGCTCTGCTTGTGTGCCTCAAGCTGAGAGTTCTTCAAGGCCAGGTTCGATTCCAGCTGTCCCAGTCCGGTGAGCTTGATCTCGCATCCCGGCGCATCATGGTCCCGGAAGTAGTGCGCCAGATCCTGCTGCTCCTTGAATGCCTCTTGGGCGACCGTGGCCGCATCCGACGCCGTTTTAACCGCCGACTCAAGCCCCGCCAGAGCCAGCTGCTCAGCGGTGAGTGCGCTCTGCCGATCTGCCTTGGAGTCCGCCAGGGTTCTGCCCAGGCGCTCTACCTCCTGGCTGCGGATCAGATGCAGGGCTTCGATGTCGCCTCGGCAGGCCCGGATCGTCGCCTCAAGTCGGCGGAAGTCGCCCAGGCTGTCGTGAAGGGCGCTCACCTGGGGCTGCAGTTTGAGGGCGTCCTTGCAGGCCTGTCGGTCGCGAACCCACTGCTCGATCTGGCTCTTGCCCTGCTTGTACGACAGTACACCCCGCGAACCACCTGCCCCCAGCTCGCTCTGTGCCAGGCTCACCGCCACCTGGATGATGTCGGAGAAGTTGACGCTCTTCTTGACCATGGCCGCCACCACCCGGTCCAGGTTGGCCAAGGGGCGGGGCCCGAACGAAAAGTCCTGGCTGATGGACCCAAGGGCCACCTTCTCCTTGGTCTCAGCCGGCGTGCCCAGGATCACGTGACGGTAGTCAGAGGGGGTCAGCCGCTTGTAGGCCTGGATGCCGAGCTCGATCGCAGCTTTCTGTGTCTCTTCCTCGCCCAGGAAGCGGCCCTCATGGACGAAGAGCTCCCTTCGGTACCCGCAGCGAAAGATCCGGTAGCACAGGGAGTCCGGATCATCGGCGCGCCGGCGCAGCACCGCCAGGCGCAGCTCGTTGTCCGAGCCCCGCTGGTACTCGAACGCGATCGCACTCATGTCGGTGGGCAACACAAACCGTACCATGTTCTGCTGACCCTTCTGGGGGTCCACGATGGCGCTGTGCAGGTGCCCGAAGAACAGGGGCAGGAGCCGCAGTGTCGTGGTCTTGCCAACCCCGTTCTCACCCAGAACTGCTGCGCCACCCCGGGGATCGACAGCCGTGATGCGGCCACTGGGCTTGTTCTTGTTGGTGCCGACGTTGATGAGCACCATGCGGCGCAAGCGATAACTGGGGGAGTCAATGAGCATGCGGCTGGAGGCCAAAGCCTCAAAAGGGAGGTGAAAAATGAGAGAAAGGATACAAAGAAAACGAGCTGCCCGGCCGCTTTTATAGGACTAGGGCCTGTTAACACAAACCGCGAAGTCCGTCCGCGACCAGCACAAAGCAGAGGAAGCCGAGAAACATGGCGTCGAGCTTCTCGAATCGAGAGAAGATTCGCCGATAGCCCTTCAAGCGCCGGAACAACCGCTCGACTTCATTGCGCCGCCGGTACATGGCCCGGTCGTATTCCCAAGGGTCAAGACGTGTCCGCGTTGGAGGAACGACCGGAATGAAACCCAAGTCCAGGGCCAGTTGACGTGTCTCGTTTCCTTCGTACGCGCGGTCCATGAGCAGGTGGACTGGGCGATTCGTTGGGCCCAAGCTTTGAAGGAGGCGGCGACCTTCAGGGGCATCATGAGCCTGTCCAGGCGACAGACAGAACGTCACGGCCGTTCGAGCATCCGCGGCAACCAGATGAACCTTGGTGTTCCATCCGCCTCGGGACTTCCCGATGGATTGAGGGCCGTTTTTTTTAACGCGCCCGTGCCATCGGGGTGGACCTTGATGCTGGTGGAGTCGAGCGAAACGGCTTCAATGCGAATGCGCACCACCTGTTCGCGCTGGAGCTCCTGGAACATCTTGTCCAGCACACCGGCCCTCTCCCACCGGCGCATGCGCGTGTAGATGGTGTGCCAGTTGCCAAACCTTTTGGGCAAGCCACGCCATTTGCACCCGTGTTCGGCCACGTAAAGCATGGCATTGACCACCTGAAGGTTGGTCATGCTCACATTGCCGCGTTGAGTTGGCAGGCAGTGCTCGATACGAGAAAACTGTTCGGGCGTGATTTCCATGCACGCCAGTGTCGCTCTCCAGCTCCAAATTGGCAATTAGTGTTAACACGCCCTAGATCATAGGCAGCGCGAGTGATTTGCCATCCTTGAACTGCGCGCAAGGCTCATACGGACGAAGAGAAGTCGCTCATGCTGTGCGGTGAAATAAATGAGCAATTGCAACTAATTGGCTATTGAATTGCACGTAATTGCGTATTAAAATGCAACCATGCAATTAGACGCGAATAAGTCTCCTGGCCAGAGCAAGCCCAACTCACTGTCCGATGAACCTTTGGCATTGATCGACGCCCCGAAGGAACCACTCTTCGCGGACGATGGGCTAAGCGTCGCACCCCATCAAATGAAATCCGCTGGCATTGATCAAGTTCTGAGCGCAATGCGGGCTGGGGGCTCCCTGACCGAATTGCCAACCAGCTTCTACAGCGGTGGCTACAGCTACACCCATGTCCTCACGACGAAGCGCGGGGCGAGGTACCGAGTGAGCAAGCAGGTGCTGCGGGGTGTCCCAGCCGCCAACTTGCCTGGCGGCGCGCACCCCTGAACGATCCACCCCTTACCGCTTGCCGACCGCACCTGTTTTGGAGCACCCATGTCCCTGACCGTCAACCCTGACCTCATCGCGTCCACCAAGTCCCATTTGCTTGAGTCCTACCGCCAAGATGCGGCCAGATCCGATCGCGACCAGGTGATTGACACCTCGAAGTTGGGTGATGAAGGCATCAACGACTTGATCACAGCGGCCCAGGCCGTGCAAGACAACAAGACCGCTCGCGCCCTAGAGTCCATCTTGCTGGCAAGGGCTGGCAAGTTTGACAAGCCGGTACCGAATTTCAAGGCATTTCAAGCGGTGCTGCTGGCATTCCTCAAGGCAGATCTCATAGATGGTTGGATCTACGTGGCAGGCCCAGATGAGAAGCTGTATCCCCAACTTGTCACGGGTGTCACATTCGAAAGTGGTCAGGACTACCGGCGAAGCGGAACCCCCATGGTGTGGATCGAGACGGCCAGTTACGGTTTCAGTCGCGATGGCAACTACAAGCCCACCTTCGGTGTGTTCACGCGCCGGCATGGGTTCCATCCCCAGATAGTTGCCAAGCGCCGTGTCACCGACATATTGGCTGACCAGGGCCTCTACAAGGAAACGCCAGCATTGAAGGCTGCGCACCAAGAGAGTTTGAAGAGTCACTACGGGGGTATCCAAAGCGCCTTCGCGCAGCAATTTCGCATCAAGGGAAAGGCCTTCCACTCGGAATCCCGTGATGGAAATGACGGCGATGACCTGACGGGGCGCCGCGTGATCCACGATCTCGACTCCGACGACTATGAAGCCGTGGTGCGCCATACCGACTCAGCACTGTTCGACGCGGAGGACGGCGTGGGCCAAGTGCCTGAGCATCCAGTGGTCAGGGTGTTTGACCTGAGCAGCCACGGGTTCTACTGGGTTCACGCGGACAACATGGAGCCCTACACATACGACGAATCTCTGCGCCATAAACTGGTTCTGCCTGACACACACCGGGATCTGCTGGATGTGCTCACCACGGACCTCGATGCCTTCGTGGACGATTTCATCGAAGCCAAGAGCGCCACCAACGTCATCTTGTGCAAGGGGGTGGCTGGGGTCGGCAAGACGCTGACGGCCGAGGTGTACGCCGAGCTGATCAAGCGGCCTCTGTACGCGATGCATGCGGGCACCTTGGGCACCACAGCCGAAGAGATTGAGAAGAACCTCAAGATGGTCTTCGACCGCGCCACGCGCTGGGATTGCGTCCTGCTGCTCGATGAGGCGGATGTTTTCGTGGTCAAGCGCGGTGACAGCATCGAACAGAACGCCATCGTGGCAGTGTTCCTGCGGGTGCTGGAGTACACCAAGGCGCTCATGTTCATGACCAGCAACCGAGCGAGCGACATTGACGAGGCCATCATTTCCCGGTGCGCGGCCATCATCGAATACACCGTTCCGGGTGCCCAAGATGCTGCGGCAATCTGGAAGGTGATGGGAACCCAGTTCAAAGCAGAGTTGACCCCTGAGCTGATTGAGCAGCTGGTGGACCTGTTCCCCGGTATCGCCCCGCGCGACATCAAGATGCTGCTGCGGCTGGCGCTGCGAGTCTCGAAGTCCCATGGCGAGCCCCTTGATGTCGCCATTTTCCGACGCTGCGCCATGTTCCGTGCAATCACCATGAAATCGGAGGTCTGAGCCATGATCTATCCACTCCTGGCCCAGTTCTAGAGCCTGCAGGTGAGCCAGTATTGGCACGTCCAATAAGTCAGATGAACGAAATACGCCATCCTTCCGGCGATAATTCAATACAGGTATGAACCATATGAATCAGTTGTCCATCGCTGAGATGTTCGCACAGAGCACAGCGCCAGATTTGTTTTGGCCACCAGCAATTTGCATTGCGTGGTATTTGATTTGCAAGATTGTTTCCAAAGAATGGACCTTTGGCTATCCCAAGGCTGAAGAAACGCCTGTAGAAGAAATTGGCAAATCCTTAGATGCTCAACTGGCAGATGCCTATAAGGCTCGTATGTTGGCCGGTCGAGGCAGTAAGTTTGATCGCCTCTTTATTTCTGGCATGGCGTCAATGGGTGGGATCACGCTTTTATGGGTTGGCCTTTGGATGGTAGGGGTGGTCCCCGCCAGTACCCAAGAGCGTGCCTTCATTGAAGATTTGAGGGCTTCCACTTTTTCCAGTCGCCCCCAGGTTGCAGCAGCGATTTCTGCGGCTGATAGCTCAGCGTACATAAGTCGTCAGCATTACTTTGCGGCGGAGAAAGCTTTTCTTTTGTCCAGCAAATAGAAACCAATCTGCTCCACAAATAGGTCCCTCCATGAGATGTGTACTGCCGGTGGATCAAGTCTTGAAAACGATCCAGGAATGCGAAAAGAACGTACAACGAATGCAGCGCGTTCTAAGCGTTGCGTCACCCCTCGACGTGGACCAGTACGAAGCACTGCGGGATCTTCGCCTGCGATGCGCTGACAGCATTCACACCATCAAGCTATGGAGCCGTAAGGGGCTCCCTGAGCTGACATTCAACGATGACCCGAGTGTGGGCGGGCATGGGGGGCGAGTTATCCCGCCTCAGTCTTCAGCTAACCCGCAGAGTGCTGGTGGCGACAAAAACAAGGCCAACAAGAAATGAAACTACCGCTTCTGAATGGCTGGATGCGCCTGTATGTCATCGCAGTCGCCTTGTGGGTAGGAGCGATGGCCTACTGGCTGTACATGGCTTTGCCCGAGAGGTATAGCCAAGAATCGTTGAGCTTCAGGGCGTCCTCAATGGTCTCGGAGGAGATAGAACACATTCGCAAAAAGCCGGATGCTTTGGAGCGCTACAAATCAGCGGATGCCTTTTGTGAGGACGCCTATACCAAGGCTCAGGGCGCCGGAACGTCGATCAACAAGAATCAGTGCTTGGAGCACATCCTCAACGCGCAAGGCAAAAGTGCAACCGAACTTGCAATCTCCGAGATTGAGATCACGAGAGGGACCAGGCAAGAAAAGCTCAGAGAACTGGGACAAGCGCATGATGAGCAGTTCCGCTCTGCCCTTGAAGATCTTCTGCCAGGATTCGCAACGCGCTTGATTGGTGGCCCCGTGCTGCTTTTTGTATGCGGGTACCTGGTGGGCTGGGTGCGCCGTGGATTTCAGGTTAATCAACAACGCTGAATCACCCCGAAGTAGTTACTCTGCTGAAGCCTCGCTGAATTGCTTCAGCGCCTGACGCTTGCCCATTTTGAGCACCGTCTGGATACGCTCAAGCTGCTTGGCGCGCGGCTGTACGCTACCAGTCTCCCATTTGTAGACAGAGATAGAAGACGCCCCCAGAAGTTGGGCCATCTGTGGTTGAGTCAACCCCAGATCTTTGCGCTTGGAGATCAGAGCCTGATGGTCGAACGCGGCCGATGATGAGGTGCGGGGCGCACGGGGCTCCTTCACAGGCTGCTGACCTTCGACCCACTTTGCAAGCTTCTCCAACTGCTTGGTGAGGCTGCGAACTTGGCCGCTTAGCGCCTTGACCTCCTGTTTGAGGTTCGCCACCTCCGAACGCTGCGCTCGATCGGATTTTTTGAGTGCCGCCTGATCGTCCTTCACCTGCTTGCGTACAAGGCGTGCAACCTCGGCCTGGAAGGAATCTTGAAATGCCGTCATATGGAGTTCCAGTAGGGTTGTGTGGACCAAAAACAGGTATCAAAACGCCGCCCGAGGCGAGGAACCAGGGGCGGCGCAGTCTCTGCTTTGGAGTTGCAGTTACTTCGCTGCCTTGTCGGCCTTGCGCTTGGCTGCCTTGGGGTCCACAACGGCCTTGAACTTGGCACCAGCCACGAACTTCGGCACTGTCGATGCAGGGATCTTGATGGCATCGCCAGTCGCTGGGTTCTTGCCTGTGCGCGCGGCTCGTTTTGCCGCTTTGAAGGTGCCAAAGCCGACCAGCTGGACGGCATCGCCTTTCTTCACGGCATTCTGGATGGCATCGATCAACGTGTCGAGAACGCCATTGGCAGTTGTCTTGGGCAGTCCGTTCTGCGTGGCCAGGATTTCAACGAGTTCAGCGCGGTTCATTGTGGATCTTCCAGGTGGTTGATATGAGCGGAGTGTAAGCCGTGTGAATTGACGGTCTCCTTGCGCGCGCTTTGAGTAATTTAATGCCAGGCTCTAAGATCAGATAAAATAGTGTGCATGAACACTGAAGATGCAGGAATCAACCCCAATAACGAAAGGCTCCGCGTTCTTGTGAAGGGTGCGGGACTGACCCAACCAGCAGCGCTCGCCCTTTTCAACCGCGAGATCAAGGTTCGCCCACTCTCTGAGTCGACTTGGAAGGGGTATTTCTGCTCCCCGGATACCACTCGCTTCAGGGGCTTCGCGCCAGAGCTTCTTGCCCATGCCGAGAAGGTATTTGGGCCCCTGCAGAAGTAGTGTGCAAGAACACTGTGCTCATCAACTGACAACACGAATGGATCAAGCCGTGCCCACGTATGCGACATCAGTGCTGCTCATGCAGGACAACCCAGATGGAACAACCACCACATCGCACACACTTCATTGGAGCGATGCATCCAGTGTTGAAGATGCAATTGAAGCAGCGGTGTCCAACGCCAAGGTGCTCAAGCCACATCTCGCCGTGGTGGACGTGATTTGCGGAAATCTGGCAACTGGGCGCTCCAAGCGGGTTGCATTCGAAGGCGAAGCAAACGCCACAACGTACTGACTACTTTCACAACCATCATGCCAATGTCTCCATCAGTCGCGGCTTCCAGGGCTGCTCGCAAGAAAAAGCAGAACATCCAATCCGCAATCACCCTTGCAGTTGCCTTCGGAGTCTTTCTCCTTATTTCATGGTTTGAGTGGATTGCACTTGACTCCTATTCGTGGCCGGTAAGGCTGCTCATCATTGTTGGCTGCTGGGCAGGGGGCGCAGCGACCGTCATTGGGTTGTTTGGCGCCTGGCTCAATCGGCAGCAATGAAATCGAATTTAGTCCTGCTCTACAGCTGGGTGGCGAACAACTTCCATGTTCTCGTCCCTAAGCGCCGGGGCTCGGGCTATCTTTCGGCCCCCTATGGACACCATCCAATACCAGGGCTGGATGCCGTGGCTATCTCTGCCGGTGTTGACGTGACGGGCCTCGATGGAGCCCTGTGTTTTGAGTGCGGGGGAAGGGTGTTCCACGGTACAGACGACATCCGGCGTGCGTTTGCCGCCAAGGTGCTCCCCCCCCTTGAGATGCACTATGGCATGGCATCTCGCGAGGTCGACGCGTCAGAGTTCTGGCGTTTGCACCCTCATAGCGGTCCTGGTCGGTAAACAGATGGCCATCCCGGCCAGGTGTTTCTGTTCACACCCACTCTCTACACCCCCGCCATGGCAATTGGGAGACTGTTCCTGACATTGTGTGGCTCTTGAGTAGCCCTCTTGTGCACGTATCAGAGTGCCTCAGAGTCAGGCAGCCGCTCTCAGAAAGTCGGCCTCACTGTCTCGAAAGCGGTCGAACTCGCCACGCAACCACTGCCGCATCTGAAAAAAAGACATTCGCAGCTCGGAAATAGCCGTCAGAAATTCCTGTCTGCTAAGGCCACACGGGGCGAAGACGCGTGCGCGCGCGGGGGGTAAAAGTGCTTTTGCGGCCTGCACAAGGGAAGGAGTCTCATGCGCGAGCATCTGCTCGATCAGGCGCGCGCGTGTCTTTCCTGCCGGCGTGATCCCGTGATCCTTCATGAGCTTGCGTAGATCGGCCACGGTCCTTATGGCATCCAGAACCTCGCTGGCGGTGGCGGGCTCCGCCTCATAGCGAAGAAGTCCACGTTCCACCCAGGTGCTGCGTTCGGCAGGGGTGAGCTGGTTCAACTTCGGAAACTCGTATCCAGCTCTCAGGGTGTTCACGTACGCTGTGAACGAGCTGGGGGACAGGCCCCACAGGACCTGGTAGATCTCCACCCAGTCGATGGCCCATGCCTCCGGGTTTCCGCGCCGTTCGCACTGGATCCACGCGGGCCATAGGATCCCCCCATTGATCGCATCCCAAAGCAGGTCATCCAGGGGAATGAAGATGTCCTGCATTCCGATGAACTGTTGGGCCGCAATCAGCGAGTTGGCGGCTATCAGGACCTTCTGCGCGGGGCGCTCCAGGTCGCCGTAAAGGAAGCCCTGTAGGGCATGCGCATCGATCTGCACCCGGGCCGTTTCAAGGAATATGGAGCGCGTCGGCCGGAGGTATTGCCGCGCGCGAGGACTTGAGAGGGCCAGCGATACCGCGCTTTCGCGGGCCTGCTGCTTTGCGAGGAATCGCAGGTTGCGTTCGACCAGCCCATGGTTGACGAACTGCTTGCCTTGCGGGGAGGTGGCAGTGAGGAAGTAGCGCAAACCCATTTCGTGGATCTCGCCAGCGTGGGTGCGCGTGCGGCGCAGGGTGATCACCCCCGCTTGCGCATCGACTCCAAGAATCACACCATGCAGCGGATAGGTGGTGTCACCGCTCCCCCGCCTCTCAAACGTGAACTCGCCAGCATCCCCCCCCGCAGCGTCTGCTAGCGCGCGAAGGAAGGACGGATCCACGTCCTCGGAATCGATACCCATGATCACCCCTACAGATGCTTGCTGTTTTGAGGCCGTGCCTGCTGGGCCAGAACCCCGAATGCGGCTTTAAGCATAACCTGTGTGTGATCACGGTCTTATGTGCTGGTACATCTCTTCAGAGCATTGGAGACTGCTAGCGGGCCCTTCATGTTCGCAATCAGCTTTGGGCTGCCTGCGTGGCTAACTTACTCACCGTCAGCTCATGGGTAGGTATCAGGTGTCACCCCTCAAGGTTGATATCTCCTCAAAAAAAAACCCCGGCCTAGTTGTTAGGTCGGGGTTTTGTTTTGCGGTGGGGCGGTTAAGCCGTGCCGACAAGCTCATGCATGGCCATGGGGCCGCGATCCAAATGAAACGCAGCGCCATCTGCCGCAGCACTGGCGGGGATGTCGATCGCATCCGCACCAAAGCGAGTTGCCAGGTCGTAGCTCGTCCACCCGAAGCGATTCGACCAGAACGCAGCTTGATCCGGCCGAGGATGGTTTCGCACGACAAGGTAGTTGCCAAAGCACGCACCCATCACGTAAGTGCCGTTGGCGATTGACTCGCGGATGGTTTCGTTCACTTCCGAGGTATTCACCACTTGCGAATCAACCACTTTGCTGGACGCATGAAGTGTGAGTAGTTCTTGGGCATAGGCTGTCGCAGCGCTCTCCGATTCGGATTCGATGAGCAGCTGGACGGTTGCGAGGTAGGCCATGGGATTTCCTTGAAAATCGAGGCCCATCGCCCCCACGGGACCAGGCCCCGGTGGGTTGAAAAAATTTATACGAATTCGCGATGCTTCGAAATTGCCTCGCGTTGTTTGAATCAGGTCAGCCCGTACTCAGCGAGTAGAGATTGACCAAGCTGGTTGGCTTTCGCTACCTTGTCACCATCGCTGGCCAACTCGTTATGAATGCGGGCAGCCTCGCGATCGACGCTTGCGGAAATCATGGGGTGAAGGGTTTCACTGCGCATCATTTTCTGGGCGTCTGCGACGTTGCTCGGGCTCATCCCAAGCTTGTCAGCCACCAGCACTTTGAGTGCTTGGCATTGGCCGTAGTTGAGGGGACTGGGTTTCACGTTCGGCTTGGTCTCTTGTGTCATGGTCATCTCCAAAAATGAGACGAGCGCATACCCTGGGGTATGAGCCCGCCAGGGGTTAAACCAAATGGTCGATATTCACAACGAGGCCTGTGTCAATCGACTCTTCCTCATGAATCAGTTGACCGCCAGGCAGGACGACATCGATTCGGAAGTCATCCAGGAATGCGATCCCGATGCGATCGTGAAAGCGGTCAAGGACTTTGCGAGCGATTTCCCATTGCTCCTTGTCGGTCAGGTTTTGCAGCTGGACGGGGCGTGCCAGTCGGACTGCAAAGCTGTATTCGCCAGGAACATGGGTGTCGTCGGTGTCGCTGGGCGTTCCTGTTACCTTCACATCACAGGAAAACGCCATGACTAGCTCCGCGATGGAGGCTGAGCTTGGTTGGGTTGTAGTCATTGTCATCTCCAAGAAAAGAAGACGAGCGCATACCCTGCGGGTATGAGCCCGCCAGGGTTGAATGAAACGTGAGGGATGTTCTGGGCGTGCCAGAACTGTTCATTGCCTAAGCCTAGAGTCTGGCAAGTGCATCAGCCAATGCCGATGCTTTCTCGGGACTCAAGTGACCATCGGGAGAGAATGCCCAGACTGCGCAGCGCTCTTCGATGATCTCCTCCTCGCGGGGAATGCAGAAAGTGACACCGGGATAAAGCGGCGCCAGTCCTTCAATGCCCTTGAGCAGACGTTCAGCAACTTCTGCACGCGGCCGAAGTGTTGAAAGCCACTCTACGTCATCGCTGGTTCCGGTCTCGCTCTCTACAGAACAGT
>ENA-UOXP01001717-UOXP01001717.1-mixed-culture-metagenome-genome-assembly--contig:-NODE-1717-length-14901-cov-5.633302_pt1 | contig 14901 bp, 15 predicted proteins | sample MGYA00238161_ERZ761639 | MGnify/ENA primary metagenome ERZ761639 (study PRJEB28913, sample SAMN08776760) | mixed culture metagenome | isolation source: Freshwater growth medium | place: USA...
TACATTTTCTACATGGCCATCCGAAAGCAAGCGCGCCATCACACCACGATCACGAATGACATCTACTTTAAACGGTGAGCGATACACTAAAGACATGACCAATCCTGCGGAGATAAGCACGAGCAATCCACTGTATATAAGTACTCGTGGCCTAAACATTTTGCGCAAACGTTGTGCTTTGCTCAGTTGTTGGACTTCTCCGTTTTTAGTGGAAAAATGAATCAAATTGCGTGGGTATTCCATTTTATCCATGATGCTATTGCAGGCATCCACACAGAGGCCGCAGCTGATACACTCGTACTGAAGACCATCACGTATATCAATACCTACGGGGCATACTTGTACACATAATTGACAATCAATGCAGTCGCCTAAGCCTTTTGTAGTAGCGTCTACCAGCTTTGAACGACCACCTCTAGGTTCACCACGTTTTGCATCATAGGTCACTATCAGCGTGTCATCGTCAAACATTGCACTCTGAAATCGTGCATAAGGGCACATATATTTGCATACTTGCTCTCGCAAAAACCCCGCATTGCCATAGGTAGCAAATCCATAAAAACATATCCAAAAGGTTTCCCAATGGCTCAGATTAAATGCCGTAATATGTGTTGCCAAATCGCGAATTGGAGAAAAGTATCCAAGAAAGGTAAAGCCTGTCCACATCGAAAAACCAATCCATAGGCTATGTTTTGCTAGCTTTTTCCAAGCTTTTTTCGCATGCATAGGCGCGTCATCCAAACGCATACGCGCTAAACTGTCTCCTTCGACTTGTCGCTCAATCCAAAGAAATATTTCGGTATAGACTGATTGTGGACACGAAAACCCGCACCACAAACGCCCCGCCACCGCCGTAAATAAGAATAATGCTAGTGCTGAAATGATGAGAATAAAGGCGAGATAGATAAGATCTTGCGGAAACAGCACGATGCCAAAGATATAAAACTGATGAGAACTGATATCAAACAACACCGATTGGCGGTCATTCCAAGTGAGCCAAGGAATAGCATAAAACACGATTTGTGTCAGCCAAATCATGACCCAACGCCAATTTTTAAAATAGCCACTTACCGCACGAGGATAAATTTTGTCTTGTGACGCATACAGCGCTACATACTGCGCTTCGTCAGTGGCGTTAACGATTGGGATAATTTTTTTGTTACGTTTTGCTGCAAGATTGGTCATTCCATTTACCTTATCAAACGAATTATCGTTTTAAATTTCGCATGATGAGAATAACGAAATGCATGATAAAAAAACAGAATCAGAAATGAATAATAAAACCGTATCAGATTGATAGCAGTAGATACAGAGTCTCATGTATCAACATAGCGATGATGTTGGGTTGAATCTATTAGACTGGCGTTAATTGTGCCTTTATTAATTGGCCTAGTGTCATCAACGCATGTTCGATGTCGCTATTCCAGACATGACCATAATTGAGGCGTATATATTCTTGAAAACGCAGTTGCGCGGAAAATATAGGGCCAGGCGCTATACTGATGCCAGCTTTTAAGGCCTGCTGATGCAAAATAAGTGCATTCACACCTGCAGGCAGCTTTAGCCATAAAAAATAACCTCCTTGCGGTACTGTAAAATGAATACCCGCGGGAAAATAGCGTTCAATGGCCTGAATAAATTGCATTTGGTTCAACATTAATACATGGCGTAATTGTCGCAGATGTTTATCGTATCCACCTTTTTGCAGATATTTTGCAAGGGCAACTTGCGCAGGCACGGAAGCTGAAATGGTAGTCGTCAATTTCAAACGTTCTATATGCTTTGCAAAGCGCCCTGCTACCACCCACCCCACACGGTAACCAGGCGCCAAGCATTTAGAAAAAGAACTACAATGCATGACTAGACCTGCATGATCAAACGCTTTGGCTGGCGCTGGACGCTGCTTACCAAAATATAATTCGCCATACACATCATCTTCTATCAGCGGAATTTGATACGCCGCCAACATCGCTACTAGCGCTTGTTTTTTATCCGAACTTACCAAACTGCCAAGTGGGTTCTGAAAATTAGTCATCAGCCAACACGCCTTGGGCTGATGTAGCTTAATCGCCTGCTCCATGGCCTCCAAATCAATCCCATGTTTGGGATGACTGGGAACTTCAATCGCTTTTAAGCCAATACGCTCTATAGACTGCAAGGCAGCATAAAACGTGGGCGACTCAATTAACACAGCATCACCAGGACGGGTGACTGCCATTAAGCAGAGGTTGAGGGCTTCTAGCGCGCCATTGGTGATGACAATTTCATCAGCTGTCACATGTAAACCATCAATTAAATAACGTAAAGCAATTTGCCGTCTTAACTCGGCATCGCCTGGGCTGATGTTATCTAGGCTTGCCCATGGGTCTAACTCTTGCATAGCGGATGCCATGATGCGGCCAAGCCTGACCAGTGGAAACAGCAAAGGGCTAGGAAAGGCTGACCCAAATGGCACAACAGATTTATTACGGATAGACTCAAGCACCTCAAACACAAGATGGCTCATGTCTACATTTGTGAGTGCAATTTCATGATTGAGGATAGGTTCTGGTGTGTTGGAAATACTGTTAGCACCTACGGAAACAAAGTATCCAGAACGCTCTTTAGCGACGATGAGACCTCTCGCCTCAAGTAGATAATAGGCTTGGAACACCGTAGCAGCACTGACTTGCCTGCTGGCGCTTGCTTGTCGCACCGAGGGTAATTTATCGCCACGCTTTAATACGCCACTCTGAATGGAGGACGCAATATCATTGGCAAGCTGTTCATACAGTTTCATCGATTCAATTTTTATAGTGAGATAACAGTAAAGACCGCTGAGAACCTTTGCAACGGGTTAACCAAATATTTATTTAGAATACACTTCTACTCACGCAAATAGAAATAAATAAGCCTGCTACTTAGCAGGCTTATATCGCAACAATGTTAGTTATTGATTAGCGGTTATTAAAAAATCCAATATTCATGACCCTGTCGTTCACAAACGTAATTTCAGTTTCTTTGTAGGTACGTTTTGGATCATATTTCACAATATTTTTGTAATACCACATTTCCACTTTTACTGGTTTTTGATTTTTATCTTCAACGTTTTTACCTATCACCGCGCCAGCATTGGTTGGCTTCACGGCCTGTTGTTTTTTGATAGGTGCGCCTAGTTTAGCTTCTACTACTTTTTTAGATTTACCGCTAAATGAATTCAAAAATTCATCTTCCGTGTAGGTTTTACCACCTGCTGACGCGAGCATTGAAAAGAATGCAAGTGAAAGTGCGATAAAAAAATGTAAAGGCGTAACAGTAAGTTTTTGCTTCATGCTTGTGTTCCTGTGTTGTTCGGTGAGTAACGTATTAAAAATAGATGTGTTGACAAACTAGACCCGCTAACTGAAATTTAGTTTTAAGCCGTCGTAGCCTACACGCACATTCGCGGGTAACAAACTACTTAAGGTCTCGTATTCTAATTCATGTGTCATGTGAATCATAACACTTTGTTTTGCAGCAATTTTATCTATAAGCGCTAAACTTTGCTGCACATTGATATGCGTGGGATGCGCTTCATAACGTAAACAATCTATCAGCAATAGCTCTAACCCTTCTAACAGCGGATAGGATGTCTCAGGTATTTCAGACACATCTGTCAGATACGCCATATTGCCGATACGATAGCCATGAATCATGATGCGACCATGCACTATGGGTATCGGCGTCACCTGTTGGCCAAATAGCTCGAAGGGCGATGCAACAGATTGAATGCTCAATACTGGCAGATCCCAAAAGTGGCTTGGCTCACGTATCGCATAACCAAATTTAGCAAGTATGTGGTCGACCGCGTCTTGTTTAGCATAAAGCGGAATTTGCTGGCGATTACGCTGGCAAAAAGCACGTAAATCATCAATACCGTGCAAATGATCAGCGTGGGTATGCGTGTACAGCACAGCATCTACACGCGTCATCGACTCTCTGAGGGCTTGAATACGCAAGTCAGGCCCAGTATCAATCAATAACACCTGGCCATCATCCAGCGTTACCATGCTTGAACAACGTGTGCGATAGTTTCTTGGGTGTTGTGATATGCAGGTGTCGCAATGGCAGCCCACAACAGGGGTGCCCGCGCTAGAGCCAGCACCTAAGATAGTCAGTTGCATGGGGTTGCATCAGAAAATAGACGGAAAAAATTGGCCGTGGTTGCTTCCATTACCTGCTCTAAGCTAATCCCACGCAATTGCGCAACTTCTAGCGCGGTATAGCGCACGTAGGCAGGTTGATTGGTTTTGCCTCGGAATGGAATCGGTGCCAAGTAGGGTGAATCTGTTTCCACCAGAATGCGGTCTAGCGGAATTGTCTTAGCCACTTCTTTGAGCTGACCAGCGTTTTTAAATGTCACTATGCCAGAAAATGAAATATAAAAACCAAGTTCGATTGCTTGCAATGCCACCTCTAATGACTCAGTAAAGCAATGCATCACTCCGCCAACCAAATGGGCGTGCTCTTCTCGCATAATCTTAATCGTATCTTCTGCAGCGCTACGGGTATGGATAATCAATGGTTTATTCGCAATGATTGCTGCACGGATATGGGTACGGAACCGCTCACGCTGCCAAGATAAATCACCTGTTAATCGAAAGTAATCTAGGCCCGTTTCCCCAATGGCCACTACTTTGGGATGCTCCGCCAATTTGACTAACACATCGACAGTTGGCTCATCGATGTTTTCATAATCTGGATGCACGCCTACAGACGCATAAAAATTGTCGTAAGTTTCTGCCAACGTCAGCACTTCGTGGACTTTATCGAGCGTGACAGATACACACAGCGCATGCCCCACTTGCGACTCCAGCATGGAAGCGCGCACCGCTTCAATGTTGTCTGAGAGTTCGGGGAAGTTTAAATGGCAATGTGAATCAACTAGCATAAAGGACTTATAACAACATTACATTGTGTGGGTTGGACGATTAGATTTGAGAGCCCCGCCAAGAATAGATTCAATTTTATTTTTCACTTCTATACCGCCGTCTTTCTCACTAAATTGCACGCCAATACCCTGCGGACGATTATTAACGGCTGAAGGCGATACCCAAATCACTTTACCCACTACCTTGAGTTTCACTGGGTCATCAACCAAACTCAGCAACATAAATACTTCTTCGCCCATTTTAAAGTTTTTATTGGTGGGGATAAACAAACCGCCCCCTTTAACATATGGCATATAGGCAGCATAAAGCGCGGCTTTTTCTTTAATCGCAAGTGATAATACGCCAGGTTTATTGGCGGCTTCTTTTTGTTCTGTATCTGGCTGCATAAGAATGTATAACTCTCAATTGATTGGTATATCAACACCAAGATAATGATGTTGAATGCTTAAGTACATTTTTCTTAAAAAACTTTTACCCAAATATCTTTTTATACTGCAATAAAATTGTCTCTAACTGCAACTCTTGGCTAAGCGGATGACTAGCTGTTTTCTTTGCTTGTACAAGCTGGCGTTGGAAATCCAGCATCCCGTTTAAGTTTACGCTTTTCACCAGCGCTTGCAAAGGCTTGGCAAGCGGCATGTGGTAGTGGCTAGGCAAGTCGTGTACGCACAATTGCAAATCAAATATCCACTTTTGTAACAAATTAATGGCTGCTTCCATACCATGCTCCAACAGCAAGTTTGCACAAACAGCCGTGTCTAACTTATTGCCTCTGGACAAATGCTGGTACACCGTGGCTTGGGCAGAAAAATCATTGGATGACTGCAATGCAGTTAAAGGCGCTCCGCCGGCATAATCAAGCAAATCATCTGCATTCGTTACGTGTTGTGATTGCAACCAGGCAACTGCAGCGCTGCGCTCTGGTATTGGCATTGCGATGGCCTGACAGCGACTCATAATCGTCGGTAACAATCGATGCACTTGATGTGACACCAAGATAAACATTGTGTTATTCGGTGGCTCCTCTAATACTTTTAACAAAGCATTCGCCGATGCCATATTCATCAATTCAGCAGGATGAATCAATACTACACGTAAAGCAGTTGCGCTATGGTTCGTGAGACTAAGCAGTTGAATCAATTGACGTATTTGCTCAACCGAAATCTGTGTTTTCTTGGTGGCTTTCTTTTTCGGGGCATCTTCCGAAGCATCAGCCTCTTCTGGTGTAATGTATTTAAAATCTGGATGGCCACCCTCTTTAAACCATGTGCATGAAGCACACACATTGCAAGCGTGCCCATCTATAGGTGATATGCACAATAGCGATTGGCTGAGGTGCATTGCAAAATCCAGTTTGCCCATGCCGGCTCGGCCGTGCAAAAGCAAGGCATGACTCATGCGTTCTTTTTGACTGATAATACGTTGCCAAATGGATTGTTGCCAAGGATAAATATTCATATAAATTAAATGGTTATAAACAATATTAAAACTAACACTTTAATATTAAATATTCATTATTTCTTTTGTTAAGTGGGTTGCAATCATCACATGTAGATAATTATGCATTTTAACGCCATTCACCATTTGATAAACCAAGCGACAAAATAAATATGCACTATTTTAATCAGCTGATCAGAATCTGATGAGTGATAGATGCTTACTTAAGCATGATTGAAAGTACCAAACAGGCAATATTGATTAGCCTGGCATATAGATGAATTGCCAGCCGCTGTAGTCTGCAGCCTCAGAAAACGTCTCGTCTTGTGTTGAAAAACCTGATTTTTTGATTGGCTTTTTATTTGAGTCGGTATACACACCTATAATTTGTCCCTGTTGTAGCAACAAAGCCCAGGGCTGCTTTGGTGTGATTGGGTTAGGGTAAAGCTGTCGGATATGACGTTTGATGATTGGGAATCGCTTATCGAGCAACAAATCATCCAAAGTACGCGGAAACTCTTTAACGCCAGAGGGGCTACTATCATAGTAACTGGCAATTGCATTGCGATAAGCATGCCCTGTAAAAAGCAGCTCTTTCTCCTGTTCTCTTTGTGTATTGTGGTGCCAAACAATACCAACCACACTTAATGCAATGCCACTGAGCGCCACTACGATGAGCAATCCCACAAAAGTAAAGCCAGAGGACTGTTTGAGCGCTGGCCTTACCATGTTGAATATTCTGACCCATCGATTGCGTTGCCAACTGCGCCGCTGTGGATATCGTATACCATGCCTTCCAACGGCGGCTCAGGCTGATCCAACACCCAAGATTCCGCGCTATCGGCCACAGGATCAAAGGGGAGTTTTGTGATGTATTTTTTTTCGACAACCTCTTCCAAACTGTCTGGGTATTTTCCATGATCTGCGTAAAACTGATCAATCGCCTCACGTGTCGTATTCAAGGTTTCCTTGAGCGCCGCCTCTTTCGCACGCTCTACATTAGAGAAGTATTTGGGATAAGCCAATGAAAGCAACAACGCGAGTATAGAAAGCACCACTAACAATTCGACCAATGTAAAACCGAGTACACACTGACGCTGGCAATTACCATTGCGCATAGGGAATCCCATTGGTACCAATCTGTGTACTGAGAGAATAGATGTCGTAGACATCTTGCCCTGCACTAGGCCGATCTGGCGTACTTTCGTAACTACGCAGGCCCCATTGCGGGGCATCACTATCATCCGATGCATACCTATTTGATTGCATTGGATCAATAGGAATTCGCCTCAAAAATTTAATCTTCTTTTTATCAATATCTTTGAGGTCCTCTGTGCCCTCCACCAGTATGTTCAAATCAGGAGGATAACCCGTGTCATCGTTCTCTTTTTTGACTCTGCCTTCATCGCTTGCCTTTTTGTAAGCATCAATCGCTTCTCTAAGCTGACGCAGGTTATGACGCAGTTCACTTTCTTTATTACGTTGTGAGACCACAGAAGCTAATGGCATGGTGACGCTGGCAAGAATGGCCACAATCGCCAACGTGATGATGAGCTCTATAAACGAAAACCCGCAAGATGGTGTAGCAACCCTCATGATATCAATTGATGTTTACCGGAGGCGTGTTAGGTACTGGTATCGGTTGTGGGTCTACGATAACAGGAGGAGGGACAACAGATGGTACTTGGCCACTCCCTTCCGTATCCGCTGGGTTAGGTATTAACTCCCCTGCTTGCTCATCTGCAGCATTAGGGGCCACTTCATCTTGTGCTGGCGTGCCATTCAACTCACGTTGACGTTCCAACCTTTGTTCGCGTAATCGCTCTAGCGTGGTCAGAGGTGCAGACGGCCCAGAAGCGCCAGCCGGCACTGTCGTTAGCGGTTTATCTGTAATCAAGGTTTCCGTGCCAGACCAATACTCAGAAACTTCAGCATCTGGTAATGCCAAATTGGTAATAATTCTCGGGGTAATCGCCAATACAATTTCTGTTTTGCTTTTCCGGTCTTCTTGATTAGAAAACAATCGACCCAGCAACGGGATGTCACCAAGGCCAGGTAATCTGCTCGCGTTTTTTCGTTCATCATCTAAAATCAGACCCGCTAGAATTTGCGTCTCACCGTCTCTTAATCGCAATACAGTATTGGCGTTACGCGTACCGATGGTGAAAACAGTTGCACCGTTTCGCGTTACAGTCCGCTCACCTAATGAGCTGACTTCTAAACCCACTTTGATATTCACAAAATCATCCAGCATCACGTGTGGTTCAACATCAAGCTTTAGCCCAACGTCGATATAGGTCACATTCTCAGAAATACCCACATTCGCAGTGGATGTCGTGGTAATGATAGGCACTTTATCCCCTACCAATACTTTGGCTTTTTCATTATTTTTAACGCGGATTCTAGGATTAGAAAGTAAATTGACATCCCCTACTGTCTTTTTAAAATTCAGTGCAGGATTAGGTGACACGCCGACGCCACTAGATTTCAATTGCTTGAGCGCTTCTAAGGTTAAACCTGTATCTGCACCAATCACTGCCAATTGATTTGGATAAACAATCCCTAACTCTTGAATACGGCTACGGCTCACCTCAAGTACTTCGATGTCTAACATCACTTCTGCATCTGCAATATCCACTGAGCTCACTAACTTTTCAGCAATACGGACAACCTCTGGCGTGTCGCGCATCACCAACATATTGATACGCTCATCAATATAAATATCTTTTGTTTTCAGCATGGATTTCAACATGCCCGCCACTTGTTTCGCATTGGTATTATTCAAGTAAAAGCTACGAATTTTTAAATCTTGATAATCTTTGAGTTTTTGTACATTGCTCGGAAAAATCAAGGCTGTATTTTCTGAAAGCACTTTCTTCTGTAACCCATTGCTCGATAAAATCATGTCAATGGCATCTTCAATTGGCAATTTCTTTACAAAAATAGAGGCCTTGGTTTCAGGTTTGATATCTTTGTCTAATATAAAGTTAATGCCTGTAGCACGAGACAATGCCTCGAATACTGCTTTGATATTGGCATCGCGTAGCTCTATCGTCACGGGTTTGTCCGTCGTTGGCTTGAGTTTTGGCGGCTCTGTCGCACTACTGCTCGCTTGGCTACGCAGTTGGTTATCCAGCATCAATGCTGATTTTTTACGCGGATTTTCTAACAACACTTCATGCACTTTAGATTTTGCAGCTGCCATGTCATTGCTTTGCAAAAGTGCGCTCGCATTTTCTAATGTTTTATTTTGCGCCAACTCTTTCATCACTTCCTCTTTGCCGGCCAGCGCACTTTGATCATGTGCAGCAAAGCTCAGAATACGTTCATAAAAACGCAACGCAGCCTCTAAATCCCCATTTAAGCGCGCTTGTTCGGCTTGCGCCATTAACTCAAATACTGCGGACTCCTTATTCATGTAAAGGTCTTTACGCAACTTAATCGACTCAGGAGATTGCTTCAGATTGTCTTCAGAGATGGCTGCTCTCTGTTCTGGCGCTTTCTTTTTTAGCTTATTTTCCTCCCACGGTGCTAACGCACAACTTGTCATCAAGGCTAGTATGCAAGCCGAAATCAACGAGTGACGTATGCGTTTATAGGTGGGTAGGTTATTCAATACTCGCATCATGCTTCCTAGCGTTAGTTCTGCATATTGGCCATGTTGTTTGGCAAATAGGCAGGATTCACTTTCGTTGTTTTTAATAAAGTTTGAGGTAAGTTGAGTGGTAGGTAGGTAAAGAGAAGTTGTTGCGCCTCTTCACCATCAAAACGCCACATCGCATCCACGACTTGGCCTTTTGCAACGGCATACACTTTGTTATTGGCCATCAAAAATACCTGCGTGCCATTGGGTCCGTCTTCCATTTTCCCCATGTAGATAAATGGCGTGAGTGGCGCAGTTGGCTCAGGCGGCGGTGCAAGTGTTGCTTTTGCTACAGGTGCAATCACTTCCCAAGAGTGCGTGGCAAATAAATTGGCATGGCGCGTTGTGGGTGCATCACGATGCATCACTCGCCACCCATCTTGGGCAGTGAGTTCGCTCATGTCTTTTGCAATTGAGTTAGATTGTTGCGTGTGAGTGACTTGCTTAGTCGTTGTCACGGCCTGCATTGACTGTCTAGATGTAGTAAGTTCAACTGCTTCGGCTGGATCTTCTGACTGTATGGCGGTCCACCCAGACAAACCAACTGCCAAAACAAGTGCTACCCACAGCCAGATACTTTGCTTGTTTGCACCGGGTTTGCTTGCGTTAGGCTGTATGACATTACGCACAGTCAATCACCTCTCACAAATAACACCAGCACCAACTTGGCTTCAATGAATGGGCTTAACGTGCTATCTCGCATCATCTGTATATCTGAGACTGCCACTGATGGAAGCTGATGCAGAATAGATACCGTCAATGCGCGGATACTGGGATAACTACTTTCTAAAGGCAACACCATTTCATATTGCGTCAGCACTGGCGTACTGGCTGTTCCACGCTGTACTTTGATTTTATTCAGTTTATAGTCACCGCTATTTAAATAAATACCTTGCTTTGCCGCCAGACGGTTAATCTCCGCCAACGTATCTGGAATCGCGCTTTCTGTTGGAAAGGTGCGGTAGAAATCCGCCAACGCTTTTGGTGAGTTGGTTGATTGCGCTATCGTTTCTATCGGCGCATTTCGCTTGTAAGATGAGCTTTGTTGCGCGATAACAGCCTCTGCTTCGACAATACGCTGCTGTGTATTCACGATATTTGAATAAAAATAAGCAGCACTCAAGCCTGTGATGCACACACCGAGCAAACCCCAAAACCCCATCTTTTTGGCAACGGTTTGCAACAGCCATGCCACATCGTGTTGATTCATCAAAGTCATAGTTTCCACTGTGCCAAAATGGTAAAACTGACAGGCTTATTCGGGTCGTCCTGGTCAATGCTGTGTTTAAGCAGATACGCTTGAGAAAACAAATCCATTTGCGCAAGCTGCTTTACATAGTCCAAAGTAACCTCTAAATTTTTAGCTTCACCAGTGAGCATAATCTGCTGTTTTTTTCTGTTGGGTTCTATACTCAGCAACGCGATGTTTTTCAAATCGTTCTGCTCCAAGGCTTGAAATAGCGGGTTCCACGGGATGCTCAGTTGCAATAAAATTTCGCGCGCATGCTTTAGCTCTGCATCGGATGCTTGTACAAGTACAGGCTTAACAGTGGAAGTGTTGCGCTTGGGCGCCACGGTTTTCAACTTAGCTTCTACCGTGTTTAAGCGCTGTTGAGTCACTTGCAATTGCTGTGCACCGTATGCAGTGAGCAATACAGATAACACTATCCATATCAAGCCAATGGTTGTGAGTTGCTGATATGAAAATGGGTTGGCTGCGACAAAGTTGATGTCTAACTTTTGACTCATGTCATTACCTCTAACATGGCATAAGGTGGCGCTAATTGACTGGGTGTTGCAGGCAAACGTAATGGTTTGATCTCCCAACCAGTGACTGCTATTGGCTGGGAACTCGGGAAAACGGGGGCATATACATAAGCGACAGGGTTGAGACTATCATCTAGCAATACTGAGCGCGCTAATGTTGCTTGCAGTTGTTGTTGCCATTGGCTGGTCATGGTTTGTACACGCAGTTGCGTGCAAACCCCTTGCTGTAAATTGGCCAATAAAAGTCTGGAATGCTCCACCACAACCATCACACCACTCGCCTGTTTGATAGAGGAACGGAGCCGATTAAACGCATGCACGAAATAGGGTTGCACACTCACAAGCTTAAACTGCTGCGCATGTGCAAGCGCGGTTAGTGTTTCTAATAGTGTTTGCGGAATAGCTGCACATACAGCGGGCTTGGTGGGCGCAACGTTATCGCATTGCACCACCCAATCTAACGCCTCTACGCCATATACTTCTCTAAATGCGGCCTGCGCATACGCTAACTTTTCTGACTGCGCTATGCCCTGAGTTGCAGCAGGTAAAACCAAGTAGCGCACTAAATCGCCACTCAAACTGATATGCAAAGCCGTATTAGCAGGCAGCGCTAGTTCAGTGAGCATGCGTGCTAAGGCTTGCAGTGCAGCCTGACCTGCATGCTCTGCTTGATCAATAACGGCAAGCTCGCGTTGCATCAAGGTTTTTTTAGTAATGCCAGAGCGATACAGCAACGCAATGTGCGTTGCACCCAGCGTGACCATGAGTTGATTAGGCCACAAACGTAACACGGTTGATCTCCTGCAATGTGGTCTGCCCTGCACCTACCGCCTCTACAGCGGCTTCACGTATGGTGCGCATGCCGCTGCGCTTTGCCGCTTCTTTTAACTTGCGGATAGATTCTCTCGCCACAATCATTTCGCGCAATTCATCATTCAAAATCAGTAGTTCTGCCACCGCTTTACGGCCTTTAAATCCAGTACCTCGGCAATGTCCACAACCCTTTGCTTGCATAAATGTCATTTGGCTGGCGGCTTCAAGCGATATCGCAGACTCTTCAAGCAAACTCGCAGACGGTTGGTCTGGCTCAATACAATAAGGGCACAACATGCGTACCAAGCGTTGCGCCATGATGCCATTCACTGCCGAGACAAAGTTATAGGGGTCTACTCCCATGTGCATAAAACGTGCAATTACATCTAACACATTATTGGCATGCACTGTGGTGAATACCAAATGGCCTGTAAGTGCCGCTTGTACAGCAATTTGTGCAGTTTCAGAGTCCCGGATCTCTCCCACCATGATTTTGTCTGGATCATGCCGCAAAATAGAGCGTAAACCACGTGCAAATGTCAGCCCTTTTTTCTCGTTGACTGGAATTTGCAGCACCCCAGGCAATTGATACTCCACGGGATCTTCAATAGTGATGACTTTGTCGTGTCCGGTATTCACTTCAGAAATCGCTGCATACAATGAGGTTGTTTTACCACTGCCTGTAGGACCAGTGACAAGCACCATGCCATAAGGCTCTTTGGCTAAGCGCCTGAACTGCGCAATGATGTTGGGATTAAACCCCAACGTTTTAAGGCTGAGTCCTTGCGCTTCTTCTGAGAGTGACTTGCGATCCAGCACGCGTAATACGGCATCCTCACCAAACACGCTTGGCATGATAGACACGCGGAAATCGACTTCCCGTCCTTGTGTCATCACTTTAAAACGTCCATCCTGTGGGATGCGTCTTTCTGCAATGTCCAGTTGCGCCATGACTTTGATCCGCGACACTGCTTGGTCTGCGTTATCTTGTCCCTGAATGCCCCCTACGCTGGCCATCACCCCATCTATGCGGTACTTCACCACCAAACCAGTATGCGCGCACTCTAGGTGTATATCGCTAGCGCCCGATTTAAGTGCGTCGTACAAGGTGGAGTTCATCAGTTTGACGATAGGATTAGACTCTTCACTAATCGACTTTAACGAGAGTTGAACAACAGATTCATCACTGTCGGTGAATGTAGCTTGCTCGCCGCTGGACAATCCATCCATTGCACGCATGGTCTCTTCATGGCGCGCTAAAAATGCGGCAATATCAGTGCGATGGGCTAAGCGCCAAACGAAAGGATACTGGAACGAGGTATTGGCCCATTCTTGTAAGTTTTCGTCAAATGGGTCTGCAAACACCATGCATAACGTTTCGTCTTCACTGGCAAATGCAAGGCACTCTTTCTGCTGTGCTTGCGCAAACGGCAATAGATCAAATTTCACCGCCAGCGCATTCATCTCTTTCATGCTAATTGGCGCATAGTGAAAACACTGCGCTAACGCCGCCAAAAAGGTCTCTTGATTGCTTTCAGTCAGTTCTTCCAGCGTTTCAATCACCCGCCGTTGTTGTTGCAAGGCGTTTAATTTGGCTTGCTTAATGCGACCAGCATCAATCACCACGCTTGCTTGATAGGCTTCGGCTAAATTGGCTGACATTATTGAATATTCCCTGCCAACTCAAAAATTGGCATGTACAGCAGCAGCACAACCACACCAATCACCAAGCCAATCATCAACATCAAAATAGGTTCAAATAAGCGCGTGAACCAATCAATCCAACGCGAGAGTTCGTCATCATAAAAACCAGCAACACGTTCCATCATGTCGCCGATATTGCCGCCACGCTCACCCACTGCCAACATGCGTAAAGCCACAGGCGTAGTCAATCCGGTTTTATCCAAGGCTTCAGAAATCGGTAACCCTTCACTAATGGCCGATGCTGCTAATTTCATACTGCTTTGCAAAGCTGAATCCAACAACCCAGACACCGACTGCAAAGCCATCAAAATTGGGGTGCCCCCTTTTAATAGCATGCCTAAGGTGCGGTAAAATCGGGCTAATTGATAGACGCGTAAGCGGTCTCCCAATGCAGGAATTTTCCAAAGCTGTTTTGCCAACCATTTGCGAACACCTGGCTGCGATATGCCAAAAAATAAAGCAGCTAGCGCCACTGCAGAAGCCACCATCATGGCGATACCGTGGTTTTCTAGAAACACACCCCACGCCAGTAATACTTGTGATAAAAATGGCAATTCACCACCTGTGCCTTCATAAATGCGACTAAATTTAGGCACTACAAAGCCCAATAAAAATAGAATGACCAAA
>ENA-UOXP01001723-UOXP01001723.1-mixed-culture-metagenome-genome-assembly--contig:-NODE-1723-length-14861-cov-29.669593_pt1 | contig 14861 bp, 12 predicted proteins | sample MGYA00238161_ERZ761639 | MGnify/ENA primary metagenome ERZ761639 (study PRJEB28913, sample SAMN08776760) | mixed culture metagenome | isolation source: Freshwater growth medium | place: USA...
TGGGGGAGGGTTTCAACACTCAGGTAATTACCCTATGGTGTTTCTACATAGTGGAACACGTACTCGATTAACGTATGATTCTTCAAACACTACGTCTACGATCTCAACTACGATCGTCCGTGGTTGCATCTCCAGATCCGCGCTCGCGGCAGGCAACATGAGTAACATAAACTAACACACGACATTGCGACCACCGATGGCGATCGAGATGTCATGGGCTAAATCTCTCTCGGACCGGAGGCGTTAGACGTAGACTCGACACCAAGGCTCAAGCTAGCGAAGATTAAAGAGGCGCGGCGAGCCCGGCGCGCCAACACACACGGGGCAAGAATCGGAGGAATGTAGGGGAGGGTGTACCGAGAGGCCAAGAGGGCTGTTGCTCGCATCACGCTCACTGCGGCGGCCAAGCACCCGAGTGATGTTTTCGCCAGTTGTCCACGGTGCCCGACGCGTACTTGACCGTGTCGGGGTTGGCACTCTCGGCGAGCGAGTGCAGCTTGGCCAGTACGCCCTTCTTGGTGGCCGCCATTTGTGCAAAGGACGCGTCGTTAGACAGGTTGTACAGGCCGGCGACAGAATAGAAGAGCACCGACTCCGATTCCTGCGTGAGTAGCAGCGTGTCGAAGAGCACCTCCATCGCCGACTTGTCGACGCCATCGGGGGGCAACCGCAACTGGCCCGCACCGCCGAGGTAGGCCAAGTTCACGAAGCAGCTGAGCACGTACAGGCGTGCATCCATCGGCCCCATGCCGAGCACTCTCCGGCCAACGCGAATGACGTCCTCACTCGCAGGCAACGCGGGCGCGGCGTCGATATCATTCAGAAGCATGATGAGATGGAAAACACATTGCTCGGTTTTGCAGTTATTGCAAACCGTCTCCTTGTGGTTCTCCTGCACGTACGCGAGCGCGTGCGCCAGGTCATGCAGTGCGCGCTTCCTGCTGTCGAGCATACCCGACGCCGCGGGCAGCTTCTTGATCTCCTTGGTGATGGCCTCGGGCGTCGCGCGGCTGCCGACCTGCTTGTAGCCGGAGGCAACGATCGTCTTTTTCGCCTCCGCCATGCCCTCATCCGCCATGGCGGATGACACGCACGCCAGAGCCTTTCGTTTGCGCAAGCACCGCCCGTCCCCAACCGCAAATGCCGGCTGTGAATGGCTGAAAGTCCCCCCTCGCTCACGACGCCTCCTCCGCTGGCGGTCTAGCTCGCGCGTTGCCTAGTGTCCACTTTTCCCAGGAACTGAGGGTTCCGTTTCTACTCTACCAATCTGTGCCTTGAATCAGTGCAATCCGGAATCCTGCAATCTCACATTCTCACTTTCGTTCGAGAGGTGCCTTACCTCAGGAGCGCCAACGAGTAACGACTCATACCCAAGCTCATACCGCTGAAAAAAAGGGGCGCCTTCTTCTACTGGACTACACAAGAAACAATTGACAAGAAACCGACCCGCGATCGCGCTCTAATCGCGAATGTATGGATCCACATCTACGGTGACCGTGTCACGCGTCACCTGCGTCCTGCCGGACCTGCCACATTACGTTCGTTCGTGCGGCCCCACCCCGGGCCTATACCATACGTGTTATGACTATTACTTCCAATCTCTCAGGGCGATCGAGCGGAACGGCGGAACCACACGGACCCGTCTCGTCTAACACTCAACACATTCCTCACGCCCCAGAAGTGGTGCAGCGGATCAGCAGTGGCCGGGGTGCGTCAGCCTGATCAAACTCCACCAAACATCGTGGCCATCTGCATCCACGCGGCCTGCACTGGTGGAGTGATGAATCCGCCCGCCATGAGCGAGATGCCCATGATGAACGCGCCCACCAGCGTCGAGCGGAGGTAGTTGGTCGGCTTGAAGAACTCCTTGAACGGGAGGCGCTTGTCCTTGGGCTGCAGATAGTAGCCGCGCAGCTCGTTGCCAGGCGAGGAGAGGACGCACGCGCCGTACACAATGGGGAAGAGCAGCAGAGAGCGGCCGTTCGCGGTGGCGGCGAGCGCAGGGAAGCTCGCAAACAGGAACGTGCGCAGGAAGTTGCGTGAGATGCCATACGCAATGTCGCGAATCACGGTCGGAAGGTAGGCGGTGAACAGCGACTCCTTGGTGATCGGCCGGTTCATAGACTTGCAGAAGCGGTAGTTGGTCACAGGGAGGGTGACTGTCGTGAAGACGAGGCCCGTGACAAACCCCTTATAGGCACCGGAGCCCGGCATCGAAGTCATGACGGCGTTGACTGCCTCAAATAGAGGAAACTTGAGGAAGTTGGTCGGCAGCGTCGTCTGGAAGAACTTGATGGACTTCGCCACATCGCTCTGCTTGATCGACTCGACCACTGAGATGCGCTGCACGAGCACGCGGTTCACAACCGGCTCGGTGAAAGCCGAGAGGCCCGCAGCAACGACTGCACCCACTGCGCCCTGAGTAGCTCCCGCAATGGCCTTGCTCATAATGCTGTCGACGACCATTTCGGGGGCAGCAACCCTGGAAGCGACAAGACCTTTTGGGGTGACCGCGAGCGCCCTTGGTGCCCTATTCGCCGAAGGCACGATGAAACCAGCGCTGCGCGCCACGAGAACCAAGAGAATGACGGCCCTCATAACGAGGTTGCAACCCCCTCAACATTAAAATGGCGCTTTTTGCGCTCTTTTCATTCGCGGGGTTTGATCGAGCGTCGACATGAACAGGCGACGAAACCACACGACCGCGCGTTTGTTGCACCAAAGGAAGTCAAGTCAAGTCAAGTCGCCGCTTAACCTGACTTGACTTTAGTATCAAATTCGATCAAATCCTCATGATCCCTCACTTGTCCTGCCTAATCCGGCCTCGCACTCGACACACCCCGACGCCGCCCTCCACGCTGCTTCGGGCGATTGGCCAACCATGCCATCGCGTATTTACGGCCTCGCCGTCGCGCTCGCCGGCGTGATGGTGATCAGCCCAGATGCAATGCTGCTCCGCTCCATGCGATTTACGGGCGCCTCGCTACCCGACGTCGTTGCTGCCAAGTACTTCCTCACCTGCCTCTTCTTCATCGGCCTCACTTGGATCGAAAAGGACGCGCGCGCGTGCGCTCTGCGCGCGCCAGGCCACTTCATCGCCGCCACCGGCTGCCAGCTGCTGAACCAACTGGGCTTCACCTTCGCGCTGCTCCTCACGGACGCGGCCAAGGCGCTGCTGCTTATCTCGCTCACGCCACTCTGGGCGGCACTTATAGGCTGGCTCGTGCTCGGCGACACCCTGCCGCGGCGCACGCTTGTGGCGCTCGTGCTCTCCTTCGTGTCCGTCGCGATCATCTTCGTGCCGCGCGCCTTCGGCCACCACCATCATCATCGCGACGGGACGCTGCTGGGCGACGTGCTGGCGGTCGCCACAGGGCTCGCGCAGGCGGGCACCATCTCCGTCCACCGGCACGCCTCGCTCGGCGTCGCGCCTGCTGGCGCGAACTCGGCGACACTCCTGTCGACGAGCCTGTCCTCCGCGTGCGCGTGCTCGCTGGCTCTCTCGCTGCCGTGCGACCCTCTCGAGGCATACTCCATGATCCCCATCGAGGCGGCTCGGCTCGGCCTGGTGCCCGGCTTCTGGGCGTGCACGCCGCGCGTCTTCACGTCGCTCGCGTTCATACTGTACGCCGTCCTCGATGCCTCGTGTGCCGGGTGCACGTACATCGCTATGACGATCGCTCCGCGCCACATAAGCGGGAGCGAGGTCGCGCTCATCCGGCTCCTTGAGGTCGTGACAGGCCCGCTTTGTCTCTTCTGCCGCTTCGGCGATTTGCCCGGTCCGTGGACCATTGGCGGCGGTGTACTACTGCTCACCACGCTCGCTGGATACGAGCTCGCCGGCGGCAGGGACGGCGGCGGCGGCGGCTCGCACGAAGCCGCCGCGCACAAGCGCGATGTCGTTGTCGTGGCCGATCGCGTCTACCACAGGTTCGACGGCAGCGTACTCATCATGTGAGTGCGGTGCGCGTTGAATAGCAATACTAGAATAGCCTGTATTTTTAAGTGCAGGATCCCGTGTCGGTGTGGCACGGCAAGGTGCGGCGTCTCAAACATTTCATTCGTTCAAAATAATGTGTCATTTCCACGAGATCGTGGGCATCGTGACCCACATCGCACTCGGCCTCAAAATGCCATGAGACAGCAGGCTATCGCTTCTTCAGTGCATCGGTGAAGGGGAACGAGAAGGGTACCTTCGAATCGCGCAGCTTTGCGATCAACTTCGCGGGGCTGCTGTCATTGGATGGATTCTCTTGAGGAATACCGATGATTGGTAGTCTCTCGCCCGACTTGAGCACGACGTCCGCCTCCTCACCATTGGCCGAGAGGAATGCGACCCGTTCGACGGTGCATAGCTCCGGGTCTTTGCATTCGATCAGCCGCATCTTGAGCGCTTCGTAGGAGATGTCAGAGGCCTTCATGGGCGGCGGCGGCGGTGGCAATGGTGCCAGTGCGGCGTCATCGTCTGCAGAGGCGGCCAGCCAAGGGAGCGCAGCGGCGAGCGCGATCCCTTGCACAACGCCACGACGGGAGACAAATGCCGTGACCGGAAATTGCAGAGCTGCAGTGGAGCCCACGACAAGCACGAGTGATAAGCGCCAAAGCATCCCCCAGGGATGCGTCGTAGAGGTGGGCTCGTTACACCAAGGGAGATTCGTCGCGATGGCGTGTGACGAATTTCTGAACTTCGAAAGTGTTGTGCGGTGCGAATCACGACCCCGTGGCCTTTCGGTGCCGCTCCCTCCGATGCTCTCCCTCCGATGCGCACAGCGTTTGGCGCGAAAAACTGCGCGCGCGCGCTCGTGTTGACTAAACTGCGCGCGGCCGAGAATGGCTGCGGTGCGGCTGTGGCGACCAGATACTTCACGCGCATTCGTGGACGCACCGGTGCTGCGGCACCCAGAGAGCACGGGCCGCACGCCGCAGCCACATTCAGCGGCGCTGCTGCTCCGGCCTGAGTTCTTCGTGCGCCGTCCAGAACCGATTGCGAGCGGTGCCTCCCGGCGCCCCGTGGACGATCAGGCGCTGCTGGCCGACGCCTCGGCCTCCAGCTCGAGCGACAGCAGCCTGCCGCCCTGGCCTCCATTGGAGCCGTTTGCGCCGCAGGAGTCGGTGGCGCCGTTCTGGGCAATGGTGGCGGAGCAAAACGCCAAATGGGCGATGGCCGAGCAGCAGGTCAAAGCCTCCAAAGCCTCCAGAAGCTCCAAAGCTCAGAGCCTATGGGCAATAGCGGCTGAGAAGGCCGCGGGGGCGCGGCAGCAGCACTCCGGCATAACGAGCACGCGGCGGCAGTGGACAACGGCGGATGCCGCGTGCTCACCCCAGTCCATCCCGCGTGCTCAGCCAGTCCCCGAGCCATGCGCCGAGGATGCGAGCCATGCCACCCGGCGGCGGCCGCAGGCGACCATGGCGTTTCTCTCGGAGCACCCCGACCGCACACACCGGGCGGTGACGGAGACGGCGGACATCCTCGAGTCGGTGCATGCGTGCTTCGAGCTTCCAGGTGAGCTCGGGCAGCGCGCGAGCGGCCAGTACCTGCAAGTGGTCGACCTCCTCCCTGCAAACATGCCGCACGAGGATGAGGCCGAGGAGGAGGAGGCTGAGGACGGCGTACCTGCCCCCACGTCCGCCGCCGACGATCACGACGATCACGACGCCGACGACGCCGCCGACGCCGACGTCGCCGCGGCCGGCTTGCCGCCCATTTCGCCACCACAGTCGCCAAAGTCGCTCGCACGCTCCCTCAACGTCGACACGGCAGCGGAGGATGCGCTGGTGCCGCCGCCCCCCGAGTGGGGTGGGCGCGACGCGGCGACGGTGATCGAAGATGAGGAAGCGGTTCTGATGGGGGGGCGGCTGCGCGCGATGCAGGCGATGCTGTCGCAGCTCGAGGCCCAGGCTGAGAATCTCGAGCGCGAGCTCAACGAGACGGGGAACGCCGTCGAGGAGTATGACTTGGTCGAGGCCTCCCAGCAGCACGCCGCGCGTGCGGGCATGCTCGCGTATCTGGAGCGATCTGTCCACTCGGCCACCTTGCATCATGCGATCCACACTGAGGCGCTCGACCAGCTAGGCCGGCCCCGCCTCATCCCCTACGCTGACGTCGATGCCGATGCCGCCGTCGCCGGCGCTGCGACCGCCGCCGCCGCCGCCGCTGCCGCCGCCGCCGTCGCCGCCCCAAAGTCTCCGCCAAAGTCGCTGGCCCGCTCCCCCAGAGTCGCCGCCAACGCCGCCAAGACCTTTGGATCCTTATTTGGATCCCAACGGCCGCCGCCGAGCACCCACCGTGCCAGCGCCGCCAGCGCCCCATCCGCAGCCGCTGCGTTGAGCACTTGCATGCAAGGCAGCGCCCCATCCGCAGCCGCTGCGGGCCCCTCACCCTCTGCCAAAGCCGCCGCCGCCGCCGCCACCACCACCGCCGCCGCCGCCGCCGCCGCCACCGCCTCGGAAGGAGGCGTCGTCGGCAAGGGCGGCAGGGCCGGAAGGAGTAACGGAAGGAGTAACGGTCGCGGCGCCGTGGTGGGCGGCATGGCCGGAAGGAGTAACGGTCGCGGCGCCGGCAGGGCAGCGGCGCCGGCGCGGCAAGCGCCAGCGACGCCGGCAGTGACGTACCCTGCAGTATTGGTGCTCAACAACCAGCTCCTTCCGCTCGCGAGCAGCGCACGAGGCAAGGGCGGCGGCCGCGCCGGTCGCGGCACCGACGCTGGTCGTGGCGGTCGCCCGCCCGCGTGCATACATACCGACGCCGGCAGCAGTGCGGCGGCGCCGTCCAGTGCTGCTGCGCCGACGACCAGTGCTGCATCGCCGACGACCAATGCTGCAGCGCCATCGTCCAGTGCTGCGCCTGTCCCTGGCTGGTCGTCGGAGGTGGACTTGCCTCTGTCCAACCCCGATGCGCCCACCACGGCGCCCGTAACCGCAACTTCTCGCGTCACGCGCGCCGCTGCCGGCGGCGTGGCCGCGGCAGCCAAGGCGCAGACGCGCGGCCTCGCCCGCCGCTCGACGCTACTGCGGGCGACGGCGATGCTGCGTGCGTCGGAGGAGCGCCAGAAGCACAAGCACCTCGACCAGCGTATCGCTCGTGCGGAGGCTCTGATGCGAATGGCACTCGGGGACGATGAGCCACTCCCGCCGCTGGGGGCCACCGCCTTTGCGGTGCGGATGCCGACTCTCGCCGCCGCGGACGCCCCCGACGCCGCCCCGGCTTCCCCCGCCCTCGCCCCCCCCGCCCCCCCCGCCGCCCCCGGCTCGCCGCCAAAGTTGGATGCTGCCTCTCTCAAAGTCGTCTCCAGTGTCGCGCGCGCGCTCATGTCACCCAAGCCCGGCGCGCCCAGTGCCTCCCCGGCTGCACCGCGCACGCCGCCCTCCCGCACCGGGTCGGGCTGGCGCGGGGCTGGCATGGCGGCGGTGCTAGCGTCCAGCGGCGGTTCGAGGTCCGCGCGCCCCACGGCAGCGTCGCCGCAAGCCACGGCAGAGGCGCTGATCGCGGCGGGGCGCGAGCAGCTTGCCCTCGAGGAGCGCCGCGAGCGTGAGCGTCGATCGGCCGCACGCCATGATGACATTCTGGGCGCCGAGGCACGACTGCTCGACGCGATGATGGGGATCTGAAAGCACTCCGCTCTGAAGTCATTACTTATGACAGCTGCACACGGAGTAGTAACAATGGGGGGAAAATGGCTCAGCGCTGCACCCTACTTGCTGTAATAGAGAATACATCTCATTTCGTTTGGTTACTTTCGTTTCTCGGTTCACATTATATAGTCATGAGTCAGCTTCAAGCCGCTTGAAACGCCATGGCCAAACCTCCGCGCTCAAGCCTCGGGCAGCCCGCGGCACCAAAAAGGGAAGTATTGCTCGGCGTACGTCTTGCCCCGGTGGTCGGGCCGGTCGCCAGGGCGGCTGAAAGAGTCGCACAGCCGCCGTAGCACCGCCACGTCGAAGTAGCGGCAAAGATGCTTCTCCGCGACGGCACGGCGCGCCTCGGGTGCCGCGTACGCGACGCCCGACAGGAAGAGGCAGCCCTCGGTCAGGTTCGTCACTGGGGTCAACCAGCGCTCGTCATGGCAGCCGCGGCAGAAGTAGAGGCGGCTCGGCGACGCGCCCTCGCCCACGGCAATCTCAAGCCGCGCTGGCGGCCCATCGGCAGGCATGAGGCGCGCGCCCGGCATCGCAAGTAGCTCTGCGTTGATGACGGAAGCGGACCCCTCGTCGTCATACTTGAACGAGCACATGCCGTCGCCGCTCGGCACATCCAGTTGTATGCGGACCGCACCCGCGGCGCCCTTCCTCTCCCTTGCTCCGCTTCGCTCATGGAGCGGCGGCGCAGCGGGACAGCGCTTTCGGTTGCAGTGGGGCTGGAAGCACGTGCGCGCCTTGCGCTCGTAACCATCGCCCGTCGCGAGCACAGCAGCCGAGCTCTGGTCGGAGCCGATCAGCCTCCCCTGCGCGTCACGGTAGATGTCCTCGCAGCACGCGAGGTACGCGAGCACTGGGAATCGGCCGATCGGGAGCCGGTGGTACCTGATGTGGGAGAGGGCGAGACGACGCCGTGGTGAGCACTAGCATGCGAGCACTGGGAATCGGCCGATCGGGAGCCGGTGGTACCTGGCTTACTTTGAGCAGATGAGGGGCGCAATCACAATCAGCAGCGGTCATCAGTTGCAATAAACGTACCTGGCGTACTCGAACAGGAACATCTCTGAGGATAGGAATCGAGGACGCACGCCGGCATGGCCGTCGGCAGCGCGCGAGCCGTGAATCGCACTCAGAGCGCTCCCGTCGAGTAGCGCCTCCCAGCGGCGCATGAGTGTGGGCGCGTCACGCCGACTGACGAGCCAGTGACGGTCGTTGACGCCGCCATTGTCCTCGACGGCCGGCACCCAGACACGCGACGGATCGAGGAGACTGAGGGGCGGGTGCGCATGCAGCCAGAGGAACTCGAGGCGCGTGAACAGGACGCGGCTGTACTCGGCCCGCCTCTCTGCCTCGGCCCTCTCGATCATGTGCATGCAACGGCTCTGGTAATGGAACTCGCGCAGCGTGTTGCCCTGCGGGTTGCCAAAAGCGGGCGAGAGCATCGTGGGCAGCCATTGGCGCGGGTCTTCGTGGTTCGGGTCGAGCCGCCCTGCGCCCGCGCCCGACACCTGCCGTGCAAACGCCGGCCCGAAGCCTGAACGCTCGAGTGCCGCTCGCATCTCTTCTCCGCTCAGCTGACGTTCGACCTCGAATGCCTTCAGAAACGGCTCCAGCGCCGCGATGTGCTCGCGCCCGAGGGCGATGCGGCGTGCCCACGCGGCGCCGCCACGCACCACTTCGGCCACGCTCGCGTTCAACGTGCCCGCCACAAACACGTCCGCCTGCAGCGGCTCGATGACGCCGAGCCTCACGGACAGACCCTGTGCGATGATGTCCAGGTCGAGGAGGCCACCCACGCACGCGGCAACGGTCGGGAGCGTCAAGCTGGTTGATCGAGGTGGCGGCATTGGAAGATGACTGGATGATGACACGTCGGCGGTGGTGCCAGCGAGGCTGGCGCCCTCGACGGTGGCGCCGTCGGCGGTGCCGTCGGCGGTGGCTTCGTCGCGGCGGCGGTGGCGGCGGCGGCGGCGGCGGCGTGCCTTCGACTCGCTCTGCTGCGAATCCTCCAGCTCGTGAGCGTCCGCTGGTTGGACCTCCATGGAGCGAAAGTCGCTGAACAGGTTGGTGCCATGTACGTCGCACGTTGCATACCACGAGCAATCTCGATACTCGCGGCTCATCGAGATGAACTTGCATCGTGAGCACTCCTGGCACCGCCGAGTGCACTCGGCCGTCGCCGTCTGCCAGGTGCGCACGTGCGATTTGCTGAGCCGGGTCATACCAAAGTTGCCCACTTGACAGTCACCGCTCTGACCGTCCGTCGTCTCGCCGCAATGGCCGGGGTATGCGGTCTGCGGACGAAGCTCACGTGCATGGACTTCTTCTAGCTCCTCAGGGAGGCTGCTGCTGCTGAGCAAATCTTTGGGGCTGCCGCGGCGCTCCCTCTCGGCCTCATGAAGTGGCGTGAGTGGGAGCGCCGTGCGCAGCGCCAGCGATATCAGCGTGAAGCCCGCCGCGAAGCCGATGGTGAAGCCCCCGCAGGTGGAGAGCATTTTTGACTAAACAGCCAATGTTCATTCACAACACACCAACACGCAAAGACCAAACTTCACAGCTGTCGCAGTGCTTCGAAGTCCTGAACTTCACCTCCACGTGCACAGCACCCCAACCACATTCCGAACAATTCAACAAGTTGTGTGCCAGGTTCTGCCTCGAAGTGTTCTGAGAGCATGCAACCGCACTTCTCGAAAGAAGAACGACTTTTGCAAACGACTTTGTGCAGATCGCGGGCAACACACCCGATTTTGCAATTGTGTGCGCCCCCACATACATCCCTCACTCCAAGGCAATACGTCAGCTACGATGGACGACGTTGCTTCCATGTCGCTCTCGCAGCTGCGCATGGCAATCACCGCCGCCGGCCTTGGCCACGATGACTGCCTCGAAAAATCAGAGCTGCAGACACGGGCACGGGAGGCGCTAGCAGCCGCATCCGCGCCGCCAATCGAGCGTGTTATCGAGCTCGACGATGAGGCCGACGAGGAGGTCGACGAGGAGTCGGAGACACCTACGCGAGCAGGAAAGTATGCGAGCATTGGCAACGGAGCTAACAGAGCCGGAGGCACCAGGGGCACCCGCGCGTACAACATCATGCTCATCACCGCTCTGGTAGCCCTTGCTGTGACCTTTGGCATCAGTGGCATCGCGCTCGTTGCTGAGCCCGGTGGCACCATTGCGAGCTCGCTGAATTCCGTTGCAAGCTCGGTGAGCTCCTTGATGACAGCTTCCCCGCCACCACCGCCGCCGCGGCCGCCACCGCTGCCGCCGCCGCCACCGCTGCTGCCGCCACCTCTGCCGCCGCCACCGCTGCCGCCGCCACCCACACCCTCCCCGCCCTCGCTGCCGCCGCCGCGCCCGCCAGCGCCACCAAAGCCGAGCCCGCCGCCGCCATTTCCGAACCCACCGCCCTCGCATCCGTCGCCGGAGCCACCGCCGCCTCCGCCGTTGCCTTCACCGCCGCTGTCGGCGCACCTCATCGCCGAGCGCCTCAACGCTCGCTTCGTCGCCGGGCGGCCTTCGAAGAGCCTCGAGGGCGCCGGTGTGCTCGTGCACCAACTCGACTCCACCGAAGACTCGTCGCGCCCGTGGGTGCCATGCTCCCAGAATGGCGCCGACAACTGGTGCCACACGCTCGCTGATCGGTGGGCGTCGTCCCTCATCAACCAGGACCTGCGCTACCTCTACTACAAGTCGAATGGCGGCTTCGTGCTCGCGCCCACGACGGCGCGCCTCTTCTGCGCGTACTCATCCGACGGCAACTCGCAGCAGAAAGTGTGCCCCGTGCTGTACGGTGACGCGAGCTGCACGCCTGGCTGTTACCCGCCGGGACAGAGCTGCATCGACGTCGGGCATGAGTACGAGTGCTCATTCCCACCCAACTCACTGATGCAGGCGATGCAGGCGCAGATGATGCGCCAAGCGCGCGACAAGACGCACAACGAGATGGTCGTTGACACGCGCTCTGTCACCCCCTTCCTGCCCGGCGCGATCGAGGCTTTCTTCTATCTCACAACCTCCTCGACCGAAGAGATCGCTAAGATGCGCTTCCTGAGCAAGCAATTTCTGCAGGAGTACCCACAGGCAAACCTGGTGCTCCTGATTCTCGACCTAAGCGCCCAGAGCAACCCGTTCAAGCCCGACGACGGGCGCACCGAGGGTGCCCAGAACCTGGAGACGCCGCTTGTCGACTGGGTGGACCCAACGTTGTTATCTGCCGAGCCCAACGTCGACGAGCCCTGCCAGGCAAGTGACTGTGTCACTGTGTGAACGTGTATGAACGTGAACGTGTGTAGACTGTCAGGGCGCAGATGCGGAAGGAGCATGCATTGGTTGCTCTTTTTGTTGATAAATAAACCGCGCGAAGCTCTCTCCAAACCTCTCCGATGTCATCTCCGAAATCTCACACTCCGAGATTTCCACATGGACTTCAGCGAGCCCACTGCGCTGCGCGATCATCCACATGTGCAGACGGTCCTCGTTCGTCTCGAGAAGCGCAAACTCGACAACAGCATAAACGGCGAGGCATATCGCACAGCCAAGATACAGATTCTGGCTGGTCTAGATCTAGCGTTGCGGTCGAAGGTAACGATGGAGCAGTCACTTTTTGACATGCAAGATTGGGTGCAGGCAAACACAATGGCATTACCCTTTGAGCCAATTCATGACGTGGCTAAGCATCTTGGCGAGGCGTACACGAAAGTGCAGACGTTGTCAGCCAAAGTTCAGCAGGCGATGCCGAGGCGCGTGACTGTCGGAATCTCGATGGTTATGGGCCAGGAGCACACGCTTTCACAAATCGTCTCGTCTGGTTCATTCTTATGCGATGCAGCCACCGTGCGCAGGCGTGTCCGGGGCGAGCTCCATCCAGGGCTCGTTCTTGGCGAGGTGCGCTCGCTTGATCATCCCAACAGAGAGCTGGGCAATGCAGTGCGCGAGGGTGCATTCAGCGGCTGCCTCGCTGTCTTCACTTACTCGGTCATCGAGCCTGGGTCGATGCTCGGCATCCTTGGAGGGATTGCCACTGAGGGCAGCGAGCACGAAGACTATCAAACTGAAAATGTTGCACACAACGAACGTTGCCTTGAAATTCGCGCAGCCATCTCTTGCATCAACCTCAATGGCAGCAAAGCGAGCCTGGGTGGTTGGGTCGACGAGAGTTCCGAAATGGAGGCCGACGAGCGCATTCTCGTGCTCGATTATTGGCGCAAACGCAACGAGCTCTCGTACATTGCGGATGCACGCATGGACCCCTTCAATCCAGCATCGCAGATTCGGCCCCCAAATTGCGAGCGTGTTGAGATTCTAGTGGACGGTATCCCTTACATCGCAGTTGTGAGCTCCTCGCGCATACCAGCGCATGCGGAGCTGCTCGTTAGTGAGCATGAAGCAGCTTGGGCAAAGGCACTAAGAACTAGGGACTCGATGCGCGGCAGAGATATGCTGGCAAGGAACATCGCCGACTGGATGCATCGGGGCGAGCTTGCGGAGTCTTTGGTTGAGCCCTTGCGCCAAGAGGTCCAAAGATGTACAAATGAGCTCAGGGATGGTCGTAGCACAGTACTGACTATGGCGTTGCAATGGGAAAGGGGAGCTTACGATGAACAGTTCGGTCGGCTCATACACGTCCATAACCCAGGCACGCTTCCGAGCTCAGTAAAAGAAGCTCTTCGGCATTACATAGCACTCCAAAATAATGAGTCGCTCAGTGCCGAACTAGGAGAGACGATCGACATGGGACAGAGTGCAGATATTGAGTGGGCAGTTGCAGCTCTCTATTCAACTCTTCAAGGCAAAGTCCTAGATGATGGATTCAGACCTCGGCGCTCAGTTGATCACGATGGACAAGTTGCCTCCGAGCATACTGAAGAGTAGCGCTACAATCCAAATATGGTGAGCGGATTGCCAAGATCGTGACTGAAGCATGGGTGGAGCAACAAACGCACGTCATGCTAGGCTCGAGGGTTCCATGGGATGTGCAACGCAAGCAGCCAATGACGATGGCGCAGATAGTTGAAGCCCTTGCCCGTACCGCTCAAAAGTGTGCCAACGAAGCGCTTCGACTGAAACGTAGGCTGAGACGTCGTGGGGGAGGTGGCGGAGGCGGCGGCGGCGGCGGCGAGGGCGGTGGAGGAGGTGGCGGCGGCGGCGGCGACAGCGACGACGATGATGCGTTCGACGACAACGACGACGACGACGACGACGACGACGACGCGTTCGAAACCGACGGTCCTGGAGCGGCAGTGAACGGCCAGCTACGAGCTATGAGCCAACCCGTAGCGAAAGAGGTTGCTACGTGACGCTATTAACGTGGATTGATGCACCTTGGGTTCCAGTTTGCTGGATCGGCTGACTTTGCAGTTCGCACTGATCAACACGGTTTCTGGTGCAGGAGCAGAGGAGAGATGTGGACCATGGATGCATGCCATGATGCATGCATCCTCGCCGACTCCTCGCATGCGGATGTGGACGCACGGCAACACTTTAGCGCCACCCGTGCGATACAACTGTGTAGCCGAAAAAGGAGCAGCCATTCAAACGAATACAATTCTTGTGTTCTGTCCGTTCGTCGTGTGTGTTAGCGAAGGCCTCTAGATACGATGGCGGTCCAAACCGTACGTCCAAAGCTGACAGCTCTGAACTCGACAGCTGACGCACTACTCACGACAGCAACACAAGCACGGCAATTGCATCCAAACAATCACAAAGTCCGGCCGCATTTCCATTTCTCGATGTCATCGTCTCGAGGAGCTCTTCAGCTATCAAGAGTGAACACGTGGACGATATGCATGCTGGCGTGGGGGGCGTAGCGACGGCGACGGCAAAAACCCTTCAGCCATTCTTCTTCCGCCGAAGTTACTCGCGGGTGGCGGCGGCGAGGGCGAAGGTGGCGGCGGCGAGGGCGAAGGTGGCGGCGGCGTAGGTGGCGGCGGCGACGGCGACGGTGGCGGTGGCGAGGGCTGACGTGGCGGCGGCGAGGGCGAAGGTGGCGGCGGCGTAGGTGGCGGCGGCGAGGGCGAAGGTGGCGGCGGCGAGGGTGAAGGTGGCGGCGGCGGGGGCGAAGGTGTTGGCGGCGTAGGTGGCGGCGGCGAGGGCGAACGTGGCGGCAGCGAGGGCGGACGTGGCGGCGGCGAGGGCGAAGGTGGCGGCGGCGGCGGTGGCGCCGGGGGGTTGCGCGGTTGACGTGGTCCGCAGTCGACGCAGTCGGTGCCGTACACGCACGACGT
>ENA-UOXP01001732-UOXP01001732.1-mixed-culture-metagenome-genome-assembly--contig:-NODE-1732-length-14814-cov-44.186191_pt1 | contig 14814 bp, 11 predicted proteins | sample MGYA00238161_ERZ761639 | MGnify/ENA primary metagenome ERZ761639 (study PRJEB28913, sample SAMN08776760) | mixed culture metagenome | isolation source: Freshwater growth medium | place: USA...
GAGGGCGAGGGCGGCGGCGGCGAGGGCGAGGGTGGCGGCGGCGAGGGCGGGGGCGGCGGCGGCGAGGGCGAGGGCGGCGGCGACGGAGGTGGCGGTGAAGGAGGAGGTGGTGAAGGGGGAGGGAATGGCGGCGGACAGGGTGGAGGAGGCAGAGGTGGCGGCGAGGGTGGCGGTGAGGGTAGCGGCGGCGAGGGTGGCGGCGAGGGTGGCGGCAGGAGCGGGGGTGGTAGGGGAGGAGGCGACGGCGGCGGAGACGGCGGGATGTCTGACGACGGCGGACTGGGCGGTGGAGGCAGCGGCGGGTCTCTGGGCGGCGGCGGAAACGGCGGCGGCTTCGGGTTGGTCCACGGAGGCGAAGGCGGAGGCGGCGAAGGGGGTGGCGATGGGGGCGAACGAGGTGGGGGAGACGGTGGCGGGGGCGAGGGGGGCGGCGGGCGGGGCGGCTTTGGAGGGGAGCGAGGGGTGGGCGGAGGCGAAGGAGGTGGTGTAAAGGGGGGTGGGAAAGGCGGCGGTGATGGCGACGGTGGGGGAAATGGTGGCGGCGAGGGAGGTGGCGGCGACGGCGGTGGTGGAGAGGGTGGCGGCGAGGGAGGTGGCGGCGACGGCGGCGGCGATGGTGGTCGACGTGGCGGCGATGGTGGCGAGGGCGGTGGCGAGGGCGGTGGCGGCGAAGGGGGGGGTGCGGGTGGGGGCTTAGGGGGTGGCGAAGGGGGCGGAGACGGCGGTGGCGGCCTCGGCGGCGGGGCAGGAGGTGGCGACGGTGGCGGCGGTGACGGTGGCGGGGCTTTTGGCGGTGGAGAGGGCGGCGGCGGCGAGGGCGGCGGCGGCGAGGGCGGCGGTGAGGGCGGAGGCGGTGATGGAGGAGGTGGGATCGGGGGTATGTGTGGCGGAGGAGGTCGCGGTGGCGGCGACGGAGGAGGCGGCGAAGGCGGGGATTTGGGCCGCGGAGGCGGCGGCGAGGGTGGCGGCGGCGAAGGTGCACGCGATGGCGGTGGTGGAGGGAATGGAGGCGGCGAAGGAGGCGGTGGCGAGGGCGGAGGGCGAGGCGGAGGCGAGGGCGGCGGCGGCGAGGGCGGCGGCGGCGAGGGCGGTGGAGGCTTCGGTGGCGGAAAGGGTGGCAGTGATGGGGGAGGGGGTGGCGGAGGCGAGGGCGGTGGTGGAGACGGTGGTGGCGGAGTGGGGGGCGGCTCGGGGGGCGGACGCGGTGGAGGGCGCGGTGGAGGGAAGGGCGGGGGGCTCGGGTACATTCGCGGGCGCGGTGGAGGCGGACGCGGTGGTGAGGGCGGTGGTGGCCGCCTGGGCGGTGGAGGAGGTGAGGGTGGTGGAGGTGAGGGTGGTATTGAAGGAGGCGGTAGCAGCGGCGGTGGCAGTGGTGGGAGTGATGGCGGCGGGAAGGGCGGCTCGAGCGAAGGAATGTACTCGTACGCGGTGATGTACTCGCAGCAGTCTTCACATCCGTAGCCGATGCAGCCTGTGCACACGCCACCCGCGAAGATGGTGTGCAGAGGTGTTGGAGGAGGCTTTGGCGGTGGTGAGGGCGAAGGCGGTGGCGGATCATTGTTGTGCATGAGGTTGATGGTCAACTTGTCATTCTCGTCGATGCCCACCTGAATCTCGTTGTTGTAAGTCAAGGGATGCTCGCGCAGGAGCGAGGGTACCGCCGTGCCCAGCTGGTTTTGTGCGACCACATCGTTATACGGAGCCGTGTACGTGCCAACGGCCGGTACGCCATCGGCGTTCCTCAGGTACTGGAGACTCCCGAAGCTGCAGGTCAGCCGCAGGTTTGTCGAGAGCAGCAGGAGGAGGAGCCAACGCATAGGCGTGCAGCGCCCCTTTGAGAACCGTAGCCCGGCTTGCGCACTCATCGTGACCAGATAACCTCCACACTCTGAATCCGCCGTTCCAACCGTTGCATGCATGCAAAATTTGATTTCGAGCCCCAAAAACGTCAAAAACCATGGAGCGCCCGGAGAGCGGAAGCGCCTCAGACAAACTGGCCGTCACTTACCAGGCTCGAATCACCTGGGAGCAATGAACCCCGCGTGGGCGCTTGCAGGCGCAAGCTTTCTCGCCCAGGGTCAAGACGCTCCGGCGGCCGAGAGCGATCAGCTGCAAGCAAGCGAGCAGCAGCACCGATTCCTCCACGGACAGCGAGCAGCAACTGAAGATCCTGCGGAGGGCTTTGTCTTCCAGGATCTCCCCACATCCATGATGGGCATCCGGCCGCACCGGCTGTGGCTCGGCCAATACAGGCAGTTCGAAAAAATTGAGGCCAATCGTGAGCTTGGCGAGCAGGTCCGGCAGCAGGAGTCATGCCTTCGGCAGCAGCGGGATGACTCGATGTTCTCTTACCATGCAGCGCGCAATCACAAGCTTGCCGAGGCACGCGGCCAGCAGGCAAACAACGACCAGGCGATGCGCGAGTCGTGGACCTCCAAGATGATGCGCGCTTCTGCCGTCAAGTCGGAGCAAGAGATGAACCGCCAGAAGGCGCTGCGTCAGAAGCAAGCGTGGGCGGCCAACGGCTCACGCATGCGCGAGCAGGACCTGTTACAGAAGCGAAAGGTCTTCGAAAGCCGCTCAAAGGCGGAGGAGTCGAAGCGCTCTGTGGCGGCGCGCGCCAAGCTGGCGGCCAAGGAGCGGCTCGCGACGATCTCGGTCGCAATGGAAGAGGACGCGGCGGCGCGCCGTCGCCTCTACGAGAAGCTCCGGAAGGACTCGCTGCCGAGCGGCGCGCTTGCCGAGGCACGCGAGTACGTGAGCCACCAGAAGCGCGAGGCCGCCGCGGAGGTGCGCCGGCGTGAGCTCGCTTGGATCTCCGACCGTCAACGTGCCGAGGAGGCGGCGCTCGAGCGCGCGGCCCAGTCGAAAGCAAGCGTCCTCTCCTCTCGCGCGCATGCGCATAACAATCGCGCGACGGTGGTGGTGAGCCGGCACGAGCAGACGGCTGCGCTGCGTGAGAGTCTCAAGCAGCTCGACCTGGAGCGCAAGCAGATGATGCTTGCGTCCGTCAAGCTCAACCAGCAGAAGCGAGATGAATCGTACGAGGCCCGCCATGCCTCCCGCGCCGCGACCGTCGAGATGGACACGAGCGCGTACGGCAGCTTGGTCACGGCCACGCGCACGCCGCAGCGCTTCGAGCTGGGCATGACGGGCAAGCAGCTGCTCGAAGCGCGGCCGCTGCTCGAGATCAGTCCCATGGCTTCCCTCGACCAGCATCCGCTGCTCACGATGGCCGCCACAACCGCTGCTGGCGAGGGTCGCCAGGTGCACAAGAGCGCTGCCCCCCACGCACGACCAAAGTCGGTAGCGACGACCATCGTGAGCGCTGCAGTGAGCGCCTCGCCGCCCCAGGCTAGCCGGGATGGATCTGAATTCTATGATCATCTTGGCAGGGTGCGTGGTACACAGGGCACCGGGTCGCTGGACAGCGGCGCAGCATCAGACGGCGCGAAGAAGCGTGGGACGCGCTACAAGCCGCTGCTGCTCACAGTCAAGACGGTGGGCTGGACCGGACAGGGGAGGGATGCCCCCGGCACAGATCTCACGGTGGATGTGAATGGCGTGACGACGGTCGGCGAGCTCAAGGATCGCATCCGGCGCCGGCGGACGGCCTGGGCGGGCTTGGTGGCGCTGCGTCTGATGTACATGGGCCATCTGGTCGACGACAAGACCACGGTGGACGAGAGCTGGGCGAAGAGCTTCGTGGTGGCGATGGAGGATCGTCCCTCGACCGACTCGCTGCTGCCGTCGCCCACTGAGACGGCCATGCGCAGTGCCGCATCTGACGCCCAATCGGCAGCAGTGCGCGAAAGGCTTCGCCAAACACTCGACGCAAACTACGGGCGGGTCCTCGGTCTCTTTCGTTTGTGGGACGTTGACAGGAGCGGCACGATCACGGCGACGGAGCTGCAACGCGCGCTGCACGAGCTGGGCGAGATGTCGCCCATGGAAGAGGTAGATGCACTCTTTGCAAGCCTTGACCAGGGCTTCGACGGGCGCATCGAGTATCGTGAGCTTTATCGAGCGCTGCGCCCCAGGCGCCAGAGCGCGTCGGTGAGAGATCTCAGTGTAGAGGCGTAGAGGTGCGGTAAAGACTGGGATGTATGATGGATGTGTCCGTGAGACCAGTGTTGTGTGGCATGAGTTTACATGTTGCACTTTGTGGGCTGTGAACGATGGTCACATGTTAAATCGCATGCATACAGCTGGTGAAACTTGGCGAAATATCAGGAAACGCAGCGACAAGATGGAGGCACGGTGCAGAGGCACGAGGACAGCGCTGCGTACGCGGCGCCGAAACCAAGAGTTTCTCAATAGACCGCGCAGAAAGCACGCGACCGGTGCAGGCATAGAATGAAGGCACTCACGGTCGAGGATTGTGCGAAGAATCTTGAGAATATTGATGTTCCCCGGCAGCACAGGTGGCAAATTCCTCCCATCGGAGCCGTGCCTCCTGACTGCGGATTGTGTTCGCACTTTGATGGCGCTGCTGAGTATGCACTTAACGCACTGCACCGCAAGGCCGCCTCACCGGCCTACTGCATGGTCCTTGTCGGACGCAGCCCAGGTGTGACGGTCGAGCACTGGTCAGAGACGTGCCAATCGCTCCAGGAGCGCTGCGACGGCTGGACGATTGTTGATGGTGCCTGTCACAAGCGCTGCGAGATTGGCTGCTGGAGTCAGGGCATCCATAGCCAGCTCTGTCTCTTCAAGCCACCGATGCCGCCGTTCCGTCCACCACCGCCCCCGCCCCCCCCATCGGCGCAGCCATCGCCCCCTCCGCCGTCACTCCCACCACTGCAACCACCACCCCACAGTCCGCCGCCTCCCTTCCATCCGCCGCCCAGCCCGCCGCCTCCACCGCCTCCGCCGCCGCTGCTTCCGCCACCATCATACCCACCGCCTGTGAGTCCGCCGCTGCTGCAGCTCGTACTTGCGGCAGGTGGGGGCAGTGTAGTCCCAGGAGTGCTTCTCGTTTGCGTTGGTGCCGTTGCTGGCCGAGTGCTACATCGTGCCCCGCACCTGAGACACAGGCTGGCGCGCCTTGCTGCGAGCGCCCTGGCGAGCGTTATGACGAGTGCGTGGCAAGCGAGTACAGCCGCTTTCAGCCGCGGTGTGGACCGGCTGCCGCTCCTTGCGGCGATCATCCGACGACGACGCGGCTACTCTCGGGCAGCTGCCGCGGCTGACGATCGGCTACATGCTCATCGTGAAGTGGACGAGGCGGAACACGAGGGCGCATGGGCTAACGCATCGGCCCTCGGAGGCGGCGACGCATGCAGTCGGGAGTTCTTTGTAAGAGCGTATGCAGAAGGATACGCCTATGCCAAGCTGGAGCTTGAGAAGACGAACATGGAAATGACGGCAGTCATCAGATCGGTCTCCGATGGCGATGGCGATGGCGATGGCCCACGCCCCGCCACCTTCACCGCTACCCCAGGCCTCTCCAGCACTAGAGGTCCGTCTGACGCCACCGTCATCTCGGCGCAACAAGAGGCGGGCGTGGAGCAATCGGTGGGGCTGGGCTCGAAGAAGGCCAAACCAAAAAAAGGGCGAGCACGAGCTGTCGCCACCGCCCACAGCGTCTGCAGTCCTGGCCGTGCGGGTGCGCGTCCTCGGCCGCCGATCTCGATTGCATCGATGGATGTGTAGTTAAACTGTTTACTACGTAGTTAATGCACACGTTTGAGCCGGATTGCTGCATATCGATGCCAGCCGTATGGTCCTTGCGCAGGAGCGGGATGACGGAGGCTTCTGCATTCAAGCAGAATGCAAAGAAGGGTGACAGCACCTGGGTGGCCAGCTCATACAGCCCGCAGGTCGCCAACGAGTCCATATGGATGGCCTTCGAGATCGCAGGCAGCAGAAACACGCTCGCAAAGTGGCCTCCACTCGAGGTGTTGAAGACGGGGCAGTAGACAAGATCGACGGCGTTCATCGACTCGCTCAAGTTGAGCTTCGTCTGCAACAGCAGCCAGTAGGAATTGAGATCGTCGGTCGACTCATCGTTGTCTTGGACCTCCAGGTCGCTGCCGGGGCCAGGCTTGGTGCCTCCCAGCATGCCAGCCAGGCTCGTCTTTTTGCAGAGGGCGTGAGCACATTGAATTGCTTGAGGTGGCCGAGGAAGAGGACGCCGAGGAGGACCTCCTTCAGGCACGCTCAGCGGCGATGGAAGTGGCAGCAGCACAGGCACAGGCAGAACATGCAGCAAAGGTGAAGAGCGATGCACGCTATGCTCGTGTGAGCGCTGCTCGTGAGGCAGGCAAGGAGATGCAGCGGCAACAAGAGCAGCAGAAGAAGCAGCGGCAGGAGCAGTAGAATGCACACGGACGTAACGGCCCGCGCCCGGTACGTTGTCTGTTGAGTTCACCCTGCAGGGGCCCCAAAACACGAAAACACAAAACACAGCTCTCAGGCGAGCAAGGCCAAAACACAAAAACACAAAACACACGCCCTGCGGGCGTGGCTAAAACACCAAAACACAGAGCACCAAAACACAGGGGGGAGGCAAAACTTCTGGCGGGGTTCGGAGTTCCCGCGTCCCTTCCGTTCGCGTGCCGGAGCACTCTCCTATTCCAATGGCGTTTCGTTGAGCCCCAGTCCATTCGAAGCCTTCGAGCCCCGTGCGGCGCTGCGACGCAGCAAATCGCCCCGCCGACGCGCGCCCCGGCCGGCCGCGGGCCCACCGACGCGCGCCATAGCCGGCGCGCGCGTGCGCGCAGTCACCATGGCGACAGTGCAGCACCAGAAACACCTCAACTCCAGAGGCTGTTGTTCACAGAGAAGGAAGATCAGCCCAGGGCTGCGCGGCGCGCCGAGGACGAGGCGCGCGTGGTTTTCCTTTAGGTACTGCTGCCACGCCGCGCTGCCACGCATGCTCCTCGCACCTTTTCCTATCCTATGGGCCTCCTCACCGTGACCGCTCGTGCCCGACGTGCCCGCGCTGCCTGTCACAGGCCAGATCTCCAGTCGCGCATTACGGCTGGAAGCATCGCCAGCTTTGCGTGCACGCCCAGCGTGTTACACGCACGGTCGTGGCGATTCGCCGAGGCAGCTCGGACGTGCTGCGGAGTGAGAGCGAGCGGAGCGTCGCCTCAGTGGGCTACTGCCCTTACCTGCCGCGCTAGAGACCGGTCCGCACCAAGAATCGGATTTTGTAAAAACTCACTCCCTGACAGTATGCGACATACCCACGTGTAGAGCACACTCTGGGGATCACAATGCACTATGGTACACCGTCAGAGTGTGCATCGACGGCGACGATGGCGAGGCGATGGCAGCAAGCGGCAGGTAAGGGCAGTAGCCCACTGAGGCGACGCTCCGCTCGCTCTCACTCCGCAGCACGTCCGAGCTGCCTCGGCGAATCGCCACGACCGTGCGTGTAACACGCTGGGCGTGCACGCAAAGCTGGCGATGCTTCCAGCCGTAATGCGCGACTGGAGATCTGGCCTGTGACAGGCAGCGCGGGCACGTCGGGCACGAGCGGTCACGGTGAGGAGGCCCATAGGATAGGAAAAGGTGCGAGGAGCATGCGTGGCAGCGCGGCGTGGCAGCAGTACCTAAAGGAAAACCACGCGCGCCTCGTCCTCGGCGCGCCGAGCAGCCCTAGGCTGATCTTCCATCTCTGTCAACATCAGTCTCTGTGATTGAGGAGTTACGGTGGCCGCACGGTGGCCATGGTGACTGCGCGCGCGCGCGCCGGCTATGGCGCGCGTCGGTGGGCCCGCGGCCGGCTGGGGCGCGCGCCGGCGGGGCGATTTGCTTCGTCGCAGCGCCACCAGAGGCGCTGTCCATTCGAAGCCTCTTCGGGCATGAAAAGGAGGGTGCTCCGGCACGCGAACGGAGGAGACGCGCTTCCCGTCGCGGCCACTCCGGCTGCTAAAGATTTTCTTTTAGGATGCGATTGACCAAGGTGACGCTCCTCGCCCTACTGGCACTTTCGGCCACCGGAGCCGACGTTGATGGGGACAGAGACGATGGGGATGACGGGGAAGGTGCCGAGGAAGAGGCGTGGGAGCAACAGATGAACAGCCTCAAGTCGGAGATCATGTCGCTCTCACCGCAGCAGGTTCGCGCACGCTTTGGTGAGATCAGACCCAAGCGTGAGCCGCCGCCGCGGCAGAGCAAGATCGATCACTTTGTTGTGTTGTACATGGAGAACCACGCCGCCGACCAGATCTTCGGCTGCATGGGATTGCCGGGCTTTGACGGCATCCCGCCCGAGGGCCGCAAGGTGCCGCACGACCCGGACAACCCCGCTCTGGGAAGCGTCAACATCTCGTGTGGCACTGCCGACTACGTGTGCAAAAGTGGGCCCTCGTACGACAAATATACTGGCAAGTTCCGCGCGGCCGATATGATCCACTCGGGCCGATATCCATACGGCGGGCCGGCCGCGCAGGACGACAAGTATTCCTACGTGCACGGCCTCGAAGCGGGCGACGCGGCGACGGCTGCGCGCATGTACGCGCCCGAGCAGTTGCCCATCAAGTGGGCGTTAGCCAAGGCTTTTGGCGTGTTCAACAAGCTCTTCACCGCAGTGCCGGGGCCATCGAACCCGAACCACCTGTTCACGCAGAGCGGCACGTCGTGTGGCATGAAGGACAACAAATTGTACGATGACTGCGGCGGGCCCACGAAGACCTTCCCGCAGATGACGATTTACGACAACCTGCGTATGCACAACGTCTCGTTCGCCATGTACATGAACAGCACGTGCGGCCTGGATGGCCATCCGGCCTGCCATGGCGAAGATCCGATTACGACCGACTCGCCCTCTGCCATCAACACGCCCGACGTGGCCATGGAGGGCGTCGCGCGCCACCAGGACCGCTTCATGTCGCAGACGATCTTCTACGAGCGCGCGGCCAATGGCACCCTCCCGTCCTTTTCGTGGCTGCATCCTCCTATCCAGGCTTGCGACCATCCCTGCAATGACGTGGCAAAGGGCGAACGGCTCCTAAAGGACGTGTACGAGGCGCTCCGTGCGTCGCCCAAGTGGAATAAGACGCTCCTCTTCGTCGGCTACGATGACGCCGGCGGCTACTATGACCACGTGGTACCGCCATTTGAGGGCACTTGATGCGATCGCTGGGCCTGGGCACTGCTCAGCTTGGGACGGCGCGTCAGTCGAGGTGGCTTGCCCGGGCCACGTTCGCGCGAACCTGAAGCAGAAGCGCAACATTCGACTTCTCTCGGCACTCACAAAGACGCCTGTACCCGACGTCGACTCAATGACGCAGCCCCAGGCAGACCGCGTGTGGGCGAGCCAGTTCAGCCTGTGGATGGAGCAGCAGCGTCGGCTGGCCGCGGAGCAGCCAATCGACTGGTGATGACTGCAGGCTCAAATCGAGACCCGGAACACTCGGAACACGAACTCAATCGGGAAGCTCAACTACTCTCAGAAGTAGAGTGAGTCGCCGAGGCAGCGGACCCTGTCTTTGGGCGCCTCTTCGTCGAGAACCAGGACGATTCGATCAACAACCGGACCCGACGTGACTTGCACAAAGCACAAGCGACTTCTTGAGACGAGAGGTGTGGGGGCGTGTGGTCGGGCGGAGAGATGTGGCGCCCACGTGGTGGAGAGACGGGTCGGGTCAGCGAGTACAGTACACAGTTCTCTTTACGTGTGCGGCCGTGGGCCACTGTGTTGTGAAACACCATAGGGTACTACCTGTGAGCGATCCTGAGTATAGTGAAACCCTCCCCCGCCTCCTAGGTGTAGGTCGGTCAAAAACAAAATCTCCTGCGCCACGTGTCCGGTGTGATTTTCCAAAATCTCCTGCCTGCGCCGGGCACCGCACACGGGTGGGCGGTGCCGGTGGCGGGTGCGGTGCCGATCTTGAGCTCGACCGCGCGTCGACCTAAATATATTATAGGCGTTCCTTCGCTTCTTAGTTCCCTGTACTATTAGTATGCTCTACTCACCGCTTCTATAGACTATACTCGCCGTACACGTACTACCCGGTACTCCGCTCGCGATCGCCTGCGCGGACCGCGGCAGGGTGATCACAGGTTCACAGGCGACACCGACAGGGGGCGCGGTCCCGCGAGCTGTCCGGTCGAGATGCTGTCGAGTAAGCTGATGTGAGCACCAGACGTTACCGACACGACGTAGTCGTCTGGGATCGGCTACGTAGTCGTCTGGGATCGGCAGGTCGTGCCCGGCCATTAGGCCGGGAGGGGGCGAAACTACCGACTAGCGACTTTCTGAGTCGTGACTCCGGTGAGCCGGGTGTGCACCGCGCAGTGTGCCTGATGAAAAAGTTTCTTTAGATTTCTATAGACCCGATTTCTAAGACTTCATCTTGTACTGTGGCGGCGTACCTTCGGTTGAAGCGGCAAGCGGGCGCGCTGCGGTGCGGGGAGCGGGGCAGCATTGACAACTATTCACCGGTGGGTGGAGACGCCACCATCAGCATAGTCGCCGGGCGGGGGCACGAATCCCGCCCCTTCGGCACGTGCCTTCGCCGTGGCTGACCTCGAAAGTTGATCCACGCCGTCCTCGTCGACGGCGGCGCCACTGAAGCTCGAATAGTAACGGATGCGCAGCACCCGCGGCGACGGCGCCGTCCTCACCATCTGCGTGAGCACACTCGACTCCACGGGTCCGATCGACGCGTCGTTGAGCCCGACCACGACGCCACCCGGGCGGATGCCGAGCCCTTCGGCCTGCCCTCTCGGCTGCACTGAGCGGATCTCCACCTCCCCGCTCGGCGCCTGGCCGATCACGAGCCCCAGGGGGCCATCGGCCAAGGTAAACGTCTCTATGGACCACGGATCCTCCCCAACGGCCGCGGCGACGTCGGTGGGAGAGCAGGGTCGCAAGGGTTGCAGCTCAAGGTCCGCATGCTGCAGCACGCGCGCGATGCGCTGCCGGTTACTCTCGGCTCGCGCGCAACTTGGGTCGATCTCGAGTGATCTCCGTAGGTCGAGCTCGGCCGCGACGAGATTTCCCACATCCTCCTGCAGCGCACCCCGGTTGTTCCACGTACGCGAGTCGAGGGGGTCGATGAGCAACGCCGCGTCGTACGCCGCCTTCGCCGCGCCAACGTTCCCGAGCGCACGGAAGGCGTTGCCGCGGTTGGACTGCGGGCGATGAGGTGCAGGGGCGCAGAGGCAGCACGTAAGGGGCGGGAGCGGACACAGAGGAGGAAGGGCGGCACGCGCCGCTGAGAGTGTGGGGAAGGATAGGTGCAGCAGGCTGGGGCGCGTGGTCGCCGGCGCGGGCCCGGCAGGATCGCGGCCTGCAGACCGCCAGGTGGGTGTGCGGGTGCACTGCACTGCGCACCAGCGCTTGGGCAAAAGTGGGACGCAGCCGCAGTGCCTCCTGCGTGTCCGCGAGCGCGTCAGCGTGGCGACACATTTGTGAACGGCAAGCGGAGCGGTCGTTCCAAAGCTCGGGGCGCGTCGGGTACAGCGCGAGCGCCGCGGTGAAGTCGCTGTCGGCGCGCCGTAGCTCTCCGATGCGTAGGTAAAAGTTGCCGCGGTCCTGCAGGAGCTGCCAGCAGTCTGGCGCGCGCCGGTGAAGGAGCATGTACTCCTCATCCGCCTGCTGGCGGGCTTGAAGCACTTGCTTTTCGCTGCCGTACACGTTCCATGTCGCCCACACGCCAGGCAGCGCCGCGAGCACCTCCGCGAGCACCTCCGCATGCATATCCATCGCGGGAGCAGCTGCGCCTGCACTCGCGGCGCCACTGCCACGATGACTATCGCCGCCGCTGTCGCCACTGGCCTCTGGCGAATCTCCCGTAGGAAACGGGGTGCCCGATGATGGTCGGTGCTTGCCGTCCACGAGCGCCGCCATCCACTTCATGCGCTCGGCCGGCGAGGTGGCCACCAGTTTGTAGCAACACAGGCGGCCGCCCTCGGTCGGAAGTAAGCGAACGAGGAAGCGGCAGCCGTCGTAGTCCTCCGACTCGTTCGAGGCGCGTGCCGTTAAGTCCAGCTGCGAGAATATGCTCTTGCGCTGCGGCCACCATTCTTCGGTGTCGATCACCCTGCCGCTGCCGCGAGGCGAAGCTCCCGCCCTCGCATCCGCTTCGTTCTCCCAATAGCTCAAGCACGAGTTGCTCAGCGAGAAAAAGCGTTCACGCAGTAGCGACGTGTGGTCGCCCGCCTTTAGGAGGGTGCCCTCGAACGTCGGCTGCTGCGCAGGTTGAGCCATGTTGGGCTTTAGGACTCCTCCCCTGCCTTCCGCCCTTTGGTGCGAACAATACTCCAATCACGAGAAGAAAATTTCGCAAACGCAATTACATCCCTCATCAAGGGACGCCTTCTAACTCGGACTCAACACCGGACCGCATGACTCCCAGCTCCTCCTCGCTCACTTCGTTCCCCCACCCGACTCGCGCAGCCGCCGGTCAAAGTCATCGAGTGCGGGTGCCTGCATCGCGCCCTGCTGCTCGGTCAGCGACTTGGCCGAGTCGAAGGCGACGTTGTCCTCGCGCACGATGCGCAGCGTGCGCCCGAAGCGCTTGGCCGCCTCGAGTCGCTTGGGCGCCACGCCCTCCCGCTCGAGCTTCGTCTGCCACGCGGCTCGGTTCCGATTGCGCTGCTCGATGTCCTTGTTGCGCCGCTGCAGACGGACGTAGCGGAGCGCGGGGAGGGCGATGAAGGAGCCTGCATAGAGAGCGAGCGCGGGGAAGAGCGCCTGCACGAGTCCGAGCCACTCAAGACCCTCTGGGAAGATGGCGCCGGCAGGCAAGTCCGCGAGCAGCGTGCCGAGGAAGGCGACGCCGCCGAGATTGACGAGGCCGAGAAGCCCCGCGGCCACCAGCTGGCCTGGCTCAGCGCTCGAAAAGGGCGCCAGCTTCTCCTCGAGGAACCCCTGTGGGAAGAGCGCGCCGCCGCCGCTGCCGCCGCCGCCGTCCTGGGCCAGCGTTTGCGCGGCCCACGTGCGCAGCGCCCGCCGGAGCGCCTTGCCGTCAGTCGCCGTGCCGTCGGGTAGCTCGACACGTCGCTCTCGGGCGAGCTCAGCGAGCTCCGTTTCGTCAAGGCTTTCGAGGTCGGCGAGCGCTGGGTCCGCGAGGACGAGATTCGCGTCCGACGCGATCGAGCTGACGGTCAGGTCGTCAAAGACGTACACGATGGTTCCGTCCTCACTCACCTCCTGCCGACCGCCGAGCTCGACCACTGCCGGCAGCACCCAGCTCTCATCTACAAGAGTTTCGTCCACACGGTTGGGCGGCGGCGGGTCGGAATACGGTGCGAGCTGCTCGGCCAAGGCGGCGCCGCCGTTGCGCTTGATCACGTCGGCCAGCCCGCGCAGCCGCGCGGCGCGCAGCGCTTGGTTTGGGTCACCGTCCCCAAACACAAAGCTGAAGATCGCCTCGGGCAGCGACATGCGTGGCGGCGGCGCAAACCAGCCATAGTAGCGGTAGTTCCGGCGCGGGAGGAAGAGGTCGAGTGGCGAGGGGCCAAAGCCGTCCCCGAAGCCCATGTTGCCGCCGCCGAGCACGCCGTAACCGCCACGCGTATTGCCCCTTCGCTCACCCTTTCCCTCACTCTGGGAGGAGGACGTGAGCACCGTGATGGCTGCGAAGACGACGGCGATCGAGGCAAAGAGCGCGAGCCCGAAGGCGACGCGCCCTACCACGCTCAATGCCGGCTGCACGGTCCGCCACGCCTCTCGAGCTTTGGCCGCCGAGGACCTCGAGCTGAGTTCGCTCCGCAAAGCTTTCGGAAACGAATAGAGAAGCTCCCCGCGATCTGAAGCGGCCACCGAGACTCCACTTGCGCCCGCAAGCGCGCTGGCAAGCTCGGCGAGGCCAGTCCGTGCAGTCGAAAGGTCTACGCCGCCCTCGGCCGCGAGGTCCGCAACCGTGAGGCGCGCATTCGGGCGGCGAGCCACGAGCGCCTCAACGGCCCTGACCACCTCCTCTGCCGGTGGCTTCGGAAACGCAGGCTCATCCAGCAGACTCAAGTGCGGTTTGGTGGCGCGCGAAGACATGACAGTTTTCAGTGCAACAGCCCGCAACGCCGCGGCGCCCATGGGGCTCGCGAGCAGTAGGATGCCGACCCACATGTCGCGAGCTGCAGCTGGCGAGTGCAAACGCGTTGCACAATGCAGCGCCAGACGATTGCTCAGCTGCACGAGTATCGATATGCTTCCCAGGCCGTCCTCGGCCAGCAGGATGGTGCGGTCTGTCGGCGCCCACCGCAGTGAATCCTCTTCCAGGTTGGGCGAGATTTGGAAGTGTTTTGATTCCCCAGGATGTTTAGGATGCCTGAATTATGATCTCTCATTCTATCCACGCCACTCTTCTCGGTTTTTTTCACAGTCGCGTTTCATGCGAAATTCGCCCCGCAGTCAGAGGAACATGGCGGAACATGGCGACCATGCGAATACGACGGACATCGCCGCGGCGGACGCGCGCGCCATCGAGCAGCTTGCGGTGCTCGTGCGCGACGGCGACGCTCAAGTCAAAGCCTATGCAGCCGGCGCCTTGGCGAACCTGTCGTATGGCAACGCTGCCAATACGGCGGCAATCGCAGCGGCGGGCGCCATCGGGCCGCTCGCGGCGCTCGTGCGCGACGGCGACGCTCAAGGCAAGGCCTTTGCAGCCGCAGCCTTGGCGAATCTGGCATTCGGCGACGATGTGATCAAGGCGGCCATCGCAGCAGCGGGCGCCATCGAGCCGCTCACGGCGCTCGTGCGCGACGGCGACGCCCAAGGCAAGGCGAACGCAGCCCTCGCCTTGGCGAAGCTGGCGAATGGCGACGATGCCACCAAGGCGACAATCGCAGTGGCGGGTGCCATCGGGCCGCTCGCGGCGCTCGTGCGCGACGGCGACGCTCGAGGCAAGGCGG
>ENA-UOXP01001742-UOXP01001742.1-mixed-culture-metagenome-genome-assembly--contig:-NODE-1742-length-14740-cov-33.168539_pt1 | contig 14740 bp, 8 predicted proteins | sample MGYA00238161_ERZ761639 | MGnify/ENA primary metagenome ERZ761639 (study PRJEB28913, sample SAMN08776760) | mixed culture metagenome | isolation source: Freshwater growth medium | place: USA...
AAAATTAACGCTTCCTTAACGTTAGAACTCAAATCTAACGTTAGGCTACTCTAAACTCGTCCGTACTAGTATGTGTGCCAGTTCGACTGCCATGGAGTTACGTGCCGCGACTCGATCGTCGCCGTACTTTGCTCTTTGGCCGCTGATACATAAAACGTAAACGAAACACCGAACACCAAACGAAACATACAGGGCGCGCGCGGCGTCCGCCCCCCCGCGCGGGCTAAACCGAGACCTCGAGACGTTCCCGGGAGGACCGGACAATCTAGCAAGACGACTTTTTGTCGTGTCCCGTCGGGTTCGCGCGATGAAGGTCGAGTAGCATCTAATCACACATGATGAAACGTCAGTCATCACACTCAGTTCCGGATTCGGAGATGTTCGCAGACTTGCCCTGCGTCCTGCGACTGGTCATGCGTCCTGCGACTAGCCATGCGAGCGTCCCTCTCGTTCCGCTCCAAGGAATGCCCCGCTCGGTTCACGCTAGGTTCATGCGTCTCAGAGCTCGTCCTTCTTCGCCCCACCACGACCAGCCGCCTCCGCCTTCTCCTTTTGGGTCGAGGGCAGCGCGTCCATCTCGGCCGTTGTCTCTGGCGCGTGCTGAAAGATTGCCGTACGCTCCTCACTGATCGCGAGCGTGAACGACGACGACTTCGTCCCGAGAAAGTACGCCGCCATCGCGCAGATCGTGATCTCGACGTTCGCCATCTCCACACGCGCACGCAGCGTCGACGGCTTCGAGTCGTACCGTGCCGGCTTCAGCGCGGCATGCACCACCGCGAGCTCCTTGGCGTCGTTACTGTCGGTTGCGAGGTATACGTCCTCGACGCCATGCCGCTTCATCAGCCGGCGTGCGTGCCGGATCAGCTCACTCGCCGACTGCAGCACGCCCGGTTGAGACGCGCGTACGAACAGAAAGTCAGTCCGTCGCCAATGCAAGGCGATGAACGGGCGCCCGCCGAAGCTGCGCGCCACGAACGCCGCCGCCGTCTCGTACACGTCATTGACGAAGCGCACGTGTGGGCGCAGCGTTACGGCATAAGTCGGATGTAGCTGGTCGACGCTTTCGGAGAAGGCGAGAGACTCGAGAGAGCCAACCTCGGCGCCCATAAGCTGCACCGCATTGTACTGCATGCCAGATGAGCAGATGGTGCGCTCCGCGGTTGTCGACAACCCATTGAACGTGATCGCGCCAGCGCCTGTCTCACACGCCCTGTGGTCGATGCGCACGTGCAGCGAGATCGGCCCGTGCAGCGCGACGAACTGCTCGAGCTCGATCACTGGATGAAACCTCGCGAGCACGCTCACATTGTACAGCTCACCCCAGCTCACGTACTCCGCCTCGGGCGCAAACTGAGACCCTGGCATGTCAAGCCGGCGGACCAGCCGTGTACGCGGCAGCACGAGCGTGCGCTTGAGCCTGGCCGCAAGATCGAGGTAGAACATGAGCGCACGCCGCTGCTTGTTCACCTGCTCGTGATGTATGACGTCGTATAGCAGGAAGCGTCCCCGGCTCTGGATTCGCTGCACTGGGGTGAGAGCCGGCCCAGCAGCTGGCGTAGTCGAACTCGAAGGCTGAGCAGTCATAGGCCCTTGTGGCATCAGGGGTGGCGGCGGTGGCGGCGGTGGCGGCGGCGGCGGCAGTGGCTTCGTTCGCGGTGTTTCGTGCTCCTTGGCTCGAGTTGAATCCTTCTCCTTTTGGGTCGAGGGCAACGCATCCATCTCGGCCGTTGTCTCTGGCGCGTGCTGAAAGATAGCCGTACGCTCTTCACTGATCGCGAGCGTGAACGACGACGACTTCGTCCCGAGAAAGTACGCCGCCATCGCGCAGATCGTGATCTCGACGTTCGCCATCTCCACACGCGCACGCAGCGTCGACGGCTTCGAGTCGTACCGTGCCGGCTTCAGCGCGGCATGCACCACCGCGAGCTCCTTGGCGTCGTTACTGTCGGTTGCGAGGTATACGTCCTCGACGCCATGCCGCTTCATCAGCCGGCGTGCGTGCCGGATCAGCTCACTCGCCGACTGCAGCACGCCCGGTTGAGACGCGCGTACGAACAGAAAGTCAGTCCGTCGCCAATGCAAGGCGATGAACGGGCGCCCGCCGAAGCTGCGCGCCACGAACGCCGCCGCCGTCTCGTACACGTCATTGACGAAGCGCACGTGTGGGCGCAGCGTTACGGCATAAGTCGGATGTAGCTGGTCGACGCTTTCGGAGAAGGCGAGAGACTCGAGAGAGCCAACCTCGGCGCCCATAAGCTGCACCGCATTGTACTGCATGCCAGATGAGCAGATGGTGCGCTCCGCGGTTGTCGACAACCCATTGAACGTGATCGCGCCAGCGCCTGTCTCACACGCCCTGTGGTCGATGCGCACGTGCAGCGAGATCGGCCCGTGCAGCGCGACGAACTGCTCGAGCTCGATCACTGGATGAAACCTCGCGAGCACGCTCACATTGTACAGCTCACCCCAGCTCACGTACTCCGCCTCGGGCGCAAACTGAGACCCTGGCATGTCAAGCCGGCGGACCAGCCGTGTACGCGGCAGCACGAGCGTGCGCTTGAGCCTGGCCGCAAGATCGAGGTAGAACATGAGCGCACGCCGCTGCTTGTTCACCTGCTCGTGATGTATGACGTCGTATAGCAGGAAGCGCTCGACGACGGCGCCGAGCGTCGCGAAGCCGAGAAGAGCCATGGGAAACATGACTATGCGCGCCCTCTTGTGAATTCGAGTGTGCCAACTGTGAAGCGAGGGACCCCGGTCTCGCCCGGCGTTCACGAAAAGATGAGCCCATTTCAACGCGTTCGTTTTGTTGGCCATGTGAACGTGAACGTGAGCGCGTGCGAGTGGCCGACCTTTTCGCCATGTCAGGCGGCAATCCGCTGGAGACGGAGCTGAACACGTTTCGCACCATCCAGTCAGAAATTAGCAAGGTCCAGGGCAACATCTCGACCGCACAGACGCAGATCCTGGAGAATGAGCTTGTCCTCAAGGTGTGTGCTGCCGCTGAGCCGGCGCCTCAAGCCCTCTGCGCGCACGCTCACGCGTGCATTCGCCGCCGCGTTCAGGAGCTCGATATTTTGGAGGACGACGCGGGCGTCTTCAAGCTGATCGGGCCAGTGCTTGTGAAGCAGGAGCTGCTGGAGGTGAAAAACAACGTCTCCAAGCGCATTGAGTTTATCAAAAGCGACATGTGCGCCCCCGACTTGCAGCTCGCCCCCTTCTCACCGCTCCCGCTGATGCGCCCCCGCCCTGCACCGCCGTGTGTCTGCATTGCAGCAAGCGGCTCGAGGAGAGGATCAAGAACTATGAGAAGCAGGGGGAGCAGTGCAAGGCGAACGTCGCCAAGCTTCAGCAGCAAGCCCGAGGCCAGTGAACCAGGGATGGACGCTCACGCTCACAGCTCACCGCTCCGCTCACAGCCGGCAGTGGGCGACTCGTTGACGGTTCGCGAGCTCTGGCGAGCCTAGCGCGCAGCCTTTAGAAGTTTTCCGCGCGACGCCGGTGCAGTTTAATCGTTTGCCGCTTCCTCTTGCGGGTCTCTTGAGAAAAAAAAGGAGAACAAAAAAGCGCGTGACTTGCTGAAAAGACCTGTTGTGCTTTCAAGGATTGGTGGCTACATTGCCACGTAGAGAGGGCTCGAAGAGAGGGCATAGGAATTTCCTAGTGTCGTGAACGTGAAGTTGCAATGGGGAAGAACAAGCCGAAGACGGCTAACGCGGCCAACAATTCTTCCAGCAACTTTACGTTCCAGGCGGCCGGCATTGCTGGCGCATTAGTTGTGGTGGTGGCCATCGGAGCCTCCTACAAGTTCTCTTCTGCAGACGGGCTCAAAGCTACGGACTCAAAGGTGGTGCCAGACGCAACACCTCCGCGCGCATCCCTCGGCGAGATGCTTGCGTCGATCAGATCGCCGTGCGATTCGACGTCAGTGAACGCAAACACCGTCTTCGAGCACGCCAATGCGCGCAAAAGCAACGGTGCAATCATGATGGCGCTGGCGTGCTATCGGCGCACGTTGGAGCTCGCTCCCCAGCACCCAGGTGCGTACAACAACCTGGGCAACGCTCTGAAAAAGGTGCAGCCCGACACGCTGCGCTGCGGTGATGATCAGTGCACACAGAGGGACATCTTGGACGCGTCGGCCGAGTCGCTGCGCACAGTACTGCAACTCAACCCTCGGCACGCGAATGCATACGTCAACCTGGCCGCGCTGATGCGCGCCGATTACCGTTTTGAGGAGGCGATCGCGCTTGGGTACCAGGCCGTGAGCATCCAGCCGACGCACGTCACAGGGCTCGAAAACCTCGGCCGGGCGTTGCAGGCCTATTCGGCACCGGAGGGCGTGCCAACAGTAGAGGAGGTAAGGCGCGAGGGTTGGATACAGACACGCGACGGCGGCTGGCGCCATCGGCAGCGGCTCGAGGAAGCAGTGGATGTCTACCGCAAGGTGCTCAGGAATGAGGGGCCGCGCGCCTCGGCCGACACTTACCGCGGCCTTGGGTACAGCTATCTCTGGCTGGGGCGCGAGGCGGAGGGTCGCGAGATCTTACAGCGGGGCATCTCCGGGGGCGTATGGACGGTGCCTTTGCAGTACCCAGGCCAATACGACTCGCGGCTCGCGGCCGACCCGGTGCCGCCGCCCGAGCGGGCCGCATGCGTCACGCGTATCCTCGAGGCACACGGGGCTGCGATGGTCGCCGAAGCGCGCACGCTGCTCGCCAAGAGCGAAAGGAAGCGACTCGACGCGGGCGGTGCGTGGGGGGCTGGTCTGTTTGCGACCGAGCGGGAGGGGTTGCACTCTCCTGCTCAGGGCTTTTCGAACTTCGACGTCCTCGCCCATTGCAAGAACACGCCAGCGTGCGCCAACGATGACGCGCAGGGTGCGGCCGAGAGTGGCTGCCTGGCGCATGCCTTCTGCGTGATGCTGCGCGAGCTCGAGGAAACGACGATGGCAACGACACAGCTGGCGCGCATCTCGCGCCTGCAGGCCGGCGTCGTCATCTCGCCGCACACGGGGCTGCACAACTCGCGCTGGCGCGCTCACATCGGGCTGAAGCTGCCGGGCAAACATGCGGCGCAGCTGCGGGTGGGCGATACCATCTTCACGTGGCGCGAGGGTGAGGCATTCGTCTTCGATGACTCTTTCGAGCACGAGGTGACTTGGAACCCACCCGTCGAGACGATCGACCTCTCTGCGGAGGAGGCGCGCCTTGTGCTCATCGTGGACTTCCAGCATCCCGACGTAAATCCCGTCTGCCATTCCTAATCGTGATACCTAATCGGGAGCCGGGAGGTCAGCGAAAAGAATGTCAAAAGTCGGACGGACGCTCGTGCCCATGCTCGTGCCGCCCAACGGCAACGCCACGATCGAAGCCGGAGCGAGAATTCCCCACAAGCCGGAGCGAGAGTTCCCCACAAGCCGGAGCGAGAGTTCCCCACAGCGAGAGTTCCCCGGTGGGACACGGGGCGGCAGGCGCAGGGCACAGAGGCTTGCTACGCATCGGCGTCAACATCGGACGGGTAGTCCCCGTCGTACTCAATCTGCCTTGGCTCGATGTCTTGAAACCTGCTTGGCGTCCGGGTGCGGCCGCGGTGCGGCCGGGCTGCCGTGCTTGAGGCCGAGCTGCGCGGTTTGCCGGTGCATCGCAACGCGCTGCGTCCGTCGTGCACGCGGTGCCACACCAACCCCTTGCATGGCAATTGTTGCTGGACGTCAAGTTGGCGTCAAGTCCGAGGTCGGTGTATTTTTATAGCTCCGCCCCACCGTGATCCGTGATGAGTATGCAATGCGCGGGGCCGCGGCGTCCGGCGTAGGGCCGGTACAGACTCGACCGGATCTATACAGTCTTGACAGTGTAAATTCGAAACTTTTTGATCGATAAAACTAGGGCTTTTAAGACGCGCTTTGCGATTGCGTGTGCGAGCGCTGCTCCGATGCATCTCAGTGCGTTCTAGCAGTCATCGATGTCATCGCCCCTGCTCGTCCTTCTTGACGTCCCAAATCCAGAGTGTGAGCGCTCTGCGCTGGCCGACGCTCGCAAGCACCTCGTGCTCGACCTCCTGCGAGAAAAAGACGCACAGCCGACCAGGCACCGGGTCGATGTCGCGCTTACCGTCCTTGAGGAGGGCACGTAGTTGACCGCCGCGCTGAGGCTTCCAGTCGAGGTACAGGAGCACCGTGAGCAGGCGCGGGACATCGCGCCCGCCGTACGAGTCCATGTGCACGTGGTAAAGGGCACCTGGAGGGTACGAGGCGAGCAGGAAGACCTGCGGCACGCGCACCTGTGGGGAACAGCGGGCGCCGTGGTGAGCAGATGCATGCTGAGGGGCTACTGGTGGGGGGAGAGGCGCGTCGGCACGCGCACCTCGAGCCCGAGCGGCTTGCCCAACTCGGCGCCGAGGTTCCACATGCGCTGTACCGTTTGGAACAGTGCGGGAGACTCGGCCTTAAGCTGGCGCCGCCGGTGGGCGTCCCATAGCCCGAATTCGGTGGAGATCTCGCCCGGGTTGCACGACGACTTGTGCTCGCCGCGCAGTCGGCCCAAGGCTTCAAGCTTGAACGCCTCCGCCTGCGCCGCAAGGAGCACGTTCGCAGGCAGCACCCCATCGAGCACCACCAACCGGTCGTGGCGTAATGTCTCCACGTTGGCGGCGATCGTCGGCGCGTCTTCGCCGAAGAGCGACGCGAGCCCGGCCGTGAAGACGCGCTCGGGCGCCACGCACCGGTAGCGGCCGCCCGTTACGCCCGGTCCGAGGCGCGTGTGCTGCGCCCACCACGATGCGATGCCAGACTCCATCTTGCGTTTGGCGTGGTGCAGGAGCCCCACGTGTATGCCGCCGAGTAGCACGCGCCGCGCGCGGCCCGAGCCACTGAGGAGCTCGTCCTCGGTGCACGCATCGACGTGGGGCTGCTCTGCAAGGCCGCCTTGCACCATCTCTTGTCGCCCTGCGGGAGTCGACATCATGCGGCGCACACTCGCCTCCCAGCGCGAGAGCACCGCGCGATCGTCGGCCTGCGAGTCGCCGAGGGTCGCCACGTCACTCTCGAGGGTTGTCACGTCCTTGAGTGCAGCCTGCTTCCGCTTGGCGAGGTCGACGAACTCGCAAAGGAGGAGGCCACACTGGTCGGTGGATGCCTCCGACGCGACTGCATCGAGCATGCGCACTGTGTCGTACATGGCCAGGTTGAGCGCCGCTGCGCACAGGTAGCAGCACACCCTGTAGAAGCGCCCGTTGGAACGGCTACGGCTGTCGCTCACGCACACTGCAGCGTGCGTGAGCACCTCCCAGCCGTACTTGAACTGTGTGGCCGTGGTGTACGGCGCGCTCACGGCCGTGAGGCAGACAGCCTCGTACTCGCATTGCGCCTCGTCGACGCAGGAGGGTGCTGCCGCCGCCGCCGCATCCGCAGTGGAGACACGCCATCGCCCTCGACCGCTGCCAGCGCCAATGTCGCCGCCAATGTCGCCGCCAATGCCGCCGTCAATGTCGACGCCTGCCCCGCCGGAGTGCTGGCGGCGGTCGAGGGCGATGGCGTGGGCAAAGGCCCTGATCTTCTCGAGGAAGATGGCCATCGTCTCGCGTTCCCTGAGAACCGGATCGAGCTCAGCGATGCACATGAGACCGCCGTCCAACCGGCTTGCGGCCGCCGTGATCTGCCCGGCCAGCGCCAGCTGCCGACCAGACGCGAGGTGCTCGAGCGCAGCGTCCACAGCGGCGCGATCCCGTTGGGGGAAAGGCAGGAGTAACTCCTGCGGTAGGCCGATGGCCGTACCGTCCGTGAGGACCCACTGCTCTTCGGCGTGCTCGAGGCGTGCCCAGTGGTCGCTCTGTACGAAGCGAATGGACACACACGCGCCAGCCGCGAGGGAGGAGAGCTTAGCGGCCGAAAAAGATGGGCTGGCACGTATGAAGACGTGAGGAAAGAAAACCACTCGCCACACTGCGGGCGGCTCGTTGGCAGAGGGTGAAGGCGTCACCGCGAGAGCGTCGGGTACGTCCACCGAGCACGTAAGGTGAAACTTGCCGAACGGGAGGCGGCCGCAGTCCAAATCTTGGCATGAGGCAAGCAGAAGCACTGACAGCGACTTAGCATCAGGCGGCATCGTTGGCGATTGCGGCAGTGTCTGCGGTGGTGTGAGCGGCGAAGTCAACGGCGATTGCACTGGCGGCGGCGTTGACGGCTGCGATGGCGGAGCCACTGTGCGAAACTTACTCTGCGCGAGCCTCTCATGCAGGAGCCGAAGTACCCGTTGACGGCGCCCTATCGTGCAAACGCCGTGCGCGACGAGCGCTTGCGTGAGCACGTTTATTTTGAGTGCAGCTTCGTCTGGGCTTAGCCCAGCGTGCTGCAGTGCGTCATCTAGCGCGGTTGCGTCATCAGCAGAGTTGGCACCACTCGTAGGCATCCATCGCAGGCAGGCCCTCTCGGGGAAGGATCAGATGACAACTCATCCAAAGTTGGTCAACGTCGTCGTCGCGAAAAAAACGAGCACATTCAAAATGCTGCAACCGCCGTGCCCGCTTCTGCTGCCGAGCAGCCCCATGAATCGCTCCTTCCCGAAGTCGGGGTCGCTCCACTTGCTCCGGCGTGTCTTCTCGCGCGACGCCGTGGCCTCAATGAGGGAGCATGGCAGTTCTGCAGCCACAGGCGACGACGAGGCACCCGTAGTGCCCTCGCCGCAGCGTCAGCCCCTCGCGATGCTCGTGCCGCCAGCGCTCGACAGCCCCCGCTCCTTTGGGAGTGAGGCTTCGGATGACGATCTGCCTTCGCGCTCCCTCAAGCGGCAGCGCCTCGGCAGCACGTGCAGACTGTTCTCGCCGCTTGCACGCAATCTGCCCCCTTTGCCCGGCTTCCGGCCGCCGCCCATCCGCACGATGCTTTCGCTCGAAGGTCCGGAGCTGTGGGGTGATGCCGCCGTCGTCCCAACGCCACTGGTCCAGGACGCGCCTACGCCGCCGCCGCTGCCCACGCCGAGGGTGCGGCCCGGCAGTGCGGGCTCCCACTTCGGCAGCGTGTTCGGAGTGGGCATGGGCATGGGTGGCCATCGCGGCGGCTCGCGCTTGGGCGTGCCGCACATGTCGCTCGTCGCTCCCAACCTCTTTGTTGGCGACGAGTCGTCAGCGCAGCCGCCCGCGCGCCTAGTTGAGCAGGGGGTGACGCACGTCCTCAACTGCACCAACAAGCCGAATGCCGCGCTCGAGTCGCCCGGGGGCGTCACGGGCGCAGGCCTCGTGTACCTGCGCCTGGACCTGCTCGACAGTACATCCGACCTACCGCGGATGCAGTCTGTACTGCGCCAGGGCGTCGACTTTATCCGCAGTGGCCTCCAGTCGGGAGGCACAGTGCTCGTGCACTGCCAGCGCGGCATCTCGCGCTCGTGCACGCTTGCCATGGCCTACCTCATCGAAGCGCAGCAGCGGCCTGCGGAGGTGGTCTTCGAGAGCATCCGTGGCGCGCGCCGTATCTGCGACCCCAACCTCTCCTACTGGTGCGCTCTTCACGAGTGGGAGCGCGCAGTGCTGCACCTGCATCTCAAACGGCCACGGAGCAGCAGCGGAGGCCCCTTGGCGTCGCCCCGGCCGCTCTCACGGGCAGGCTGAAGCGCGGGAACTGATCGTGGGCAATCCAGGGTGTTGTGGAGGCAGAGACCGATGGCGTGGGGTCACAGCCAAGACAATCGAAACCGTTCGACATGTGGTCAACGGCGCGACCAACAATGAAAACGGTTGAGTCCGTAAGAAACGGCAAACACCGCAACGGCTGAGGCGCTGAGTTCACGGCTGCGCCCAAGGGCAACGCAATGAATCGCATAGACCCATAGACGAGAGACAGAATTAGACGCCGTTACGTGCAACGTTTATTTTGCGTTTAATTAAACGGTAAGTACACTAGATGCTGAATTTTATGCGAATGCGCCCGGTGCCGGGTGGCGGAGACAGTCGGCGTCCAGTCGGAGTCGCGCATTCCCCGGACCGTCGGAACACGAAGATGAACGCGCGCCATGCGGCACGGCACGAACTGACAACCGAACTGTAACATGGCTGCACACAGTCCCCTGGTGAGTCCTGCACACCTCGTCCGCGCTCAGAGCGTGCGCGCGAGCCCCGCCGCGTCGTCCTGGGGCATGCGCGGGCGCACGTTGCTCAGCCCCGAGCACGTCACGATCAACCGTCCGTCAGCCTGCAGCAGACAACTCGCTGGGTCGGTCGCGGACGCCTCGAGCTCGGAGCGCGTCACGAACGTGGGCCAGCCGTGGCCCGCCTTGCGTCCCTGAAGCTTCGGGCGTCCCCCGTCGAGCGCGCGCTGCAAGATGTGCCCCTGCCGGCCCACGATGGCGAGTGCGTAGTCGGCCGTGTATACCTGGTCTAGGTCCTCTGCGGGCGTCAGGTACAGTCCAACATGCTCCTCATTCGGCCCGCTGTAGGGCTTGACCCATAGCTTCCACTCGAAGCCGGCGGCGCAGAAGACGTGCGAGGCGCACACGAGCGCGTCAGCCTGGAGGAAGTCTTCTATCTCGAAGACGGCGTTTGCGCCGATCATGTGCTGAAAGCCCGCCTCGAGCTTCACGCGCACGGCGGACGCGCGCGCGGAGTCGGCGGCGGCGGCGTCGAGGCTGTCACGTGCGGCGGCCAGCTCGTCGTGCTTGTGCTGCAGCTCGTTGCGCAGCCCGTCGCGCTCGTCCCGCAGTCCATTGCGCTCCTCAGTGAGCGCATGTACCTCCGCTCGCATGCATTCCACCTCTGCCCGCGCGCTTTCGGAGTGCTCGTGCGCGGCGGCGGCCGCGTGCGCCGCCGCGGCCGCCGCACGCGCCGCCAGCGCGTGCGCCTCCGCCGTCGCCGCCTCCGCCTCCTCCTCGGCGGCTCTGGCCTCCTCGGCAGCTCTGGCCTCCTCTTGTGCTCTGGCCTCCTCTTGTGCCTGCTCCTGGGCCTCCGCCGCGAGCACAAGTTCGAGCGCGGGCGAGGAGGGCGAGGTGGGCGTGGCGGGAGAGCCGATCGCCAACCACAGTGTGCCCGGCGCCGACGCGGGGCGCGATGGGGGCGGCGGCATGGTGGCGGCCAGGCTGGACATGAGCGACGGCGTGCACGGTGCCGATGCAGGTGCCGAGGCATTCTCAAGCGAGACGGCCGAGGCGTTGAGAGAGACGGCCGATGATGCGGAGCCGAGCGATGAAGAGAGCGAGGAGGCGAGGGAGAGCGGGGGCGGCGACGAGGGGGAGTGCGGCCGACTGCTCTCCTCCGAGCCCAGGCCCGACTCCGAGCCGCCTATGGCCGCGAGCTTCTTGCGAAGCAGCGTCACCTGTTTCGTCAAGTCGTTCGCTTGCGCGCGTAGCATCGCCCGAGAAGGGCCGCGCCGCAACGTCGCCAGCAGCTGGCGCGCGGCGCACTGCACCGTGCGCGCCGCCGCCTGCTGCACCGCTTGCTTCGCCTGGCGTGTGCGCCCGAGCGCGGCGCGCGCGATCCGGCCGCGTTCAAGGGACTGGAGCGTGCGTACCGCGCTGAGCTGCCTGAGGAAACGACGCGTCGCGAGCCACCGGCGCGCCGCGGCTTGGAGCGTCGTCGCGGCCATGTGCGACATGCGCACCGACACCCGAGCGCGCAGCCCGCGCGCGGCCGCCTGCATGGCGCGCGCCGCACCGCGCGCGCGCCAGAGGCTTGCGCGCGCCACGTGCCGGCGCTCCGCTCTCTGCACGATTGTGGCGGCGTGGTCGGCAATGCCCGCGTTCGGCCGTCCGAGGAGCGCAAGGAGCACCTCATTCTGCACAAACAGGCGGCGAGCTTCGCTCGAGGCGTCCGCCTCGCGAGATTGCAAGCGAGATTGCAACACCGCCATCTGCTGCTTGGCCGCCATCAACTCCTGCTGCAGCCGGAGCATCGACGCGTCGCCCCCCTCAGGAGGGCTGGGCACGAGGCCTGGGACTCGCGGCAGTGGCATCGGGGCGACGACCCCGCGCGACGGCCATGCCGCGGGCCGCGGCTGAGGCAGGAGCGGCGCGGCAAGCGGCGCGGGCGCGGGCGCAGACGAGATGGGCGTGCCCGCCGGCGGGGGCGCGGCGGCGGCGGCGGCGGCGGCGGCGGCGGCGGCAGTGGTGGCGGCGGCGGTGGCGGTGAGGAGTGGCGTTATACCACGCGAGGAGCGGAAATCAATCGCGCTGATGACGCGTGGAACCGTGGCGCTCGTGGTGGCGGGGGCGGCCGTGGCGGGGGCGCCCGTGGCGGGGGCGCCCGTGGCGGGGGGGCTGGCGCTGGTCGGCTGCGCCTCGATGCGCACGTGCCGACCCTCTACCTCCTCCAGAATGCGTGGGAGCGACGCCGACGGCGCCACGCACGCGTCGTTCAGCGACGCCATCGAACGCGCGAGCACCACCATGCCGCCCTTTTTGCGGTTGGCACTGCGCAGCATCGCCCGACGAGACATGGGTGCACCGGCGGCCACGGCGCCCGTAGAGGCCGGCGCCGAGTGCGGTCGGATACGCAGATGCCGCATAGTCGCAGGGGGCGTCGATGGGGCGTCCACGTCAAGCTGGGGGGCGCTCGCCACGGCGTCTTGGGCTCTCGCTAAGGCGTCGTCTTGGGCTCTCGCTAAGGCGTCGTCTTGGGCTCTCGCCAAGGCGTCGTCTTGGGCTCTCGCCAAGGCGTCGTCTTCGCCCTTCGCCGTTGGCGGCCGCCGCAGGGGCGCTTGCGTCGGCTGCTCGTCGCACTCTGGCAGGGAGAGGGGGTGCGGCGCGAGCGGCGTGTGCTTGATGGGATGCTGCGCTTGCTGCTCCTGCTGCTGCCGCCGGCGCGCCGCCTCGGCGCGCGCCTCAGCCGCGCGCGCGGCTGCGGCGCGCGCGGTGACGGTGCCGTCGTCGTCCATTTGGTGGCCGTGCGGAGGAAGCTGCTGCTGCTGCCGCTGCACATAGGTTGCGGCGCAAGGGGCGTGGGTCGGCTCGTCTTCTTGGGCCGCATTTGATTGGACACCGCACGCCTCGTTAAAGCGGGCTACTTGCTCCATTGCCCGCCGATGACGCGCAGCACCCATACCCCCACGGGGCATAGCCACGGGCACCGGGCCCTCCTGCTGCTCGGGGAGGGCGACGGGCATGGCCTTGGGCACCGGGGCCTCCTGCTGCTGCTGCGGCCACGCCGTGGGCGTGCGCGAGCGGCGGCGCTGCGGCGTCGCGGGCGGCATCCCCGTGGGCGACGTTGGCGGAGAATACTTGTTGGAGGTGCTGCAGGTGGAGGACGGGTCGACGGCATTCTCTGTCGCGATGAAGTCGGCGCCACTGATGTAGGCGCTCAGGTCGTCAATGAAGTCGTGAGAGGGGTTGGGCTTTGCGAAGACGTGCTCGAAGCTCTGCGAGTTGGACTGCGTGAGCGGGTGCTGGATGCGGGCGCGTGCGGCGCCTCCAAAGGGCATGGTGATGTTGCGGACGACGGTTTTCACTTGTTCCGCAAAGCGGAGACAGCGGTTGGCGGGTCGCTCTCCAACTCCAAGGTCCTGGGCCACCTTTTTGTGGAATGACCGATGTTTGACGAATCCGAACGGGTTGGCGGCGTTTGCGAGCCGAGCATCGCCAAACTGTTAACGAAAATCTCCATCCTAACGCCATGACGAGAAAAGACGGGACATACGCTGAGTCCGCAAGAAGAGATGGCCGGCGCCAAGCCCGCGCTCTTCGACCAGCCGCGGTTTTCCTCGCTGCTGCGCACGAGCACGCTCGGTCGGCGGCTCGCGTGGCACGAGAGCACACCATCGACGATGACCCTCGCCGACGAACTTCTGAGCGCTGAAGGCAACGCCGCGCATGGCACAGTCATTCTCGCCGAGCAGCAGACGGCTGGAGTCGGCCGGCGCGGCCGCAGCTGGATCAGCCAGCCGCTGGGCAACCTGTACTTCTCATTGCTGTGGGCGCCGCTGCTCCCACCCGGTGGCGATGGCATCGCCCTCATGCCGCAGCTCGTGCGCCTCAACCTCGCGGCCTCGGTTGCCGTCGTCCGCGCCTCACACGACGCGGGCATCGCCTCGGCGCGCATCAAGTGGCCAAACGACGTGTGGGCGGGCGAGCCAACGCCACGCAAGCTGAGCGGCACGATCCTCAACTTTGACGGCAAGAGCGCCGCCGTGCTCGGCGTGGGCATCAACGTGCTGCAGCAGATGGAAGCGAACGCAACAGCGACGAGCCTCTCCACGCTGCGCGCATCGCTGCCGGCCGAGGCGCACGTGCCGCCCATCTCGCGCGAGGCGGTGCTCGCCACGTTTTGCTCGGAGCTCGAGCGCCTCATGAGCTCGACTACAGAGGCGGTCCTCAACGAGTATCGTGAGCATGACCTGCTGCGTGGCCGCACCATCCGTGTGCACCACAAGACACGCGAGCAGGACGACCCGTCCGACTTTGACGCGCTCGTGCTCGGCATCGACGACCAAGGCTACCTGCGCGTGCGCCCGCTCAACGGTCCCAAGCAGGGCGACGAGATCTCTCTCTCGGGCGAGGAGGTGAGCATCACGCCTAAGGAGTTGACTGGTGGCGGCGATCAGGGCGAACCCGCGGCGGCGGCGGCACCGACGGATGCTGCGGCGCCAAAGAAAGACGAGCTTTGATCTGGATTGATGCATTTCTTCAGAGAGCTCGTTATCTTTCGTTGGGAGATAGCGAACCGTAAAAAGACACCGTGGGGAGCAACCGGGATAGCGCGTGCGCATGACTTTTGGACGGTGCTGGTGGAGCTTTTAGTGAGGCTTTTAGTGGCTTTCCCT
>ENA-UOXP01001749-UOXP01001749.1-mixed-culture-metagenome-genome-assembly--contig:-NODE-1749-length-14702-cov-33.772240_pt1 | contig 14702 bp, 12 predicted proteins | sample MGYA00238161_ERZ761639 | MGnify/ENA primary metagenome ERZ761639 (study PRJEB28913, sample SAMN08776760) | mixed culture metagenome | isolation source: Freshwater growth medium | place: USA...
GCCGCGGCCGCCGACGCTCCGGAGGAGTTTGCCGCGCTCGCCGATTACTCCATCGACGACTTCATGTCGGAAGCCGCGAGCGACGTCGAAATCTTCGCGACGACCGAGGGCCACGGCGACGTGCGCGCCGAGGAGATCCGCTTCCTGGCGAGGGACCCGCAGGCGCACGACCGCGTCATGAGCCGCGTGGCTCGGCTGCCCCGTCGGGCGCTCCCCGAGCCACCCCGCGAGACTGTGAAGATGACTTTCTTCGGGGCGCGGCACGGCGGGCAGCGCGGCCCGGCGCTCAACGGTGAGTTGCGGAGCTCCAGACTCAATCGAGCAAGGGCAATCGAGATAACGACAGATCGCATGCGAACATGAACGAATCGAAACCCTCACGCCTGAAGCCTGTAGCCTCGCTATCGCGGCACCGCTCGTGCGTCGTGGGACCACTGGCTCGATCGGGGGGACCTCTTTTTAGTTTCCGACGGGGGCGCGGACGTCTCACGTCTGCTATCAGCGAGGCATCCTCGAGCGCGGCACCTGTCGCACCTGAGGCTTCGGGCGTTCCCGTTCCCGTTCGCAGGGTACCGCTTTCTCTAGCGTTTAAAGCGTACCGGCTACCGCACCCCGGTCAGCCGCCGTTTCCGGCCCGGCCGTCTGGGCGTGGCGTGCGCCGGCCCGTAGCCGGCCCGTGGGGCACAATGCGTGGGGCAGTTGCCCGTGCGGTGCGCGCTGCGCGTGCATGCGTGCAAGCGCGCGCGCTCTACGCGCGCTCCCCGCTCCCCGTACCCCGACGCCGCTCGGAGATAGACCGCGGACGGTGTCGCGCTATAATTACGCAATTTCTCGCGGCGCGCTGGCGCGCTGGCGCGGAAAGGAGGCGGTTCGTACACGACGATTTTTATAGATGCCGCATGCCGATTAGCAATTTTGCTACTAGGTTGCATGGACCGATTGTTCTGCTACGCCGCCCAGGTGGACAGCCCCCCTGTCCTTTCCCCGAGCCTATAGCTCGTGGCAAACGTAATTTTACGTATCCGCCTCGTTCACTAATTGGGAGCCCGGGATGCCGGTCGCGCTAGGCAACCAACTCCGCCGGCCTCGACGAAAGTGAGCTTCCTCCCAAAGGCGTCCCTTTAATACCCCGAGCCTATAGAGTATTCGAAACCTAATTTACGTATCCGCCTCGTTCACTAATTGGGAGCCCGGGATGCCGGTCGCGCTAGGCAACCAACTCCGCCGGCCTCGACGAAAGTGAGCTTCCTCCCAAAGGCGTCCCTTTAATAGGTGGCGCCCCTCCCTGAATCTCAATTTAGATACCTACCCCTCGATATAATTGGAACTTGGTTTTCGAGGTAGAAATTCGCCAGGCCACCCAAATTTGGGCCTTCGACTGCGTCCGCAGCCCGAATTAAACAAAACCGAAACAGCCCAAACGCGTAAAACGCCAAAGCCTCCTCTTAAATCTACCGGAGGTGCGCCCAATTACCGAAGCAGCCCATACGCGTAAAACGCCAACGCCACCTCTTAAAATCTTCCGAACGTACGTGCGCCCAATTGTCATCGTTGTCAATGTACGAGCGTGGCAACTCGACCAGGCGCCCATGGAGCAGTCGCACCTTGTCCAGAGTGCTGATTAGATCGTCAAAGTTGGCGTGCCTCATGCTGTGGCCATCAGCGGGATATTCTTCGTGCGGACAGGCTGCTTTCGTGTCCTCGTGCACGTCAGGGTCGTCGATGGCGCGAAGACACACATTCGGATTTGAAATTTGCCAGCCCCACGATGCTAAGGCCTCTACTCGCCCCTCGGGCCAGAGGTGTGGATAGTAGCCCCATTGAAGCACACGCCCTCGCAACATGAACCACCTCTTGAGCGTCGTGATGAGCGGTGCATCCCCGTTTGGATGGCCCAGCACTGCACCCTGACACCAGTTGAATTCTGATGGCGCCGCCGAATCTGGAGCTCTGGCGTCGAGCTCAAACTGGGAACGGGCTGATTGTAGGCTCAGGGCATTGATCTCACGAAGTTGGTGCAGCGATATCGACTGCTCGGAAGTCGGCAAGGGTTTCAACCGTACGTACGTGCTGACCGACCGCCGCAAGCCAGTAAGCACCACGCCATCGTCGCCGTGCGCGCGCGCGCACCGATCCAGAACCGGAAGTCGAAGGTGAGGGCATGCAGCTCCTCTTCCGTGATGCAAGTTTGGTTTCGGGCCAATTCCTCGTTCTGGAAGGCGCGGCGCCATCGCAGCGGCTCTGTGTGGGCCAGCGCACAATCCCAACGAGCACGGAACCCAAATTTCGACCTCCAACGAGCATGGCATAAGCGCTTCCAGAACTCATTGGAGCCATGTACCACGGTGGCAAATGACTTGCAAACTAATGCGGCAGCTTCTAGGTCGCCAAGGTGCATTGGGTTCTCGTGCAGTGGAAGCATTCGAACATGTGCCCATCCCCTTGCAGCATGCTCTGCATCGAGACAGAGGCGGTCCACAACTGTCGAAATCACGTCTGGACTGCTGAAGATGAGCTCAACCAACTTTGAATGGGCACGATGGCCCAATTCTGTGGCTGGACAAGTATAGTCCTGGGTGGCTCGACTTCAATCTGTACAGCAATCCTGCCTTGTTCGTTCGGGAAACCATCGCCAAGGACGCGAACCGTGCGTCCATTGAGCTCGGGGCTTCGAGAGAGGCCAAAGAGCATCATGGTCGCCTTGGCCGAGAACCAACGAGAAGAAAAGGTCACAGGTTTCGTCACATGTGGACTCACGAAGGCACAACTTCGTTGTATTCGTTGATTAGACAGCTGTCTCGTGGAACACCAACGTTCCCATGCGTTCCGCTGACCTGTTCGCGCATGCCTAATGGCAACTCTGATCATCCGCGACCCGTTCCAGCCGCGCCGCCTCGGGCGCATGTATGCCGTCCTCAGTGCGGCTGACAGTACACAATACAGAGCACGCCTCCGCCTCGTCGAGGCGGAGGCGATCGGGATAATCGCAGGCTGCGATGAAGCGCGACGCCGCGCTGACGGCGGCGTTTGCGCTCGCCCGAGGTATTGCAGACGTCCTCGGCTGTGAACCGTGTGCCTCGAGTACACGATGTGTGAGCAGGAGCGACTCACGCTCATCGCGCAGCACGCCCGACTGCTCCTCAGCGAGATAGAGCCTCCGCACGAAACCGCGCGCGCAAAGGATGCCAGAGACCGTCGCGCGCTGACCGCACAGCCGAAACCGGCCCTCGCCGCGGGGGCGTGGGTCGGCACCGCAGGCCAGCAGGAACGCAGCGAGCTTGGGCAGGCCGCGCGCCGCGGCGATGATGAGCGGCGTGACCGCGTGCGCATGCGGCCGCGCGCTCGGGTCAGCACCGAGCTTGAGGACTAGGTGCTCAGCCAGCGCGATCAGCGTTTGCTCGCGCGCGCCTCGGGCGCGGCACACCTCCATGAGGAGCGTCGCGTTGTACACGGGCGACGGGCGGTCGATGAGCCGCTCGCCAAAGTGCGCCACGCGTGCCTTGAGCATGCTCAGCGTGAGGTCCTTGGAATCCTGGCCCGCACAAGCGATCGTGTGGTGGCGAGCCTCGAGGCGCTGCACGAGACCACGCCATTCGCGTCGGAAGGTCTCGCCAGGGCTGAGCTCAGCGAGCCGCGCGCTTCGCCGCGACGGCGAGGATGGTTGCACCAAGACCACGCTGACGAAGCAGGGAAGGAGAGCCGTGTAGATGGCGCTTTCGGCAGCGAGCGCCTCAGCCAGCGAGCGGCAAACGAGGCGCAGCGCCGCGATCGACGGCACTAGCGAGCCGAGCGGCAAGAGGTGCATGCAGCGGCCGAGAAGGTCATCGGGCAGCGACAGGAGTGGAGACGTGGTGGACGCCATTATTTCATGTGGTTCGCACACCACAGGCATCTTGGTTGGAGAGACACTCCTCAAGCTAGGAGGCTTCATGACTCTGCAAATGAGAGACCACAAAAAACTTGTTCGCAATTTCTCGTGCGGGGCCAAGTCATGCCAAGTCAAGTCAAGTCATGTCTAGACTTGTGGCTAGTCAAGTCAAGCCAAAGGCCGAGCTCGGACGCACTATTCACACACGTTTTCGCACTGTCATTCCGTTGCCCTCTGCTCTCAGCGCCGCTTCGGGGACTCGGCTTGCCGCCGCCGGCTCCGGGAGCTGTCGCCGCCGGCCTGCGGAGCCTGCCATACCTCCAGCGTGTTGAACTTGCCACGGAGTCTGTTGAAGACGCCGTTTTGCGCGACGGGCACGGAGCGCTGGAGCACGAGGCCGCTCGCCTCGAGCACGCTCGCCTTCAGCTCGCGGTAAGAGTCGGCCGAGCAGTACACGATCATCGAGCCCGGATGCTTGGCCACCTGCGCAGCGAGACCCGCGTACAGGCGGTCCATCTCGGCCTCGGGCAAGTTGGCCATCCAGAGCGGCTCGTAGATGTAAAAGGCCGCGCGCCCGCCGAAGAGACGCTTGCCAGCGCACACGCGGTCCACGAAGCCAAACATGTCACCGCACTCCACCTTGCATCTTGGATCGTCCTTGACAGCAGCTACTGCCTCCGTCGCTGTGTTCGGGTCGAGCTCCACGCCCACGCATCCCTCAAACATGGGCTTGCCATCGATGGTGGCCTCGGACATTGGACGTAGCATGACGCCTTGCCCGCAGCCCAGGTCCACAAACGTGAAGTCCGTCGCACTGCTGATGGGCCCGATCACCTGTGCCAGCTCGCTGCGGATGATCGGGATGACCATCGGCATTGTCGGCTTGCAGGCCGGCCGCCCTCTGAGTGTGGGCATGAAGAGGTTTTTGAACCATACGTAGGCGCTGTAAAGCTCCTCTGACCTGGTCATTTCAATGGCTTCCGCATACACAATGGTATCCGGCATCACGTCGGTAGCGAGATCTCGTGATCTCCCTTCGAGACGTCGTGGTAAGATCGCCAAGAGAAGTCAGGGGGGAATGTAGCTTCGTCAATGAAATTCACGAGGAACCCCTTTGTGGATTCGACTTGAATCGACGGCGTTTTCGCACAGCCCAAATCCAAAAAGCCCAACTTGCGTCATCTCTCATTTGTATCGGTGGGTCCTGGCCGCGGCCATGCCGGCGCTTCGAGCCTTCCTCAGTAGTCGTGCAACGAGGGCGCGTGGCCACTGGGTGTTTGTGAGCATCATCTTCGCCCTCCTCGGCTCCAATGGCCGGCTGCTGTCTACGCCTGCCGCGCTTGACGCCAGCGAGCGGCTTCATCATTTTGGCCCCGGGGAGCGCGGCGGTCTCATGAGCAGGCTAGTATGGTGGCGACGGCGGCGCGGCCCGGAGGACTGGCCACGGATGTGGCAGGCACAGCAGCAGCAGCAGGTGATCGCGCCGACGGCGCTCGAGGGCGCATGGCGCTGGATCAGGCCGCCCGCAGACAGCGAGAAGAGCCGTGCCTTCGACCGCTTCCTCGATCGCGCCGTGGGTGTGGGCTACCTGAAGCGCAGCCTGGCCATCCGCGCCTCGCAGGACCAGGAGCTCACTTTCGAGGAAGACAAGAGCCTCACACTCAAAGTTATCGACCGGCGTGGCACGAACACGTACACCATCCGACCCGACTACCGCGTGCACTCCAGCCGCGGCTTCGGGCGGCTACCGATCAAGCAGCGTGCAAAGTGGCTGCGTGACGGCTCGCTCTGGGTGGAAGAGACGTACGCGCAGCACCTGGGCGGCTCCGAGCACGGCCGCCCGTGCGTCAGGATAGAATGCCCCACCTTCCGGCAGCGTCGTTCAGTGGATGCCGACGGCCGTATGGTAATAGAACTGGAGCGGACCCTCCGCGATGGCGAGACCGTGCGCATGACGCAGCACTTCGAGGCGATATAGCCAAGGCGCGGGCGGGAGCGCTCCCGCGAGTCCGCGCGGGGCGGAACCGCTCCTTCCCCGTGGGTGTACGACTGCACACGTGGTTCCCCCTGTGGCGGGCGATTTATTAACTCAGTTTCAATATCCTCGTAACACGAGCGCGTCGTCGCTCATCAGTCTCGACATTGTACAACACTATGTGATAGACTATATGTGGGTCCTTTTTCGGGACACCTTGTTCTTTACAAGAGTGCCGCAGTCATCATGCTTTGCCAAAGCGCTTGCGCAACAACATATTGGAAAGCATAGGAACGAGACGTTCAAAACCCAAAGACACCGGACCGGGCGACTTGAAAGGATCGTTCACGCTAGTTTTTCGAAGGCCCTGAAAATGGACTCCTCGGCTCAATGCCTCTTGGAATTCCATCCTTGGTTATCGGACCGCGTGATGGGGCTCAACCACCAGCTGGCAGCCCTCTCGTGCGCTATCGCGGAGGCCGTCGCACTCAATCGCACGCTCGTATTTCCAGAGGCTCTCTGCATCAGCGTGAAGCACGAACTGCGCTGGCACGCCAAGGGCCGCCAGCCGAGCCCTGGCTGCGTGGGCGAGAAGGGTGTGACAGGGTTCAGCGTGCCCACATCGACCCTCATCGACCTCGACGGCATCCGCCGATTGGTGCCGATCGAGCTCCGTCGCCTCGACATCCATCCGCCGCCGCCGGCCTCGCATGACGCAACCAACGTGGACCGCACGTGGACTACGGATCGCATCGCACGCGATCTGCCGTGCTCGCGCGCGCCGTTTGTGCGCCGGCGCGTCTCCGGCTACTGGTTCCGCCCGTGCTCGTACAATCTAGTGCAGTGCGACGCCCTCTCGGCAGTGCTCGATGCTGCGGTCGGTGCGCGTGGTGAGCTCTATCGAAGACGAAGCAGCTGCGGCCTGGCGGTGCACATGCTGCGCTCGGGGCTCTTCTACGCGGCACCGATCCGTGCTGCTGCTGCCGCCGTGCGCCACGCGCTCGGCGGGTGGTACGCGGCAGTGCATGTGCGCCGCTCCGACCGGCTTCGGGTGGGCTATGGCTGCGGCGACGCTGCCACCTGCGCCGAGGCCGCGGCGCTCACAGGGGCGGACGCACTGCTCGCGCGGCTCGGCCTGTGGTATCCGCCCGGCACGCCGCTCTATGTGGGCTCCACCGAGCCGCCAAGCTACTTCGAGCAGCTGCGTCGGAGATATAATCTCACCTTCGCCGAGGACTTAAGCGCGCTGCGAGGTACACCCGTTGCCTCTTGATTGTCTCTTCATTGCCTCTCGATTGCCTCTGGATTGCCTCTGGATGGAATCTGGATTGAATCTGGATTGCAACCAGTTGCCTCTCTATTGCCCGAATCTCTCTTTGATGGTGGCCTCCTCTGTCTTCTGAGTGGCGCTGCACGTGAGCCTGCACAGAGCTGCCCAACAACTACGCGCTGTATGCGGCAGAGACGCTCGTGTTCTTTGGCGCGGCCTCCATGCTCGAGACTTTTGGGTATATGGCTGATTACCTCTGAGTGCCCCCCTAACCAGGTTGTTCGAGACGTTTGGGTACATGGCTGAGTGCCTCTGAGTGCCTCCATCATCAGGTACCACTCCGCCTAGATCTCGCACGCGTGCTTGTACATGGCTGATTGCCTCTGATTGCCTCTGAGTGCCTCCATCATCAGGTACCACTCCGCGTGGATCTCGCACGCGTGCTTCCCGGCTCTGGCGGCTGGCCGCTACTCGGGCTTTGGCGGCGCGCGCGCGAGGGGCGCTTGGAGTTCGGGAGGCGCTGGCGGCAGTGGAGGAGGAGAAGGTGCGGGAGGTCGCAATGGAGGTAGGGGCGTTGCCGTTCGTGGCGATGGAGGTTTGGCTACGGCGCCCATGCCCATGCCCGCTACGGTGCCCATGCTCCACATCTCATGCGCTGACGCGCATGGTGTGGTAGTCAACGATGTCTTCTTCGGGCCAGCATGCGGCGCAAACCCACCATGCGGCATGCAAGGCGGTGGTGAGCAGATGAGTCTTGTGCCCGACAAGCAGACGAATGGCGAGCGCTTCCGAGCGGGCTGCGGCCGACTGCTCGACTTGGGGCAGTTCAGAGGTGGTGGAGGAACGAGAGGGTGCGCGTCTTCGTTGGCTTTGCCAGTTTGAGCTGCGGACTCCCGAAAATCATGGTTTATTTCACAGCGCGAGCGCCAAGTTCACAGCTCACGGTTCCGTGACTTCCGCTTCAATGGAGGAAGCCTCTTCACGCTACCTTGTCTTCCGCGCACCTTCACGCGGCCAGGGCATTGGCACGATGATGAATGGCCTAGCGGCGGTGCTAGTCTTGGCGCAAAAGCACAATCGACAGGCTTGCGTAAAGTGGGCGGCGTTCGAGCTTGCCTTTGATTGGCGACTCGTCTGCCCACCCGCCGAGTCTTACTTTGCCGTCGCCGCCGGATCCACGGCGTTGCTCGATGCGGACGCGGTGCTTGAGCTGTGGAGCTTTGGCGAATCGACGCCACTTCCCACTGCCGAGGAGTTGCTCTCTGGAAATCGCAGCGTCGTGGTCGTCCATGGCGATGGCGGCGGCGGTCTCGTCGACTCGTCTGCGCGTCCGCTTGAGCTTCCGGCGGATCCCAGACTTGAATTATCTCGCTTGTTACCCCCGCCGCCACCCGCCCGCCTCGTCGTTCACTTACGCGTCGGCGATCTTCACGAGCCCAGCCGGCGTGGCCTCTTTGCTGCCGCCGGGATCGCTGCCGCTGCCGTCGACGGCGACGACGATGAGCCCATAGCGATGGCGAAGCGTATAGCGAGGGTGCTACCCGCTGACGCGTACGTGCTCACCGACTCACAGCCGATCCGCGACGTGCTGTGCGGTAGCGCCAAGTGGGCATGCCCTCAGTGGGGCGTCTTGCCGCACAGTGCCGAGCGCTCCGTCTTCGCAGGCGGCGGACAGGGATCACCAGGGGCCGAGCAACGGCGCAGCGAGCGCACGCTCGCGACGTTGCGCACTTGGGCGGACTGGTGGGCTATCAAGAGCGCCACCGAGCACGTGCTCCACACGCCCTCCGCCTTTTCGGAGTCCGCCCTTCGCTTCTCAGCGGCGGAGCCGTGCGTGCTGCGCGATCAGCGCGCGCTGGATGTGTGCAGCGCGCGGAGCAGGAGTGCGGAGGAGAAGCGGGTCGAATTATGAAGTCGTTTCGCAACCTCATTCACACAGAATTCACAGTCAAGTTTGAAATCGTCACCCAATTCACACGGATTTCCCGCCGACGTCGCGGCGGGCATGAGCGAGCCTCTCAAGCGCAACCTCGCCGAGCAGCTCGCGTGGCTCTCGCAGAACCGCGCGGCGGCCGCCGCCTTCGCGCCGCCTACGCCAGGGGCGATGGCGCCAGCTCTAGCCAGTGCTGCCTGCGGGCCGTCCTCCATGGCTCCGGATGTGGCCTTAACCGCCACGATAAGCAAGATTCGTGCCTCGGAGCCCACAAAGTGGGCCTTGGCGCCTGGGCGTTCGCCCGCTGAGCTGTTCGCTCGCTTCGATCCGGTGCCCAAGCTGCCGCCAGCCCAGGCGCCGCCGCCCAAGCCCGAGCGGACCGCGATGGCGGCTGCGCCGGCAGCCCTGGCAGCAGCAGCGCACTACCCTTCAGCTTCAGCGCATCCGGGTTACGGCTCTTGCGGAGTCGGCGCTGCTGGGCCGAGTGCCTGGCCATCGGCGTGTGACACTTGCAGGTGCTGTGCTTCGGGCGGTATGCCACCCTCTGCCGGCGCCGGACCGTCGGCCGCCCCACCCTCGGCGCCACCAGTGCCGTTTCATGCTTCGATGCCCCCGCCGCCGTCCCGGCCGCTGATGGATCCGTCGACACTGGTACGCGGTGTGCCGAGCCAGCCGCCGCTGCATCCACCACAGCTACCGCCACACCACCAAACACAGGAGCCGCCACGAGCACCAGCGCCCGCAGCGCCTCAGCAGCGGCCGCCGGCGTCGCTGAGTCACGAAGAGCTCGCGGAGTTGTGCAATCTGCAAATGATCTTCATGAAGAGCGGCGCCAGCTGGCCCGATGAGGCGAGCCGGGTGCGCCATGACGCCCTGAGTGCCCGCCACACTTGTGCGGCGGCTGCGCCGTCGCTACAGGCGTCCATGGCGCACCCGGCTACAGGCGGCGGCGTTGGTGGCGTTGGTGGCGGCGCAGGCTGGGCAGGCGCGGGGGCGGGTCCGCCATCGGGGGCGGCGTACGCGCCGCCGACGCCAGGAGCCTCAGCTGGCTATGCGAGCACGCACCCGCCTTTCGGACCCAGCTATGCCGGCGGCTTTTCCGGCGGCGATGGGGCGTACGGTGGCGGCGGCGGCGGCGGTGCATACGGCGGCGGTGCTTACGGCGGCAGCGCGTACAGTGGTGGGGGATACGGTGGAGGTGGTGGCGGCGCAGGGCCAAGCGGTTTCGGCTTTGACAGCGGCGGCGGCAGTGGCTACGGTGGCGGCGGTGGCGGCGGCGGCGGCGGCGGCGTCGGTGCCTACGGCGGCGGCGGCGGCAGCGGCTACGGCGGCGGCAGCAGCGGGTACGGCGGCGGCGGCAGTGGCTACGGCGGTGCACCGTGCCACAACTGCGGCCAGGAGGGCCACTGGGCTCGTGACTGTCCCAACCGCGGCGGCGGTGGCGGCTTCGGCGGTGGCGGCGGCGGCCTCGGAGGCGGCGGCGAGTGGGGGGGCGGCCGTGGCGGTTATGAACCCGCACCGCATGTGCCACTGGCGATGCCGCACGCGCCGCCTGCCGCTGCGGCGACCTTGGCAGGTCAGCAGGACGTGGCGGCCGTCACGAGCGCAGCGGTGCAGCAGTGGAACCACGACCGCTTCCCGTGGACTGCCGAGCTCGATCGCGCACTGCTCCGAATTTTCGGCTATCGCGAGTTTCGATCGCACCAGCGTGGCGTCATCAACGCGACCATGTCGGGTCGTGACGTCTTCGTGATCATGCCCACCGGTGGCGGCAAGTCCCTATGCTATCAGCTGCCTGCCATCGTCGACCAGGGCGTCACAGTCGTCATCTGCCCGCTCGTCTCGCTCATCACCGATCAGGTGCGAAGCCGATTCCTCCGACCCTTCCTCCGACAATGCCTCCGAAGCCCGAGACAATCCCTGAGCCCATCCATGGAGAGCCCCCCCTCCTCCCTGAGCCCCCCTCCTCCCTGAGCCCCCCTCCTCCCCGAGACGATCCACGGACGATCCCTGCCCCCCCCCCTCCTCCAGAGAGCTCATGCCCCGAAAACCCCGACCCAAACCCTCCCAACCACCTCCGTGCCTCCGCGGCCAGGTGGATGCGCTCGTGCACCAGGGAGTGATGGCCGAGGCGCTCACGTCGTCCCGATCCCAGGACGATATCAGCGCCATCTACCGGCACCTTCACTCCCCCTCCGAGATTCGAGCTCCCGACGGCCTGCGCCTCCTCTATGTGACGCCCGAGAAGATCTCGGCCTCCTCGGGGCTCACCAACGTGCTGCGCAAGCTGCACGATCATGGGCTGCTCAAACGGTTTGTGGTGGATGAGGCGCATTGTGTGAGCCAATGGGGGCACGACTTCCGTCCCGACTACAAGTGCCTCTCGAAGCTCAAGCACAATTTCCCTACTGTGCCGCTCGTCGCGCTCACTGCGACTGCGACCGAGCGCGTGCGCCTCGACGTGAGCACCATCCTGCAGCTGCGCGAGCCGGTGACGTTCGCCTCGTCCTTCAACCGGCCGAACCTTCGCTACTACGTGCAACCCAAGCGCAAGGGGTGCGTCGAGGAGATTGCGAAGCTCATCAAGCAGCGGTACCGCGGGCAGACAGGCATCGTCTACTGCTGCTCACGGCGCGACTGCGAGGAGGTGGCGGCCAAGCTGCGCGAGAATGGGGTTGGCTCGGCGGCCCACTACCACGCCGACATGCCCTCGGAGGAGCGCACTCACGTGCAGCGTGCGTGGATGAATGATGACGTGGCCATCATCTGTGCGACCGTCGCCTTCGGAATGGGCATCAACAAGCCCAATGTGCGCCTACTACGCCCTCAGATTTCCTGCTGAGTGCCTCTGATCGCCTTCTGATCGTCCCCGATCGCCTCCGGATCCGCGTTCGTGTGCAGGTGCGCTTTGTCTTCCACCACTCCCTACCCAAGTCGCTCGAAGGATACATGCAAGAGACTGGGCGCGCTGGGCGCGACGGCGAGCGCGCCGACTGCTACCTGATGTACACGTACGCCGACAAGAACAAGATCGACTCCATGATCCTCAAGAGCGACGGTGACGAGCGTGTGAAGGCCGAAGGGCGCCAGCAGCTACTACAGATGATCTCGTGCGCTGAGAACGGGCCGCCCCTTGAGTGCCAGCTGATGGATCGCTGACGGATCGCTGATTGCGTGTTGATTGCGTGTTGATTGCGTGTTGATCGCTGATCGCGTGTTGATTGCGTGTGGGCCAGGTACGCCGAGAACGAGTTCGTGTGCCGGCGCGTGCAGATGCTCTCGTACTTTGCGGAGCGGTTCGACGCGGCACTGTGCAAGGGTACGTGCGACAACTGCGCAACGCGTCGCACGACCGAGAGCGAGTCACGAGACGTTTCGGAGCTCGGGCGGTCCGCTCTCGAGCTGCTAGGTGCGGCACGCTGCCAGCTGACGCTCACGATGCTCGTCGATGCGCTCAAGGGGAGCGAGACCAAGGCGATGCGCCAAAAGGGGCTGCCGGAGCTCCCGGGTTTCAAGGGAGGGGCACAGTACAAGAAGGTGGAGGTTGAGCGCGTCCTGAAGCTGATGATCGTACAGGGCTACGTGCACGAGCTGCTCGTGGCGAATGAGAACTTCGGCGGCATCAACGCGTACCTGCAGCTCGGACCGAACGCAGCGGCGCTCCGTCAGGGCCGAACGCCGCTGCTCGCGCCATTTGCGACGAGAGAGGTGCCCGAGACCTCGGGCCTCGAGATCGAAGGAGGAGAGGGCGTCGGTGCCGACGCCGGCGCTGGCGAGAGTGGCGCCGCCCTGGGCGGTGGAGGCGGCGTGGACGAGTTGCTCTTCGACGAGCTCCGGACACTGCGCAAGTCGCTCGCCGAAAAGGGTCAGGCCGTCTTCACGATTTGGCCCGACAAGGTCCAGAAGGAGATTGTGAACGTGCTGCCGTTTAGTGACAGCCAGCTCAAAGCCATCCACGGCATCGGCAAGAACAAAGCCGAGCGCTTCGGGCCGGCCATTTTAGGGTTGATCCGCGCGTTCGTGCAGCGCCACCCCGAGCTCCTGCCGCGTGCAAAGGCGAACATGGAGGCTGCTGAGAAGGAGGAGCAGGAGAAGCGTGAGAAGAGGGAGCGGGCGGAGGCGAGTGCGGCGCGAGCGGCAGCCGCCGCACCTCCAGGCAAGCGGCTCAAGATTGCCCCTGAGCCGGACGAAGAAGATGATCCCGACTTCGCTCTGCCGCCCTCCCAGCGGCCGCCGCCTGCCTCGATGGGCGGAGGGGCACCGTTGCCGCCTTCGCAGCGCCCCGCACCCGCCGCCGCACCCGCCGCACCACCCACCGCACTCGCTGCCGCACCCGCCGCACCCGCCGCCGCCGCGGCCGCCGCTGTCTCGCCCTACTTTGAGCAGTTTGCACATCGTCCCACTGGCAGCGGTCGGGCGGCCCCAACTCACGTGGGCTCTTCGTACCCCCCAGGGCAGACGACAGCGCCAGGCTGGGCGGCCAGTGGCGTGCCGCACGCGCCGACCCACCCTCAGCAGCTTGCTCCCACCCACACACACGCACCCACACACGCGCCCACCGCCACCTTCGCTCCACCATTCCACGCACACGCCGGCGCTCCGCCCATGCGACTCAGTCCAGAGAGCGCCGCACGACTGAGCGATGACGCCCTCTTCGGCGACGGGCCGGCGAGCGGAGCTACAGCCGGCGCGGCCGTTGGCCACGCGGTCGCGGGTGGTGATGAGGACTTTGACTTTGACGCGGCACTGGTGGCCATGGATATTCCTGTGCCCGGCAGCACCTCATCCCACGGCAGCGCGGGCGCCCACGGCAGCGCGGGCGCACGCGGCGCCGGCAGTGGTAGCGCGAGCGGCGGCAATGGCGGCGGCAGGGGTGGCGCGGGGGGCTTTGTTTCCGGAGCGCAGCTGCCGCCGCCACCGCTTGGGCATGCGTACCAGCTGCCGTCGGCGCACCAGCAGTACGCGCTGCCGCCGCAGTACGCGCAGCCCATGGCGCAGCCGCCGCAGCCGATGCATCATCAGATGCACAGCTATGGTCAGGCGCCCGCCTACAACCAGTCGCCCGCCTACAACCAGGTGCCCGCCTACAACCAGGTGCCCGCCTACAACCAAGCGCACGCCTACAGCCAGGCGCCCGCTTACAGCCAGGCGCCACCGCCCGGCACGGCGCCTCGCCGTGGGCTCTCGCTCTCGCTGCCCAAGGGCGACAAAGGCCTCAAGCCGCGCGCGACCAACGAAGCGTCCATGGGCCCCTGAGATAAGAGCTCTTGAGATGAAGTCATCAGCCGTTCATTACTTTTTCATTACTTTTTCATACACGAAAGACGTGGACTGCCGATCAAAGTACCGTCGATCACCGCTCGCCCACCCCTCCGGGCGCCCCCAGCACGCCACAGCCGCCACAGACGGACGGGACACGCGGCCGCCGCCCATGCGCGCGCGCGCCTAGAGGGGTATCATGTTGACAAAGATATCACGATTCACATAGCCATAGACGCGCTAGCCTTGGTTTCATGCGCCGAATGCATGCAGGAAAACGCACTTTGCTACCCAAATCTGGAATTCATATGAACGAGGCAGCGGACCGCTGCTGGCCAGAGCACAAAATCGCGCCATACCCCGCGCCGCACGAGCGAAGCCGAGCGCGGAGAGCAGA
>ENA-UOXP01001754-UOXP01001754.1-mixed-culture-metagenome-genome-assembly--contig:-NODE-1754-length-14674-cov-56.396676_pt1 | contig 14674 bp, 9 predicted proteins | sample MGYA00238161_ERZ761639 | MGnify/ENA primary metagenome ERZ761639 (study PRJEB28913, sample SAMN08776760) | mixed culture metagenome | isolation source: Freshwater growth medium | place: USA...
CCGACATCGGTCGCCCACGCGCTGAGCTGCCCGTCGGAGCTGCCGATGCGCGCGCCTGACCGGGTCTTTGACGATGTCGGTGCGATCATGGTTGGATCATGGGTCGGGTGGTGCTGGAGAAGGGTGTGGGCGCTAACGGCGCTTTTCGAGCTCGGAGAGGAGACCCGGGACACGTGTCGATGACGATCGCGCAAGATCCACAAGATGATTTGTTTAAAGTTTTGATGAATTTATTATTCGTAATTTTATGTCGTTGTCCTCTAGGCACTAAACGGTAACGACCCAAAGTCGAAACAGCAAATACTAAACCGAACGGTAGTACGAACACCGCGATATCTTTCACATGATGTTCCTTACTCCGACTTCGCGTCGGGCACGACCGTAGTGACCGGGCGCGGCCGGCGGAGCACGATCCATGGCCCCGTTCCTGACGCGATGCGCCCAAGGCCCGCGAGGATCTGCACGACGAAGAGCACGGCAAGCGCGCTCCACAGCTGGTTGAGCGAGAGCGCGCGCGCGCCATCTTCGGCACGAACACGAGAAGCGCGTCACACAGCGCGTGTGCGTGTGTGCGTCTAACATCACACATCGTTCGATTCAGAAACCCCCGGCATCTACTCCGCCCCTGCGCGCGCGCGCTGTTTTCTTACTGTAAATTTGACTCTAGTGAGCCGTGTACTTTTCATAGATTGTCCTATAGACGATTCACAATTTTTTGCATGCATTAACAGAAATCGTTTCGCGACTTGCCCGTTTCGTTTTTTCGCAGTGTCCTCTAAATCTGCGCAGCGGTCCACGATGCCGCCAAGAAAGAAGGGCGGGCATGTCACGTCGGCGCGGCAAAAGGCGAGGGTGCTTGAGCTCGCTAGGCACGCGTGCACCATCTACATCTACGCGATCATCCTCCTCGAACCGCCGAAGAAGTACGAGCATCTCAAGGGCATCCAGAGGATCGGCCAGGCCGCCGACCACATGGGTATGGGGCGGGACGCAGTCCTCGCGCGCCGTCTTCGCCAATACGTACAAAATCGTGGCTCGTCCGCGTTTTCCGAGTTGGTGGAAGAGATTGGCTGGGCTTGTTTCAGCGACATGGTTGTCCTCGAGATCATCACGGAGAAAGCAATGCCAGCGCATCAGGCGTTGACAGCGAAGCGCGAGGACTTGCCGCGCGTGGCGTGTCATCGACGAGGTGACGTACGAGAAATAGCGTGGATAGCCCAAAAGGGCACGTGGCGTGGCCCCAACGTCGACCACCCCGAGAAGCAGACCCTGAACGAGCAGAAGGGCGGGCAGGGTGACGAATGGGCGCGCATTGAGGCGGCGGTACGGTCTGAGATGTCCCAGGCCAAAGAGGCATGTGCTCATTATGCTCGCCGCCGCGAATGCCTGATCTGTTGCCCCAACCCCAAGAGCTGTGATTTTGAGGGCTGTGGCAGCATCTTTCGCAATTGGAGCACCTTGGAGGCGCACCAGCGCAAGCACACGGGCGACCTGCCGTTTGGCTGCGACCACGAGGGCTGCGGCAAGCGCTTCACGCAGGCGGGCCACCTGGAGGCGCACCAGCGCACGCACACGGGCGACCAGCCGTTTGCCTGCGACCACGAGGGCTGCGGCATGCCGGCGTCACGCTGTCGATGCGCCCGCCGGGAGATGCGCTGGCGGGCTTGGCGCAGCTCCACGTAGGTCCGCGGCGGCAGACCTGCCTGTCCGAGCTGGGCTTATGCGACGAGGCGGTGGCGTGGTGGGCGCGGTCGCTCGGCCACGCGCTGGTGCTCTTCCCGCCCATCAACGCGCCCGCCGACCACGGCTCGATGGAGCGGCTACTGCGCTCGTACCTCGACCTGTACGTGACGCCAGTCTTCGGCGCTGCACCGGGCACGATCCCCCGACCGATCACCGTCGCGCGCCAGCGCATCCCAGCGCCAGCGGACGGGCCAGCGGACGGGTCTCTCCAGCAAGACCACCGCGTACGGCAGCTTGATGGTCTCCCCATTCGGCAGCTCGAAGGTCGCCAGGTCAACCTGCAGAGCGCGCGCGGCGCCGCCTCGTAGATATGTGGGGCCGAGCTTGGCGCACTTTGAGAGCGCACCTATCGAGAGGAGCTCGGCCGTCGTCTCCGCCTGCCGACGCTGCTCCTGGCGCTCTTGCGAGACGCAGATGAACGGGCGGCATCGGGGGCGATCCTTGCCAACACGAGCCCGAGAGGATGCGCGTCGGCTTCGAGAGCATGCGCGTCGGCTTCGAGTCCCGCAGCAGAAGGGCAGCGACTTGCGACTTGCCCACGCGCGCCGTGGCGCCCAGAGAGGCCCCACCACGCTCGCATGTGGTACCACACACACTGGTGACATTCACACACTCTCTCTCATACTCCGCCCGTGTGCCCCTCCGCCGTGCTGGCGCAGACGCACGCCACGCGCGCAGCGGCCCTCGAGCGATCGATAAACTCCTGTCCCTCTCTTTGTGTGCGACGCGCAGCGTTTCGTGGTTGGCCATGCCAGCATCGTGGTTGGCCACGCCAGCAGCGCGTCGCGAGTTACGTATCTGATCGTCGAGTCCCACAACAGGAATCCCACGACAGTAGCGTGAGTGCCCGGGCAGCAAGTGTAGCGCAAGTGCCCGGGCATTTTGGGTCCTGCGGCATTTTGGGGTTTGCGGCATTGGGTCTCTTGTCATCCTCCGCCTATTTTGGAATCGGTCCTGCGGCGTAAAAAAGACACGGAGAAATGGCAACAATATGTGTGTACTGCCATATATTCGAGCGGCAAGATGCCCAACACGCGACGAAGTCGTTGCCAACGAGTCACAAAGCATCGCGGCTAGGACCCCACTGTGATGGGTGCCACCGCAAGTTGATGTCTTGGCGGGTGTCCCCCGAGCAGATCGCTCGGCTGCAGAACCTCGGTGTCGGGCCGCCGCGGAGACAGCAACAGCGGCAGCCGAAGCATCAGCATCAGCTTCAGCACGAGCAGCCGCAGCATCCGCAGCAGCAGCATGTGCAGCACCAGCCTCAGCAGCGGCAGCAGCTCCAAAGAGGCAAGCTACCCATAGGTGGCGGCCGCATGGCATCGCCATGTGAGCCATACCGGGCCAATCCGTATGGCATTTTCTTGCCGAACCTCAGCGGTATGGGCGGCGGCATGGGTAGTGGAGAAGGTTTGAGCGAGTACCTCGACGCGGCGACCGGGATGGCCGCGAGATGGGTGGCTCCCTCCACCAACCCCAAAAGGCTTCGTGGGGCCTATGCCGCGGACACCGTGGTAGCGTCCGCCGTGGTGGCGTCGTCCGACGCCGTCGCTTCCGAGATCGGCATGGCAATGGTTCCGTCGTCGGTGAGCAGCGCGGCGCATGCGGACATGCAGGAGGAGCTCGCGCGCTCCCAACGGCAGCTGCAGGAGACGGAGGCCAAGCTGCAGGAGGTGGAACGAAGTGCGGCCGAGGCGGCTAAGGAGCAGGCGCGCGTGCTCGCCGAGCGTGAAGAGGCGTGGAGCGCGAAGCTGCGCGAGGCACGCGCCGTGTCCGAGCGCCATCAGACCGAGCTCGACAAGCAGGCCGCTGCGCTGCGCGCGCTCGAGCAGCAGCTCGCGGCGGCAGAAGAGAGGGCGGTGGCGGACAAGGCGGCGCTCGCCTTGAGCCGCGAGCAGGCAGTCGTCGAGCGGGAGCCGCGCGAGCAGCTCGAGGCGACGCTGCGCGCCAAGTCGCAGGCGCTCGAGGAGGCGACCGTCACGATTGCCGAGCTCCGACACCAGCTCGCGGCGGCGACCAAGACGAATGTCGAGCTACGACACCAGCCAGAGTCGGCGACCAACACGAATGCTGAGCTACGTCACCAGCCAGGGGCGTCGACCGAGACGAATGCCGAGCTACTACACCAGCCAGAGGCGGCGACCGTCACGATTGCCGAGCAGGTCCGACACCAGCTCGCGGCGGTTGACGAGGCAGTCGATGGGCAAAGGATGGAGGAGGTCGCGTCGGCTCGAGTGGATGTGAAGTACGGGGGGGTCGTGGACATAACGGTGCACTCGCAACCATGTGGAGGCACACTTGTGATAAGACACTTCGAGATGAGCAACAGCATGAAGCAGCTCTACGCGGTCATCGCCACGAGGCTGGGAGCCACCCGGGATGATAAGATTTCCGTGCTACATCTTGGGCGACTGATACCCAATGATGGGACTCTACTCTGTGAGACCTCCATCGGCACGTCTGGGCCCGAAAACAAGCACGGCGTGCACGTGGCGGTGACCATAACCAGGAAGGCGGTGGTGGCGTCCATAACCAACAAGTCGTTGGCGGACAAGGCGGCATCCGATTCCCGAACACCAGCAGCCACCGAGAGGTACTTGAAGCCGCTGGAGATCACCGTGAGGATGATGACCGGCGCCAGCTACAAGGTCGAGGATATCGGGCTCCGCCACACAACCGGGCAGCTGTATGCTCGCGTCGCACAGGTGACAGGAATATCCCTGGATGTCCTATGCGTGTTAACAGGCGAGCGCACTCCACTTCCAAACGACGACACAGTGATCGGCGACACCACTCTACGTTGGACGCAGTGCCCATGTGTGTACGCGACGATGCGGAGGTATCATGGTTCGCATAGCCCGAGTCCCGGGGTGGACGAGCTGTGAGCTTTGTCCGCTGTATCGCAGTGTCGATCTCGATTCTCGTGTGTCCTCACTGTCCCACCTGTGTCGTCCAGTGTCTTGTCACCTGCGTCAACGTCTGCGAAGGTTGTAGGTTCCTCGTATTGACACACGCGGACGCCACACCACACAGAGCACACCCACGTCGCTCCTCTCACTGCCTCCCGTGTCCCGTCTCCCTGTAGATCGATGAAACATGAATGAATCGTCGCTCTTACGAATCCCATCGCGCTCGCATGTGCCACACACACAGGTCACACACAGGACACACACGACGGCGCTGCATAAGCGGAGCGCTTTGGTCGGCACTCGTGTGGGCCCGAGAGATCCGCAATCCCTGAAACGAACGAACAAGTTCCCCGCAAGGGAACCGTGTTGTGAATGAGATCTCCGGCGCGCCTTTGCGAGGTTGTCTTTCGTCGGCCGCAGGCGGGCGCCCTCAGCTATGCAGCCAGCATCGAAGCTGGCGCGCGCCTCCGCCCCTCCATCGTCCGCGCCGATCGAGCTCGGCGGCGGCCTCGCCGAGAAGCCGAGCGCCATCGCCAAGTTCCGCGATGGTCGCCTCACCGACGTGGAGGTGGTGGCGGCGGACGGCACCGCCTTCCACGCTCACGCCCTGTGCATCACCTCGGGTTCTGAGTACTTTGAGCGCCTGCTGGCCGGCGAGCGGTGGGCGGACACCGCCGGTCGGCCGCTATCGCTGCCCGAGGTCCCGAAGCAAGGGCTCGCCGCATGCCTCGAGTTCATCTACACGGGGAGCTGCGCAGTCGCCGATGAGGCAGAGCTGATTGTCGTGCTCCAGGCGGCGGCCTATCTGCAGATTCCACCGCTCGTGGACGCCGCGGCCAAGGCGATGAGTGCACACCTGAGCGCGACCACTGCCCTCGCCTTTTGGGCCGTCGCCGACCGGCAGGGTCTGAGCCAGCTCGCGGCCGACGCGGTGTCAGCAGCGGCTCGCCACTTTGAGCAGATCGCAGCGACGCCCGCGTGGCTGAGCACGCCGGCAGAGACTGTGCGTGCGCTGCTCGCCTCCGACCGGCTCAAGGTGGCTGGTGAAGAGGCTGTGTACTCGGCAGCGGTCACGTGGCTGCACGCCCAGGCGCCTCCACCCGCCGAGGACGACGCGCTGGCACTGCTTCGGCTGGTGCGCTTCCCGCTGCTGAGTCGCGAGTTTGTGCAAGAGACGGTGCACAACGAGCCGCTGTTGAGGACGGTTGCTGGCAGGCAGATGCTGAGCAATTCTGTCTTCGACGCCCTGCACGGCGACTCGGTGCCTCGTCGTATGGGCTTCGAGAAGCTCTACTGTGTGGGTGGGGCGACGAGGGAGGGAAAGGGCGATCCTACGTTTCGCCGATACGACTTCGTGACGGGTCGGTGGGAGGCGCTGGCATCCATGGCCATGGCTGATTGGGGCGGAGTGGCGGCGGTGCTCGGCGGCCAACTTTACTCAATGGACAATTCAGCCGATAACGACATGCCCGTGCCCGCCGCTGTTGAGCGGTACGATCCGGCGACGAACACCTGGGAGGTAGTCGCACGGATGTCTGTGGCACGAATTTCCCCAGCGGCGGCGGTTGTCAGCGGCAAGCTGTACATGGTGGGTGGTCGTAACGACGGCTACGATCACATCAGCTCCGTCGAGCGGTACGATCCGGAGGCGAATGCCTGGGAGGCAGTCGCCCCGATGTCCACGGGACGCCGGGCCGTGGCGTAGACCGCCGCGCGCATTTCGTCACCCGGACGTCGCGACACCACTCGCGCTCGTACACCTCGTACACGCTACACCTCGTACACCTCGTACGCCTCGTACGCCTCGCACGCGCATGCCCTCACCCCCCCACCCCCCCTTTTCGCAGATGCTCACCACGGCAAGGCACCACCACGCGCGTCGGCGGGCGATGTAGCCTCGCCCCACGCGACACAAAGCGCGCGCACATAAACACCCACTCAAATGGATAACAACGCATACTGAAGGCCAGCCACCGCTCCGACGCCCCCCTCGATGAGCGCCATGCCGGCCACTGTCACCCACGCATCCGACTCGGGATCGTACCGCTCGACCGAGCTGAGATAATCGCAATCTTCCGCCCATCCACCCATCACGTGCAGCACGCCGTCGACCACCACCGCCGTTGGATAGCGACGTGCCGTGGACATCGAGGCCACCTCCTCCCACTCCTTCGTCGACGGATCGTACCGCGCGACCGAGCTTAGCTCCCCATCGTCTCCGTCTTCCTCCGCGCCGCCCATCACATACAGTTTGCCTTCGAGGACCGCCGCAGCCGAAGCGTATATCTTCCCTATTGGATGCGGTGCGACCACCTCCCAGGCATTCGACTGCGGATCGTACCGCTCGGCAGAGCTGCGCCCATCTGTACTATGTTTCTCCGCCCCGCCCACCACGTAGAGCTTCCCGTCAATTGCCGCCGCCACCGCCCAGCGCCCGCTCCCGATACGGATCAGCGAGGTCTTCGTGCGCTCCCGATCCCGACAAATATTAACCACGACTATTGATAATCTCGTTTCTCTCGTTAAGGCCCCACCACGCTCGAATGGTACCACACGCACAAACTGGTGACACTCACACACTGACACGCGATCTCACTCTCTAAAATGGTTTACGACCGGTAGATTGACTGACGAAACTCAGTGACTTGCCTAACCTCGCTCTCGCACATGTACCCACATGACACACACATACACACACACGCACTCAGACTCACGAATGTTCTCACCTTTGAGATGTTCTCGGGCGTCGCGAGCCCTCCCGGCGATGTTCGCGAGGGCTGTCTTCACGCGATTCGGTGGGGCTTGATCGCCGCGGCAGAGGGGCGAGGTTGGCACTCGCGGAGTCATCGACGCGCCGCAGCGCTTCACGGACGTGTCACGCTTGGGCCTGCCGCCGCCTCGTGGCGGCCGGGCAGAACCGCGAAGAGCGAGGTCGGAAGCTGCGGCGCCGAGCCGGGCTTGGAAGCCGTGCACCACTTACGCACGAACTCGTCGACGTCGACGACGGTCGCGCCCTCGGTGGGCGTTCGGAAGATTGCGTACGCCGCGAGGTGCTCGCCCCCCGACGTTTCGGCGTCCCACCGTGGCAGCCGTGGCTTCTGGGCGCCGAGCTTGATGGGGCGCCAGCATCGCCAGATGACGTCGCACAGCAGCGTCTCGAGCGCGCCTCCGGTGAACAGGCCCGAGGCGAGCTCGGCGCACATGTTCTCCAGCCCGCGCAGGGCGGGGGTCGCGCTCGCGCATTCGAAGACCGCCGCCTCGAGCGGCCGGCGCCCGTCCGAGCCGGCGGTCTCGAGCTGCACCTTGAGCGCGGCCATGAAGGCGCCCTCGTCGACCACGGACCAGTCGAGGCCCAGCACCGACGCGCCACCGGGCGTAGGATCGTCTGCGGCCCAACCTCGCACACGAGCTCGACCGCGAGCGCCGCCATATTCTCCATGGAAGTGGGCGGTGGTGGCGGCGCGGCCGAGGCGCTGCTGGCGCCGTCGCTGCCCGAGCCCTCGCTGCCGCCACCGCCACCGCCGACGCTGCTGCCGCCGATGACGACGCCGCCGCCGCCGCCGCCGCCGCCGCCGCCGCCGCCGCTGCCGCTGCCGCCGCCGCCGCCATCGCCAAGCGCCTCGCCGCCGCCGCCGCTTCGCATGACGGCGAGGCGCTTGGCGGCACGCTCGCGCAGGCCCGACACACCCTTGTGTCCCAAGAGGTCGAGGTCGTGCTTGCTCTGATAGCGTGTCTCGCCGTGGTGCTTCGACTGCAGCTGCTTCCACAAGCCCGCCTTGCGCAGGGCCGGGATCTGCGTCTCGCGGTGCCGCAGCACCGCGCACTTGAGGAGCGCGAGTCCGAATGCGCGATTCTGCGGCTCGACGTGTTGGAGCGCGGGCATATCCGCGTACACGGCCTGCAGGAGGCGCGCCGTCTCGCCGTTCTTGTAGAAGATGGCCACGTCGCGCCAGTCTGCGCTCGTCGCGCCGTGCAGCTGCGAGCGGGCGCGGAAGAATGCCAGGGTGCCGTCGCGAGCCGCCGGGATCTTGACGATGTGGTGCGCGCGCTCCGCCTCTGGCGCGGCGATGGCGGCCATGTAGTCGACTGGCGCCTTGCCCCGCGCGCCGCCCGGCTTCGTCGCGCGTCCGAGCACGGCATTGGCGCCGTCGTTGCTGCCATCCTCGCCCTCCCCTTGGCGCGCCCCCGAGCTGCGCGACACCGTCGCGGCGAGGCCGTCCCAGAGGTGGGTGTCCGAGTAGTGATCGGAGCGGTCCGGGTGCGGATCCATCATTCTCCTTTTCGAGAGTATGAAGAGCCGGGCCTCCTCTTCCGTCTTGAAGCCTAGCTCCTGGTACGTGGCCCCCTTTGCCAAGCGGGTATCGAGGTCGTCGATGAGCGCCCGCTGCGGATTGATGGGCCGACGCTGGCGCCGCGGCGGCCCGCCGAGCCCCGCAGCCGGCCGTTGGGCGGCCGAGTCCTGAGAGCGGCGGCGGCGGCGGCGTCGAGGGACAGGGACGGCAGCACGGCCGCCGGTGGCGCTGCTGGCACCGTCACCGCCCCTGGCGGCGACGTCCTCCTCGTCCTCCTCCTCCGACTCCTCCTCCTCCTCCTCCTCACTCCCCTCTTCCTCGTCGTCACCCGCCTCCCCCGCCTCGCCGCCGTCGCCCGCGGTTAGCCCGTCGGCGGCCCGTCGCACCTCCTCGCGCACGCCACGGGAGATGAAGGTGCCCGAGGTGAACGACGTGCCTCGGAACTGCCCCGCCTCGAGCATCCAGGAAGCACTCATGCTCTGCCGCGTTCCAAAGATGGAGCGAAAAACAATCTCGACCACCGTGAGCGTCTCCACCTGTGCCGCCTCGAAGGCGGCGTCTTCGCCCTGCATGCCCGTGGAGGCGTCCTTGGCCGCACTCTCGAGCAGCTGGTTGCGCTTCTTGAATTCCTTGGACTTGGACGTGCCGCCGTGCTTGGCCGCGTGGCTCTCGAGCGACTCGAGCGTTCGCAGCTCGCCGAGCACGGCCTCACCCCAGGCGAGGGTCTCTGCGCTGTGGGGCGCTGCCACCTGCATCCGCTCGAGCACCGCCGCGGCGGTGACCCCCTCGAGGCTGTCGGCGAGGAGGAGTTGGCCGGCGTCGACCATGGCCGCCAGCTCGACCCCGTCGCCCTCCTTGACGTACGAGCCGTTGTTGGCGCTCAAGGCGCCGAGGCGCTCGTAGAGCATCTTTGAACGAGAGGCCTCCCAAATCGGCCAGCGCTCGCGTCCCACGTCGAGCACGCGGAGGCATCGACGCGCCTGCGCCTGGCACGCTGCGGGGGAGTCGTCGCCGCCGTGGGCCCTGCGCTCCTTGCGCGCGTCGTCGAGGACCTTGTCGAGGCACCCCTCGGCGCCCAGTGCCGTGCGCCGCTCGCGGAGCTCGTTCAGGAAGTCTGGGTCTGCGGCCAGGCGGTGAAGGTAGTTGCCCACCTGCTCCAATGAGAGCGAGAGGACCACGTCCTCCGCCTCCTCTGGGCAGGACGCGCCGATCAGCGCCGCGATCTGGCGCAGCGTCTCGAGCTTCGAGTCGAGTTTGCTCTGCGGCCAATACGGGCGGACCTCGCCGCAGGAGCGGCGAAACTTGCGGATCTCGGCGACTAGCGTGTCCTGGCCGCCGTCCGTGGCCTCCGCCCGGTGGCTGGCGGCGCGCATCATCAAGATACGGTTCACCTCTGCGCGCTTCTCCCGCAGCGCCTCCACGCGCCTCGCATCGGGATGGTGTTGCATCGTCGAGCAACCGACGATGTCGCCCTCGTCGGTGACCAACTCGCGCGCGCGCTCATAAAGGCCCTCGAGCTGAACGCGGACCTCGCGCAGCCGCGCATCGTCGAGCGCGTGCAGCATTTCGTGAGTGAGGTTACGCAAGAACACGTCTTCGCGCCGCTCATCGTCATCCTCGTCGTCGACCTCGTCCTCGTCGTCGTCGTCATCCGGGGTCTCCGAATCATACTCGCACGCGCTCCCGGAGTCGTCGTACAAGTCGCCGTCGGAGCTCCCCTCGTCGTACAGCTCGGCGTGGTGCGCTTTGTCGAGCGCGCCGAGTTTGAGCATCGCCCTAAGGGTCTTGTTGTACTCCCTGGGGGACAGCATAGATCCGAAGCGTTGGGGCTCTCGTGTGTGTCGGCGCGCTCGCTGAGTCGCTTCAAGGTTGGGCGTCGGTGCCGGCGAAGTGCATGGGGACGGGGATGGGCACGGGGACGGGGAGGGGCACGGAGAGCAAGAAGGGGATGTAGCAAGAGGCGAAGATGGGGGCGACCTCGATGAGGGTGAGGGGGACCGCGACGAAGAGGGGGGCAAGGCCTCCGATGAAGAGGATGACGAAATGTCCGAAGGTGAAGAAGGCGAGGAGGAGGACGACGACCCCCCTGAAGCCGATGACAAACGTGAAGCTGCTCGGGATGCAGTCGAGGGTGGTGATCGCGATCGAGAGCGCGATCGAGACTTCGAACGGGGTTGACGACCACCAACCCTTGCATCGAGCGCCGGCGCAGCAGCGTGCGCGCGATGCGTTGCCTTTGCGCAGGCAGCGGATTCTCCAGCTAGGGCAACGCCTCGCTTTGCATTCTGCAGAAACCTCTCCATACGCGCCTTGGTTTGCTCCAGGCCAGCACGCAAGCCAGCAATTCGCTTCAACAGGTCGACGGGCAAGCCGCCCGGCGGATGCCGCTCCGCTTCACGCACCCTCTTCAACAAGGAGGGTGCGGCAGGCGCTGGCGAGGGTGGGGCATCTTCCGCGTCAGCGACTGTCGTTCGTGCTCCTGTTGCAGCAGCTGCTGCTGCTTCTGCTGCTGCTGACGTTGCGCGTGATGCTGCTGCTGCTGCTGCCGAACCGCCACCGCGGCTGCCCGCCACCACCCTCGCAAGCGGCATCGTCGGATTTCGCGACTCGTCTGCCGAAAAGTCTAAAGTGCGCGTTTTGCAAACTTACATGTAGCAAACTTACCCAACGGGATGGGTGGGAAACCACGGATCTGGAGAATCGATTTGGAAAAGATTTGTATCATACATAATTAAGACGTTATAACGGCAGATACTACGCACCCAGGTTCGTACGTAGCCGCGTCGTGGCGAGCAGTTGTGAACTAAGTTGTAGCGGGAAACATGAAGGCGAACCTCGGGTATCCCCCACGCTTAACCCCGTGACCAGTCGAGCCGTAGAACGTAATTTTTAACGACTCGACTCCCAAAGAATACCCCTCATCGATGAAACCGAGCGCGTCAGAGCCCCCGGGTCGGCGGTGCCCAGGCCCACGCAGGCGCCATCTCGGATCTCCGTCGGCCCGACACCGGGGACGAGGCGGCGGCACGGCTTTGTGTGGGGCTTGTTTTTTACCGATATCGCGTATCCGGGATTCATGTCGTATCGAGTCTTCCAAACTCCCTCGCCGGTCCCTCGCCCTCAACCCCCAGCACACGTCTATGCAGCTATGCATTTGCACGCGACAAGGCGCGCCCCGAGAAGCACCTCGACCGTGGCCCGCTCGTCGGAGGCGTCCTCCCCCGTGATCCACTGCACCGTCTCGCGCAGCCCGTTGGCCTCCAAGAGCCCGACCATCCACGTGCAGCGCGAGCTCTCTCCGCCCCGACGACGTGCCCCCCGCCCATACTCGCGCGCCAATCCGTAGAGGAACGTGCCGTGGGCCCCACCCCCCCAATGCAGCAGGGGAGTCCCCTCCCGCATCGCATCTTGGGCGGCGGCCTTGGCCTCTTCCGCGGTCATCCGAGCTCCGAGGCGCCCCGCATACGCGCACGCGAGGAGCCAGACCTGCCAGTCCGTGCGCAGCTCTCGGACCACGCGCGCGCCCAGGCCTTCGAGCCGCCGCACCGCGTCGGCCGCCAGCACCTCGGCCTCTGCTCTGGCCCACGCGCGCTGGAGGGCGCGCGCCTCTACCCGGCGCTCCGCCTCCGCCACCTGCTCTTCCTCGTCCTCGTGCATCTCCAGCGCCGCCTCGGCGTCCGCCTGCGCTTGCTCGGCCACGAGCTGCTCGCGCTCCGTGTCGGCGCGGCCGACTTCGAGCGCGGCGGCCAATTCCACGGCTCGACGAGCCCGCAGGTCGGCGACTGCAACCTCCTCGCACGGCTTGCGGCCGCGGTCACTGGCGTCGAAGCCGCGCCGCAGCCAGACCACCTCGGCTCGGCAGCTCGGACACCGACCCCTGAGGCGCGTGTCGGCCACGTCCGCCAACGTCGCCATGCTCCGCTTGGCGCATTCCCAGCAATAAAGCTCGTGGCGGCAGGCGCGCACCCACGTCTCCCCGATGCGGGAGGGCTTCTGGCCCCAGAAGCTGGCCCGGCCTCGAGGCTCGAGGTCGGTGTAGCAGACGACGCAGGCGCTCTCGGTGATGATTGTGTCCGCCGTGGAGGTGTTGGGGCGGAAGGCGCCGTCCACGCCGCGCACGCGCTTCGTGGCTGAAATCGCGCCCGTGGCTCCGCTGCACGTCGAGCCCCCAGCTGAGCCGCCTTCGGCCGAGTTGGCCTCGTGCCGAAAGCCGAGATCGACGTCGCCGCTCGAGGAGGGGCCAGCCCTGTCGCGGTCTCCCATTTTTGTTTCGGCGATTTCTGCGAAGCGTCGTTTCGAGCAGTGGGTCAACCAGGAGTTTCTATGGGTGCGTGTGTTTTATATGCCGCATGTGGCATATGATTCGCCAACTCTTCACTCTAGGATACGCGGCCGTGAGTAAGCGTCACTCACTCACTCGCACACTCGGTCACTCACTCACTCGCTCACGCTCTCTCTCACTCACGCACGCACGCACTCACGCTCTCACTCATACGTCGCCCGTTGTATAACGCTGATCCCGAATCTCCTCCCCCTGCCCCCTTCACGGGGGCACGCCGTCGCACGCGCACGCGCGGATCAGCGCGCCCAAGGCGTGCCGGACCTGGCCGACTGCAAACGAGCGGCCCAGGAGCCCCGCCCGGAGCTGTTCGCCGCCGCCGGCCGCATCGACCTCGTAAAAGGGCTGCCCGAGGGCCTTGGCCAGTTCGGCCACGAGGAGGCCGCGCACGTCGGTGCCGCTCGCCGAGCAGAGCACCAGCTCGCGGCCGCGATTGCGACGGCTGTGCGCGCGCGCCGTCGCCACCGTCTCCCCGTGCGCGGAGAGGGTGCCGCCTATGATGCAGCCCGCCTTGTCGGCGAGCGCGACCGCCCTCGGATTCAGAACGTCTTGCAGGCATATATTAGGGGTGTCCTCTGGCACGCGTGCAAAGGCGAAGTTGGTGACGAGGGAGCGCGGACGGCGTGCGGCTTCGAAGATGGCGCCCTCGGACTCGAGCACCGGCAGGCCGTCGAAGGCCGATCGCAGCGCGTGCCGATCGCGCGTCGAGGCCGGGACCACGTTCTCGTAAAAGAGAGCCAGGGGCACCCCGTCGTTGCCGGCCGCCAGCAGCGTTCGGAAGAGGGTGGCAAAGTCGTACAAGAGGCGCGAGTGCTCGGCCTGCATGCCCAGCTGCGACGCGCGCTCGTTGCAGCCAGAGATGTCGTCGCACGGCGTGCTGCCCGCCAAGAGGTGGACCGGCCACGCATCGCAGCCGCGCAGCTGCGCCACCGACAGGGCCGTGGCATCGGCCACGAAGCGCAACGCGTCGGGGGCGAGGTGCGGGCGCGCCGCGTAATCGGCGCCGCCATAGTGGGCGCGGCACACGCGCCGCGCGTGCTCGTCGCACTCCACCGACACGTAGCGCCGGACGCGCACGCCGGCGCCGAGCAGGATGGCGAGCAGGGTGCCCTTGCCGTCGCAGACGGAAACGACCGTGAGCCCGTTGCGCCTCTCGCCATCCCGTGCGAGGCGGGCGAGCGCCTCCGCATCCAGAGTCAGGCTCGAGGCCCGCTGCGCCGCATTGGCCACCTCGATGCGTTCGTTGAGCGCCAACAGTTCCGCGGCGTGGTCAAAGGGTCGCACATCCTCCGGTGCGAGCGCCAGGTGCTGCAGCCGCCCGTCCAATCGCACCGCACGGCACGCCCCACACGCGTGCATCGACCACGCCGGCGTCTTGGGCGGGCCGCTGA
>ENA-UOXP01001773-UOXP01001773.1-mixed-culture-metagenome-genome-assembly--contig:-NODE-1773-length-14549-cov-43.539327_pt1 | contig 14549 bp, 10 predicted proteins | sample MGYA00238161_ERZ761639 | MGnify/ENA primary metagenome ERZ761639 (study PRJEB28913, sample SAMN08776760) | mixed culture metagenome | isolation source: Freshwater growth medium | place: USA...
TCTTCATTTCTGGCAAATGTTGCAAAAACTGTCGCGACAATTACGCAAAGGGCAAGCTCGAGTGGAGGTGAAGTACGGGGGGGTCGTGGACATATCGGTGCACCCGCAACCATGTGGAGGCACACTTGTGATGAGACACTTCGAGATGAGCACCAGCACGAAGCAGCTCTACGAGGTCATCGCCACGAGGCTGGGAGCCACCCGGGATGATAACATTTCCGTGCTACATCTTGGGCGACTGATACCCAATGATGAGACTCCACTCTGTGAGACCTCCATCGCCACGTCTGGGCCCGAAAACAAGCACGGCGTGCACGTGGCGGTGGCCATAACCAGGAAGGCGGTGGTGGCGTCCATAACCAACGAGTCGTTGGCGGACAAGGCGGCATCCCATTCCCCAACACCAGCAGCCACCGAGAGGTACTGGAAGCCGCTGGAGATCACCGTGAAGATGATGACCGGCGTCATCCACAAGGTCGAGGATATCGGGCTCCACCACACAACCGGGCAGCTGTCCGTGCTACATCTTGGGCAATGGGCGACTGATACCCAATGATGAGACTCCACTCTGTGAGACCTCCATCGCCACGTCTGGGCCCGAAAACAAGCACGGCGTGCACGTGGCGGTGGCCATAACCAGGAAGGCGGTGGTGGCGTCCATAACCAACGAGTCGTTGGCGGACAAGGCGGCATCCCATTCCCCAACACCAGCAGCCACCGAGAGGTACTGGAAGCCGCTGGAGATCACCGTGAAGATGATGACCGGCGTCATCCACAAGGTCGAGGATATCGGGCTCCACCACACAACCGGGCAGCTGTATGCTCGCGTCGCACAGGTGACAGGAATATCCCTGGATGTCCTACGCGTGTTAACAGGTGCGCACACTCCACTTCCAAACGACGACACAATGATCAGCGACACCACTCTACGTGGGACGCAGTCCCCATATGTGTACGCGACGATGCCGTGGTATCATGGTCAGCATAGGCCGAGTCCCGAGGTGGACGAGCTGTGAGCTTTGTCCGCTGTATCGCAGTGTCGATCTCGATTTTTCGTGTGTCCTCACTGTCCCACCTGTGTCGTCCAGTGTCTTGTCACCTGCGTCAACGTCTGCGAAGGTTGTAGGTTCCTCGTATTGACACACGCGGACGCCACACCACATAGAGCACACTCACGTCGCTCCTCTGCCTCCCGTGTCCCGTCTCCCTGTAGATCGATGAAAAATGAATGAATCGTCGCCCTTACGAATCCCATCAGCAACATCATGCGGGACGTCGGCATCCAAGGCCACATCTCTGCCCGTGCATCAATCAGAATCACTTCAACATGCTCCTGGGGGCAGCCCGGCTACTACTTCCCACACCTTGACCCTTTCCCCCTTTCCCCCATCGCCACCTTTGCATGCAAACACCACCACAGCGCCCGAAGGGGCGCCGCACCAAACTTGACAACCGCGTGCCATGAGAGTAAATGACGAGCAGCCCGAAGGCGCGAGCAAGCGCGCCCGCGAGGATGACCCGGAGGAAGGAGGGGTGCCGGCTGACGACGCTGCTGCTTCCGCTGCCGCGAGCGAGAGCGCGAGCGCGCAGGATGGCCCTGATGCTGAAGCGGGCGAGATATTGACCGCAAGCGAGGGACTTGCAGCAGCGTCCCTCGCTTGCGCTGCGCCCATGGCTGCTGCGCCAGCGAGGGACGAGGCCGCCGCGAATGCTTCCGTCGACCCTGCCGCGACCGCCGAAGCTGCTGCATCCGCTGCGGGCGTCGCGTCCGCGTCTGCGCCGCCGCCGACTGTCCAAGAGCCCGCTGCACAAGATCCCGCCGCGTCCGCTGCTCCGGCCTTCGCAGATGATGCCGCTCACGCGGCCCCGCCGATGCCGAGACTGACGAACGAGCAGCTGGCGCACCTGCTCCAGTCGCGCGCCGAGGCCAAGGCGCGCCGTGACTTTGCAGCGGCCGATGCGATCCGGGGCCAACTAGACGGGTACGGCATCAAGATCATCGACGGGCGCCAGCCGGGGATGATTGGCACGTGGGCCGCAGCCGACGGGCGCCGGTGCGCTGCACGCGCGAGCAGCCGCAGCAGCGCCTCCGCCCGCTCGCCCCGCCGCCTGCTCCCTCTCCTCCATTTATCCCCCCTCCTCCTCTGCCCCGCGACCCTCACAGAGGCAACACCTCGGGCCCCGCGATTACTTTTTGGATCCGCTGGCGTGCGCGCCGAAACCCAAACCGACGCGAAAGCCGTCACCGCCAACGCCAAACGAAAACCGACGTTATTATACGTTATTACTCCGTGCGTGGACACCGGGCGTCGAGCGGATCGCGCACTACACGTCTACACCGGACGACATGTTATACCCTATTTTTTTGCGTGTATTTCCATCTAAATTGGACGCGGAACAGATCGGCGCGGGGGGGCGGGGCGAGTGCTCAGCGGCACGCGCGCGCATGGAGAACGAAAGTACAACAAAAACGGCCGACCCGGAGAGCGGGCGACCTGGCAACCGCGCGCCGCAAGCGTCGGCTGCGTCCGCGCGCGCTCCGCACGGCTCGCGCACAGCTCCCCCACAGCTTCCCCGTGACCCCGCAACGAGCGTGCTGCATGCATTCACTCATCAGTCAGTAGGCGAGTACTGTGGCGAAGTTGGGCTATACTCGGGGGACTTAGCGTTGCTGGTGCCAGCGCCGTCCGTGGGCGAATATTGCGGCGACGTCGGTGAATACGACGGCGAGGTCGGAGAATATTGGGGCGAGGTCGGAGAATATTGGGGCGAGGTCGGAGAATATTGGGGCGAGGTCGGAGAATACGACGGTGAGGTCGGTGAATATTGGGGCGAGGTCGGAGAATACGACGGCGAGGTCGGTGAATATTGCGGCGAAGTCGGAGAATACGACGGCGAGGTCGGTGAATATTGCGGCGAGGTCGGACTATAGCTCGGACTGGTAGGACTGTATTGCGGACTGGTAGGGCTGTAGCTCGGGCTGGTAGGGCTGTAGCTCGGACTAGTAGGACTGTATTGCGGACTGGTCGGTGAATATTGCGGGCTCGTAGGTGAGTACGCGGGGCTCGTAGGCGAGTACGCGGGGCTCGTGGGCGAGAAGCCGAAGCCGCCGGCTCCGCCGCCACCGCCGGGCCCGGGCGAGAAAGCTCCGCCCTGGTCCGGCCCCGGGCTAAAGGCGCCACCGCCAACAAAGGGCGACATGCCCGGGCCCGGCGAGAATTGGCCGCCGCCTGGGCCGGGGGACATGCCGTGGAAGGGCGACATCATGTCGCCGCCAAAGGGGGTGGCCGCGCCGAGGGCGGTGCCACCGGGCGTCTGCGAGCCCTCGAGGTAGTTGCCGTCGCCGCCGATGCCATCGTCGCCTCCGACGGCGATGGGCTGGGCTTCCTCCAGCATCTCTTCGTTCAAGAAGAGTTCAAACTCTCCCGTGCCAAGCGGCGCCAGCTGGCCGAGCATGATGTTCTCCGAGACGCCGCGCATCTTGTCTGGCTCAGAAAAGATGGCGGCCTCCATGAGCACATCCACCGTCTCCTCAAAGGAGCAGCGCATGAGGGCGCCCGAGTCCACGCGATTGATGCCGTGACGCGTGATGGCGAGGATGTGGCCGCGCGACGTCATCACCTCGCACAGGATGGCGAGGTGGCGGTAGTTGACATAGGAGCCATCGAACTCGATGACCGCGCGCAGTTCGTGCAGCAGCGCGCCGCGCACCGCCTCAACGCCGAGGATGCGAATGATCTCGACGATGTCGTTCGAGGTGCAGCGTGTTGGGTCGATCTTCTTGTCGGCGCACATGACGGCCATTAAGTTGATGCCTTCCGTGTCGAGCACCCACTCCTGCACCTTGTTGGACTCCCCTGTGATCCGGTCCACACCCTCGCGCTTCACGTTGCGCATGAAGACGCGCGTGACGCCCTCGACGCCGCGCAGCGTGAGCTGCGAGAGCATGCTCGCCTCAAACTTCTTGAGGAACGCAAAGTCCTCCTCCTCCTCGCCGCCCTCGGTCACCGCGGCGTCGCTCTTGGACACCCCATCAGAGATCAGCCGGATGCGCATCACAAGCTTGTCGGCGTTGTCGTCGTTGCAGATGATGTGCATCAGGTCCGCGCCGTACACGGCGAGCATGCGGGCCGTGATGTCCTCCATGGTCAGCTTCTTGTCGGACATGACGAGCTTATCGAGCTCAATGCGCAGCATCCACGGCGAGATGCGCGCGAGATCGACCTCCTCATCGGGCATCTCGTAGTAGGCGCGCACGAAGTCGTCATCCTCGGGCACGACGGTCACCTTCTCGGCGGCCGGGTCGACGATCGGATCGTACCAGATCTCCGTGCGCAGCGTGACCGTGCGCAGCGTCGTGAGCTCGAGGAGCGACTGCACGTCTTTGGCGGCCTCCGAGTCGGCCTGGTACTCATCCTTCAAGTAGACGGTGAGCGAGGGCGTCTTGGGCCGTTTGGACACGTTGATGATCTCTTTGAGGCGTGGCACGCCGACAGTCACGTTCTTGGAGGAGACACCCGCGTAGTGGAACGTGTTCAGCGTCATCTGCGTCGCAGGCTCGCCGACGGACTGCGCCGCGAGCGCGCCCACCACCTCGCCCGCGCAGCAGCGGTGCTGCAGGAATCTCTCCTTCACCTCGCCCAGCACCCATTCGAAAGCCTGGGCTGACAGCCGGTGCTCGAGCAGCACGCGCTTCGAGGCGAGCGTCGAGCGGATGTACGCGAAGAAGTTGAGCGTCGCGTTCTTCTGCGCCTCAATCGAGAGCCGGTCGGTGCCCTTGACCACCTCGAGTCTGCCGAGCAACTCCCTCACCTTCTCGACGATCTCCACCGGCGAGAGCGTCGAGGTACGCTGCGAGTCGAGCTTGTAGCTCGACTGAGCGAGCTTGATGAGCCGCGCGAGATTGACGCCAAAGGGCGGATTCGCGTTGCCCTTGGGGAAGGCACCCGTGCGCGGGTGCGTGAGCGTAATGCGATCCTCGACGAGCATCTCGTACTCCTCGCGAAGCACTTCGCGCGCGTGCGCGTCGCGCTTCACCTCGTCCACCAGCTTGTCCGCGAGCCACTGGCGCCCGTCGGGGCGCTCGCGCTCGCGCCCGTAGTGCGGCGAGTTGATGTTGTGCTCGTACTTGGAGCGCAGCTCGCCCTGCTTGATGCCGATGTGGTCAATCTTGGAGCTCTCGAGCGCAACGGCGTCCATGCCGTCCTCACCGTAGAGGAACTCGAGCACCTCGCCGCCGGCGTTGCGCACGGTGCCGTCGTATTTGACGATGATGTCCTCCATCGCCTTCACGAGCCGGCGCTGGATGTAGCCCGTCTCCGCCGTCTTGACCGCGGTGTCGATGAGACCCTCGCGCCCACCCATCGCGTGGAAAAAGCACTCCTGCGGCGTGAGGCCGCGAAGGTACGAGTTCTCGACGAAGCCGCGGCTCTCAGGCCCATAGTCATCCTTGGTGAAGTGGGGGAGCGAGCGCTGCAGGAAGCCAAAGGGGATGCGCTTGCCCTCGACGTTTTGCTGGCCGACGCACGCGATCATCTGCGAGATGTTGATGAAGGAGCCCTTGGATCCTGTCGTGACCATGTTCTTGACGTTGTTCGACTCTTTGAGCGAATTTCCGGCGCGCTTGCCCGCGATGTCACGCGCCTTGTTGAGCACCTGGTTGACCGACTGCTCGAACGACTCCATCATCGTCTTGCCGGGCTGGCACTCGAGCTCGGCCGACTGGGCGCGCTCGACGAGCGCCTTCACCTCGCGCTTGGACGCCTCGATGGTGGCGACGATGTCGTCCAACGTCTTCGCATCAGCGATCGTGTCACCGATCCCGATCGAGTACGAGCGCTGCAAAATCCTGTGGTTCACGACGCGCTGATGGCAGCCCAAAAAAACGCGGGCTGCCCTGCGGCCCGTGCTCGAGCCAGATCGTGTGCACGATCGCACCGCCGCTCGTGCCAAGCATCTTCTTGTCGAGCATGCCTGCGAGCAGCTCGCCGCCGTCGATGATGACCTTCGTGTCGGTGGGCGACATATCGTCTTTCTCGTCGTCGGGGCGACCGTTGGATGTGCCTGAGAGGTAGATGTTCGGCAAAAAGAGACCCATGATCTGCTTGCCCGTCCAGAGCGGCTTGGGCTTGAGGATGGCGGGCGCGGGCAGCTTGCCCGAGAACGAGTCGAGGTGCAGGATCAGATTCATCACGAGGTCCTTCTCGAGGAAGCAGTCGCGTCGCGTGAAGGCACGCGAGCCGAGAAGGGTATCCTGCACGATGCCCATGACGGGCTTGTTCGACTGTGGCGACACGATGCAGCGCGGCGTGAGCATGATCTCGGAGCACTCGGCGCGCGTCTCGTGCGTCTGCAGCACGTGCGTGTTCATCTTGTCGCGTCAAAGTCGACATTGTACAGCGAGGTACAGCTGAGATTCATCCGGAAGGTGGAGTAGGGCATGATCTTGATGCGGTGGCCCATGATCGACATTTTGTGCAGCGACGGCTGCCGGTTGAACATGACGATGTCGCCGTCCTGCACGTGCCGCTCCACCTTGTACCCGGGCTGCAGCGCCTTTTGGACGTTTGGCTTCGACAAGTCGAGACGCAGACCGTCGTTGCGGATGATGTAGCGTGCGCCGGGCAGCGTCGACGGCCCATTTTCAACGAGCTCCTGCAGCTTGGCGATGTTGAAGGGCGTGACCACCTCCGGGTACGTGAGCGTGCGTGCGACCGTGCGCGGAACGCCCACCTCATCGATGGCGAGATTCGGGTCGGGCGTGATGACCGAGCGAGCGCAGTAGTCAACTCGCTTGCCCATGAGGTTGCCGCGGATGCGGCCCGCTTTCCCTTTGAGGCGCTGCGAGATGGACTTGAGCGGCCGACCCGAGCGTGTGGTCGCGGGCATCATGCTCACGGAATCTGATTCTCCACCATCATCGCGATGCGGTACTGGAGCAGCCGCGTCGTCTGCAGCTGGATGTGGTTGGGCGCTCCATTCTTCTCGAGCTCTCGCAACGACTTATTGACGCGCACGATGTCCTGGAGCATGAGAGTGATGTCATCCTCGGCGCGCCCGCCCGTCGAGTCCATCTAGACCGACGGGCGCACGTGCGGCGGCGGGATCGGCAGCACGGTGAGCACCATCCAGTCGGGCCGCGCGTAAATTGGATTGAAGCCGAGCCGCAACGCATCCGAGTCGGTGATGCCCTTGAGAATGCTATGCGCGCGCTCGGGCTGCACTTCCATCTTGCGCTCGTGGTCGTCCGTAGACTCCTTAAACTCGGCCGCGATCGTCAGCCCGTCGCGCTTGAAGTTCGGTTGCGGCGCCGAGCACGACCAGCACGTCTTCTTCGTCTTCGCAAAGTCCATCACGGCGCGCAGCCGCTGCGCCGGGTTCTTCTTGCGCGTGGCAGCGGCGAGGCGTACCCCGTCGGGGTTTGCCTTGCCGTCTTCGGCTGGCTGGTCGCCAAGGATGGCCGAGCACGAGAAGCAAACGCAGCGCAGCACCTTGAGCGTCGTGTTGAGGAAGGAGACGTGGTACATGGGCTTCGTGAGCTCCAGGTGCCCGAAGTGACCCGGGCACTCAAAGGAGTCCATGCCGCAGCTTGCGCAGTTCAGGAGGAGGTCGATGGCGCCGAGCGCCGGGTCCATGAGCCCGCCAGGGATGGGCTTGCCTTTCTCAAAGGTGCGGTCAGTGACGATATTGCACATCGACGACGCCTTCAGCTCCACGGGACCGAGGATGCCAAACTGGACGCGGCGCACCTTGCGCACGCCCGCCTCCGAGTAGCGGAAGCTCACGCCGCTCATGGTGGCGGCCGACTCCGACGCTGCCGGCGGCGCGGCGCCTTGCACAGGCAGGCAGGCAGTGGCAGGGCGCCAGCGCGCACCAGCGCAGAGTGGCTCATAGGGAGACTCGCAAAGACGTGTCGAGGCCCACGACGGCGTCTTCGCGCGAACCCCGGTTCGACTGGCCAAGTGTGGAGGATGTGTGAACAAGTAAGGACGAACTGTTATTCACGACGGGCATCGGCTCGGAGATGCCGCTATCCCTCCTCGTGCTCGCGAGCCACGCGCTGTACGAGCGCGACCCGCACATCGTCCAGCTGACCACCTCCAACTTCCAATCCGTGACCGAGCGCGGCACCATTGCGGTCGAATTTTTCGCGCCGTGGTGCGGCCACTGCCAGCACTTTGCTCCGATCTGGAGCGCAACGGCAGCCAGCGCGTGCGCAGCGGCGCCGGCGCTGCTGCTCGCCGGGCTCGACTGCGTCGCCAACGACGCGACCTGCAGGAAGATGCAGATCACATCTTTTCCGACGATCCGCCTCTTTGTGCCGGGCCGAACGCCAGCACTCGGCCAGAATCTCAACAAGTGCAAAAATGGCTGCAGCTCGCCACGAGAAATGATCCAGGCCATTTTGGGCGCGCTGCCGCCGCAGCCGACGCCCGACCTGCAGGAGCTCATCGATCAAGGGGCGGAGCGGGTCCTGAACCGCTCGCGGGCGTGCGCTACGCAGTGTCGCACGTCGCAGTGCCGCACGAGCTTCGCGTCCGCCCAGCAGCAGCAGCAGCAGCAGCAGCTCGGGTATACGAGGGTGCTCCGACGCGGCGAGGCACCGAGTGAGCTCGCGCTCCGCCCATTGCCCATCGACGATGCCGCCGGCGCGGCCCTCTACTCGTTCCGACATGAGCTCTACACCGTTGCTGCCCCGCTCGGCTCGGAACGCCATGAGGTAATAGAGAGTTGGCTGACGCTGCTCGCCAAAGCGCTGCCAGGCGCCTCGCGCCGCGCCGCCCTGGCGCGCCTCGCGCACGACGCGCGCACCGTCACGACGCCTGGGGCGTGGCAGGCGCTCCAGCAGCCTCCGCTCGCGATGGCGCTGCTTCCACAGCCTGCATGGACGCCGTGGCTGAGCGGCCACACGCCCCGTTGGCTCGCCTGCCGTGGCTGGTCGACCGAGAGCCGCGGCTACCCATGCGGGCTCTGGACCCTCTTCCACACGCTGCTCGCCCACAGCGACGACCCGACCGCAGCGCTCCACGCCATTGTGGGATACGTGCATCACTTTTTCGGGTGCCAGGCGTGCCGCGAGCACTTTGGTCAACTCGTTGCATCCACCAACGACCCGCCCCCCGATGGCGTTCATGCGCCGGACGCGGGGCCGGGGGGCGCACAGCTCTGGCTTTGGCGCGCCCACAATGCTGTCAACCGCCGGCTCAACCAGAGCAGCGCGTCCGACGTACTCTCGTTGGGACTCCTCAAAGTGGATTGGCCCGATCAGGGGGCATGTCCGGGCTGCCGTGACGTGGCTGGCCGTTGGCGCAAGAATGCGGTGCTGCGCTATCTGCGCGCCACGTATTGCCGAGACAGCCTCTCGCCGTGCGCACCCTTACCTGCGGGCAAGGGGGCAGACCGCGGGAGCGGCATGGGCGGCGGCCGTGCTGGAGGGCGCGGCATGGCAACGAACGTCGAGACCTCGGAGACGTTACGGGAGACCTGGATGCTCAACACGGTAGGCTATGCCCTCGTGCTCGCAGCCGTCCTCTTCCTCGTCGTGTCCCGTGCACGTTACCAGCGCCGCCGCATCCCGGAGCCCGTCAACGTAGTATGCACGTACTCTCAACTGCGCCCGGCGAGAGAGGACTAACTTGTCGTCCAGTGCGCTCGTGTGCGGGTTTGACAGGTGACAGGACGTCGTGTCGGCCGATCGAACACGCGGCGCGGACGTGAGAGGCGCTTCAGAGAGATTTTGCCAACCTCTGAGAACCATACACGGCGTGATACGGAAGCAGCGTAATCACAACGATCAGTAACGTTTCATTACCGGGTTTTCGCAACGTGCGGTACCGCGTACCGCCACAGGACCAAACCGAAACGCCCTACGCCGGGGGCGGGCCCGCCCCGGCTCCGCCTTGGCGTGGCCCTGGCCGCCTCCGCCGCCGCTGCGCGCTGCCGCTGGCTACAGAGACCCTCGCGTCACTAGGGTCTCTAGGCGCTCGCGTCCTCTTGTGAGTTGGCGTGACGACGATATGCCCGTGTTTTTCACGCTGACTGGCGGTTGAAATATGTAGAAAAATCACATTAGGCGTATCGTGGCTCTCGAACTAGGGATACAGTATACGGGTGTGCTACACACGCACTCGAGAAACTGCGGTTCTTGGGTTTCGGCACCTAGAGCGAACAACCGTCCCTCGCTCACATCTCATCGCAGCCACAGTTGACGCTCGCGCAAGGCCGCCCACGTACCCGCCACACATGACATGCACGGCGGGCCCAGGTTCACCCCTCTGCCGCTCTGGGGCGGCGACACGTACGAGGAGGGGTGAAAGCCGGGAGAGTGTGCTGTCCCCGTGCACGCGTGCAGCGACGCGTGCGCGGCGAGGGCATGCGATGGCGGAAGGGCACGCGCCGCAGCTGGCGCCGCTTGCCACGAGCTGATCACCCAAGTCTGGAGTCGTAGCCGCCGCCGCCCGCGTGCCATGGCCTTCTGGGCTGGAAGGGCGCCTTGTTGCACGGATTGTCCACATCATTCTTGATCACTTCCTTGACTGACACCTGTTGGCTCTCCGCCGTGGGCCGCCAATGCAAGCCCTCCCCCCTGAAATGGCTCTCCACCTGCCGCGTCTGCTCGGGCGTCGCGTCGTAGTACTCCGTCTGGATCTTTTTGGGCGCGGGGAAGAGGATTTCTGAGCGCTCCTCCTCAGACAGCTGGTACCACTTTGAGCGCTCCTGGGAGCGCTGCAGCCGCTGCTCGGAGATCTTCTGCGCGTACGACATATTGGCGAGGCGCGCGTCCGCCGCGGAGACCGTCGTGTTGAAGCGCACCGCCATGGCGAACGACATGTGGCCCGACGCCACAGGGACCAGCGCTCTAAAATGCGTGTCGTTTTCCAAAAGTGTCGAAACTTGGAGCGAAAAGAAATTCCGAAACGCGCCTTTTGCCGCAGTTCCTCGCTTTGGTCGAACCGGGTGTGGACAGATCCACAAAGCTGTTTTCTGGTGCCGCTCCAAATCTCATAAAACTTTGTCGGCTTTTGAAGCCCCGGAACACACGCGCTCGTATCGCACGGTAACGCGAGAGGAGACGCACGGGCACCGCCATGTCGTTCGCCATGGCGGTGCGCTTCAACACGACGGTCTCCGCGGCGGACGCGCGCCTCGCCAATATGTCGTACGCGCAGAAGATCTCCGAGCAGCGGCTGCAGCGCTCCCAGGAGCGCTCAAAGTGGTACCAGCTGTCTGAGGAGGAGCGCTCAGAAATCCTCTTCCCCGCGCCCAAAAAAATCCAGACGGAGTACAACGACGCGACGCCCGAGCAACAGCGACAGGTGGAGAGCCATTTCAGAGGGGAGGGTATGCACTGGCGCCCCCCGGCGCAGAGCCAAAAGGTGACGATCAATGACCTCGTCAAACTCGATCCAGTCAATCCAATCAACAGGGCACCCTATCAGCCCAGAAAGCCGTGGCATGCGGGAGGCGGCGGCTATGACACCGCCATGGCGTGTTGACGCGCGTGGCGCACAACTTCGCGCTGCAGTAGTCTTGGCCACAAGCAGCATTCGTTTGAGGATGCAGCCCTGCTCTGGGAAGTGGGAACAGATGGAAGATGCCGAGATGATCTTCCTTTAGAGATTTCACGTGGACCGTCACCTGGGGGGGCTTCTTCGTCCGGGGACTCACCCAATAGTAGCCCAGTCCTTTCATGCATGCACCGAGCGCCGTACATGCACATGTTCGTGTAGTCTGTAGATCGGCTGCGGTCTGAGTCGTCAGGACCGGGACCGACGGACCGCACACCCGCGCGATTCGGTTCCGGATGTTATTTTATTCAATAAACGTATTCATACGATATATTTGTTCATCCCCCGACCGCGCGCGGCGACGACACGCGGCGACTAAAGACGTGACTGTGGGCCGCGCCGACGGGCGAGCACACTTGAGCACACGGACCGGTCCGCCATCAAAAGACCTGACGTCACCCCGCAGTATCTACATCAGCGGTTCGCCGGGTCCAGAGTGACTCAGATGTGAGATGAGATTTCCCCCGCCGATCACCACGACTCCGATGTCTAGAGCACTCTCACTTTGGCGGGAACAGCCCATCCAAATATTTTGCCACGTTCTCGTCCACCTGATCCACCTTGGTTTCGGCGGCTAAGGGGTCGGCCTCGACGGCCGTCTCCGGCTTGTAGAACCAGTGCATGAACCCGGGCAAGTTGTCCCCGGGCAGGAAGTAGGGCAAGAATGTCAGGGCAAAGAAGGCGCGCGTAATCGAGCGACGCCCACCGAGCTTTGCAATGATCTCCTCCTTCTTTGCTTCCGAAGCACTCTCCAGAGCGACGATCTCGAGGTCGAAGCGCAGGTTGGGCTCCTCGCTCTCCTTGTCCTTGTAGGACGCCACGTACACGCGCCTTCGCCCTCCGATCCGCATGCCAGCTACTGAGTCCTCCCAGCTAGTGCGCTTCCCATCCGGTGCGCCCACCAAATAGCCCAGAGGGCGCCCGATGCCTCCGGAGCGCGTCGTCTCTAGGACTTGGCCTGTGCTGAGCGCCGTGATCGAGTAGTGCATCTGCACAAAGTCGCCCGGCACGACCAGCTTACCGTCGCCAACGACATCGTCGAGATACTTCGCGCCCGCCTCCGTCCTGCGCCACTGGCCGCCGACGCCGAGATCGCTGATGAGCCCCTGTATGCTGAAGAGGTCGAAGAAGCTCTTGAGAACGTCGGGCACGCTGCCAGGCGACATCTTGAACACCGCCTTGAACTCTTCAAGCGAGATCTTCCCATCGCCTTTCGTGTCAACTTGGTCAAGGATCGTTTTCGCCTCTTGCATGGAGACGGGTTTGCCAGCTTTGGCGAGTGCCGCTCGCAGCTCTTCGACATCAATGAAGCCGTCACCCGACGTATCGAACTCGTAAAAGATCGCGGATAGTTCCTTGTCCGAGCGTGGCCTGCCACTGCCCTCCTCAAAGGCCACAATGCCACCTGCACGCAGCCGGGTTGCCACCGCGCGCGGCTGCAAGATGTTGACTGCCTGCGAGTTTGACCATATCCCTCGTGTATATTGTGCAAGCCTCGCGCCCGGCGTGAACGTCAGCAAGACGCAGCAGAACAGCCCGAGCATTCGCAATCAATCTTTGTGGCGAGGGACGAATCCCGCCCCACCCACTCATTGAGTGTCAATGACGAGATTTCCATGAAACTTCCTTTGGCCACACATTCATTTTCAGCAAGCTAACAACAACCAAGCAAACAATAGTACATGTATCGGTTGCGCTTGTTTAGGTACATGTGTTGTGTCGACTAATTACATAGCTTGCTTGCCTCCTTGCTGATTCGCAAGTCAAGTCAAGTTACAAGTAAGACTCAGCCCCCTCTAGCCTCTTCACTACCTCAAATTGAGACCTGCCCACTGGATGGCCACCGTTTCCAACTCCTCGGCCGCCGCCCCCATTCTTCCGAGCCAGTAGGGAGGCCCGTAAGACATGTAAATCTCTTCGCCTTTCTCAACACGCCTCGCAGCCACGGCTGCTAGATGACACCCTTCGATTGAGATCGTGTGTGCATTCGCCTGTGTGATCGCAGCGGCTGCGTATTCTGCGATGTCATCTAACGTCGAGCACGTGGCGCAGTCGTTGATCACATGCGCCACGTATGCCGGATCGTTGATCAAAATCGGATCTCCTGCCACGCTGATCCCAGAGTCACCGCCAATCACAGGAATCACGTCCAGCTCCTCCGGACCCGCCTCGAGAAGTGCGTGGCGTAAAAAGTCTCGACGAGCCGTCGCGACGTGGGCGCCAAAGGCGAATCCCACGCCCTCGACCAGCGAAAGATCTGAGCGTTGCCATCGTACACGAAGATCACCAGGGTAGAAGGTAATCAGCTCGCCTCGCTCCAACTGCCGCGCGGCAAAAAGCCCGTTGCCAGCTCCGTTGATGAGCGAAGCGCGCACGCTCACACGATTCAAATTCCAGTCCAGCCGCGTGCCAATCAACTGGTCGCGCATCGCACACGCATCCTTGGAACTGTCTATCAGTTCTTTCAATCGCTGCGCAGCCCCGTCCAGGGTGCTGCCATCCTCAATACGATGCTCTGTCATGCACGCAATCAGCATGCGGCCATTGCTGCGGTGTGCAAATGCGTCGTGGGCGGCGCAGAGACGCACCGGACCTGAACATGTGCCGAACATGCGCCGGGGAGGCGAAGGCGTCTGTTGTGAACACTGGCTGTGAAGAGGAAAAACGTGTCACCTCATTATGGACCCCCCACCGCGATCTCCATCGACGCCCGTCCTCCCCTGCTGGCTTCCGGAGCACATTCGATAGGCTTCCTTAAGACTTGACTTGCGAAAAAAGCGCCACCAAAGACGCCGAAATTGTATATCGTCATACTGTAATGTATAGTGGTGTGCCGTCATAGAACACCAAAATAGACGCCTGCCATTGAAGAATGTCCCCGAGTGGCACGTGACATCAAGAGGCATTTCACGCTTTCGGTGCCCACCCCACTCAGTTTGTAATCAGGGTATGAGGAAGGGGTGCAAATCCAGATATTAATCC
>ENA-UOXP01001791-UOXP01001791.1-mixed-culture-metagenome-genome-assembly--contig:-NODE-1791-length-14449-cov-36.409546_pt1 | contig 14449 bp, 8 predicted proteins | sample MGYA00238161_ERZ761639 | MGnify/ENA primary metagenome ERZ761639 (study PRJEB28913, sample SAMN08776760) | mixed culture metagenome | isolation source: Freshwater growth medium | place: USA...
CTTCGCTGTGCGCCGCCACGCTTCGCCACTGGCGCCGCCACGCTCAGCCCAGCGCTGAAAAATCGCCTTCCCCAAATTCTGCTGTGGGAAACATGAATCGAGGTCGTGTCAAAGCTCCAAGTTGGGAACTCGGCAATTACTGTCAGTACATGCGCGAAACTATGTCACACAAACGTGAGGGACTGTAAAGTACAGCAGAGTCGCTCCGAGCCTGTGTGAGCGGAGAATGCCACATGAAATATGGAGAATGCCTCTAAACAGCGCAGTCGGAGCGAGAGCAGTCTGGCAGCAGTACCAGCACCATGTAGGGAGCCGCGGTCCCCCACCGAGCCAGCATGGAGCCGTCGCCTCCCTTGGGAATGAGTCGGACCCGCAGCCCTACGACGCAGGATGAGGGCAGGATGAGGTCCTTTGCTCCCTTCACAGCCCGTACGACCCACGCAGGAAGAGGTCCTCTTCAGACCTGACGAGCGAACCTCTCGTCTTCTCACAGCCGCACGCAGGAAGAGCTCCTCTTCAGACGATGCGGCTGCTCTCAAGGAGTGCTGCCACACCGTTCAAATGCGCCATCCCAAGCACCGCTACAATGGTCCCGTCGGGCTTGGCGCCAAAGGCGGCCTTGCGGATGTTGCGAGCGAGGACGTAGTTGCGCTCCTCGAGCAGCGCGACGAGTAGGACGCGCCCGAGCACGATCGTCTCGAAGGCTGCGAACGCGAGAGACCCGGCGAGCTCCAGTGCGGTATCCTCTGCGCCGAAGTCCTGGTTGGCCGCGAGCACAATCAGACTAAGGATGCCGAGGAGCAGCGGCGACTTGAGGCCAAGGGAGAGCGGATAGCGCACAAAGGAGAGGGGCGCGCCGAGGAGGAGCCGTGGGTCGAGCAGTGCCGTTGGCGCGAGCGTCTTCAGCGCAGCCTCGCCCTTGACGTGCTCCAGTGCCATGCTGAGATCGCTCCCGATGCGGTCCCACCGAAACGTGACGAGCTCGGCGAGCGTGAGGGCGACGATTTGAACGACGCGGCGGCCTGTCTCCTCGATAGTCTGGTCGACAAGCTCGATCTTCACGTCGGGGAACGCCTGGCCCGCCTCCGCGGCCGCCTGCATCTCGTTATCGCAGATCCATCGCATCGCGGAGCCCGCTGGCTGAGCCTCCAGTGTCGCATTCCAGCGGGTCGGGCACGACTCGACGGCGACCACACGCAGCTTGCCGTTCACGGCCTCGGCGTTCACCACGTCGCGTGCGAGCGCAATCGAGCGCGGGTTGAAGTGCATCGTGCCGACGAGCACGACCCTGGTGCGAGTCTTGGGATCAAAGACGGAGAGCACCTGTGGAGCGGCTGCTGGAGCGGCCCCGACAGCATTGATTGTGGAGCACCGCCGAGGATTGCCTATGCGAGTAAATAGCCCAAAATTATGGCTTGACAACGGCGTGATGGCCGCCGCTAGGGATACTAATGAGAGCATAGCGCGGACGTCCACGTGTGTGAACATCGAGTCACATTGGCTGTGAATTGGGGTGAGGAGAGCGCGACGGTACGGTACCGACATAGGAGAGCGATTCAACATTTTTCCGCGACGGCGCGCGACGGTCCCCGAGTTGCGATACATTTGCGTTATCCACGGTGGACGGCGAAGACGCCAACACGACGCGCAACCACGAATTTACCCTCTGAGCCATGCCATAAACTTAGCCATACATCCGACTGCGGGGGCCGTCTGGTCCATATTCAGCAGATCTCCACTTGCATCTCTCCGCCTGGTGTTTGCATCTCAGACCGGGCCTGGCCCGAGCTCGGCCGCGTCACATGCGGCCGAGCATTGCGCGCTCGCGCTCGAGTTTCGAGCGCTCCGCCCGAAGGGAGTCGAGAAGGGACGCGCGCATGCGGCCGAGCCCCCGAATGCTATGCGCATCGTCCCCATCTGCTGGGAAGCTACTGGGCGTCTGCTGTGCCGCCGTCGCCGCCGTCGCCGCCGCCGTCGGCGGCGCCGCAGTCGGCGGCGCCGCAGTCGTGGAGGCACTCGCGCCGCCGAATCGAAGCGTGGTGTTCGGCGTGACGCCTGAGAACTGTACCTTCGGCGTCGCAAACGGCGTCGGCAAAGCCGCGCCACCCCCATACGAGGCACCGCCCTCGAGCAGTAGCTGGCCTGGGCACAGGGGCTGCAGCGGCGGCTGCGCCGGACGGCGCGTGGCGAAAAAGTGACGAAACTCGTCGAGGGTGATGGACTTCGAGTCGTCGACATCGAGTCGCTGGAAGACCGCCTCGAAGGCGTCGAGTGTGCCGTCCTCTTGGCGGATCGTCTTCGGCAGGCCGAGCAGGGTGCGTACCCTCTCGCTCGCGCGGCACGCCTTGATCACCTCGGCACGCGAGAGAACGCCGTCGCCGTTGGCATCGATCAGGCTGAATGCCGCGGCCACGCCATCCGCATCGAGCGGCGCCGCCGCAGCCGGCGCACGCATGAGGGCTTGCGCCGCCGCCGCCGCCGCCTGCTGCAGCGATCCGCCACCGCCGCTGCTGCTGCTGTTCGCGGAGCCAGCCGCCGACGGCGGCCTTGGCGGCGGCGGCGGCATGAGTTGCGCATCCGAGAGCGCTGAGGTGAGCGCCGAAGACGGCGCCGTCGATGTCGCCGGGGGCGCCGTCTGCGGCCGCGAGCCATTCGCCGCGGAGGACAGGGCGGAGGCGACCGAGGGCGGCTGCCCACGCAGCTCGGTCAGCTCGCGTTGCGTCAGCTCGAGCTGCCGCTGGACCGCATCGAGCTTGCGCTGCGACTCCGCCAGGGCCGCGCGCAGCAGCGCCACCGCTCCGGCGCTCGAGCGCCTTGACGTCTCCGTCGCTGCTTGCTGCTGACCTTCGGCCTCGAGGGCGCGCGCCTCGGCCGCCGCCGCACGTGCCGCGGCCGCCGCTTTCGCCTCCTCGGCCGCCTGCACAGCCGCCTTGCAAGCTGCCTCTGCTGCGTGCAGCTTGTGCGCCGCGCCGAGGGCGGCGACTGCCGAAGTGCGAGCCCGCTCATCAGCCTGATGAGCAAGCTCCTCAGCCTCCTTGGCCTTCAGCTGCGCGTCATCGAGCTCGGACTTGAGGAGTTTCACCTCCGCGTCGTACCGCTCCTTGTACCGGTCGCCTCCCTTCTGCTTCCTCGCCTCCTCCGCCTCCCTCGCTTCCTTCATCTCCTTCATCTTCATCTTCACGCTCCTGAGGGACTCCTTCAGCTCCGATGCCTCGGCCGTTGTGTTGCGAAGCTGCTCGGTGAGCCCCGTGAGCTTCGAATTAAGCGCCGCCTCGCGCTTCTCGGCCACATCCTTCTCCTTCTCGCTCTTCTGCAGCCGCGTCTTGAGTCGTTCGATGAGCGCGACGCCGTGGTCACATTGCTCCTGCAGTTCGGTCACCCGCGCACGCAGCGCGTAGCCCTCGACCTCGGCGGCGTCGGCGCTCGCGCTCGCGCTCGCGGCCTGCTGCTGGTTGGTGGCTTCGCCGTGGCGCAGCGCGTCCAGCTCCTGCTGCAGCTTCACGATCACCTGCTGGAAGTTGCGCTCGCGCTGCGCGGCCGCCGCCTGCTCGGCGCGTCGCTCTTCGGCCCACGCCGACTCCGAGAGCCGGATGTTGGCCTGAAGCTGGGTGGTCTGCTCAGTGAGCGCCTGGATGCGAGCAGCGTCCTTTGCCTGCCGCTGCCGCTCCGTCAGCCCGTCCTTGCGGATGCGCTTGCCCAGCGTCGCCATCTCCTTTTGCACGCTGTCACGCTCGGCGAGTGCCGCCTCCATAGTCTGATGCGCCTGCTCGAGCTGCATAGTCGCAGCCTCGAGCTGATCGGCCGCATGCTGCTCGTGCGCCTTGTTGAGCGCGGTCTTGGCCTTGAGCGCATCCTCCGCCGTGTTGAGCAGCATGCACGTGACCCATTGCAGCGAGCCCAATGCCTCCTGCGCGGCCGGCGGCAGCGCGGCCGCAGTGACCCGCACCTTGTCGAGCCTCTCGTTGGCCATCTTGGCTGTCTCGCGGTACCGCTGCGATGCGTCTTCCGCCACCTTATGTTGCGCTGTCGTCATGGTCGATGGGGGCGTCGATGGACGATTGATCGAGCGGATGGAGGTGCGGGTCCATTTAGGTCGATCGTTTCGCAACACGCATCTTCACGTGGCGAACGTTTTTTCTTAACGCCGCGTTTGTCCTCCCGCAAAACTGAACAGCTCCAAAGCTCTGCCAGCTGTCCCCCATGGGTGCAGGCCCGGGAGCCAAACCCCCTGACTCGCGTGTGTGTGTTGAGTATCGTGTGGCAGCGCCTTCCGACATGGAGGGGCATTGGCTGCCATTTGCTGCGCGCAGCTCACATGTTGCGCTTGATGCGCGGCTGCAGGATGGGCGGCTGCGCGCGGACCGCGGCGGCGCGCCCCTCGCGCTCCGACGGCTCACGCGTGCCCACGTCCTTCTCACTCACCCATACGCGCGCCGCCATCGGGACCTTCTTGGAGTGGCGTGTGAGCTCTGTGAATAGGAAGCGCCCCGTCTTGCGGTACGGCCAGTGCTGGGCGTCCGGCGCAAGGCGGCGCGCTCGTGCCTCGATATTGGACTGGAGCTCGTCCGCGAAGAGGGGCGCACGCACGCTGTGCATCTCCTCGACGGTGCTCGCTTGCCCCCAATCTCCGGTCGGAGATCCGTGCGGGCGGCGGAGCGGCGAGGCCATCACGTCGTCGGAGACCGCGCGGCGGACTGGCGCCATAGCGGGCTTCGGCCTCGAGCTGTCCACCCAGAACTCGTCCTTCGCCGCCTCGTCGTCCATCCCGTCTCCGACCGTTACGCCACGCGCAGCCGCCTGAGGCCGCGCAACGCCAGCGCGCCGCGGCGGCAGCGGCGGCAGCGCCATGGCGGAGAGGCGCAGGGGGGCTTGTCCGGCCGCGGCCGGCTCGAGGAGTGGCGCGGGCACGTCGACGCACAGCGACGAGAGCATCGACCGTTGGATCGCCGCGCGTTGAGCCGCCTCGTCCGCGCCCGCCGCGCCCACGACGGCGCCCTGCGCTTGGCCAGGCGGGCGTACCTGTTCCTCGAGAGCACTCAGCTCGTCAAGGCTGAGGCTGCGCAGCGCATCCCCCAGCGCGGCGCCCAGCGCCTCGGCCGGCCCCACGCCCGGCGCCGCGCGACCCTGGCTGTACCGAGCGACGACCGCGCCCACGAGCGCCAGCTCGTGCTCGAGACTCATGTGCTCGAGCGTCACGCTTGGCGGCGCGTCGTCATCGTAGAGAGTCTCGCTCGCACCCAAGGTGGCGCCTGCACCCTTGGCCAGCTCCTCGGCCGCGGGCGCGCTCTCCGCAAACTCCGACTCGAGGTACTCCTCCGCGTCATCGGCGAGCTCGAGGAGCTCGGCATCGAGGGCGCCGCCGCTCTCCTTGCGCTCGGCCTCGAGGGCCTGGAGCGTGAGCATGGCCTCGATGTTCTCGAGCGGCACGCCAAAGTGGCGCGAGAGCGCGCGCGCGCTCCACCGGGCAGGGTCCTGCTCGCGGAGCTTGTGCAGGTGCTCCTTGAAGTGCTGCTTGCGCGTCGGAAGCGCATGCGTCGCGGACGTGGCGAGAAGGCGCGCGGCTGTCGTGAGCGGCGACGAGGCCACGCTCGAGGACTGCTGGCCGAGCAGCGCGCGCGGCAGCGCGGTCGGCGTGGCGCGCAGCAATCGTCGCATTGCGTGTTCCGGAGACTTCGCGACACGTGCCGAAGAGAACTCCGACCCAATCAGGAAACAGAGCCTTGGCAAAGAACTAGGTATCGGCCCTTCCCTCTCCCACCCCTCGTCTGGACTCGAACACTTCGCGTCGTATCGTGCACTTTGTTGTGGGCTGTTGCACTTATGGAGCCTCTCGAGGCAGAGCTCGGCGTCACGGCGCAGTTTAGCATCGGGCGGCAGCAGGGCTTCCCGGCGGCGCCCTCGCCGCCGCCCATGATGGACTCCAAGAAGGTGTTGCTCCGCCGCACGCTGCAGGCGGTGCCGTCCGCTTCCGATATCTTAGACCCGGAGGAGGCGGCGGGCATGACCGGCACGTCGCACGGCGGCACCAAGAAGGTGCTGCTCGCGCACCGGATCAAACCAGGGCAGGCCATCAAGCTCAAGGCGCAGAACGCGACCGCCACCATCAAAGAGGACGGCCCCGCCGACCTGAGCTCCGAGTCGATGATCGGTCAGCCGCCGCAGGGGCCGCGCTTCGACAGGGAGGGCATGCTCATGTCCTTCTCGGTGCTTGGCCCGTCGGAGGAGTTCTTGGCGCAGCAGCAGCGGGCCACGCTCAGCGCGCGCCCCATCCCAGGCGCGCCGCCGCAGGCGCCCATCGCGCCATCCTTTGGAGCGACCGCGCACCCACGGCTCGAGGCGCTCGAGGCGGCTGAGGAGACAGCGCGCCTCAAGAACGACCTGTCGATGCAGCGCCAGACGATGGCCGCGACGCGCGGCGAGCAGTTCCGGCGCAACTGGGCAATGCAGATGCGCAATCTGGAGCGCGAGACCGGCATCCCCGCCGACAAGCTCATGATGGCGCGCACGGCCGAGTACCGAAAAGCGATCCAGCAGCGCGAAGTCCTCGAGGCACTGCGTCGGCGCCAGCACCCGTACGGAGGGAACCGCGCGTGGCAGATCACGCTGCGCGAGAGCGGCATCTTCTACGAGGCCATCGGCAACGCGGCCAACGGGCTCTTTTGCCCGTTCAAGCAGCCGGACGATGCGGCTGCCCTCGCGCGCGCGGGGGCGCTCGCCGCCCAGCCGGGCGAGGTGCTGTCACTCGCGGCCCTCGAGGCGAAGATCATCGAGGAGAGGCTAGCGGCGATGGCGGCGGCGGAGGCGCTCGGTCCCGACGAGGAGGACGCGCACGCGCACGGGGAGCTTGAGACTGGGGCGGTCGATGTGACCTCTGCGCCGGAGGGAGCCGACGGCGACGATGACTACATCGACCCAGAGTCCTTTGACGTGATCAACGAGGCGCACATGGCGGAGATTGCGCGGCTGCGCGACAAGTACAACATCGAGGGCGCAGCGCCCGCGCACCTGACCGGCGACGAGCGCACGCTGTGGGGCATCTTCAAGGAGATCGACACTGACGAATCGGGATCCGTTTCGAAGCAGGAGCTGTACGCCGCGTTTGCGAAAATGGGGCTGGTCGCCTCAGCCGCTGAGATGCTGCGACTGTTCCGCGAAGGCGACCTCGACGGCAACGGGCGCATCGACTGCGACGAGTTTATCACGCTCGGCAAGAAGGTGGACGTCTTCTCGGGCGCCGCGGCTGCCTTTGCGGCCAAGCACGGCAACACGAGCGGTCCTAAGCGCAAGCAGGCGCGCATCGCGATGCGAAAGGGCGACGGGCGGGGGCCTCGCCTCGGGATCGACGTGACACGTCACGTCTTCTTGAGTTCCGTCGGCACGCCGGTCGAGAAGACGGTCACCATGACCAACCACGGCAGCACCGCCCTGTACTACGAGTGGGTCCGCGCGCCCGTCTCAACCGGCCTAGGCTCGACAACGAGCGTCGATGCGGCTGCGCAGTTCTTCGTGCCCAAGGCGACGGGAGTGATCCTGCCCGACACGACGCTGAGCGTGCCCTTCCTGTTCAAGCCGTCCAAGGCGGGCATGTTCACCGAAGATTGGATCCTCCACCTCACGCCCCCGATCGCCGAGCCGACCCCACCGGTCAACCTTCGCGGCGTCGGCCTCAAGGTGGTGGAGAGCGAGCTGGCGGTGCGCACTCTGGAGCAGACGATGGACGAGCGCAAGACGTGGCAGGCGTGCAAGGACGTGGTGCTGCGCGACGTGATCAACGGCGTCTTCGCCATCACCCTCCCCGAGTCCGACTATCCCTTTCCGCCCAAGCCACCGCCCAAGCCACCGCCCCCGCCCGCCGCCAACACCTACGCTGGGACTCCCGAGGCTGAGAACATTGCGCGCCGAGCGGCGGCGTGGAGTACGTTCCACAAGTCGTACGCGACGCCGCAGAAGCTGCCCGAGCCGATCGCGCGCGCCGCGTACGACGACCTCGCCTCGCTCTCCCTCGACCCGGCCGTCGCCTCGATGGCTTCAGAACGGCCCGTCACCGTGCCCGAGGGCATCGACCCGCAACTTGCGGCGCTGTTGTGCCAAATCTTCGAGGCGATCGACACGGACGGCAACCGGATGCTCGACGCTGTCGAGCTGCGCGCCGTGTTTGGTGCCGAGCAGGGCGACGCGCAGTTCGCGTGGCTCGATGCGAACGCCGACGCCGTTGTCTCAGAGGAGGAGTTTGTGCGCCAACAGCTGGCCGCCTACCCTGAAGACCTGTACTCTGTGGAGGAGATTGCCGAGGAGCTCGAGGAGTTGCTAGCGAGGGCGCGAGCGGCCTGTGCGGGCAAGCTGTGGTGGAGCGGCGACGTGCTCGAGCTCGAGGAGCGCTTGGGCGCTCTCGGTGATGCTCCACTGCTCCAACGGCTCGAGGCGATCCTGCATAGGGCCGCTACCACGACGCCTGACCTCTCGCGCGCGTTGCGGCTGCGGCACGCGGCGGCGGCGCAGGCGCAGGCGCTCTGCTTCGAGGTGAACGACGAGGTGGCGCGCTGCCGCTTGCTCTACGGCATGCCGACCGTGCCGCTCGCCACGACGAGCGCGATCACGCGCCGCGGGGTTCCGATGAGCTACTGCTGGGAGACCGAGACCTACGAGCCCGCGAGGGACGCGGCCCAGATTGGAGCCAAGGCGCGCGCTGAGCGTCTCGCGCGCGAGCGCGAGGAGCACGAGGCTGCCGAGTGGGAGGCGGCCAAGGCGAAGATGAGCAAAAAGGACCTCAAGAAGGCGCTCAAGAAGGAGGCTGAGGAGGCTGTGCCCAAGGCAGCTGCCAGGGCCGCTGCCGATGCAGAGGCCGCCGCGGCGCGCGCGGCGGCCGAGGCAGCCGAGGCGAAGCGGCTGGCCGACCCCGCAGTGCAGCACGAGATGGCGTATGCGAAGGCCGTCGAGGAGGCGATCAGCGCCGTGGTCCGCAGCAGCCTCGATGCCTGGGTCGAGCGCGCCGCCTCGATCGCCAAGGAACCCGCGCTCTGAGCACGGCGCGACCGGCGTGGCGCGCTGCCCTGAGCGCGCCGAGAGAGGCCAGAAGCGCACGGGGGGTCCCCGGGCAGGGGGGAGCTTGAGCGCCGTCTTGAGCTTTCCCTTGATGCCCGGGCAGGCCGGCAGAGTGTGGACAAGGAGGGTGTGGCGTCGTCCATGTGCCGCGGGGATTTTCTTAGGAATGAGGGACACGTGCATGGCGGAGTGAGTGGCATGCAAACGTCTCTGTGACTGTTTGAGCTAAACTGTGAGCCGGACGTAACGACGTTCCGCGGGGGAAAAACATAGCGGCGTGTTCCCTGCACCCTGGTGTCGTCATTCACCGGGGAGGCGCAGCCGCACAGGCCCAGGCGCCGGGAGCAGGCGGCCCGAGGGCCCCAGCTCGTAGAGCTTTTCTTTGCCTTGATCTACGGTACGTTTGAAAACATTCACGGCACCGCGGCCCGCGTGGCCGCGTGCGCCGCGCGGCCCCCCGCGCGCACACCCCGCGCGGCACCCCCCGCCGAGCAGGCCCGAGAGGTGCGAGCGCCCGAGGACGCGCTGTCGACTGTGAATTTGCTGAGCCAGCGTAGCTTGAAGGGGGGATCTCCGTGTTTGGTGGTCGCGGGGGGCCTGTGGGAAGACGCAACTCCAGGACTCGCAACTGTCGACAAATTGGGAAAATTCGGCCCCGTCATTATGAAACGCGAAAAATACCCCACAAAGCAGGCGCGCGCATCGCCATCGACAACATCGACAAAGGCCACAGAGCATCAGTCTTTCGCTATCCGCAGCTTCCCTTCTTCGTTTCTACAATGGCGCCCAAGGACATCAAGAAGATTCCTGATAAGCTGACCGATTCGGAGAAGAAGAAGATCAAGCAGGAGAACAAGGCCAAGGCGAATCCCGAAAGAGCCGCTGAGAAGAAGGAGAAGAATGACGCCAAGCGTGAGACCCGCAAGGTGAGTGCCAACACTCTCCTCGAAACCTGTCTCGCCACAGCTCATTTACAGCTCAGTCTTCAAGCGTCCAATGCCGGCCGCCCGTTAGCCGCCCGTGATGTGGGTTGCTGGTCAAAAGCGGCATGTACTCTCTGGCACAGCACCACGCTCGGTAGCTGGCAGCCGGCCCCCGCCACATCAGTGTGGGGTGCTCACCTGACCCACCGGCCGAGCACACGCCCTGAAGCGCCCGCCGCCTCTCGCGCGCCGTCTCGCGCGCCGGCCCCCTTAACGTGCTCCTTACCAAACGGCCCGACCCCCATTGGCCAGCGCCTTGTACATCAATGACGAATAATGGATGCATCGTCTCACCTTCGTTTGCCTCGGTCGCCCGTGCAGGAGAGCGGCAGCTCCAAATCCTTTTCGTGATTCCCGCCGAGAACACGCATGCTACACGCATGCTTGCCTGGAGACGACAGACGTGCTGTCGTGCTCTTCCTCCGTCGTTTGCTTTTCGTATGCTTTTCGTTTGCTACACGCCTCTCACTGCGGTCGGTCCCCGAGCACTCCCAGTACACGACGCAGCGTAGCGACGATGGCGAAGGCAAAAGGTGCCCCCGGGTGAGTGAGTGAGTCTGCGCAGTCCGACATGACAGCGCGCCGCGGGCGCGAAGAACGAGGAGTAATGGACCCTTTAACCGAAATTACCTAGCGGGTTTTCAGGGGCGAAATAACGGCCGCGTGAAAAATCGCAAACGTCGCGGCCAGCGCGCGGCGCGGCGCCGGCGGAGACCGCGCCTTGTCACGTAATTGTCGCGGGGCCACCGCTGACACCTCTCGCGTCGACCTCTCGCGTCTCGGAGGCAGCTCAGCCGCCCTGGGGCAGTACGCTCTACGGCCCGGCCCGCGTCGGCTCGGCTGGCCCGGGCGCGGCGGGTCACGGTCGGGTGGAGCTGGACGCGGTGTGGCCGGTGTTGCGGTGTTCATCACCGAGGGTGGGCGACTCGCGACCCTGATGATGATGACCTCTGATGATGATGGCCTCTGATGACCTCTGATTTCCCCCCTCATCAGGTGGGCGACTCGCGACCCCCATTTCGCAGCAGGTCCAAGGGCTCTCCGATCACACACCATGTGTGATGCGCCCAAGCCAGCGCCAGACGCCTGTGAAGTCCATTCGGGCACCCGTGCTCTCAGCAGCGTCGTCGTGGACGCCCGCCGTGCCATCACTCGTGCCATCACTCGTGCCATCACTCATGACATCCGACCCGTGTTGAGCGCCGTGGTGAGCGCCCTTCGATGGCTGTACGATCCCGCCCGTCCCGTCCGTGCGCTGCTTGGCACGCTCGGCAGCGGCCTCGATCATGTACGTGAGGGATGCCTCGACGCAGAAGGCGGTGGCGACGTTGAGGACGATGAGCACCTGCACTCAGTGTGGGAAGCAGTGGCAAGCAGTGAGAGTCATTGGATGGGCATCTACACTCGGTGGCACCCAGTGTGGGAAGCAGTGGATCGGCACTCAGTGGCACTCGGTGGCGAGCAGCTTGGCGCCATGGTGAGCACTGAGTACCGACGTTGCGTAGAAAGCGACGAAAAAGGCGCGCGACCACTTGGTACCGCTCGCCGCCACGATCCCGTCGCACAGGACGAACCAATTGTTGACGATGAGTAGCTCAAAGCACGTCACGAACCCCGAGGCGAGGTCGTTGAAGTTGTTCGGGTAATAGTTCGCCTTGCCGAAGCTTGACGCCTGCAACAGCTCCAACTCGGTCCGCTGCGAGTCTGTGTTGATGAGCCCGCCAAAGCAAAAGACGCCGAGCGCCCCGAAGGCGTAATGCATGCAGAAGAGCATCTTGCCCAATTTGACCGCTTGCGGCCACGCGTACAGAAAGGTGACGGAGACCGATCGCACGTGCACTGACCAGTGGAGTAGGCGCAGCAGGCGCAGCAGCCGCGTGAGCAGGACGAGGCGAATGAGGCGTGAGTCGTTGAAGGCGTTGGGCACATAGACGATGATGGCAACGACGCAGGTGGCGACGGTGACAAGGGCGTCGAAGGTGTTCTTGAGCGAGCCCATGTACTTGGACCAGCCCAGAGCCGCGAGCTTGAGCGCCATCTCGAGCGCGAAGGCGGCGGCGAAGAGGAGCTCGAGCACATTCCACACGCTATTGGGGCGCGAGTCGAAGTCTTCCGGAGCGCCGCTGTAGAGGAACTGCTCTCCTTCGAGGACGAGGGCCGCCCCAGTCATCAAGAGCAATGCGTCGATCCCGTCTTCGAAGCTGCTCGAGAGCAACAGCTCCCGTGTACGTCGCCAGCCAGCCGAGGCTGCGAGCGAAGGGGCGAGGCTCTCAAACCAAGTGCGCCGAGGCGCTCGCTGGAAGCCCACCTGGAGGAGTTCACACAGCCGTGTGAACTCGTCCGCATCGACCCAGCCGTCGCCCGAGCGATCGAGCGCGGCGAAAAAGAGCGCCGTGTCGAGCGCGGCGGGCTCGAGGAGCTCACGGTAGTGGCGTAGCTCTTGGTACAAGCCCGTGACGACGTCCCGCGGGAGCCGACCAGCGCGGCTCGCGTCGAGCTCGCGGAACGCGCGTGCCAGCGAGGTGCGCCGTCGCTCGGCGACACCTGATGAGGGAGGCACTCAGGGTGGCACTCAGTGGCAATCCGTGGCAATCCGTGGCAATCAGTGGCAATCCATGGCAATCAGTGGCACCAGTGGCGAGCGCCGCCCGGTTCTCCGAGTACGCATGGACCACGACGGCGAGGACTAGGTTGAGAAGGAAGATGTGGCCTATGAGGAGGTACGGGGCGAAGAAGAGCACGACGAGGCGGGAGCGTGCGTAGAAGGGCATCATGACGTCCGGGAAGTTGGCGGTGGTGAGCGTGATCAAGAGTGTCCAAATCGCCTCCGCCAGCGTGTCGAAGTCGCTCACACCTTCCTCCGCGCGCCGAAACAGGAGCACAGCTGCCCATCCGTAGATGAGCACGTACAGGACGAGGACGAAGAAGACGCCACCAAACCTCGGGATGGAGCGGCGCACCAAGTCGAAAGCGCTCAGCAGATCATCGGAGCGCAGGACGAGCATCGTGAGCCGCAGATGCCACGCGAGACGCATCGACTTCCATGGCCACCCAGAACCCTCCACCATCCGTCGGGCCTCGCCAGCAGCTGCAACGACGACGTCGACGATGGCGAGAGCGAGCGCACACAAGTAGACGCGGACGGGTAGGCGGCTGTTGAGAACGGCGGGCACGCCCTGAGCTATCACCATGCACGCCGCATCCAACACGAGCATGAGCAGGAGCGCCGCCTCCACAGCCAAGGACGTCGCCACCGGCAGCATCGGCAGGCCGAAGGTGGGGTAATGCGTCTCGATGTCGGCGTTTGGCACGTGGCGGCGCGCCTCCAAGACCCAAGGTGGCTGCTCGATAAATGAGAGCAGCACCAGTCCAGCGAGGGCGAGGCGGCACGGCACGATCAGTGCTAGGTGCACTAGCCACAGCCGGCGCAGAGCCCGGCCTTCTCGTGGATGGACGTGCTCGGTGCCGTCGAATGCATCCTGGATGTGCAGCGCCGCGCGTTGCACGGCCGACGGGCTGACCGCGCGCTCGTGCTCCATGAGGAATGGATCGGCCGTTGCGCCCATAAGGGGTTGCTGTGCCACAACCCCTCCACTACGGCCAGGAGAACTCCCACACCTATGCGGGTCTCCATCGTGTGAATGATCGAGTATGAACTATGGCTGTGAGAAGGGGGTCCAGGGGTCCCGAGCTAGTTGTAACCGCACACGTATGTACGCCGGACCGGTGTCTTGGGTGTCGAATCATTAACATTGGCTGTGAATGGGCGCACTTCACAGTGAAAACTCGCCACATGATCCTCGACCAAAATGAGGTGTAACGTTCGACACGCGCATTTGGTGACATGCGTCAGGTTTGACTCGCACACCTCGCCGTAAATACAGATACATCGACTCTCACTCTCGACTCTGCACTCCCGACTCCCACCTTCGACCTTGGTCCTCTTGCAATTCCAATTGCTCCCACCGCGAGCCGAGCGTCAAAGAGGTAAGAGCCGTCTCGCGTCTGTTTGACCCGCGCCGCGCATCAGTGTAAGGTACGCCATACGCAGCGTATTTTGTTTTTGCGTATTTTCAGCATTTTGCGTATTGCGTATTTTTGACCCGCATTACGTATTGCGTATTGCGTATTGCGTATGACTGCAATTTTCACATCCAGCCCACTTTGACCCGCTTTGCGTATTGCGTATTGCGTGTTGCGTATTGCGTACTGGCCAGCCCACTTTGGCCTGCATTGCGTATTGCGTATTGCGTATTGCGTATTTACCAACCCACTTTGACCCGCATTGCGTATTGCGTATTGCGTATTGCGTACGGGCCAGCCCACTTTGACCCGTTTTGCGTTTTGCGTTTTGCGTATTGCATGCGTTTTTTACGTTTTGCGTATTGCGTATTGCGTATTGCGTATTGCGTATTGCGTATTGC
>ENA-UOXP01001811-UOXP01001811.1-mixed-culture-metagenome-genome-assembly--contig:-NODE-1811-length-14336-cov-5.573839_pt1 | contig 14336 bp, 14 predicted proteins | sample MGYA00238161_ERZ761639 | MGnify/ENA primary metagenome ERZ761639 (study PRJEB28913, sample SAMN08776760) | mixed culture metagenome | isolation source: Freshwater growth medium | place: USA...
AATGCAGAGGGCCGAGGCCAAGTGGCGATTCGAGACCTAGTCAAGAACGCATTGCGGATGCGGCCAGACCGTATTGTGGTGGGTGAGTGTCGTGGCGGTGAAGCACTGGACATGCTCCAAGCGATGAATACTGGCCATGAAGGTTCGCTGACTACGCTACATGCAAACAGCGCACGTGATGCTCTGGCCAGACTTGAAACCCTGATTCTCATGGCAGGCATGGATTTGCCCATTACCGCCATCCGTGAACAAATTGCCTCTGCCGTGGATATTATTATTCAACAAGGTCGTTTAACAGACGGTCAGCGTGTGGTGACCAGCATTTCTGAAATTACAGGCATTGAATCTGGCAAAATTCAATTGCAAGAATTGTTCAAATTTGAGCAATTGCAGCGCAATGAGCATGGCCGCATTGTTGGCCGCTTCAGTGGTTGCAACGTCACCCCGCATTTCTACCAAGGATTGCGTGAAGCAGGATTTGCATTAGACATTGCTCTATTTAACCAAAATCTTGAAGGTGAGTTGTCCAGTCAACCCGATATGGGTGCAGCCTTATGACCTTCTTACTGGTCATGATTGTAACGACAGCCATGCTATTGGTATGGACAGCTTTTACCTTAGGTAGCCAGCTGCTTTCTGACTATCGACAACGCTTTACAGCTGATACCCAGTTTAATTTGCGCGAGCTATATTTATTTGCTGACCCTGCTCGGCTTTATGTGCTCAATCTCATCATATTAATACTGGTCACCATGTTGGTATGGCTATTCTCTGGCAGCGCACTCATCGGCATAGGCATTGCCTTGGCATTGGCCTTTTTACCTTGGTGGTTATTCAATTTACTCAAAAAACGCCGTCTGGATCACATTGAAGAGCAACTGCCAGACGCCATTCAAATGCTTGCAGGCACAATTAAAGCAGGCTTATCTCTGTCCAGCGCGTTTCGCCAAATCACTGCTGAGTTACAAGCACCGCTCTCGCAAGAGTTTCAAACCTTGCTACATGAGCAGCGCCTTGGGGTGAGTTTAGATGATGCACTAGAAAACCTAACGCATCGCGTACCCATTCAACCCATTCACCTAATGGTTTCTGCCATGCGTATTGCCAACGAAACGGGTGGAGGACTAGCCGAAACCTTGGAACGCTCAGCTGTTACCTTACGCAGTCAGCATGCAATGGAGCGGAAAATCCGTGCCTTAACCGCGCAAGGCAAAATGCAAGCTTGGGTAGTAGGGCTAATGCCAGTGTTCTTGCTCTATGTGCTCACACAGATGGAGCCAGAAGCCATGCAACTACTTTGGACCACACGCATCGGCTGGGGGGTCATTGCTTCCGTCATCGTACTGGAGTTTTTTGGCATTTGGTTTATCCGCAAAATTGTGGCGATTGATGTGTAATGTAAGAGCCCTAACATGGTGGATCATTTAATGATTTTGATGATTGCTGGTGCGGCTGCTATCAGTGTGTTGCTTATATTTTGGCTAAGCACACGCTTAATCAAAGTGGTGCCGCCACAAGACCGTACGTGGAACGACCCACCACCTTTGGGCTACCAAATCGTTTGGTGGCCGATTCAATGGGTGGCTTTTTATGTGCGTCCATTCATCACAGAAAACAGTCGAGAAATGAGGCTGATCCAGCTTAAACAAGCAGGGTTGGATTACGCGCTTGATCCCGCGCAGTTGTTAAGCGGACGCATTATTTGGGCGAGTGTGTTTGCGTTGGTTATTTATTGGATTGCAAACAGCTTTCATTTTTTCAGTATCGCACTGATTGTTTTCGCGCTGTTTTTAGGTTTTTACTTTCCTGCTATCTGGCTAGGTGATTTGATTAAGCTACGCCGCAAGCAAATGATTAAAACCTTACCCTTCTTTTTAGACATCATCACCCTATGCGTAGAGTCTGGATTGAATATCAATAGCGCATTACAACAAGCGGTCAGCAAAGGGCCCAAAGGTGTACTGCAATCAGAATTTCAGCGCGTGTTGCGAGACATCAGAGCGGGTAGTAACCGTAGCGACGCCTTCAGAAGTATGGCGCAACGCCTCAACCACACTGCCATCACCAATTTAACCAGTGTCATCATCCAAGCAGAGGCCTCTGGGATGAGCTTAGGCCCTATTTTGCGTGCGCAGTCTGAGCAACGTCGTAATGAACGTTTCACCAGTGCCGAAAAAATTGCGATGGAAGCACCGGTGAAACTCTTGTTTCCATTAATCGTATTCATATTTCCTTGTGTATTTATCATCCTGCTATTCCCCATCGTGATGAAGATATTGGCGCAAGGCTTTTAACAAAGGACTGTGTATGCAACCAAAACTCACGCCCTCACTTGATGGCATCAACACTGCTTACATCCGTGCGGGAAACGTGTATATCAATGCACATATAGCCAAAGGGTTTGTTGCTAGATTAAGAGGACTACTCTGCAGGCCAGCTCTCGATGATAGGGAGGCGCTCGTACTTACACCGTGCCATAGCGTGCATACCTGCGGCATGCATTACATCATTGATGTGGTCTTTTTAAGTAAGCAATTCAAAGTAGTCAGGATTGAACACCGCTGCCAACCTTGGCGCTTTTTTTATTGCAAAGAGGCTACGCATACGCTAGAAATGTTGGGCGGACAAGCGGAAAATTTAAATCTTAGCGTAGGTCAGACGTTTGTGTTTTATCCGACATCTATTGATTAATCGATATGAACTGCAAGTGCTCATGATCAGATATTCGGAAACATCTTGATGTGATTGGAGCGGGTGACGGGAATCGAACCCGCGTATCGAGCTTGGGAAGCTAGCGTTCTACCATTGAACTACACCCGCATAGGGACGTGCTATTAAAAGCAAAGCGCTATTTTACTTGGCTCTCATCTGCATGGCAAAGCATATTGCTAGAACAAGTATGACTAAAACTCCAATGGGTCGATATCCAATGCCCATCGTATTTTTGAAGACAGTTTGTGCGCACGTAGTGCTGGTATCCAGACATGTAGCAACTGTTGCAGACTTTGGCGTTTTTCTGCCTGCAACAACACATGCCCGCGCTCCAAACTTTTTAAGCGCTCCATTTGCGGGCGTACAGGGTCATACACCAGCACTTCATTACTCAATTGCCGCGCAGTATCTGAAGCCATATTTAAAAACTGTAATACTTGCTGGTAATCACTGGCCTCTGCTTTAAGCAATACAAAAAAGCGTGAGGGTGGAAACTGCATGGCGATACGCTCTTGCAACAATGCATCTGCAAATACCGCATAGTCTTGCGCACGTAAGGCATGAAATAGATCGTGGTCTGGAAAACTAGTTTGAATCAGCACTTCACCTGCAATATTGCCACGCCCAGCTCGCCCAGAGACCTGCATCAACTGAGAAAACAAGCGCTCACTCGCACGGAAATCTGGGCTATATAAAGCCGTGTCCGTATCAATCACGCCTACCAAGGTGAGGTTTGGAAAATCATGGCCTTTGGCTAGCATTTGTGTGCCGACCAAAATGTCTATTTCACCCGCATGCACCTTACTTAACATCTCAGTGAGTGCATCTTTATTACGCATACTGTCTCGGTCTACCCGGGCAATCCGTGCGGTAGGAAATAATTGCGCTAAGGTTTGTGTCAAACGTTGTGTGGCCTGACCAACAGGCTTTAAATCTGTGTTGCCACAACTAGGGCACTGCAACGGAATTTTTTGCTCATGCCCGCAATGGTGACATTTTAAGCGGCGCTGACTTAAATGCACGACTAGCTTAGCCGAACAACGTGCACAGCTAGAATGCCACTGACAAGCTGAGCAATGCAGGACTGGCGCGTAACCGCGACGGTTGATAAATAGCAGGCTCTGCTCTTTGCGTGCCAAACGCTCACGCATGGCTTGAATTAGCAAGGGTGATAAACCGTTTTCTACGGGTGATTTTGCAATATCAATACAAAAGATTTTAGGCAACACGGCATGGGTGACTGCGCGCTGAGTCAGTGTGAGCAAACCATAGCTTTGCTTTTTGTGAAGGCTGGCAGTTGCGTTATACCAAGTTTCTAATGACGGGGTAGCGCTACCCAGCACAATCGGGATATTAAGTTGTTTTGCCCGCACCATGGCCACATCGCGCGCATGGTAGCGCATACCATCTTGCTGTTTATAAGAACCATCATGCTCTTCATCTATAATTAACAATTGAAGGTGCGGCATAGGCGTAAACACACTCAAGCGTGTACCAATGACAATTTTGGCTGCGCCAGACTTAGCCGCCAGCCAGTTTTGTAAGCGCTCACTCTCGCTCAAATTACTGTGCAATGTCACCAGAGGGTATTGACTCAGGCGTGACCTAAAGCGCGCCTCTAGTTGTGGCGTTAGGTTAATTTCTGGCACTAGCACCAAGGCCTGCGCTTGTAGTTGCGCTAAAACCGAGGCCAGCAACTGTATATACACCTCTGTTTTGCCTGAGCCGGTGATGCCATATAACAACCATGGCTTAAATACGCCTGGTGCTTGCAATACCGCATCTATTGCCTGCTGCTGTTCTGCATTTAGGTGTGGCGCTATTGGCGATGTAGGTACCGATGGCTTTACGGCAATGACTTCTTCTGACTGCACATAGCCTTCTTCAATCAGCGGCTGTAACCACTTACGCCAAGCAGGTGCAAGCGCTAATAACTGGTGTTCGCTTAGTGTTTGCTGATGACTCAATGCTTGCACAATGCGATGCAATACCAATTGGCGCTTTTGCACACGCTCCGCAGGTATTGGTTTGAGCATGCGATAAACAAAACTTTTACGCGAAACTGCAGGTTTTATCTGCCGCATACGCAGGGGTAGTGTACTTATCAGCAACTGCCCTAAAGGATAATGGTAATAACCGGCGCAGAACTGCAACAATGGATAAATTGACTTATCCAGCGCAACGTCATCAAACACATGGATGACCGTTTTGAGCTTATCCAGCCCAATATCACTGTGCGCAGGCATCGCCAGCACTACGCCCACCAGCTGTCGGCCTGCGAACGGGACAACCACACGCTGACCTATCTGCACATGAAAGCCTTGATTCAGGTAATCAAAGGTGCGGTCCAAGGGCACATCTAAAGCCACGCTTAGAATATTAGATGTGATAGGGGGTGTGGACATGGGATTGTGAGCAGAGAATTGTTAACAGGGATTAATCAAATGGAATCGTGAAAATAGCGTAAATGACTGCTTAATTAGGTTAAAATAATGCTTTCTGTACCAAAATTGTTTAACACACTTTGTTTAAACGTCATTAAACAGCGAAATCACCAATCTTGAAACAAATTATCACAGATTTACTACGCCAAGCAGCAAAATCCATCGTTGATGAAACTGCGTTTGATACCAGCACTTTAGCCATCACTTTAGAACGCCCAAAATCGAGTGACCACGGCGATTTTGCAACCAATATTGCGATGCAACTGGCCAAACCGTTGCGTCAAAACCCCAGAGCTATTGCGGAACGTATTATTCAAGCGTTACCAACCAGTGCTTACGTAAGCAAAGTAGAAATTGCTGGTGCTGGCTTTATTAACTTCTTTTTGAGTGCAGATTCAAAACAAACCATCGTCAAAGAAGTGCTAAACGCGGGCGAGACTTTTGGTAAAAACAACGCAGGTCAGCAACAAAAAGTACAAGTAGAGTTTGTGTCTGCTAACCCAACGGGTCCGTTGCATGTGGGACATGGGCGTGGTGCAGCTGTGGGCGATTGCCTTTGTCGTTTATTGGACGCCAACGGTTGGGATGTCACGCGCGAGTTTTACTATAACGATGCTGGCGCACAAATTGATAACTTAGTAATTTCTGTCATCGCGCGCGCCAAAGGCGTTTCCGTTGATGACCCAGCTTTTCCTGAAAATGGCTATCGTGGAGATTACATCGTAGATATTGCCAACGCATTTCTTGCTAAAGAAACGGTTAAAGCCGCAGACACTGCTGAAATTGCCAATGGGAACATTGACGATACAGAGGCTGTGCGTAATTTTGCAGTGGCTTATCTTCGCCACGAACAAGATCTGGATTTACAAGCATTTCAAATTAAATTTGATGTGTTCTCGTTAGAGAGTGCCTTGTATACCACCGGTAAAGTCGAGCACACTGTCCAAGCCCTAATCAACAGCGGCCACACTTACGAGCAAGACGATGCGTTGTGGTTGCGCACTACAGATTTTGGCGATGATAAAGACCGCGTGATGCGCAAAAAAGAGGGTGGCTATACCTATTTTGTGCCAGATGTTGCTTACCATTTAGACAAATGGAACCGTGGATTTAAACGTGTGATTAATGAACAAGGCGCAGACCACCATAGCACCATTACGCGCGTACGCGCTGGCTTGCAAGCGCTGAATGTGGGTATTCCACAAGCTTGGCCAGACTATGTGCTACACCAAATGGTGACAGTGATGCGTGGTGGCGAAGAGGTGAAACTATCTAAGCGTGCTGGCAGCTACGTGACTTTGCGTGATCTCATTGAGGAAGTTGGCTGTGATGCAACGCGCTACTTTTTAGCAGCGCGCCGTGCAGACTCCCAACTGGTATTTGATATCGATTTGGCACGCGCTCAGACCAACGATAACCCTGTGTATTACATTCAGTATGCACATGCCCGTATTTGCAGTGTGCTGGCGCAGTGGGGCGGTGATATCGCGAGCCTACAACAAGCCGATTTAAGTCCCCTACAATCGACTAGCGAAACCACTTTAATGCAAAAGTTGAGTGAGTACCCAGAGGTCGTCAGCAACGCTTGCCAAGAGCTATCTCCACATAGCATTGCTACCTACTTAAAAGAGCTAGCGAGTGATTTACACAGCTATTACAATGACACCAAATTTTTAGTGGATGATGTGCCAACTAAACTTGCAAGAATGGCGATTATTGCAGCCACACAGCAGGTATTGCGCAACGGTTTAACCTTATTGGGTGTTTCCGCGCCCCATAAAATGTAGAGGAAATTGCATGAGCAGAGATTACAAACCAAGCCCACAAAGAAGCAACGGTAGTAGCAAGGGCAACCCGTTTTTATCTGGCGTATTAGTGGGGATATTGCTGGGAGTAGGCGCATCCGTTGGATTGACCATTTATCTAAAAGGTGATGACAACCCATTTACTGGGCAAGCACAAAGCAAAATAGAGAAAAAGGAAAAAACCGCCAAACAAAAGGTATCGGAAGTCACGGTAAAACCTAATGCTGATGATGGCATGCAAGATCCAAATAAATTTGATTTTTATACCATCCTGCCAGAAACAGAAAGCAAAATTACGGAGCAGCAAGTTAAAGATAAAACAACGATCAAATCTGACAGCTACTTTTTGCAAGTGGGCGCCTTTGAAAACGAAGATGATGCCGACAATATGAAAGCGAAATTAGCCTTGCAAGGGTTTGAGGCTGTAGTACAAACTGCAGAAATACCAAATAAAGGTATTTGGCATCGGGTGCGTGTTGGCCCGTTAAGCGATGCTGAACAGATTAATAAGGCTCGCGGTGATTTGGTATTGAACGGATTCAACGCAGACCTAATCAAAGTACACACAGAAACAAAAACAGAATAAAGATGTCATCGTAACCAAATCAACATACGTTACTATTTTTGACGATTTACTAATCTTAGGAAAAAAAATGAAAAAATTGCTCACCGGCCTCCTTTTACTAGTCAGCACACACTTAATGGCAGAAGAGCCGAAAACTGGCCAACAGTTTGACGCGGTCGCCCAAATCATCCCAACAGATGAGCCTACTAAAATCGAAGTGATGGAAATCTTTTGGTACGGCTGTATTCACTGCTATCAAATGGAAAAACCATTGAACGCATGGGTTAAAAAATTACCTGCTGATGTTTATTTTAAACGTGTACCTGGGTTACCAAATGCAAGCTGGGCGCCTATGGCCAAAGCGTTTTACGCAATGGAAAGCTTAGGCGTTTCTGAAAAATTGCATGGCCCATTGTTTGAAGCTGTGCACAAACAAAAATCACTCAACCCAACTGATGAAAAAGCCATCACAGAGTGGGTAGTGAAAGCCAGCGGTCTAGACCGCATGAAAGTAGAACAAGCATTTAAATCGTTCACAATTAACACTAACTTAAACCGCGCTGCTCAGTTGTTCCGTGCCTCTGGCGCAACTGGCGTGCCTAGTTTGATTGTAGATGGCAAATACATTACTTCTAGCACCATGAGTGGTGGTAATGAAGAGGCCATTAAAACGGTAGACTTTATTATTGATAATGTGCGTAAAGACAAAGTCGCTGCAACTAAGAAAAAATAACTGCTGTTTATTACAACAACAAGCCCGTATTTATACGGGTTTTTTATTGTCTGTAACGCTAGGTTAGTGCTGTTTTCGTTTTAACAGCAACCGCCCGATATACGTTTCTGGCAACTCTATACCTGTCAGCAAATAGCTCATATTGCGAATGTCATTGAGCAAGAAATTTTGGGTGGCTTTTGCGCTGTCTTCACCGCAACATAAATATCGGTCGCCTGGCAGCACTTCTGTATTTAAATCGGGCAACAAGATTTTTTCATCTCCTCGTACCAACATAATCGGCACAATCGCCAAATGTTCTGAACCAGTGGAAGGGTTGAGCAACAGATGTTTTAATTGAATGGCGTGGCCTTGCGCTAGTAACTGGCAGATTGCACTGGCATGGGTAGGCAAAATACGCACCCCCCAAGTGTCAGGCGCCCTTTCTCCCACTGCCATCACCAATCTGGCAATTACCGCATTGGCCCAGCTGTTACTTTGCAGGCGCGACAGATTCAAAAAGCCAGCCAGCATAGGCGAGACCATATATGATAAGCAAGTATGCGCAATGATGTCGCTGGGTTGCATGGTAATGTCTGCATTAAAATGCTCGAACAATGGTTCATTGATTCTGCGATTCTTACGGATCACCACAAACAAATTCGGGTTAATTTCCAACGCCGTCATGACAATGGATAAGTTGTTAATGTCGTTATCCGTACCCGCCACAATACCGACCGCCGCATCTATGCCAGCCTCCTGCAACACATGTGCCTCTACGCCGCTGCCGATAATACAATCTTCACATTGTGTGCCTTTAGGGTCTGCTTCGATAATGCGAATATTCAGGTTTGCCTGCTGCAAACTCTTTACCACTGCTTTACCAAAACGCCCGTAACCACATACAATCCAGTTGCCTATTGGCACTGGTGATGGTGTTTCCACAATGTCACCCGGTACGCTGGTCAGCCATTGATGCAACAAATAGGTACCTAGCGAGTTCACTTCCATCGCTAAATGTTCACCAAAAATCTTATAAGGGTTAATAATATGGTCAGTTCCAAATGACGCCATATTGGCGGCTACCACATCATTTTCTACTCTGGCTAACATACGCAATTCTGGCTTAATGAGCTTAACAGCCACAGCAATCGCTAGGTTGGCGTGATCATCATCGGTGAGCGCCGCCACGCCCTGACACATTGCATTACTTAACCCAGCACACAATAAATTATCTGGATTTTTAGCATCTGCACACAAATGTAAAACATTAAATTGGTAGTCCGTCATGCTCAGTTCGTGAATACGTTCTTGGTTAATTTCTACTACCACGACACGTAACTCGTTTTTATCCAGCGCGCGTACCAACTCACTGCCGGTTTCACCGTAACCACAAATCAAATAAAACGGCTCATGTAGATTTTTTACTGTACGCGTAAAGTTGGCTGCAGTGATTGCCTGTTTGAGGGCAGGGTCTTGAAAAAATGAAATAATGGTACCAATGGCATAAAACCAAGCCACTACGGTCAGGTAGATGCTAAAAGTCATCCACATGCGCTGATCATTGGTAAACGGGTAGGGTATCTCGCCAAAACCGATGGTGGTGGCGGTATAACTTAAAATGTAAAAGGCTTGAAAGAACGTGAGATGAATAGATTTGCCAAGATCGTCTACGCCAGGAATCAGCACAAAGCCAATCAGCGCGATGGCGTAGCTCACCACCAATAGCAATAAAGGCGCACGCATGCGCCTTAAAATTAAAAAGATGATGTTATTGAGATTCACGTCTCGCGCTTACTATGCCAGCACCATTAACGACGCAAGGTCACAGTCTCATAAATCAGCAAGACAACGGAGGTGATATTGGCCAAGAACGCACCACCAGATAACGACACCACACCCACAATCACTTCTGGGTTTGTACCATCTGTACCAGCAGCTGCCCAAATAATTGCAGCGGCAATCAGCTGAATATCAGCGACCAAACTAGTGGCTAAGTGAATCGCTCCAATTTGGGTTCTATCGCCAAATTTTAAAATGGTGGCAATCAAGTTCACCACAATGGCAATGTATAACTCGTAGTGCAAATGATGGTTAGGGTTATCGATTTCTCCCACAAAAAACCCGAAGTTCAGCGTCATTGCCAAAATAATAAAAAAGCCAAAAATTACTTTTTCTAAGTTCATAAGCCACCAGCCCCCTTGTGCTTCATACATGTAGCATGTCTGTTACATTCTAACCCAAACTTAGCATATTAAGCACCTTACCTAAAGTGCATGGCTATCGCTTATACTCAATCCCTATGAAGACAATCTTTATTACAGGCGCTTCCAGCGGTATTGGTCAAGCGCTAGCGCACGCATATGCCAAACGTTACCAGCATAAAGGTGTGAGCATTGGTTTGGTAGCGAGACGTAGTGAGCACTTACAACAACTCTCTGCCGAATTGACCAAGCAGTACCAAACCAAATGCTATCTTTATGTATGTGATGTGCGAAATGCCACCGCACTTAATACCGCCGCACAAGATTTTATTCAACAAGTGGGCGCGCCTAATATTGTCATTGCCAATGCGGGGGTTAGTCGAGGCACGCTGACAGAATACCAAGAAGATATTGCTGCATTTCAAGCAGTCATGGACATCAATGTAATGGGCATGGTACATACTTTTCAGCCATTTATAGACGCCATGAAACATGCACGAGCTCAAGGTGCACAAGCCCAATTGGTTGGGGTTGCAAGTGTGGCAGGCATACGCGGGTTACCCGGCGCAGGCGCTTATAGTGCCAGTAAAGCGGCAGCAATCACTTACCTAGAAAGCTTACGTACTGAGATGCAACATCATGACATTGCAGTGACGACCATTGCACCAGGCTATATTCGTACGCCGATGACAGCAATAAATACTTATGCCATGCCATTTTTAATGGATGTAGACGTGTTTGCCAATAAGTTTGTGGATGCCGTAGAAAAGCAAAAACGCTATACCGTGATCCCATGGCAAATGGGCATGGTGGCAAAACTGTTGCGCCTGATTCCAGCGGCGTTGTGGGACAGACTGACCAAAAACGCACCGCATAAATCGAGAGACATTCAAGCTTAATACGCGCTAACAGCTGCACATGGCCGCACACCAGCGAATTTTTGTTGAGAAAATCAGTAACTCATCCTATAGTTATTCATAAATACTTACATTACATATAAAACACGAGTATTCGCTACACCTAGAAATCCGTACCTCGCAGTATTTAATCTAATGCAGTCGTCACATCTGAAATTTGTAGTTTGATTCACACAATCATTACTAATATTTGAGGAGAATGTTATGAGCATGACGGTTTACGAAGGGGAAGTTTCTTTAGTAGGTGCAGGCACTTGGACCGATGGTGCGGCGCAAGGCAACGGAACAGGTGGACAAGGCAAAACTATCTTATCGGTATTAGAAATTGGTGGGCAAAGCCTACGCAAAATCATCCTGCCTGATTACATTAGCAATTATCTACAGCAAGGTAAGCAATCCACACTACTCGTAGGCAGTGGATTATCACAAGGCTTGATTACCAGACCGTTTATTGCTGCAGTTAAAGTAGATGGTAAAACCTACAAAGAGAGTGACGGCATGCTTATTTTCATGCTTGCTACCAAAGCTATTCTTTATGCCATTCTGTTTGGGGTGATATTGGGTGCTTTTTTTGCGCCACTTGGCTTAGTTGCTGCTGGCGCCGTGTTTTATTATCATTTTAAAGACTACGCTGCTTTTAAAAGCTTTTAATGCGTACACACCTACCATGGGTAGGTGTGTTTACTTAACATTGGTGGAGGCCTTAATGAATGAGGCTTTGAAAATTAAACCTGTTGATTTGAAGAGCCTAATACTGGGTGATTTAAAAAAACAAGACCCTGTTACACATTCTGAAATAATTGCTTTTCAACAAGTTTACAAAGTTACAGAAGCGACAAATGGTCGTCACAGCATATCTTTTTTGCTAGACCTATTTTTCTCCTTTAAGAATAGCCTCTTGAATCCAAGTGCAGTTATTCACGAAATAAATTTTCTAGAAGGTAAAGAACTGGAAAGTAGAGCAAAAGTAGCTTCTTTATTCCAAAAAAATCCACTAAAAGGACTTTGGCACAAGCATTATTATGACGGCAACATTACTGCACTGGCTAATAATGTTAAGAATGCACTTAATGAACACAGTTTGCCATATTTCGAAAAAATGGTTTCCGATGCAAAACAGATCGGAGAAGAGAGGTTTGTCTCATTGGAAGATATTCCTCATATTGTTAATGATGCAATAAGTGGAAACTTAGAGCGTAGAAGAAAAGATGGGAAAATTACAGGTGAATGGGTTGTGTATGCATGCCATGAAGGTATCAATTACTACCTCTGTCTGGCAAAGCATAATGACGGCGATGAAAAAATTCGTATGAAAATTAAATCAACATGCGTACTTGAGTTTCCTTTCCTAAGGAAAATATTATCTTAAATTGCAAGAAACAATCAACGACTCGCTCACTGCTACTTTCGCTGAGTGAGTTTGTGCTGCAAATTATAGCAATGTTAAGTAGCAACTTAACTCAACTCTAGCCTCAAACTATGCATTCATTATTCGTTCATGGTATGGGCCGTACACCGTTATCGGGCCGGCCTATGCTATGGCAATTGAGAAAAGGCGGGCTATCCACAAGTACTTTTGGATATTGCACGACGTTTGAGAATTTCTCAGAGATCAAAAATCGTCTTGTTGATAAATTGATTGCACTTGGCTCGAAGGGGGAATACGTTGTAATCGGCCACTCTCTGGGTGGCGTGCTTCTCAGAGCTGCGATTGATTCTTTGCCTGACGATATTCGTAAGCCTGCTCATTTGTTTCTCTTGGCTTCTCCAGTAATATCATCAAGGTTAGCAATCAAGCTTAGTACAAATATTATTTTTCGTGCAATTACTGGTGATTGTGGTCAGTTGCTTGGCTCATCTTCAAGGATGTTAGCTATTCCACCAACATCTGTTCCAAACACAGCGATTGTAGGTGTGTGTGGATTGCCATTTAAAACGGTTTTTTCTAAAGAGGAGCCGAATGATGGCATTGTGTCAGTCTCCGAAGTCACGGCCGATTGGCTCGATGAACAAGTGCAAGTGCGCATACCGCATAGTTTTATTTGCTCAAGTAGGCGTGTGGGCAAAATCATTTTAGATAGGTTAAATTGCGCTAAAGTAACGTCAGCATAGAAAGGAAGCCTCATGACTATTGATACGTTAAGAGAGTTTTTGCTTTGGTGCACCGTCATCAATTACGCCTTTGTATTGATTTGGTTTGCTGTGTTTGTGTACGCACATGACTGGCTCTATCGCCTGCATGGTGGATGGTTTAAGCTGTCAGCACAACAGTTTGATGCTATTCATTATGCAGGGCTGGCTGTGTATAAAGTGGGTATTCTGTTACTCAACTTGGCGCCCTTAGTAGCACTCTGCATCATAACCTAGACAGCATTTTCTGCTGTCAAACGCGAGTGGCTTGGATGGCTAAATATTAGCCATCCAAGTATGTGCAACTTACCTAGTAATCGGTCTGTAGCGAATGCGCTTAGGCTTAGCGCCTTCTTCACCCAAGCGTTTTTTCTTGTCCGCTTCATATTCTTGATAGTTGCCGTTAAAGAAGGTCCATTGCGAATCACCCTCAGCGGCCAGAATATGTGTGGCAATACGGTCTAAGAACCAACGGTCATGCGAAATCACCATGACGCAACCAGCAAACTCCAGCAAGGCGTCTTCCAGCGCGCGCAAGGTTTCCACATCTAAGTCATTTGAAGGTTCATCTAGCAACAATACGTTGCCACCAGAAATTAGCGTTTTAGCTAAATGCAAACGCCCACGTTCACCGCCAGAGAGTTGACCAACGATTTTTTGTTGATCGCCACCTTTGAAGTTGAAGCGGCCAATATAGGCGCGACTTGGCGTTTCGTAACGGCCCACTTGCAGAATATCGGAACCGCCTGAAATTTCATCAAACACAGTTTTGCTGTCACTCAAGGCATCACGGCTTTGGTCCACATACGCTAACTGCACGGTTTGCCCAATATTCACCTCACCGCTA
>ENA-UOXP01001845-UOXP01001845.1-mixed-culture-metagenome-genome-assembly--contig:-NODE-1845-length-14149-cov-31.132539_pt1 | contig 14149 bp, 12 predicted proteins | sample MGYA00238161_ERZ761639 | MGnify/ENA primary metagenome ERZ761639 (study PRJEB28913, sample SAMN08776760) | mixed culture metagenome | isolation source: Freshwater growth medium | place: USA...
ACGGAGGCGGCGACGGAGGCGGTGGTGAGGGAGGTGGTGGGGACGGAGGGGGTGGGGACGGTGGTGGAGGGGATGGCGGCGGAGGCGATGGAGGCGGTGGCGACGGAGGAGGCGGTGACGGTGGTGGACTCGGGGGAGGCGGCGACGGAGGTGGGGGACAAGGTGGAGGTGAAGGCGGCAGCGGTGAGGGCGGCGGCGGCGATGGAGGCGGTGGTGATGGTGGAGGCGGCAACGGAGGCGGCGATGGCGGAGGCGGTGACGGAGGAGGGGGCGAGGGGGGCGGCGGCGAAGGAGGCGGCGGCGACGGCGGCGGCGGCGATGGAGGCGGGGGCGACGGCGGCGGAGGCGAAGGAGGCGGTGGTGAGGGAGATGGAGACGGCGGCGGCGGCGACGGCGGCGGCGGCGACGGTGGCGGAGGAGAGGGTGGTGGCGGCGAGGGCGGATGCGACGGGGGAGGCGGCGACGGAGGTGGCGGGGCCGGTGGCGGTGAAGGCGGAGGGGGCGAAGGCGGCGGAGGCGATGGAGGTGGCGGAGACGGTGGGGGCGGAGAAGGCGGCGGAGGCGATGGAGGCGGCGGCGACGGAGGCCACAAGCAGCGCACCTGACCGCCGCAGTCAGCGCAATCGGTGCCCAGCTCGCAGTCGTCGTATGAGCTGCCGAAGCCGCCGTCGTCGCAGGTGCCGTCCTCAGCGTATTCGGGCGATCCGACACAGTCGTTCGAGCATCGGCAAGCGGGGGAGAGTGGGGGCGGTGAGGGCGACGGAGACGGCGGTGGCGGCGACGGTGGCGGAGACGGCGGGGGCGATGGTGGGGGGGGCGAGGGCGGGGGTGAGGGAGGCGGCGAAGGGGGTGGCGAGGGCAGCGGCGGCGAGGGTGGCGGGATCGGAGGCGGCGGGGCCGGAGGCGGAGGCGAGGGCGGCGGAGACGGAGGAGGGGGTGAGGGCGGAGGAGGCGCCGGAGGCGGCGAGGGTGGCGGGGGTGAGGGCGGCGGCGGCGAGGGCGGCGGAGGCGAGGGCGGCGGAGGCGAAGGAGGGGGAGGCGACGGCGGCGGTGGGGATGGAGGCGGCGAGGGCGGTGGCGAGGGCGGTGGCGACGGTGGTCGCGAGGGCGGTGGCGAGGGTGGCGGCGAGGGTGGTGGTGAGGGCGGCGGAGAGGGTGAAGGAGACGGCGGAGGCGACGGCGGAGGCGATGGCGGTGGCGACGGAGGAGGCGATGGTGGTGGCGGAGACGGTGGCGGCGGTGACGGCGGTGGAAAGGGAGGTGACGAGGGAGGCGGTGATGGCGGAGGTGATGGAGGCGGCGAAGGAGGGGGTGAAGGCGGCGGCCAAGGAGGCGGCGATGGGGGCGGCGATGGAGGCGGCGAGGGCGGCGGTGGCGAGGGCGGAGGGGGCAGGGGTGGCGGTGACGGTGGTGGGGGTGAAGGCGGCGGCGGCCAAGGAGGCGGCGGCGACGGCGGAGGCGGCGATGGAGGTGGCGGCGACGGGGGCGGGGACGAAGGAGGCGGGGGCAAGGGAGGTGGCGAAGGCGGCGGCGGCGACGGTGGCGGCGGCGATGGTGGCGGTGGCGAGGGTGGAGGCGGCGACGGAGGCGGCGGCGAGGGCGGTGGTGAAGGAGATTGCGAAGGCGGTGGCGGCAAGGGTGGCGGAGACGGTGGCGGAGGGGACATTGGCGGCAAAGATGGCAATGGGGGGCGCGGCGGGGGCGAGGGGGGCGGCGGGGGGCGTGCGGGGGGTGAAGGCGGCGAGAGCATCGCTGTGCAGCAGGAGAGGCCGCTACATCCCCTCGCGCCAAAGCCGCAGGCGGCTCCGTCCGAGGTTTGGCCCAGCCTGCAGCAGGCACCTTGAACGCCACAAAACGTTGGGCAAGGGCCGGCACGTCCGCACGCTGTCCAGCAGCGGAGACCCACGTTCAGCAAAGACGGCGATCGGGGGGGGGGCGGCGAGGGCGAGGGCGGTGGGGGCGAGGGTGACCATGGTGACGGTGGCGGTGGCAAGGGCGGTACAGGTGGGCTTCGGGGTCCGAAATATGGAGGGGCTGGTGGCGGCGAGGGGGGCGGCGGCGAGGGCGAGGGTGGTGGCGGCGAGGGAGGTGGAGGGGGGCGTGGGGGTGGCGAGAGCATCGCTGTGCAGCAGGAGAAGCCGCTACATCCCATCGCGCCAAAGCCGCAGGCGGCTCCGTCCGAGGTTTGGCCCAGCCTGCAGCAGGCACCTTGAACGCCACAAAACGTTGGGCAAGGGCCGGAAGCTCCGCACGCTGTCCAGCAGTGGAGACCCACGTTCAGCAAAGACGGCGATCGGGGGGGCGGTGGCGGCGAGGGCGAGGGCGGCGGCGGAGAAGGCGACGGCGGCGGGGGCGAGGGTGACGGTGGCGGCCGCGAGGGCGGTGGCGGCGGAGGGGGCGGCGGAGACGGATGAGGGGGCGAGAGCGGAGGGGGCGCCGGAGGTGGCGCCGGAGGCGGGGACGGTGGCGGAGGTGACGGCGGCGGCGGCGAGGGTGGCGGCGGCGACGGTGGAGGCGAAGGCGGCGGCGAGGGCGCGGTTGAGGGCGGAGATGGCGAAGGTGAAGGCGGGGGCGGCGACGGTGGAGAGGGCGGAGAGGGCGGAGAGGGCGGTGTACATGGCGGCTGCGGTGAAGGCGGAGGGGGCAATGGTGGCGGTGGCGACCGGCGGCGTGGATAGAGGGGCGGCGGCGGCGGTGGAGGCGAAGGAGGCTGCAAAGGCGGTGGTGAGGGAGGAGGCGAGGGCGGAGGCGGAAAGGGTGGCGGACTTGGCGTCGGCGGAGACAGAGGTGGCAAGGGTGGCATCGGGGGGCGTTCGGGGGGCGGTGGCAACGAGGGCGGCTGCGGCGGTGGCGAGGGCGGCGAGGGCAGGGTGCAGCGCACGAATCCGCAGTCCGTGCAATCTGTGCCAAGCTCGCAGTCGGCAAAGGTCGAGCCGGCACCGCCGTCGTCGCAGGTGCCGTCGATGGCGAAGCTCGGATTGCCGACGCATGCGTTGGAGCAAATGCAGCCCGGTATTTGCGGCGCGGGTGGTGCATGCGGCGGTACAGCCACGCTCAAACCGGCCATTGGTTCACGTGGACGTGCGTTGCGCGTACGTCGTGCGACCAAACAAGATTTCCGAAAGGTTAGCTCCACAAACTGTGGTTGCAATTGCATGTTGATGATCTCCCTGTCTTTTTGGATCGGTTGTGAGTGAAACTGTATCTAGTACACTGTAACAAACGAAACTCCATACGTGAAACATCGAGTCGGCGCCCTCCGTGTCAAAAAAACAGCATCGACGTGGCCTGTGGCGAAGACTCCCAGCAGTGGGAGGGCGACCTATGGCCCCACCAGCTGCAATCTCGCCTGCCGAACCTCGCCCCCAGCAGGCAGTGGCCGCTCCTGCGACGGTCCTGGACCTCCACGGAGGGTTTGCATCGAGAATGGACGTTCAGCTTCGGCGCTTGGCCTTCGCATCCTGTGAGGCCATGGTTGGCACCACGAAGCCCGTTCCCGGGAGCCGGGAGTCCGATGGCGTTGTGCGCGGCGGCGGTACGGTGACAGGAGGTGAGGCGTCTCGGGTAGGCTCATTTCTCTTCACGCTACGAAAGCCCACAGAGTAGCCCTGCCCCGTATCGCGTTCCTCAAAGGTGCGCCCAGTCCCGTACCTGAAGTCAGGCTTGTCGAGTGTCGGCGTGCTCATCATGACTGCGCCCACCCGACTGTGGGTTGCATCGTACATGCCGAATGTGGTTGGTGGCACAAATGTTGCGCCGAGGGAGCAGAGCTGCGCCATGCCGGGGCTTTCACACGCGCTTCGAACACATAAGGCAAGAGAAAGAAAAAAAGGTCAGTCCGCCGCCAACCATAATCGACATGTACCCGACGGATAGGCAGCGTCGCTCGGTGGTGCACCCCGCCGAAATGCGAATGTCCACGCCGAGCATTTCATGTCCTCAAGGTACGAAACACAAAGTCCTCAAAATCCTCAATTTACCGGTATAAATTGCGGCGAATGTTTTCGAGTCCAGGAATCCTATTTTTGTTCTCATGTCTCTCAGGCGACTTCGCGCGAGCGACTGAACCCGACCATCCACAAACGTAGGAATCCTACTCACCACGGCTGCTGTCCAACTCGATGGTCGTCACATGCAAGACACAGCACTGGAATAAGGATGAAGGGGCTGCGCCCGTCCCGAATGTGTCCGCGGTCCAGCCGCAATCCATCGCGCTCAACCCCAACTCCGAGTCACCGATGCTCTACGGCAGTCCCGCCCAAGGCCCCTCAGCGATGCCGATGCTGTCAGTCGGCAACCCCACGGCGGGCAACGGGCTCCAGCTCAAAGGCACGCTCTGGGGCAGCCCGGGTGGCAAGGGCGGCGACGATGAGCTCCCGCTGCTCGGGGTGCTGGGACACAGCTTCGAGGGCAGCCCCAGCAGCCCCAGCTTCGACGGGCGTCAGAGTCCGCGGGGTTCGCCCACTCTCGTTCGCAAGGCGACGGACTCGAACAAGGCGCCCACGCGCCTGCACTCGCAGAATGGCCACCCACCGCGTTCGGGAGGCTCGGTGCACCTCTCGAGCTGTGGCCAGCGCTCGGAGCATTCGAACGTCGTCCTCACGCTCGAGGCGCCCCCGATCACCCACCGCCGACTACAGCCGTCGGCAGTGCAGCTCAAGCAGCAAGCTCTCGCTGCCGGCCGTTCGCAGCCGCCGGGCTTGAGCAAAACGCACAGCGCGGGCAGCAGCGGGGAGAGCGGCAGCGGTTCTGGTCAGAGCGCCATGCTACACTTGGCGGGAGGCGGTGTCGGCGGTGGGGAAGATTCCAGACGCAGAGATAGCCTCCGTCTGGACGACGGCAGCGACGCCCTGGACGCTTACCCTCGTGGCATCGACCTGCCCGCGTCCGTGCCCGCGGGCGGTGAGGAGGAGGTCGCGTGGCTACGAGCGCGCCTATCCGAAGGGCTCGCGCGCAACGAGCAGCTCGTGGCGCAGCTGCAGCGGTTGCAACAGGAGTCGCATGGGCTGCGCTCGACGCTGCTCGCGCACCAGGGCGCCAACCGGGCGACCGTCGATGACTCACGGGTGCGCTCGCTACCCCCTTGGTCCCTTCTCCCGCTCGGATGCGCCCCCCTTGTGCCCCCGCCTTCCCTTATTGGTGTGGTTCGTTCTCGGCCTCCACTCGCCCTCCCCCGCTCCCCCTCTCCCTCCCCCTCCCCGCTCCCCGCTCCCCCTCCACCGCTCCCCTCCCCCCCTCCCCGTCCAGGCCAAGATCCCGGCGGGCTCCATGCAGGGTAAGGGCGGCAAGATTGGCGCCGCCAACGGCCGCCACCGGAAGCGCGTCGACGGCCCGAAGGGTTTGACGATGGACGACGAGGAGGAGGCGGGCGAGGGCGTCGTGGTGCACGTGCATCCGAAGGCTGAGGAGCTCACGCAGCGCATCCTCAATACGCTGCATAAGAAGGCGCCCTTCGAGGGGCACGACGCCGCCGACCTGCTGCAGCTCGTGGCCGCGATGGCGCCTGTCGACGTGAAGGCGGGAGTCGATGTGGTGAAGGAGGGCGAGTCGGGCGACCTCGCGTACTGGGTCGACACGGGCTCGCTCACGGTGGTGGTTGGCGGCAAGGAGGTGGACACCATCGGGACCGATACGGTCTTCGGCGAGGTGGCGCTCGTGTACGACCTCGCTCGAACGGCGACCATCCGCGCCAAGGTCGACTCACGCATGTGGATCCTCCATCGCACTATGTTCACACACATCCTGCGAAACAAGACGATCGCCGATCGGCAGGCCAAGTTCAGCTTCCTGCAGTCCGTCCAGATCTTCGGCACCCTCTCCGGGCGCATGCTTGCGATGGTCGTGGACGTGGTCGAGGAGGTCGTGCTCGGCGCGAATGAGGTCGTCATCAAGGAGGGGGATGAGGCTGACTCGATGTACATCATCCAGGAGGGGTTCGCGGCGGTCTCACAAAAGGGCGCGAGCGCCGCCGACGGCGAGTCGCTGCTGCGCGATCTCAAGGCGGGAGATTACTTTGGCGAGCGCGCCTTGCTCAACGAGGAGCGACGCTCGGCCACCGTCACATCCACCTCGAGGATCAAGCTCATGCGGCTCGATAAGGAGTCGTTCCGCGTGCTGCTGAGCGTGCTGCATGCCGAGCTGCTCAAGCGCGTGCACAAGGACGAGCACAAGCAAAAGTCACCAGCCCCCTCGCCCGGCCACCGCCGCGAGCCCGTCGTCGGCGGCAGTGCATACACATCGCCACGCTCTTCCGTGAAGCCGAGCAAGCTCGAGCTGCTCAAGCAGCTTGGCTCGGGCGGGTACGGGCGCGTCTCGCTCGTGCGCGACACGTCGACGAAGCGCGTGTACGCGCTCAAGCGCGTGTGCAAGGCGCACCTGCTCTCGCACAACGGCATGATGCGCTGCGAGTGGCTGCTCCGCGAGAAGCGTGTGCTCGAGGAGCTCGAGCATCCCTTCATCGTGACGCTGCATGACACGTACGCCGACACGAGCAATCTGTTCCTGCTACTCGGGTGCGCGCTCGGGGGCGACATGTACCGTCTCATCGAGAAGCTCGGGCAGGTGCACGAGAAGATTGCGCGATTCTACGCGGGCTCGCTCACGCTTGCGCTCGCGCACATCCACACGCATGAGATGATCTATCGCGATCTCAAGCCCGAGAACGTGCTGCTCGACACGCAAGGATACGTCAAGCTGTGCGACTTTGGGTTCGCCAAGAAGGTGACGGACCGCACGTACACGCGCTGCGGCACGCCCGACTACACGGCGCCCGAGATGCTGCTCAACCAGGGTGTGAACCAGGCGTGTGATTGGTGGGCGCTCGGCATCATGATCTTCGAGATGCTGATGGGCTTCCCGCCCTTTTCCGACCCGCGCGGCAACGATATGGCCACGTACCAGAACATTACCAAGGGCGAGTTGAGCAAGTATTATCCGGCGTCTTCCACGGCCACCGACGAGGCAAGGGCCCTCATCCAGGGACTCTGCACGGTCAAGGTGGCCTACCGCCTCGGCTACCTCAAGGGCGGCGCGTCGGACGTGATGGCACACGCGTGGTTCGCGGGCTTCGATTGGGACGGTCTCGTCAATCTCACTGTCGAGTCGCCATGGCGGCCGGCGCTCACCTCGTCCGTCGACACGATGTGCTTCGATGAGCCCGAGGGCACCCTATCCCTCGATGGGCCGACCACCATCAAGGCGATCGGCCATGAGCTAGAAGCGAAATGGGCGGCGCTTATGTCGGAGTATGCCAAGGATCGCGGTTTGAACGAGACGAGCCACCTGACATAGCCGTGACGAAGGCAGGCCGGGCGAGGCTAGGCAAGGTGTGGCGTCCTAGAAGAAGGAGGGCCCTGCCTTTCGGAGGGAGGTCGGGGGGAAGGAAAGGGTGCGAGCGTGAGCATGAATCCTAAGCGCCCACGAGAGGGCGACGTGTTGGTTGCATATTCGGTAACATGGTTCGGTACGGCCTGCAGCCCACTGGGCGCGGATGCCTGGGCGTGTTACATTGTACTGTGTATTGCATGCAAAAAGTCTCTCGAGGACTCGATTTGGGAGAGAAAACCCTTTCTGAGCCATCTCTGGATTCCGCCCCTTGCTGAGCAAGGGAGAAAAAAGTGGGCGTCCCTGAGGTGGATGCACAAGCTCAGCGAGTCCACACCGCTCATCTCGAAAGGGCGGTACGCGTTTGAGCGACTCGGCATCGATTCGCGAGAGGTGTGGAGTATCATCATCATCGTGCTGCTTTTCATCGGCAAGGGCGTCCAGCCGTTTGTCACGGACATCGTGCACGTGACGCAGGCGGCGCTGATCGAGGACAAGACGCTCGACATCACATTTACGGCGCTAGGCGGCCTCGTGGGCGTGCAGGACTTCACGTCCGGGGTCGCCAAGCTGAGCGTGCCCATCGTGCTGCGCAACTTCGGGCCGAGGATTGTGTATCTCACAGTGCTCTTCGTGGGCGCGTGCAATACGCTGGCGATCGCGAGCATCGAGGGCGACGTGAGTATCACCGTAATCTTCTCGGGCACTGTGCTGCAGTCGTTCGTGCACTCGTGGTTGTACCCGGCGACGACGATGACCATCTGCGGCTGGATGGATGGGTCAGTGCTGGGGCGCTCGATCGGTATCGTGGCTGTGGCGACCAAGATCACGCCCATCTTCATGGCGCTCATCTACGGCCACCTTCTCGACGTGGGCACCTGGCGGACGTGCTACTACTTCGCCTCCATCCTCTTTGCGAGTATCTTCGTCGTCTTCTTCGTCTTCATGCGCTCGTCGGCAACCTCCGTCGGCTTCCGCATGCCCGCGCAGCCCACCTCGGGCAAGAAAGGCAACAAGAGGGGCGGCGAGGATGGGCCCGTGACGGCGCCGAATCGGCCGCCGCCCCTGGGCAATGAGCCGAGCAGCCTCCGGGCTCTATACATCATCAGTTGCATGCGGCGAACGTGGGCGCTCTTGCTGGGCTTCACCTGCCTCGTCCTTCTGAAGGGGAGCGCCAAGTTTGCGTCGCTGTACGCCAAGCAGAAGCTCGGAGTGACAGCGAGCCAGGGCACGACGCTCTTCACCACGTACGCTGTCGCAAGCGTCGTCTCGGGCCTGTGCGGCGGCTTCGTGTACGACGCTGTGCCCGAAGGCAAGGTAGGCATCGGGGTGTTGATGACCTCGCTCAACCTACTCAACCTATCCGGCTTCATCTACGCCCTGGTGCTTGAGCAGATGGACTTCGTGACGATGCCGCTGCTGCAGGTGTACATGTTCATCGTGGGATTCGCCTCGGTCCTGCCAGTGAGCTTGCCTTTCCAGATCTACGCGATGGGCATGGGCGGCGTCGAGCACTGCGGCATGATCGTCGCGGCATTCGAGTGCTTCGCTCTCATTGTCGAGTCACTATTCGACGTGGTCATCGGCTGCTTGCTCGACCAAAAGAACTTTAGCGTGTGGCTCTCCCTCAACATCGTCTTTGCCACGCTCGGCACCGCCTTCATGGCCCTCTTCTACATTCTTGACTATCGGAAGTCGCCCAAGGCCAACGTGCTCACCTCCGTGCCCAGGTGAGTGCCACTGATTGCCTCTGATGGCCTCTGATGGCCTCTGATGGCCACTGATGGCCACTGATGGCCTCTGATGGCCACTGATGGCCTCTGATGTTCGCTGATGGCCTCTGAAGGCCTCTCGCAATCGCCACTGATGACCACTGATGACCATCGACCGCATGCTCGTTGCCTCCGACCAGCCTCAACTCGATCACGCGCACCTACTCGAAGCTTCGCCTTTGGGCAGAAACGCTCACGCCCTCGTCCTCGTGCGCCTCTCTCGCCTCCATCGGCTTTGGGAACCCGTCGGAGCCTTCGTCACCATCCACGCGAGATGGCAGCACACGGCGCAGCCCGATTTCTCCGTCAGCGAGCTGCAAGGGCATGGTGCCAACATTGGCGCCCGGATCGCCCCCCAAAACTGCAGAGTCTTGAACATATTCCAACTACGCTCTCCGTTCGTCCGGTGGTGCGACGAGGTGCGGCGTCGCGGACCGGACCCCCGTTCGTCCGGTTGGGTCCCTTATTCGGGTCCCCGGGGGGACCGACAGCGGGCGTCCCCGTCTTGCAGACTTGCACTTTGAAGTTTTACAGAGCAACCCTAGAGCGTGAGTATCTTCCTGAAAGGAGTAAAAAAGTCCCACACTACGGCCCCGCCTGCCCCTGCTTATACTCGCGCTCGACGATCACCGGCCCGGAGCCCTTGCGCCAGTCGGCCACTGCAGCGGCAAAGGCCGCCCTCTCCGTCTCGCGCGTGAGCGCGTGTCTCGCCCTAGCCTCGGCGAGCGCAGCGTTCGAGTAGCGACGGCGCTGATTCGACTCGCATACGGCCTGTACCGCGGCATGCAGCGCCGGCCGGGCACGCTCGGGCGAACTCACATTCTCAATGCCGATCGGCGGCGTCGGCAACTTCTCGAGCAGCCGCCGCAGGCTCTCAGGAGCGCTGGCGTCGAGCGCCGCCGCGAGCTCGGCCGCGCCTAATGGGCAGCCCGTGAAGACGAGCGCCGTGTGAGCGAGCGCCGACTCGCCGCAGTTCGCGACGAACGCATCTACCGCCGCCTCATGGTCCGGCCGAAAGCGACCCCACCGCACGACAAACAAGAAGACGTCGATGCCGGAGGGCGTGAGGTCCGAAAAGGCGGAGAAGCGCCGCATGACCTCCTCCGCGGGCAGACCCGTGTCGTGAAGCCCGATCGTATCGACGACGCGCATCTCGACCACCTCCTCAGCAATAAGCAGATAGTCACGGTGGGCCACGCCGGCAGTTTCGGACGATAAGCCGCCGCTGACGGCAAAAGCGTCCAATGCGCCGCACAGCGTATTGCCCGTGCTCGACTTACCGTCGCCCGTGACGCCGACGAGCACGATCGCGCGCAGATTCGCGTCCTCCTCTGGCTCGGAGGACTGCTGTGCCTCCGCGAGTGCCAGAAGAGCTTGCATCGATTGCTCCGCCGCGCCGATGTAAAGATCCAGCCCCTCTTTTCTCATTGTGAATGGGGGCACCCCCGCCGAGCGTCCGGCGCCCGCGCCGGGCCGACTCCCCTGTGGGGAAAACGGGGAGGAGTGGTAAAGATCCGTTCATATGAATACACACAACACGTGAGCAGCACAGCCTTTCACAACACTCCAACACGTACAACGCAACGTTCCCAGGACAAAGAAACATCAACTGCACACGCATGGAAAGTCCTACCATAGTATGGAAAACAAATTTCCAAAAACTTCTATGTTGCCTCTTGCGACCTGTGCGCCGACGCCCTCGAGTGAGGCATGCCATACATTGACCTGCCCGGCAGTGCCATGAAGCGTGGCTTTAGATTGAGCCGCGCCGCAGCGAACCGGCCGTACCGCGAGTGGACGGACGAGGGGCCGCAGCAACCGTCCATGGACGCGGGCTACTCTCCGGTGGACGACAAGCGTGCCAAGCGTGAGGCGGCAATCGTCGTGCAGCGGTGGTACCGCCGGCAGCTGCTCAAGTTCGCCACCTTCGGGCCGGTCATATTCACGCGGCGCGACGGCAAGCTCGCCGATTTTGGCTCGCTCTCGTTCCTCGGCGGCACGCGGATCGCCTACTACATTCGCATCTCGGACACTACGTCATCGGCTATGCTCTCGCACTTCTTGGAGAAGTATTGGCGGCTGCCGCGACCGGACGTGCTCATCTCGGTCACGGGCTCTGCCGCATCGCTCCAGCTGACCTCGCAGCTGCAGCGGGTCTTCGACCGCGGCCTCGCGTCGGCGGCCGCGATGACGAACGCGTGGATCTTCACCGGAGGCACGGACAGCGGCGTGATGAAGCTCGTAGGCGAGGCGATGCATAAGTACGGGCTGGTGGACGTGCCGGTCGTGGGCGTCGCGCCGTGGGGCGCGATTGCGGGGCGCAAGGAGCTGAGCGACAAGAAGGGTCAAACCATCGAGGTGATGGCATGGCAATACGAGTGCGCCTCTGCGTGCGCCTCTGAGTGCGCCTCCGAGTGCGTCCAATTGCCTGCCTCATCAGGTGATGTACGGCAAGACCGGGATGGACACTGTCGGCCGCCTCAACCCCTACCACACGCATCAGATCCTCGTGGACGCGCCGGACGGCGGGAGCGAGGCCACCGCCTGGGGCTCGGAGATCGGGCTGAGATCGCGCCTCGAGCGCACGTACGCGATCACAGTGATAGATGGCCATTGATGACCTCTGATTGCCTCCCTCATCAGGCTCGGAGATCGGGCTGAGATCGCGCCTCGAGCGCACGTACGCGATCGCAGTGATAGATGGCCATTGATGACCTCTGATTGCCTCCCTCATCAGGTATGCGATCTCGAAGGGCGTGCCCGTAGTGCAGCTCGTCATCCAGGGCGGACTGGGCACGCTCGACACGTGCATCGCTTCCGCTGAGCTCGGATCGCCGTTACTCATCCTCGCCGACTCGGGCGGCGCGGCCACGGCCATCGCGCAGTTCTGCACGGGGGGAGAATCGGGGGGAGGTGTGTGAGTGCATGCGGAGTGCCTCGCGGACTACATCTCTGAGTGCATTCTGATGGCATCTCTGAGTGCATGCTGAGTGCCTCGCGGACTGCATCTCTGAGTGCATGCTGATGGCATCTCTGAGTGCATGCTGATTACATCCCTCATCGCGGATTGCATCTCTGAGTGCATTCTGATGGCTGATGGCGCATCCGCTCTGAGTGCATGCTGATTACATATCTGAGTGCATGCTGATTGCATCTCTGAGTGCATGCTGATAGTGCATCCGCTCTGGCGGTGGGGGATTCTGATTGCCACGGATTGCCACGGATTGCCACGGATTGCAGCACGCTCTGACGGGTTGGGGATTCACGTGGAATCCTCGACGCGCTCGAGAGTGCCGTGTGATTGCATCTGTGAGTGCCGTGTGATTGCATCTTTGATTGCATGCTGACTGCCTCTGTGAGTGCATGCTGCTGAGTGCAGGAGGGGACATCGACGCGGTTGAGAGCGCCGACTTCATCGCGCAGGAGCCCAAGCTGCGCCAGCTCAAGTCGCTCAACGACGAGCGCGGGGGCACGTTGCTCAGCTTCTTCAAGCTGCAGGATGAGGACTCTCAGCAGAACATGTCGAGCGCCATCTTGGGCGCGCTCTTCCGGAACCTGATGTTCCACCAGCCGGGCCAGGCGGTGGGCAGCTCCATCACGCCGGCCATGCAGCGCCTGGCCAAGCGCCGTTCTGAAGTGTACGACGGCGCGGCGGTGGTGAAGGCGGCGACAGATGAGATCTTCAAGCGTTACCTCGATCAGATGCAGGTGTGTGATTGCCCTCGATTGGTTGCTGTGATGGCCTCACTCATCACAGAGGCACGGGATTCCCGCTGATGGCCTCACTCATACAGAGGCACGCGGGATTGCCGCTGATGGCCTCACTCATCACAGAGGCACGCGGGATTGCCGCTGATGGCAACGATGTGCGACTGATCGGCATGATGTACGGCCATGGGCATGTACATACGATTATACATACGATTATACATACGACTGATCGGCATGATGGCTTCCCTCGGCAGCGCGCGCTGCTGCTCACTGTCAAGTGGAATCAGCCAAGCTTCGCGAGGCGCATTCTCGTCGACCTGCCACCCTCGCACGATCACACGCGCCCGATGCGTAAGATGCTTCAGCATGCGATAGGACAGCGCCGGCTGGAGATCGTGCGCCTGCTGCTCGAGCGCCCAGGTGCGATCTCCCTTGATGACCACTGATTGCATGCCAATGGCACCCGATCGTGCGCCTGCTGCTGCTCGGACGTTCAGGCACCGCAATCTCGTCTGTCAGCCTGTGCCAGCTGTACTTGCTTGAGGACCCGTACAATTACTTACGCCGAGATCTCGCGCTCCAGGCGAGATTACAGCGAGCTCTGAGCGAGATCGCGCGAGATGGGAACACACAGGCCCAATGGGGTTCCGCCTACCTTCTCTTCCGCAACACGGTTGGACCCACGCTTCGAGCGGTCACGCCGCTGCTCGGCGGCATCATCGAGAATCAGCGTCTTTGCACGCACGCCGATGTCTTCTTCTGGTGAGTGCCCTCTGATGGCGCCTCTAATGGCCTGTGATGGCCTGTGATGATGGCCTCTGATTGCATTTCTGGTGAGTGCCCTCTGATGGCGCCTCTGACGGCGCCTTTGATGGCCTCTGATGATGGCCTCTGATTGCATCTGATGGCCTCCCTCATCAGGTGCGTCTTCATGGGCGACGTGCGCCTCGCGCGCGAGCTCTGGGCCTACGTGGAGCATCCCCTGCACTGCGCACTGATCGCAAGCCACGTGCTCAACGTGATCGCGTCGCGCGCGTCGGCTGCCAAGATTGAGGCGCGCGCGGCGGCGGCCGAGATAGAAGCTTGGGCGATGGGCGTGATGGACGAAATCCAGGAGCAGGAGGTCGGCCACTGGCTGCTCTCGCAGCACGTGCCTGCGTGGGGGCTCGGCTCGATCGTCGATCTCGCCCTCCAGGTGCGATCTCCCTTGATGAGCACTGATTGCATGCTGAGTGCACTCCCTCGGTTCGATCGTCGATCTCGCACCCTCCGATGGAGCTCGTGAGGAGATCGTCGATCTCGCACCCTCCGATGGAGCTCGTGAGGAGATCGTCGATCTCGCA
>ENA-UOXP01001854-UOXP01001854.1-mixed-culture-metagenome-genome-assembly--contig:-NODE-1854-length-14106-cov-32.062985_pt1 | contig 14106 bp, 9 predicted proteins | sample MGYA00238161_ERZ761639 | MGnify/ENA primary metagenome ERZ761639 (study PRJEB28913, sample SAMN08776760) | mixed culture metagenome | isolation source: Freshwater growth medium | place: USA...
ATGACCTCTGATGACCTCTGATGACCACTGATGACCTCTGATGACCTCTGATGACATCTGATGACACCCTTACCCCCACCCTGACCCCCCTCCCATCACGCCCTCGATCACTCTCTCCAATCACAGGCACATGGTCTTCAAGCACCTCCAGCACGAGAAGCAGCTGGCGGACGCCGCCGAGGCTGCCGCCGAGGCCGCCAAAGCCAAGAGCTGCAAGGAGGCCGAACCGCCTTCTACGGCGGCTGGCAGGCGCAAAGCGGGGGATTCACTCCTGAGCCTACGGCACGTGAGCCGAATGAGAGCGCTCGCCCCCACTGCGGCAAGTGCCGCCGAGGCCGCGCGCCCGCCGCACCGACGGCGATGCCCTCTCAACTACTCGCGTGACTTAAAGTGAGTTCAGTGAGCGTAATTGGAGTCAGATTTCATATTATTAAAGTCCGCGGTGACCGCGGTCGGGCGTGCGTGCCCGCGACTCGTGGAGAATGGAGTTTGGACCGGTACGTGCGTAAGTACCGGCGCGGCTTAAGTCGCCCCCTCCAGGCTTAAGGCACGACCTGCAGATCCCAGACTAAAGCCACCACGCGTGTCCCCGGACCGGGACTGCCGCCGGCCCAGACGAGAACCTAGACGCTCATCCTCAAGCCTCATGTTGCAAGTCATGCAACTTGAACTTCCGGCCGACCGAAGGCCACACACCGGCCCAAAGCAACGCACGCGTGAGCGCGTGAACTTACTCCCCCTCCCCAATACGAAGTATAGTGTTACTAGGTGTGGTGAACGCGGGTGGACCGCGACGAAACTGCTCATTGACTGGCCCAAAACAGCGCCGTTCGTTTCGGTGAAACGTTTACTTTTCGTTTTTTGCAGCGCGGAAAAACGCAATGCGTTGGCTAACCTCGGCCTGAGGCGGTTGCGAACGCCGGCCGCCCGCCTGGCCACCACTGCTTTCCTCGCGGCCGCTATTCGAGTCCGCCACAAGGATGTGGCGCACGTGTGCCCCTCTCGACGCAGAAGGCAGCTGCTGAGATAGCGGCGGCCGAGAAGGCCGTCGGCCGAGAAGGCGGCGGCTGAGAAGGCAGCCGCTGAGATAGCGGCGGCTGAGAAGGCAGCTGCCGAGACGGCGGCGGCCGAGAAGGCGGCAGCCGAGGATGCGGCGGCCGAGAAGGCCGCTGCAATCGAGAATGCCCCTGCAGTCCCAAAAAGGTCGCTGTCGAAAAGGCAGCGGCCGAGAAGGCGGCGGCCGAGAAGGCCTCTGCAATCAAGATTGCCCCTGCAGTCCAGAAAGGCCGCTGTCGAAAAGGCAGCGGCCGAGAAGGCGGCGGCCGAGAAGGTCGCGGCCGAGAAGGCGGCAGCCGAGAAGGCAGCCGCAGCCACTTAGAAGGCGGCGGCCGAGAAGGCAGCCGTCGAGAAGGCAGCCGCAGCCGCTGAGAAGGCGGCGGCCGAGAAGGTGGCGGCCGAGACAGTCACTGACGAGAAGGCCGCAGCCAAGAATGAGGCGGACGAGAAGGTCGCAGCAGCGGCGGCGGCGGAGGGGCGGTGGCGCTTCGTCGTGAGATGGAAGCCGTGCGTGCCGCCGTCGAGATGGCGGCGGCTGGGGCGAAGGCAGCGGCCGAAAAGGCGGCGGCCGAGGCCAGTGGCGGCGGCCAAGTAGGCGGCCGACGTGAAGGACGCAGCCGAGAAGGCGGCGGCCGAGAAGGCGGCGGCGGAGAAGGCGGCGGCCGAGCAGCGGCCGGGAAATTGGCAGCCGAGGCCAAGGAGGCGGACGAGGAGCTCACACGGCGGCCACTGTCAAGGTGACGGCCGAGAAGTTGGCGGCCAAAGCCTCAACAGCACAAGCTGTACGCGATCGAGCTGAGTTCGCCGACCATCCGACGCTCGATTGCGCAGTTCATCTTTATCTCCGACCCCGGGTTTGCGCTCTCGGCGTTCGCACGTGACGACCAGCTCGTCGCACGCTTTGGGCGCATCCTCGGGCCGAGCGGGCGCATCCTCGACTTTTGGATCGACTCCTCCGATGCAGAAGCCATCTACGACACGGCGCAGCGAAACGAGCGCGCCGCCGAAGTGGTTGGCATGTACCTCAACCCAACTCAGGCCAATCTGAAGCAGCTCGACGCGCTCGCCTATCTGCAGCAGGAGGCGGAGGCCAACTTCGATCGCCCCCGCCGCCATTGCCGCCGCCATCGCCGCCGCCATCTCCTTCGCCCTCTCCACCACCTCCCTCGCCGCTACCTCCCTCACCACCGCCGTCGCCACCAACATCTCCACCACCATCGCTTCTGCCATCGCCTCCGACTTCCCCGCCGCCCTCACTGCCATTGCCCTCCCCTCCACCCTTGCCACCGCCGCCCTCGCCGCCGCCCTCGCCGCCACGGCCCTCGCCGTCTCCTCCCTCGCCGCCTCCTCTCGCCACACCGCCACTGTCGCCGTCGCCAAATCCACCGCCACCCTCGCCGCCACCCTCGCCTCCTCCGACTTCGCCACCACCCTCACCGCCACCTCCCTCACCACCGCCGTCGCCGCCGCCGCCCTCACCGCCGCCATCGCCTTCACCGCCCTCACCTCCTTCTCCTAGCCCACCTCCATCGGCGACGCTACCATCGCCACCGCCTTCGCCATCACCATCTCCACCGCCATCTCCAACTCTTTCTCCGCCGCCGCCACCATCACCGCCGTCGCCTCCGCCGCCGTCACCACCACCGTCGCCACCGCCCTCTCCACCACCTCCCTCTCCACCGCCCTCTCCTCCGCCTCCCTCGCCGCCGCCCTCGCCACCTCAACCATCTGCACCCCCATCGCCCCCACCCTCTCCTCCGCCTCCCTCGCCTCTGCCATCATCGCCACCTCCCTCGCCAGAACCCTCACCGCCAACCCGAACAAAGAACGTTAACCCCGCATACCTTCGCCGCCGCCACCCTCTCCTCTACCACCCTCGCCATCACCACCTATTCCGCCACCACCCGCATCGTGGACTTCTACCCCGGTCTCAAGGCGCCCGCGATGAACCACCCGCTCGTTGAGTCCGCCGTCAAGAAGGCCGTGGCGCCACCGATGTGATCTCGACCTCAGGAGATGCGATCTGACGGTATCTCCTCCGCCGTCACCACCCTTATCGCCGCCGCCGTCACCGCGGCCGCCGTCGCCTCCCCCCTTGCCGCTGCCGCCTTCCCCTCCGCCCTCACCGCCACCGCCCTCCCCTCCGTCCGTAGCCGCCCCCACCTTCTCCACCACCGCCCTCACCGCCACCGCCCGTCTCCTCCTCCTCCTCCTCCTCCTCCGCCGCCGTCGCCGCCGCCGCCGCCGCCGCCGCCCTACCTGTCTGATTCTCCGCCGCCCCCGTCGCCGCCGCCGTCACCACCTCCACACTCTCCGCCACCTTCACCGCCGCCACCCTCTCCGCCACCTTCACCGCCGCCACCGTCGCCGCTGCCTTCGCCGCCACCACCATCGCAACCGCCCTCGCCACCTGCACCCTCGCCGCCGCCCTCACCTCCACCCCCGAGCCCTCCGCCATCGCCGCCTACACCATCACCACCACCGGTTCCGCCGCCTCCGAGCCATCTACCATCGCCACCACCTCTGAGACTAACACCCTCGCCGTTACAATTTTGGCTCTTGCTGGATCACCCGACGGGCTGCCCGTGCTCGGCTGGCAGCGGTCGTCACGCTGCGAACAGCAGCGCGTACTACCCATCGTATCGATGGAACCGTGACGTTTAAGACAAGAGCAACCTCAACACGCTTGTGGGCTGCACGTCGCGCGCAACAACTAAGAACAACTGATGCGGCACGACCGTAGCCGTAACCCATCTCCGTACCCGTAACGATGTTCCGTACCCGTCTCCGTCACGACCTCCATCCGTAACGATGTTCCGTACCCGTCTCCGTCACGACCTCCATCGCAGCGCATTCCTCGCCGCATCCGACCTCGCCCTCGCCGCCTTCACCCTTGCCCTCGCAGCCACCGACTGTGCCACCCTCGTGTCCGCCGCAATCTGCGCCACCGCCAATCAGCAGCCGCGGATCAAGATGGTGAACTCGTCCTCGGGGGGGCCGCCCTCTGAGCGGCCGCCGACGATCACCAAAGAGAGGGCGCCATACTTACCTTGGCGCACGAAGACGAGGTGTCCGCTGGACACCCCCTTCGTCTGGGACGAATGATAGTCACTCGAGGTGACGTCCCAGACACGGTACAACTCCGTCTCGATTACGCGGCGCTCGCCCTCCTGCCCGCCGCCCGCGCCGCCCGCGCTGCCGCCGCCGCCGCCGCCGCCGCCGCCGCCGCCGCCGCCGCCGCCGCCGCCCACGCCCACGCCCACGCGCACGTTGCGCAGGAGCGAGCCCGCGGCCCGCGCCGCGGACGCGCTGCGTGCGTCCTCGCCCGTGCCGAGGGCGAAGAGGTCGGCGGCGCTCGTGCCCACTCGCGCCTGCGCCGCCTGCGGCGGGCTCGAGCTCTTCGATGCTTTAACGAGGTCGCACGCCTTTGAATCCACCTTGGCCGTGACGCGCGCCGTCGCCGTCGCCGCCGCCGCGCCCGCGTCGCGCAGCACCTGCGCCAGCGTCACGCCGCGCCGCGGCAGCAGCCGCAGCTCGCCGCCGACGAGGTCGTAGCGCACCGACGTGGCGGCATCATCGCCGTCGAGCGCGCCGAGCGCCGCGGCCACGTCGCTGGCGCCATTGTCCATGCGGCGGCCGCCGGGCTGCACGAGCGGTACACCGCACAGCGCCGGCGCGAGCGCGCGCGTCGTGCACAGCACGAGCTGCACGATCGCCTGCTCGCGGTGGCGCGCCGCGAGCGCGCGGGCCGCTGCGATCGTGCCGCCCGCCCGCGCGATCGGGTGGCCGGTGGCGCGATCGAGAAAGGCGAGCGCGCCCGCGTCGCCATCGGCCGCCTTCCGCTCCTGCTCCGCGTACGCGGCGACGTACGCGAGCGCCTCGGCCTCGGCCGCGTCGACGAGGCGCTCCTGCTCCGCCGCCAGCTGATCGACCGCCGCCGCCCCCGCCTCGCACAGCGCCGCCTCGAGCTCCTCCTTCTCGTCCGCGTCGAGCTCCTGGCGCCGCGCATCGTCGAGCGCCGCCCAGAGGAGCCGCTCGTGGCTCAGGCGAGGGAGCTCTGCGAACCGCAGCAGCAGCAGCGCCTCGAGCGCCGTGTCGCGCGGCTGCTGCGGTGGTGGGCCACTGGTCGCCGCCGCCGCCGCCCTCGCATCGCGGCACTCGGCCACCGTCTGCGCGAGCCAGCACCCCGCGGGGCTCTCGCGCGCCGCCGCGAGCTCGGCCGAGCCGAGGAGCGAGCGGGCGGCACGGCGGAGGCGGCGGGTGAGCTCCTGCTGGGTGAGCCGCCGCTGCGAGCTGGCGGCGCCTCCGCCGCCGGCGAGCGCGCTGGCGGCCTCGGGCGTCGGCCCGAGGAAGAGCATCGGCCGAGCGGTGGCCGCGGCGGCGCTCGCGGCGGGCGCCGGCGCACGAGGGCGCGGCAGCGGCGCCGCCCCCGCCGCGGCAGCACCACGGCGCGCCTCGATGATCTCGCCGATTCGCTGCGCCCGTCTGGCCATTGCCCCCTGCCACTCGACGCGCGCGTCCACGGCGGGCGGCGGCGCACGCGCGACGAGCCGCTCGAGCCCGAGCGCCCGATGGACGGCGCGCGCAAACGCCGTGGCCGCGGCCGTCTGCGTGTGCACGCCAAACGCCCTCGCGGCGCCGGCGCCCGCCTCGACCGTCGCCTCGCTCAGGCCGAGGGCCTTGGCGTCGAGGTCGCGCCGGCCGCCGCGCACCCAGAGGAGCAGCAGGGCGGCGGCGGCGGCGGCGCTGCCGCCCGCTCGCCCGAGGAGCCGCAGCACGGAGCGCAGCGCCTCCACGCACGCCGTCTCGACCTCGGTGGGGGTGGTGCTTGCGTCGGCGCCTTCCGCCTCCATGCCAACCAACGCCTCCGCCTCCGCCTCCGCCTCCGCCTCCGCCTCCTCCTCGCCCATCAGCACGGCCGCCAAACGCCAACCCTCTCCGGAGCGCCGCCGGCCGTCCGCGGCCTCGCTGAGCAGCCGCACCCACTGCGCACACCAGCCTCGGCCGTCAGCGGCGGTCAGCGCGGCGCCGGCGTACACCCACTCGCAGCGGCTCGCAGCGGCGGCGGGTTCGGGGGGCACGGCCGTCAGCCCCGCCATGGCGTGCTCGCCCTCGGCGCACCAGCGGCGCTTGGCCTCGAGCGGCGCGCTCGGCAGCGCGGGCTGGCGCGGCGGCGGATCGGCGAGCGATGGTGCGCAGAGGACGACGAGCGCCGGCTGGCCATCGCGCCCGCCGCGCCCCGCCTGCTGCAGCGCGCCGTGCAGGCCGGCGCCGGTCACGAGCAGCACGAGCCGCACGTACGGCTGGTCGATGCCCAGGCCAAACGAGTCGCGCGTGGCGCACACCAGGTCGAGCTCGCCTCCAAGGTAGGCGGCCTCGATGGCGCGCCGCTTGCCGTCGGGCAGGTCGGCGTGGTAGCCTTCGGCGCGCAGGCCGCCCGCCCGCGCAAGCGCCGCAAACGCCATCGCCGTCGCGCGATTGCCGACATATATCAGAGCGACGCCGCCGCCGCCGCCGCCGCGGCGGCGGAGACTGCTTTCGCCATCGCCATCGCTGTCGCCGAGGCGGCCGCGGCGGCCGTCGCCGCCGATGCCGCCGATGCCGCCGATGCCGCCGCCGTCGCCACCGATGTTGCCATCGCCATCGCCATCGCCGTCGCCAACGCCATCGCCGCCGCCGAGCTCGCCATCGCCATCGCCATCGCCATCGCCATCGCCGCCGCCGAGCTCGCCGCCATCGCCGAGCTCGCCGCCGCCGCCGAGCAGCCGCCAGCCCCTTGTCTCCGCGAGGCAGCGCCACGCCGCCCGCACGGCCGCTCTGGTCGGGTCGATGCGCAGGAGCGCGGCAATCTGCTCGAGCTTGGGGGCGACGAGCGTGCGCATGACGAGGTCGCGGCGCACGACGCTCGCGTGCACGATTGCGTGGTCGGGGCGCAGCCCGAGCGCCTCGGGCAGCTCGCGCGTCCTCTCCTCGCGCGTCGCGGTGGCCGTGAGCGCCATCAGCGGCATCAGCGGTGCGGCGCCGCGGAGGCGCGCCAGCACGGTGCGCAGCTCGCCATAGTCGGGCCGGAAGAGCAGGTTGCCCACGGGCTCGGGCAGCGCGCAGTGCGCTTCGTCGACGGCGACGCACGCGCAGCCCCGCTTGGCGCACGCCCAGCGCAGCAGCGCCGCATGCTTGGCGGCGCTCTCGGGCGCCGTGTACAGGAGCTGTACCGCGCCCGCCGCGTACAGCAGCCACGCGTGCGCGAGGCCGTGCTTGGCGGCGGCCGCGGCCGCGCCCGGGGGGAGGGCCTCCACCTGCGTGCGCATGAGCGCGCTCAGCGGCGAGATGGCCACGCCGCCGCCCGGCGCCAGCAGCGCGGGCAGCTGAAACAGCAGCGTCTTGCCAAAGCCGCAGGGCAGCTGGCCGATGAAATCGGCGCCGCGACGCCAGGCCGCGAGCGCCTCGAGCTGCTGCGGCTTGAGCTCGCGCCGCTGGCGGCCGAGCGCGCGCAGCGCCTCGTCCTCCTCCACAAAGTGGCCAAAGCGCGGCGCGGCGGCGCCGAGACGGGCGAGGGCGGCGGCGGCGGCCGCGTCGACGAGCGGCATGCGGCTCAGGGCGAGGGCCTCGCCACTAGCGGGCCGGGGCGACGACAACGTTGCCAGCTCGGCCGTCGCGAGCGCCGATAGGAGGCGGAACAGCACGTCGCGCGCCTGCTTGCGCAGCGGCTCGCCGCGGCCGCCCACGCGCAGCCGCTCGAGGATGTTGCCAAGGTAGCCAGCCGTCGCCACCGCCTCGGCTGTGGGTGCCGCAGCCAGCGCTGCCGCCGACGCCGTGAAGCAGCGCTGTGCCAGACGGAGCGCCTCGGCTCTCACCACCGCGCCCACCCCGCGAGCAGGAGACGCGGCCAGATCGAAGAGCTGGCTGGTGCGTGTGAGCGCGCCATGAAGCCCTCCATTGGCATCGTCAGCGTGCTCCGTCAGCAGCCTCAGCTGACGGAGCACGTTGGCGACGGACGCGCGCAGCGGCTTGCGCTCGTTCTCGAGCGCGCTGCGCAGCTCGAGGACGCTGGCCGTGCGCACGAGCCGCGCCTCGTGCGCCTCGTGCACGTCGTCGCGCATCTGCCGCGCCAAGGCGTCCATCGCGCTGGGCACGTGCCCGCCCTTTGGCGCCAAGCAGCGGCGTATGGCCGCAGGCGCCGGAAGCGCACGCCGCCCCCACTCGGTGAGCTCGGCCACAGCGTCCGCGACACGCGCCCCGGCCAGCCAATGGAGCAGGCTGCCAAACAAGTCGGTGGCAAGCTGCTCGTCAACCACGGCCGGCAGCCCCGCCTCCTCCTCCTCCTCCTCCTCCACCTCCTCCTCCGCTCCCTCCCCCTCCGCACCCTCCTGCGCACCGACCTCCTCCGCGGCGCCAAGCAGCGCCGCGATCGCGATCGCGGCCTCGTCCGCCGCGCCTGCATCGCCCAGAATATGCCGTGCGTGCTCGAGCGTGCTGTGCTGGACGAGGAGGGCGGCGAGGCGTGCGAGGCCGGCGGTGCCGAGGCCCAGTTCGCGCGCGAGCGCGGCGGGCCCGCACGCGTCCGAGTCGGCGGCGAGCCGGGCCAGCGCCGCGCTCTGCCCGAGGCTGTGGGCGCGGCGCCACGCCCAGATGCTCGACGCGGGCACGCCGAAGGCGGCGACGAGCGCGGCGAGCAGGGGATCGGCGGCGGAGGTGCGGCCACTGCCCACACAGCCGCCGAGCCCGAGAAGCACGAGGGCGGCGCCCTCGGGCGCGTCGAGCCGCCGCGCCGTGACGGCCGCACGCGCCCGCTGCAGCACACCGCGATCGCGCGGCAGCTTCACGCAGCCAATCCAGACCGCCATCGCCTCGCGCTCGCACCCGGCGTCCGCTGCAGCCCACGCGACAGCCGCAGCAGCGGCCGCGACCGCACCGCCGGTGGCAGCGGCTCGCTCGGGCATCCCGTACAGCGCGCACGTGCGCTCGGCGCGCGTGCCGAGCGCAGCGACCGCGTCGACGGCAGCCGAAACGGCCGGCAGCGCCGTCGAGACGTCAGCAGGCGGCACCCACGGCACCCGCCCCACGTAGGCGCCGCGTGGTGTGGAGAAGGCCGGCGCGTGGCGGCGCGCGTACGAATTGTCGGCGAAATGCGTACCGACCAGAGCCGGCGCCGACGGGCAGCGCTCCTCGACGAGCCGCCAGAACTCGATGCTCGCGCGGCCGAGACCGTGCACCTCGTGGAGTAAGTGCACGGCGGCTTGGAGCTCCCCGTCGCCCTGAGCTGACCAGATGCTCGGGCGGGGCCCAGCAGCGGCGGCGGGCGGCGCGGGCAGCTTTGACAGCAGGCGCGGCAGCAGGCTTCGCTTATAGTGCTCTACGACGGCAAGGCCAGTGGGCGCCCAGCACGAGGTCGGCGGCTCGGCGGCCGCGAGGGCGAGGGCGATGGAGTGCCACTGGTCCTCAGGCACACGACGTCCGGCGCGATGCGACGGCACCGTGCGGAGCGCCGCCCGAAGCCTCTGCTCGCGCGCCTCTGACCACACGCTGCGCCTTGCCGCCTCTGCCGCCTCACGTGCGCGGCGGTCGCTCGCGCTGTCGTCGTCGTCGTCGTCAACGTGTGCGGCGGTGGCGGCAGCACATGGAGAGGCAAATATGGACAACGGCAGCGGGGCAAGCGGCTGGGGCGATGGCAGAGGGGTCGACCGTCGCTGCCAGCCCAGCAGCAAGAAGCGGGGGTACGTCTTCCGCTCCTTGCTGAGCTTGACGCTCTTCTCCGTCACGACTTCTTCAGCCGCGGTCAGGAGCGCTGCGACGTGCGTCGCGCCGCCAGCCACGCCGCCGGTGGTGGACGGGAACGCCCACTTGAAGGCCGCTGGCTCGAGGATCTCCTGAAAGGAAGCATAGAGCGTCACGTGGCACGGCGGAGCATCCTCTGCCTTCAGGCAGCCGCACGACGAGCGGGCGCCATTCAGTTTGATCGGGCCGACGCACTTCTGAAAGTTCATGACGAGTGCGTCAAGGAGCGCCGCGGCGGCGCGCCGCTCGCCGTTCAGCCCGACTTTGCGGATGGCCGCGAGGGGTTTTGGCGACAAGCGCCAAACGAGTGCACGGTCGTCGGCGGCATCATCGGCGGCATCGGCGGGGGCGGCGGCGGCATCAGCGGCACCGGCAACACCAGCAACACCAGCGGAATCGGCAGCACCAGCGACACTAGCGATCGCGGCGATGTCGATGGTGGCGATCGCGGCGGAAGGCGCGGCGATGGCGGCGGGCGCGGCGAGGCCGGTGGATGACGCGGCGAGAGCGGCGAGGGTGGTCGATGGCGTGGAAGCAGCGACAGTGGGCGCCGTGAGACGCTGGCGCTTGCTGGATGCGACGACGGCGGCAGCGGCGGTGGAGGATGCACCGGCGCAGGAAGGAGGCGCGGTGACGAAGTCTTCGTCGGGGGCGTCGGGACAGAACCGCGCACGCACGAGTCTTGCATCCTTTATAGGCAGAGGCGCGTTTTCTGGATATGGCCGAAGCTGCTGACGCTTGCGCGCATCGATGCGCGCGGGTGAGATTGTCGGCCGCTGCTGCTTCCGCGCGGCTTTGTCGGCAGGGCAATTTGAAGCCCAACAATCGTCGCAGTCGTCGTCGTCGTCGTCCTCGTGCTCGCCTGGGCTGTTATCTGGGTCCGTCGCGACCCGTCTTGCACGGGGCTCTCCAAGGAGGCCCTGTGGCAGGCCCACGCGCCCAGTCGGCATTGCGAACGCGGCTTCCTCGTTTGTTTTAAACGCGGAATCGTACCGGCGCGAAAAAAGTTCGTTCCAGGTCCCTCGCGTGGACTCGATGACTTTTTGTTGCTCTTTAGCCGGCACACCTGTATCCGGATACGAAGATTCGAGCCGAAACATTTCTTCGCTGGGGAACAGTTTTCCTTTTGTCTCGCCGCGAATCGTTTGGGCGCGAGCGCTCGTGCCGACAGGTCGGTGCGCAAGAACGTCCACACTGCGGCGCAATCCAAGGACGCGATTGCACACATCATGGACGCTGCCCCCCGCAGCGCCGAGGATGTGCTCGTGGAGGAGGGCGGCGGCAGCGAAGCGACGGTGGTGTCGTTTGATGAGTGGCCAGACGCCAATGTCGTCGAAGAGACGATCGAGTCCTGGCTAGCGCGCTTGCGGCCCTCGCCGTCCGACTTGGCCGCCGGTGCCGCCATGATCGCAAGCCAGGAGCTGTACGAGCACCGACGCATGCTGCGGTATGTTGGCGAAAGGAGCGCCAGCAGGATGCTGGGGGAGAAGGTTGGTGTGCCACCTGGGAGAGACCCGTCGGTCGATGCGGCATGGCTATACCTCGCCGACCCTGACCGACGCCCAGAGTACGAGAGACGGGCTGAGCAGGCGGGTCGAGCCGTGCCCCCTGAGCGCAGGGCGGACGTGATGCGTTGGATTGCCGAGCTTCTCACCCCGCGAGGGCTGCGACGTCTGCGCGCGTTGGCGCAGGAGCTGTGGGTCCATGCAGGGTCACCATGCTCGTCAGCAACGGGCCAGCCCATCACGGCGGCCAACGTCAACTGGTCCGCTTGCTGGGCATGGTGCGTCGCTCCTCCCTCGCCGACTCGTTTTTCACGAACGCGCCCGGACGGTCACGATGCTCTCACCTTACTGTATGCAAACTCTCGACCGTGCTCAGGGATTGCCACATCATGGCCATCCCCGCCAGCGAGGTGCACGTCGCTGGCTGTTTGCTGTTCATTCTCGTCAGGAGTATGATCGATAAAAAGGTCGTGCCCCCATCGCCAGCAATGTGCCCCATTACCCTGGAGATGGCCGACAAGAGCGACTTCCGCGCCGGAATCCGTTCCCGCCAGTGGTCCAGCATCCATCCGTGCATGCACTGGTGTGGGCGTGAGGTCCTGGTGCGTTGGACGGCGGACCCGAAGAACTACAGGTGTCCCGTGTGCCGAACCGAGATCCTATTCATGCTCGGCACTCATATCAGAAAATCACGCGAGTGCGCGTGATGTGCGGCAGCGGTGGCCACTGGTACATGTTGAGTACCTTGAAGATTGCGAGTGGTGCAGCATCCATCACGGTGTGCAGGCCGAGCATCTTGCTTTCAGGCCTGGTTATGCAAAATAACGGGCTCAGGGGGGGCCTTAATCGACGCGTCTGAGGAGTGAGGACTGAGCTTGCCGCCTACGGCGGCGCTGCGCGCCGCCAGGCGGCACCTGCGGCGCCGGTTGGCGCCGCTGCGCGGCGCAATATTGTTGCGCGCTGCGCGCGCAAAATATCTCTACGAGTATCGAAAAGTCGCCAAGTTTTCGGCGCCGGCGGTTACTTTTTCCCCGAAACCGAGATCGACGAAAGCGACCCGCTCCACAAGCCCGAGCACCGTCGTACAGGCTCCTCGGACTCGCCTTGGTAAGAGGCATTTCGACCACCACCTACGACCACACGAGCTCCCAGGATCCGTGCCCAGCTGTTTCCCCAAACGACGCACTGCTTCCTCGCTCGCTGCACAATGGCCCCTCCCTCCTACCGCAACTGTCCCTTTTGCAGTCAGCTCTTCGGGTCGGCATCGCTCCCCATCCACATTCGACGCTGCCGCGACCGAACGTGCATCGCCCTCGATGCCTGTGGCCTCGTTGAGCCCAGCTCGCCGACTGCAAGCAACCCTTCCTCGCCGTCGTCGCCTTCCGCTCCAGTGCTGCTCGACGAGGCCGAAGCCCTAGCGCACGCTCAAACGCTGAAACCTTGCTGCAAATGCGGCCGCACCTTTGCGCCGGACCGGCTCGCGGTGCATGAGCGCGTGTGCCTCGCTGGTCGACGCAGCCGCAAGGCTTCATCTCCTACACCACGCACCCCACGCTCGAGGGCGTGGGAGCGGCCGCGACCAGCAAGCAAGTGGCGGCAGCAGCACGAAGAGCTGCAGGCGATCGCCCGGGCTCACCGACGACGACGGCCGTCGACGACTGCGCGCGTTGGCTCCCGACAGCGCATGCTCTGGCAGCACATGCAGCAGTCCATGCGAACCACCGGCGCGGCGCCGTGGTCCGTGCTGAGCCCCAGCCGGCCTGCATCGCAGAGTGCCGAGCTCTCTTGCCCTCGCAGTGGCAGCCCGACGAGGCGGCTGAGTGCGGCGGAGCGCCATGCCATCGAGTACTCCAGGACAGCGGAGCAGCACGAGCAGCAGCCACAGCACCACCACCACCACCACGACCAGCACCAGCGCGGCGATCATCATCATCATCATCATCATCATCATCATCAGCAGCCGCAGCAGTCGCAGCAGCAGCAGCAGACCGCACGCCAGCAATATGCCGCACACACGGCGCAGCTGCACCTTGCGCAGGCCAAGCAGGCCAAGCAGGCCAACCAGCAGCAGCAGCAGCAGCAGCAGCAGCAACAGCGTCGGCAGCGGCAGCAGCAGCAGCAGCTGGAACCCTTGCCGCAGCGGCCGACGACGTCTCCGGGGCTGCCCTCGCTCACTCGACCGTTTCGGACAGAGGCGAGCGCCAGCGCCTCGATGCCAACGTCGCCCTTGCGTGCTGCCCTCGATCGGATCGCCCGCCACGACGCCCGCCATGCGTCGCCTCCGCAGTGGCAATCACCCCTTGGCACCGCGCCGCAGCTCACACAGCCGGCAGCGCGCGCTGTCGCGACAACTCCATCCGCCATCCCCGCGCCAGCCTGCGCGGCGCCTCAGCTCGCGCGATCTCCGAGCCGCTCGACGACTGCATATCACCATTGCCTGGGCAGTACGACCACCTTCCAAGGTGCCTTCTACCAGCGTGAGGTCGTTAGGTGATGGATGCGCGACACTGACCGCCGCGGGTGTGGTCAGCGATCAGCGTCAGGTGTGCGGCCAGTCCGGGGCAGTGTGCGGCCCGTGGTGCCGGTGCGTGGAGGCTGCTGCGTGCTGGATTCGGGTCGGACGCGGTGTGGAAGCTTGTAGCTTCGGATCCCTACAGGTACTCCCCAAACCCTCCTAACGATTGTCGAAGAAAAAGTAAAAGAATCTAGACATTGATTAAGGTAGTCCGCTCGCACTCATTAGGGTAATTTTGGAAATCAGCCCTACATA
>ENA-UOXP01001859-UOXP01001859.1-mixed-culture-metagenome-genome-assembly--contig:-NODE-1859-length-14087-cov-37.706884_pt1 | contig 14087 bp, 9 predicted proteins | sample MGYA00238161_ERZ761639 | MGnify/ENA primary metagenome ERZ761639 (study PRJEB28913, sample SAMN08776760) | mixed culture metagenome | isolation source: Freshwater growth medium | place: USA...
GGGCGCGGTGGCCGTCGAGCCCGACCTCTCGCAGCTGCGGCTGCCTGCACCGGGGGAGCAACGCGCAAGCCGTCAGCAAAACAGGCGAGGCGGCGCGCTCGCAAGTGCCGATGGCCATCGCAAGTGGCGTCGCGCCTCGCGGCGGGCGCGGAGTCTACGGAGTCGGGCAGGCGCGGGAGCGGACATCGCGCGCACGCGACCTCGTGCGCGTGCGCCTGCAGCGCGCGCGCGCCTGCAGCATGCGCACCGGCCTTGCGCGCGCAGCGGCAGGGCCGACCGAAAGCTGCGCCGCATGCGTGGCGGCCGGCCGGGCTGGGGGGCACACCTGTGGATGGTGGGTTGGTATCCCTGGGCGGTGAAGAGGTTGATGACGACGTAGATCGTGGGGTGGATCGTCTTGCCCGCATTCTAGTGTGCCGCGGCGCGTCCATTGTGATGTGTGCGCTTGGCGGGTGGTGTGCGTGCGGAGTGGAGTGGGCTGTGGCGGGGCTATCGTGTTGAGCTCGCGTGGCGGCGGGGCGAAGAGGGCGGGACTCGGGCGGAGATCGCACCTTGAACTGAAGCGGAGATTGAGCCTCGAACTGAAAGGCGTGGAGCTCCGGTTTGTCGAACGCCGCCGGCAAGGCGACGACGAGTGGTAATGCGACGAGCAAAAGGCGCAGCATGATCTCGAGGCTCTCTCGGGTTCGGTGTCTTGAAGTCTCAGGATGTAGTCTGCGTAGGAAGGCAGGCGGGCGGGTAGCGCGCGATGAGTGGCGCGATATCGATCGCCGGCGTGCGGCCACTGGGTTGGCTCGCGCGCGTCCGCGCCCAGCGCAGTGCTTGGCGCGGGCGTGCCCAGCGCAATTGAGTGACGCGGGCGCTGCGGGGCTGGCGCCACGCGCGCGCGCGCGGCACGGCGCTGGGCATGGGAGCACGCGAGACCATGCGTCAGCGCTCGGGGCCAGGCCAACGGTTGTGCAGACGGATACCTTTGCGCGGCGCCAGCAGCAGAGGCCGGAAGGGCTCTGTTGCTTCGTGCTGCAACACAAGGAACGCTCCGCGTGTAAATAACAAGTGTTAGCGTTAAGTATTGTCCAAATCTCATCAGAAGGGGGGAAGCATAACGCCCAAGACGGCGCCGTATCTTTGCGCTGCTTGTGGCTGCGGTCCTGCATCTTATTCCATCGGCACTGACGAGAAGCGCCATGTGATGCGCGTAAATTGAGCGCGCGCCGCGCTCCGCGTAAAACAGGGACGCGCCTCCCCCCCCATTTCGACTCAGGCCCGTGCAAGCCCGTGCATGTAGGCATTCACAGAGACACTTCACGTGCGGGGCCGCTCACGCGAGACGAGAAGGTCTGCGTCTTCTTCATGTAGGATGGCCGGAGCGTCGACGTCGGGACTCCGACGGTGCCGGTGCTCGACTGCGATCGCAGTGTTCGCCAGCATCGTCATCTGGGCATACGATCCATTCGCGTTCTGCGAGCTACCGCTCGTTTGCGTGCTGATCGGCCTGACTCCGGCGCGCCGGGAGCTTGCACCTGATCGAGTGGCCCGGGATGAAATTGTGCTTGTTGTCCTTGCCCGCAACGAGCACCTTGCTGAATGGATAGCTCACCACCTGCACATTGGTGTCGGTCGCATACACGTACTCGATGACAGCATGCCGCACGGGCATCAGGGCGTGCGACCGAGTGATGTTGCAAGCGGCCGTGTCGTTCTGCATAACGTGACAGTGCCCGAAGGCCGCCGCTTCTTTCTTGGCGTGAGAGCCTTATCGACGCCACCGCTTCGACTTCCCGGCGATGTCGAGAACCAACTCTTCTACAGCCGTCAAATGATTGCGTACCACGACATGTGGCGTCGCCTTGCGCGCAGTCGGGTAGCGGACCAAGCGTATGGGGGAAGCCCAGTGCGCGACCACCTGTGGGTGGGCTTGCTCGACGCTGACGAATTCCTCAACCCGCAGGGAGGCTCGCTGCGCATGATGCTTCACGACGCGCGCATGGCCGGTGCACGCAGCGTGCACGTGATGCGGCGCTCGTATGGCCCTAGTGGACACAGCGCGCGGCCGACGTCGGCGGGTGCGCGCGCATCGTACACCTGGCGGCAGCGAGACGCGGATCCGAATGCCACGCGCAGGCCGGTGCGTCACAAGGGGCTCGCCTTGCTAGGCTCCATCACAGGCCTCGTGCCGGGCTGCGTTCACAGCTTCTTCACGCGCAGTTGGCTGGCTGACGTGGTACTCGGGCGCGCTAATGATGGTGCCCATTGCAACTACTACCCGACACGCTGGGCAGGAAAGCTCGTGGGCGGGGTCATGTACCCATCCCCCAGCACGCTCTCCATCGCACACTACGAGACGCGCTCGGTGGAGGAGTGCTTTGCGCGCAGTGCGATGCTCACGCCCGGCACGATGATGCTGAAGGCGAGGCCTTGCTGCGATCCCAAGCTGACGCAGGTGTGCCGTCTCTATGCTTCGTCACCTGACTCTATGCTTCGTCACCTGACTCTATGCCTCGTCACGCAGGTGTGCGACGACTCTATGCTTCGTCACCTGACCATCGCGGAGCGACGAGAGCTCGTCGAGGCGCGTGGCAGGCTGATCAATGCCAGGCGCGGGCCAATGCCAAGCTGTGCTTCCGACGTACAGCGTGCTACGATTCGGGGGCGGGGCACTCACAGCCGTACACAGACGTATCAAGTCGTGGGCGGCTCTGCCAAGCCCGCCCAATCGCGGGATCCAGTGGCCGTGCGAGCGCGCGAGCTACATGCAAGAGTACGGCCGGCGTGCAAGCGGAAAGAGGCCGCGCACCGGGATAAGTCGGCACGCTTACCGTAAGATAATGTAAAGATGATTGTACTATTCGCCCGTGCGTTCTCAGCGTTCGAGGCTCTTGCGAATCGCACCGCGGCCTTTATTTGGTTACCGGTAGGTTTCCTTGCACCTTGGCGCAGCGATCATGCTGCGCCGCACAGCGGGTCAGGGACGCGGGATCTAGTCGAGTTGGCCGACTATGCTTTACGGACTCTCGAGTCAAACTAACAACCAACGGTACCCGGTACACTTCGGTTCATGAACATGAAAATCCAACATGTAGACCACGGGTCATCACAGCACCCACACTCGCCTCGTCCTGTTGTGATGCGTCCACGCCGGTACTTCGTGACGATGAGCATCATCGAGCATGTTGGGCATGATGACCGTCGGTACCCCATGAAGGCTCGGTCCGCGCACCCGGCTCACCTTGATGGGCGCGGCGCGTCGGACGTTGTTCGAGCTCATGGTTGCTGTGATGGCCTCGGGCTGCAGCGCACTGGAGCCGGCGGCAAGGGCCGTCTCGCTGCTGCCGCTGATGTGTTCAATCAGTCTCGAAGCAAAGGTAGTGCCGCATTGAGAGCAGACCGAAGAGCCCTCCTCGATCTGGGCGACCGACATGCCCCAGCTCGCGCGGTCGAAGTACACGGCGTACTCACGCAGAAAGGGGATGCCCAAAATGGCCATCGGACCCGATGTCGTCATCGCATCGAGGGCCGAGAGCAAAGGGACGCAACGGATGCCGAGCTCATAGTGCTGCCGAATCGACGCTTCGATGGGGCCGTCCTTGATGGCGAGATGGAATGTCGGGATGTCCACCTCCATCTCGCCCATGTAAACCCTCGGCGGGAGCAGCAAGGTCTGGCCGAGGTTTGCCGATGGGATCGTGATCGACGAAAGCGAGGTGCAGACCTTAAAGGCGTCCGGACCAATCTGCGTCACCGACTCGGGGATCGTGATCGATGCGAGCGAGGTGCAGCCGTAAAAGGCGCGCTCACCAATCTCCGTCACCGACGCGGGGAGCGTGATCAACGAAAGCGAGGTGCAGTCGTAAAAGGCATGCCCACCAATTTGCGTCACCGACTCGGGGATCGTGATCGACGCGAGCGAGGTGCAGCCCTGAAAGGCAGCCACACCAATCTGCGTCACCGACGCGGGGAGCGTGATCGACGCGAGCGAGGTGCAGCCGAGAAAGGATTGCCCACCAATCTGCGTCACCGACGCAGGGAGAGTGATCGACGCGAGCGAGCGGCAGCCGAGAAAGGCTTGCCCACCAATCTGCGCCACCGTCGCGGGGAGCGTGATCGTCGTCAAAGATTTGTAACTTAACGAGCTACCCTCCCAATTGGCGGGACCGTGCACAAACAGGACCTGACACAGTTCGACGAGTGGATTCGGCGGGGGCACTGAGGGACAAAAGCACCGCAACATGAACTTGCATGCATGCAACAAATAGACTTTTCGGCCAACGTTCTCGCAGGCGCGTGTGAGAGGTGCAGCGTGTGCAAGGGGCTGGGAGAGCCCCTTGGCGTGTGTGAGGAAGGCGAGTACATCATTTTGAGCGCGGATATGTGCTCACGCGCCTACACCTCCTACGCGGTCGCCGCCGCGTCCTCATTGGTGCAACACACCCAACATCTGCTGGCGAATTCGTCAACGCTACAGGTGCATCCGACAGTCCTTTGGGCGTGCGGTGTGGTTGTGTTGAATCGGACACTGCTGGAAATTGCAGCAGCAACCCCACAATCGCGTCGGACTATTGTTTACATTGTCGACGACTACGAGTTTGCTCTACATCAAGACTCGGCGCGGCTCTATATCGTCCGCACGTCGATGCGAAGATCATTGCGTGCACAGGGCGAGACGGTGCTGCCTTACGTGTTTGAGCCATTGCCCACCTTGAGTTCCATATTAGGCAACCCGTTGTACGCGGAACCCGAGCACGTCGCTTGCTCCTGTAGGGACAAGAGGCAGTTCCTCTCGGTGCAGCCAGCCTCGATGGAGCTGTACAGGCTGTCGACGACGCTCGTGGGGAACATGAGCAAGGTGGTGCCCGAGTCGATGATCGCCGCGCACGCCTCCTCGTCGGAACAGACCATTGAGGCGGTCTGGCCAGGAACGCCCACGTGGGCAAGCACCGTACCCCATACGTGCTCACCGATGGTCGCTAGGGGCTTGTACTCGTTGCCCACGGCGAGCTGGCTCTGCATTTCGAGCCGGCCGCCGATGCCGTCGCCCGTCAGCTTCGTGTCGCCCATGCAGAGCGTGAAGCTTTCGATCTTCAAGTCCTCGAGGAAGGCATCGTCGCCAAGCTCCGTCGTCTTGCCCTTGCCCATGCCCATGATCCCATCGAACGGGGAGGCTTGAAAGCCCTTGAGGGCCTCTTCTGAGATGAGCGCGAGGCTCACCATCTCGCCCTCATGAATGGGGGTTGTGGATGCCTCGGTGCCCAAGAAGCTCACGCTCTCCGTGGAGTCGTGGACGATGATGTCGCCCTGCCCGTACTCCAGCAGGAATTCGTGGGACGAAACATTCGAGCACGTGGATGAGCTGTTCGGATCGAAGCGGCGGTGCAATCGGCAGGACTCGGATCGGCAGTACGTTGAGGCCGACACGAGCACATAAGAGCCCGTGTCGGGCACGACAGCGATGTGCTGTGGCGGAGTGCCAACCCCAACGAAAGTGGTGTAGACGACTCCGTCGTTATTCGTGAGCGGAACGCAGAAGCCCCAAAAGAAGGCTCGGAGGAGGAGATACGCGAACATGATGAGCAGCAGCAGCTGGCAGAGGTCGTGTCAGTCCCAGGTAGGGCGGCCTAGTCGGGCTCCGCTCCAGAGCCGCGTGCATGGCTCGCACCGATTAGGGTCTCTTTGAGTTTCGGTTGCCAAAAGCAGTATGCGGGAAGAGACAGATTGCAACATGCGCGAGAGATGGAGACACACCACGGGTAGAACACCTTTCTCGTTTCCTCGCACTCTCTCAACTTTGTAACAACATCTCACTAACCGGAATCCAACTTCTCTGTGACAGTCGCACTCTCGCTCACGCGTCTTCTCTCTCGCAGCTCTCGTCTCGTCGCCTCGCTCCGCCCCCCCGCCCCCCGCCTCCCACACAGCACGCAGCAAAACAAACAGAGAGCACACACATAGAGCACACTCTGAGCACCCGGTGAGCACCTGTAGGAAGGGCCACCCACGCGACGGCAGGCAGCCATCCACGAGTCCGCGTCCACCACTCATACATCCCACGACGCACTGCTCGGCCTTCAAGGAGCCGTTGTGGGAAGACGCACTGTGGGAAGACGCACTGTGGGAAGACGCACTGCTCGGCCTTCAGCGAGCCGGCGCCGCTTCGAGCAGCGGGAGCGTGAGCACGCTCGCCTCGTCGTCCACGCTCACGCGCACGCAGCAGCTCGCGAAGCTGCCGCTGGTCTGGCGCGCGAGCGGTATCTCGGGCGACGAGCACAAGTTGCGCATCCAGCGAGGGTGTGCCGCCGAGCACACGTGCAGCCGTAGCCTCTCGCCGACGCCGAGCTCGGCGGCGACGGGGCCGAGCTCCACCTCGACGAGGCGGCCGGTACGCCTGTCGGCGTCGCCGATGCATGCCTCCTCTGCGGCCGCGTCCACCCGGGAGAGCCCCTCGCACAGGTTGATCGACGCGCCGCGCCGTGTGACGAGGCACAGGCGCCCAATGAGATCGATCGAGCGCGACGAGGTCCAGACGCGCAGCACCAGCACGGGCGTGCCCGCGAAGGTGAGCGGCTCGCGCAACGGCTCGCTCGTAAAGACGAGCAGGTCCTCGCGTCGCTCTATGGGGCTCTGGTCGATGGCACCCGAGTTGAGCGGGTGGAAGCTGGGGCCGCCCCTCGCAGGCGTCGGCTCCCGGGGCACGTACGTGTACTCGAGCGTGGTGTACTTGTCCGGCGCGCGCGCGCGCGCGCGATCACGAGTCGTCAAGAATGCGTCCTGATCTTCTACCGTCTCCGCGAACACCCCGAGGTCGGGCGACGTGAGTGGCGAGCCGTTCAACGCCGTACCAGGGGTCACCACGCACGAGGGTGAAGGCCAGCTGCCTGCGGCCGCGGCTCCGACGGCCAAGGGCGACGCCGCGGCCTTGGGCGAGGTCTTACGCAGCGTCAGAGCTGAGCCAAGCCAGAGGCGCAGGGGCTTGGGGCGCGGTGGCGGCCAGCTTGGCAGCCCACACCAGCGCAGGCTGCCGAGCAGGCAGAGCTGCACCGGCTGCGCCAAGGAGGACTCCGAGCGGCCGCCGCTGAACCACTCGTGCACCGGCAGCGGCGGCGGTGCTGCGTCCCTTGAAGCGCCCTGCTGAGCGACCTGCTTCGATGGGCGCTGCGTTGGCAGATGCTTGAGCATGCACTGGAGCAGGCAGCGGTACGAGAGCTGCATCCCGTACAGGCGCGTGAAGCCCCAGTGCTCGTACGGCATCACCGTCAACTGGCATGCCGGCTGCACCGCCGCTGCGCGCTCGTAGTCTTGCAACGACTGGCGCGCGAAAAAGTCAAACCAGCCCGTGACCATGTGCAGCGGCGGGGGCATGACGCAATCGGGGTGGTCGGGGCGCAGCTCACAGAGGGTGGATCGCGCGGACCAGAACGGTCCGTCGTCCGAGTGCGGCTCCTGCACGCCGCCCTGGAAAAAGTCCCACCGTTTCCCAAAGAGGAGCAGATCCAGCTCCCCCAACGGCTCGTGCATCGAGGCGCGCAAGAGGCGCCCCTGCCGCCAGTCGCGGTACAGGGCGCGGCCGAGGGTGATCGGGCTCGTGTGCGTGATGATCTCGATGAGGTAGAACCAGAGCACGAGCAGCTCCAGCGAGATTGCGCCTCCCTCGCCGAAGACCGCTGGCCGCACCACCGCCTGCGTGATGACAGGCACGAGGGCCTGCACCTCTCCGGGCTCGCATGCTCCGACGCACGCCCAGGCGGTAAGCCCGAGGTACGAGGGCCCGAAGACGGCGATGCGTCCATCGCACCACGGCTGGGCACGCACCCAGCGCACCGTCTCCTTGCCGTCCTCGCGCTCGTGCTCGACGGGCACGAAATTGCCATCGGAGCCAAAGCGGCCACGCGTGTCCTGCAGGAGCACGGCATACCCCCGCTCCGCCAGCACAATGTTGCCCCAGTCGGCGTTCTGGTCCTGCGCGCCATAGGGCGAGCGAATGACGACGGCGGGGAAGGGACCCACAGCGTCGCGTCCCGATGGCAGCCACAGCGTCCCGCGCAGCAAGTTGTTGCCGTTGTTCACAGTGCACGTCTCCACAGCCTTCACCTCCACCTTGAAGCGTGGCGGGCCGAGCCGTAAAGCGCGCGCGAGGCAACGACGCTCAAAGAATCCCGGTGTGCGCACAAAGGGCCGGAGGAGCACAGCCAGCACGAGCCACGCGTGGTCACGCATCGAAAGAGCGCAGTCTCGCACGCTCAACCTGGACGCCGCAGTCTGGACGGCAGTGAGGGCATCCACAACAAATTGCCACGAGCTCCAGAAGTGATCCACAGTCTCGTGGGCGAGTGTGAGCAACGTCTCTCCTGGGGACCCTGTTAATCTCCAGAGTTGCTCCACCAATCGGAGGAGCGCCGCGGGAGCCCGAGAGGACCTCATTCAAAACCTTCGATCTCCCCCGATCAATCTCGCGGAAAGGTTGACGGATGTCCGATACGCGATGCCGATCCAGAGTTGCTCCACCAATCGGTGGCGCAGCGCCGCGGGAGAAAGGGCGGGTTTTCTGAGGACCTCATCAAAAACTCTCCTCCAACCCCAGATTTATCATCTCGCGCGGGGACGTTTGCGGAATTCGTGTTGCACGAAACTCGCGCAACATGTTGTTGTTGAGCCGCCCTCAGCGCTCGATGAGGTCAGTACATACATGTACGTTCACGTCAGTACACATGTGGGGAGTCTGGGCGGCTTCATTCATGCAGCTCTGTCCCTCAACTACTATGCCGTCGTCAGGGGTCAACTGAGAAGTTTGCGGCTTGAATGCTTTCCGAGTCAAGGGTTGGCGGAAATATTCACAGCCAACCATTCACAGCGTTCCCCGGGGCGCGGCCTCTGACGGCTCGCGACAGCTGGTCGCCGCCGGACAGCTGGATGCGGGTGAGTTTATTGGCTAGCTGGACCTTCTCCTCCACCTTTCCTTGTCGGTCACCCTTCACTCCGCCGAGGTTGAACGACGATGTCGTGTAAACGACGAGGTCTTGATTCAGGCGAGGCCACAGAGGTAGAGTTGGCCTCGCCTTCGTGTGGGCGCCGCCTTAGTGTGCTCGGTGCTGCAGGCGCTGCAGGCGCTGCGATGGTTGCACCTGCCGCCGCCCTCGAGTCGGCCGAGGACCTGGCCTCTGGCCTGGATCGGCCGACGCGGCTGCCCGTTCCGTTCCACCGTGAGCCTGATAACGAGATGGATCTTCTGCGACGAAGCCTCGCCAACACTCCGCGCGCACAGTGGCCCAAGGCCTACTTGCTGGGCGTGCTGCGCCACTACTCCATGGATGCGGACACGCGTGGCTACATGCTGATCTCGGACGAGTTGCACTCGAGCGCGAGCGGTGGCGCCAAGAAGTCGCAGTGGGCTCGCCTGAGGACGGTGATTAAGGTCACCAAGGTCCGCCCGGCGTATGGCAGATTGCAATTCTTAGCCAACGCCATCAAGCTGACGAAATACTCCGGCAATGCGCCCTCCTCGTGTGCCGAGGCGGTCCAAAAAATCGGGGAGGCGTGGAGAGAGCAGCGCAAGGATCACCCTTTTGACGACACGATCTATCTGGTGCTGCTTTCGCCCGACGACCCGGATGACTACATCGCGCTCGGCGGGCGCCGCCTCTATTGGCTAGATGACGACGTGATGACGAAGGAGTACCCTAACGGCCTGCTGCATGCAATCGAGTACTTTGACTTCAACTACTCTCCCGCGCCCGATGGCCGCGAGGAGCGCCGCTCGATGCGTGGGGCCGTCCTCTCCTATTATCATTTTCGGGTGACGCGCCAGAATCGCATCTACGCCGACGGAGGCGATTTGGCGGACGTCTGGCCGCTGCCGTTCCGGGTGCGCTCGCGCTCTCAGGTGGAGGCGTTCCGGCTGTGCGCGCTGCTCAATGAGCTTCGCGAGCTGCTCCATCCAGGCACCACCGCCGCCGTCGAGCACGCCGCAGGCCTCGCTCAGAGGACCCACGACCTTCGCATCATCACCGAGGAGACGTTACATCTTCACCTCAAGCTCGCGAAACAGCATGCACGCGACGTTCGCCTGCTCGACGCGGACGGCCAGCCGCATGCTCTTCGCACGCCGCTTAACGGGCCTCCGCCGTATGGCATCCAGTATCAGATTGGCACAGGCACGACGGCCTACCTGTACATGCTCTGGTACCTTGGCTGTGGCTTCTTGGCCGCCTTCCTCGTCTCACTGCCCATCCTCTTTTTCAACAGCACCGGTGGCCGGCTGACGTTTGCAGGACTCACGAGCATGCTCGGTGCCTATGGTGAGAATCTCCTTTCAATCAACAACGTACGGCCGTATGACCGGACCCTCATCTACCCGATCTTTGACACTCTGATCCTCGCAATACTTGGGATCACCTTTGTGGCTGTCCACCGCACGGCGGAGCGCATCGAGGAAGCGGTCGATGAGGGCGCAGCCACCGCCGAAGACTTCACCATCTTCATCAGCGAGCCGCCGCCCAACCTCGGCGCTGGCGAGCTCGCCTCTGCCCAGCACGCTGTACGCACCTACACTGAGTTTTTCGAGGGCCTCGCCAAGCGCGCCAAGCAGCCGCCGCGAGCACGCACCCAGAAACGAGCACTCTTCTCGCTCTTCCAGAAGCCCCTGCCGATGGTTGAGGTGGGAGGCGGCATGCCCACTACGCAAGCCACCTGGGAGCCTGAGGACTCCTCTGTCTCAGAATCCACCGGGATCCCCAAGGACTGCTCTGTCTCGGAGGTGGTCCTCATCAAGAACACTCGCTACCTCCAGCTGGTACCGTGCACCGCTCCTCGTGACCCTCGCCTTGTGCCCTTCGCCTCGCCCTTGCTTCGCCCCATGTGCCCCCCACCTTGCCCACCTTGCCCACTGAGCGTACCCCTATGCCGCCCCACCTTGCTCCCCTCTGACAGCGCAAGAAGCTCAACGAGGCGCGTTCCGTGATCCACACGTGCCTCGCCAACGAGCATTGGTACGATGGGAGCCAGATGGTCAGCCAGACGCGTATCGCGGCGCTCCGAGCGGCGACAAAGAAGGCCAAGGAGGCGTTCACAGCCGCCGAAACCGAGATTGAGCGCGAGATCCAGATCCAGCGCTCGGTCAAAGTCTCAGCCGTCTTCGTCTCATTCAACACGGTCGCAACATGTGAAAAGGTCTTGGCGGAGCTACACGCAGACTGCGGCGGCCTGCGCAACGTGTGGCCCTTGTCGCGTCTGATAGGCTCGCCGCCCAATTTCGTGTACAAGTCGCAAGACGCCAAGAAGACACGCGTCACGTGGCATCTTCGCGCCCAAAAGGCTCACTGCCCGGACGACTACATGTGGCCCAATCTGTTCACCGTCAGCACCACACGCCAAATGTTCGTCTACCTCGGTGTGGTCGCCTCGTCCCTCTGCGTGGTCAGCTGCACCGCTTTTGTCATCTATCTCCGAGGCATCTGGGCACTGCCTCCAGCCTACCAGGGCACCTTTACCCACTTGGACCAGCTTTGTGACGACCCGAGCTTCGTGACGACCGCTCCGCCGGAGGAAGTGCACCTGCGGTGCGGCCTCGAGGCCGCGAGTACGCGCTTCCTCACCGACCTCGTCGCCGGCATGGCCACCATCCGCTCCGCCGACCAAGGGTACATCGGCCTCATGCCCAATGACGAGGCATCGGCCATTTATCAAGCGGAGCTTCTACGGCTCACCTCATGCACGGCGGCGGACAGTGCACTTCCCGCTTCATTGTCTAGGCAAGCAGAGGAGGACAGCTCTTTCATTGTCTCCGACCCGAAGCGCAACCATTCGACCCTCCTTCCGGAATGCGCGTTTCTCAACACCACCATGGTCGATGGCGGCGGGGGCCGCGTAAGCGGCCGAAAGAGGCCGCCGTCGCCACCACCGCCGGCACCCCCGCCCTCGCCGCCCCCGCCCTCGCCACCGCCATTGCCCCCGCCCTCGCCTCCCCCGCCCTCGCCCCCGCCATCGCCCCCACCTCGCCCTCCACCCCCTTCGCCTCCGCCACTGGCCCCCGGCGATGTGTACAGGGCCGTTGTGCGCATAGCGCTCACGATTGCTGGCGACATCTCTTTCTTTGGAGAGGCTGCGCGGCTCACCTTCCGCACGAACCTGGCATCGCTGTTCATTGGTGTCGCTGTCAGCGATATCACCCTGAATGTCACGGCGGCATCCCTCCGGGTGGTCGCGGACATGATCATGCAGTCGGCTTCAGCTGCTGAGGCAGCAACGCGCACTCTTAACTCGGGCAACACCACCACCCTCTCGTTTGCCCTCGGCGTGGCCGTACAGAGTATCACGGTCGAGACCGTTTCCTTCGCGTACCGTGCGCCCTCGCCGCCCCCCCAGCGGCCCCCGCCCTCCCCGCCTCCGCCCTCGCCTCCACCCTCGCCCCCACCAGAGCCGCCACAGATGCCGCCCTCGCCTCCACCGCCATCGCCCTCGTCCTCGCCTCCACCGCCACCGCCATCTCCGCACCCGCCGCCACCCGTCGAGTCGGAATCAGGTTCAGGGGACTGGGCGTCGGGGTCTGGTTCAGGGGAATGGGAGTCGGGGTCAGGTTCAGGGGACTGGGAGTCGGGGTCAGGTTCAGGGGACTGGGGGTCGGGGTCAGGTTCAGGGGACTGGGGGTCGGGGTCCGGTTCAGGGGACTGGGGGTCGGGGTCCGGTTCCGGATATTGGGAGTCGGGGTCAGGGGACGGGGTGTCAGGTCCAATGGACTTGGGGATGGGGTCGGGTGACAGAGCGTCAGGATTGCTTCCACCTCCAGAGCCGCCCTCGAAGCCACCGCCGCCGTCACCATCGCCGCCTTTAGCACCGCCGCCTTCGCCACTGCCGCCGCCGCCATCACCACCGCCGCCTTCGAAACTGTCGCCATCGCCCCCCCCGCCGTCGCCATCACCGCCTCCGCCGTCGCCGCCGCCACCCCCATCTCCGCCTCCACCCTCATCGTCACCGTCACCGCCGCCGCCTTCACTGCCACCATCACCGGCGCCTAAGCTGCCCCCATGTGCTCCGGCCACAGTCTTCTCGCCACCGCCAGAGCCGCCACCATCTCCGCCACCGCAACCGCCAGATTCTCCACCGCCAGAGCCGCCCGAGCCGCCACCGCCCGCTTACTTCCGAAGGCTTCAGCAGGCCCCACCGCCCCCGCCAGAATCGCCGTCGCCTCCGCCACTATCACTGAAGAGCGAACTCCTGAGTGGCCAGACCATCAGCCAGGATACAGCCCCTGCATCCATGGAGCGGGCTGCTCACAAGCGCGCCCCACGTGATTCTCACCGAGAACTTTTCTTCCATTCGCATAACCCCCATTCGCATACCCCCCATACGCATACCCCCCATACGCATCTTCCGCCGCCACGGCCGCCGTCCGCTCCGCCACCGCCCCTATCACCCCCCCCGCCGCCCTTGCCTCCTAGGCCTCTAACTCCTCCTCCGTGCAGCCCTCCGCCCTCGCCCCCGCCACCGTCGCCGTCGCCGCCGCCACCTTCGCCGCCGCCACCATCGCCGTCGCCGCCGCCGCCATCGCCGTCGCTGCCGCCACCATTGCCGCCGCAAAGCCCTCTTCCTTCGCCTCCGCCGCCCTCGCCCTCGCCTCCACCACCCTCGCCCCCGCCCTCGCCTCCACCGCCCTCTCCTCCACCGCCATCTCCCCCGCCGCCATCGCCGTCGCCGCCGCCGCCATCGCCGTCGCGGCCGCCACCGTCACCACCGCCACCATCGCCGCCGCCGCCATCGCCGTCGCCGTCGTCACCCTCGCCGTCGCCGCCGCCACCATCGCCACCGCAACCACCGCCGCTGCCACCACCGCCGCTGCCACCACCGCCATCGCCACCGCCGCCGACGCCGCCACCACCATTACCACCACCGCCGGCGCCGCCAGCACCGTCGCCACCACCGCCGCAACCACCGCCGCCATCGCCACCGCCGCCGACGCCACCACCACCGTCGCCACCACCGCCGGTGCCACCGCCGCCATCGCCACCGCCATCGCCCCCGACCTCGCCACCGTCCCCGCCCTTGCCGATCGGAAGAGCACACGTCTGAACTCCAGTCACACTTGAATCTCGTATGCCGTC
>ENA-UOXP01001881-UOXP01001881.1-mixed-culture-metagenome-genome-assembly--contig:-NODE-1881-length-13995-cov-38.001291_pt1 | contig 13995 bp, 11 predicted proteins | sample MGYA00238161_ERZ761639 | MGnify/ENA primary metagenome ERZ761639 (study PRJEB28913, sample SAMN08776760) | mixed culture metagenome | isolation source: Freshwater growth medium | place: USA...
GCTTGGGGGTCCGGAGTGTGTGCGCGCGTTGTGTTGAACAGCAGCAGCAGCAGCGTGTGCCTGTGTAATAGCAGGTTGTGTCGGCCACACCTCCGTCCATAGCGATAGAGGCCCTCGTGCTTGGGGGTCCGGAGGTTGTGCGCGTTGTGTTGAACAGCAGCAGCAGCAGCGTGACCCGCGACACGCGCAAGGGAAGGGGACGCGCGCGCCGCTCCAGTCACGGGATGCCGCCGAGCAGGCCGCCGCCGATGCGCAGATCGCGCTTTCCTGCCCCGTGTGTCTCGAGCTCTTCCGCGACCCGGTGCTTCTTCCTTGCTGCCAGCAGTCGTTCTGCCGCTGCTGCCTGCGCGGCGCGCTCGCGCGCTCGCCAACCTGCCCACTGTGCCGCGCTGAAGCCTCGATGAAGCTGGCGCTACCCAACCGCACGCTCGACGCACTGCTGGCTCGTGGTGCCGCGACGGCGCCCATAGCAGTTGCGACAGCGCAGGCTGCGACCTCGACATCATGCGCATACAAGGACGCGCAGCCGCTGCCGGCGATGACGCGTCGGCCACGTTGGAGGCCCGAGCATGATGATAACCCGTTTTTGCCGCGCCGGCGACGCGACGCGCCTGCTCGCAGCGTGTGCGAGTGGCTCGCCAAGCACGAGGAGCGCATCCGGTGCGTCGCGATCATCGTGGCGGTCGCGATGCTGATGTGCTTCCTCAAGGTGGAGGAGGAGGAGTATGCAGTCCAAACGGGCTACCGGCCGCGGCGGAGCGCCCCACAGCTCGCTCGCCTCGGGCCCGGTGTCATGATCGGCGTTGTTCTCGATGGAGCGCCCTCCAATCTACCCGTAGACGACGAGCCGCAGCGTATTCAGGCAGGCGGCCGCAAGCGGCGTGGACTTGTCGGAGCCGCCACCACCACGGCCAACTCTTACGACGAGCGCGAGAAGCAAGGCCGCCCACGCGACGTGCTCGGCGCTCCTCACGAGAAGCCTGCGGCGCATGAGGCGCAGCTCGATGCGGCGCAATTAGGGTATGGCATCGTCGGGCTGGTCCTCGTGGCGATCGTCGCTTACCGGCGTGCAGTTGCATTGGCGAGCGTGGTGCGCGCGTCGTGCCTGGATCGGCGGAGGCTCTGGCCTCCCATGTGGCCTCCTTGGCGAGACAGTGGGCGAGAGGGAGAGCGAGCGGCTCGTCGAGGGGCGCACATTGATATTAGGGACGGACAGCGAGAGGCTGTGGAGGTCTGATCGGATCGATTAAGGTATTTGGAGCTCGTCGCTCCCGTCCACCCCCGCGCGCCGCACGGCACCGCACGGCACCCGCAGCCGCTCGGCGGCCGCATCGGCTTAGGTTCCGTTGCGGCCTGAGTTACGGCCGCAGCCCTACGTATATTCGTTATTGGCGCGGCCTTAATGAAATCGCTCACTTTTGCTCGCTTGTGCGTTGCGGCCACGGTCACGGACGCGACGGCCGATCAATTACCTGAAGTACCGGCGTACCGGTGGCGGATCTCTCTCTTTTCTTCAGTCGTCCTCCTTTGCCTCCGAATGCGAATCCCCTGCTTCTACCGGCGCTTCTTCCTGCCCTTGCCCTTCTTATTCTTCTTGGCCGTGTCTGGGACGAAGCCACCAGTGTTCCTGGCCGAGTCTGGAACGAAGCCACCTGTGTAGACGCCCGCCACCTCGGCCAGCTTGCGGCGCGTCGCATCGAGCGTTCTCAGCTCATCGAGGTCGTCTGGACTCAACGTGCCTGCCAGCATCCGCAGCTTCAACTCTTCGATCTTGGCGCTCACCGCCCCAGCCTCCGCCAAGAGACTAGCGCGATCGAGCGGCTTGCCATCGGCGTCGACCAGACCGAGGGCGTGTACTCGCTGCATTGCAGCCTCCTCCGTCGCCCCCTCGGCCGGCAACTGCGGGGAGGGGGAGGGGGATGGGGAGGCTGCGGACGGGGAAGCGGCGGCGGCCGACGGCCCACGCGCCCGCATCGGATGGAAGCCGTCGACGTCGACCCCCCTCACCTCGGGCGCATGGGCTTTTCGCCTCGCCTCTGCGCGCGTGGCCGCCTGCTGTTGCGCCTGCTGCTGCGCCTGCTGTTGCGCCTGCTGCTGCGCCTGCTGTTGCGCTTGGTATTGCGCCGCCTCCCTCTCGGCCGCCTCCCTCTCGGCCGCCTCACGCGCCTCAGCCTCTCGCCTATCCAGCTCTGCCTCGAGGGTGCGTCGCTCCTCCGCCTCGTACGGCACCGCACACGCAAAAGGCGTGAGCAGCAAGAACCAGTACGTACACTTGCCGTCCTCTTCGACGGCAGCGAGCGCCGTGATCAATGAACAGCGCAGCTCCACCCGTGCAGAGCGGGCCGGCCCGTCCCAGCAGGCCTCGCCGTTGTCGAATCGCCAGAGCGGGCGTGGGGCGCTCAGCTCGGCGCCTGGGCTGACGAGGCTCGGCAGAGTCGTCGCCTCCCAACCTGCAAACAAACCGATGAGCGTCGGCTGCGATGGCTGCGTCGACGGCTTGCCGTCATTTCCCACAGGGCTCTGCGTCGCATGGCGGAAGGGGCAGATTTCCCACAGGTACGCCTTGGAATGCGAGGAGCAGCCGCCCACGCAGAGTGTCGCGTTCAAGCATTGGCCAAAGAGCGGGAGCAGCGCGTGCTCGAACGCGCGCGCCGTGCCGAGCGCGAGCGCGAGCAGCGGCGAGCTGAAGCCATGCTCGAGTGCGTTGGTGAGCATCGTGTGCTGCGACTGCAGCTGACGAAGCTGCATAAACTCCTGCTGGCTGCGCGGCCGCCCCTGCTGCTGCAGGAATTGGCCCATACCGAACGCATCCGCCGCCATCTTGCGCGCCAGGAGGAGTGCCTCGAGCCGCGAGCCGCGCACGAGCGAGCTCGCCGCCGCCCAAGCGGCCCGATGCTCGAGCAACCAAGGGCTCAATACGTTCGGCTCCGGAGGGCTCAGATGGCTCCGCTGCCCAGGCGTACAGGACGCGGGCAGCGGCGGCGCTCGTGCCGCCGCCGATGTGCCGCCGCCGGCGTGCAGGCTCAGCGCAGCCCGCTGCTCATCGGCGCAGTCGCAGCAGTCGCAAGTTCCGTCATCCACTTGGCCGGTGTCGATCCACTCGCCCGCGTAGAGCGCCGCGGTGGCGCTGCTCCTACTGCCGCTGCTGCTGCTGCCGCTGCTGCTGCTGCCGCCGTCGCTTCCATCCCCAGCGCCGTCGTCACTACCGCCGCCGCTACCCGCGCTGGCCACACACCAAAAGCGCCCTCCACGCCCCGCACACGCCGCCGTGCCCGGCTCATCACTACCGTCCGCGCAGTCGCAGTGGCCATCATTTAGGGCCTCGAGGGGCAGCTGGCTCCGCGGCGCAAGGGCGGGCTCGCCAGCCACCACGCACGCGTGTGCCGCCGCCGCCACCCAGCGCTCATCGAGCCACGGGTGCGCGCCACGCACGCGCGGCGCGGCGGTGTCCGCGCCGTGCGGAGCACCTGCATGCGCGGCGGGGCGCCAGTCGAGTGGCGGTGAGACCCAATCGGTCGGCGGTCCGATGCCCCCCGAGCGGAGGTCGAGTGCGCCCTCGTGATCAGCCCGCCGGCTGCCCGCCGTTGATCCGCTCGCCTCGGCAGCGCACCACGCGTGCAGCCGGGCGCATGAAGGTTCCCACAGGAGGCACGCTCCACGTGCGCTCAGGGGGCATACCCAGTCGGCACACGTGCGACTCAGCGGTTTACACGAGCTCTGCTGCACCGAGCGCGCGAGCTCGTGCGCGGCGCTCAAGCCGGCAAACGTACGTCGGGTCGCCTTGATCACGAGCGCCACGCTCGACGGCAGCCGGGCCTGCAGCGTCGTTTCTACCGTTGTGGTCGCCCGCGCCTCCCACTGCGCCCACACCTCGGGTGCGATGGGCGCCAAGATGGCGCCGCACGCGGGCGTGGATTGCAGCACGTCGCAAACCGCCCAGCTGGCCGCAAACTCGGCGCGCCGCACGGCACTCGACCGAAAGGAAGCGAAGTGCTGCGGGTTCGGCCGGTGGAGAAACAGGTTGGCAAGGACCGCAAGGGCCGGCATGACGAGGATGAAGCAGCAGCGCAAGAGACACCCGCAGCCGCCGCGTCGACGTGGTACCCGCGCTGCGATGGGATCGAGCTCCTCCTCCTCGGCGGCGTCCTCTGCTTCTTTGAGCTCCGCCTCGCCATGCGCCACCTCAGCCTCACCGTTGTCGTCTGTTGCGGGATCGGCGGCTGCGGCCACGTCTTCAGTGTCCATGGCGAGCTCGGCCGCCGCGTCGGCGGCTGCCGTGTCGACCTCTGTCGGCCACGAGCGCGAAGCAGGAGGGCGCCGCCGTGCCCCGCGTCGAGTTCGTAGACCCGCGGCCCGGGTAACCCGAAACCCGTGGTGTGAACGTTAACACGACAGACGCAACAACCGGTGCTACGGCGTGTAAGAAACACACAGACACAGACAAACGTGGTGTGTGCAACAAATTCATTCACAACACCCAACACGCAACAAATTCACAAAAAACAACATCGCGGCGGTGGCGGTCTGTCGCAAGCGGCAAGGGCCAAGGCCGGCCAGCAGCTCATGCTGCCGCAGTCGGGGGAAAAGGCGATAATCGAGACCGACGACGACGTCGACGATGACGATCACCGGGATCACGAAGACGACGTCGACTTCTCACGCGGACGGCTGAGAGTACAGAGTTGAACTCATGGTTGAACTTGAGTCGGTCCCCCTAACCCCCTCAGCGTTAACGCGTACGAGCCAAACGAAACCCTTACATGTATCGTCTCGCACCCAACGACCGAGTCGTGGTGCCGTACCGGACAGCTGAACATCCGAATACTGATTCCCAGGTTCGCTCCTAGAACGATCTCTTCCGCCCTCCATCCTCCGACGGTGCCGCGTTGCAGCCACGAGCACTTTTCTCGATCCCGCCCACTGCAGCACACGCAGTGCGATCCCCCTCCGTGAGCTCTAGCCCTAGTGGATTGCCCCCCACCGACGGTGTCGCTCTTCTCGCTCCCGTCCACCCCAATATCGATCACTGCATACAGGCAGCGCGACCCCCCTCAGCAGCCTCCGTGAGCTCTAGCCCTAGTGGATGGCCCCCCATCCAATGCCCCCCCATCCAACGGCCCCCCATCCAATGCCCCCCCCATCAAAGCTAGGTGACCCGCTGCCCCCAGCGCGCTTCACCAAGGTAAACCTTGCCCTTGCACCTTAGGCTGGACCTTGCCATCACGCCCCGACCTTGCCCTTACCAGAATGCCTCTTGATGCGCACAAACAGCAAGGTAAACCTTGCCCTTGCGCCTTAGGCTGGACCTTGCCCTTACGCCTCGACCTTGCCCTTATCAGGATTGACCCGGGCAGAATGCCTCTTGAAGAGCATAAACAGCGCGAAGAGCACGAGGCAGCCTCCGAGGCCGAGACCGAGGCCGAGCCCGAGAGGAAGGGCGAGCGAGTTGCCCGTGTCACTGTTGGTGCTCGGGGATGTTGGAGGGACGGCGCTCGTGAATGATGGCGCGGAAGTGACGGTGATTCCGAGGAAGGAGCTGGCGGCCGAAGTCGAGCCAAGTGCGGTGGTGAGAGCGTTCGTGACGCCCGTGGCGGTGGAGCCGACGGGAACGGTCACGAGAGCTGTGATGATCACGGAGCCGGCAGCGACTTGGACAGCAACAAAGGACGGGGGAACCTGGGAAGGAGGGAAAGGGGGGAGATGAGAGGGGAGATATGTAGGGGTAGAGTGACGAGGGGGGGGCGACGAGGCAGGGAGGGGTAGGGAAGGAGAGGGTAGATGCGGCTCTCACCCCGGCCGCCAGCGCAAACTGGATTTGGAGATTCGTCTTCGTCTGCTCATTATAGTCAGACACGCTGCCGGCCGCCACAAGCGCGAGATTGACCGTAGTAGCGCTCCGCTGTGGGACTGCGGTGCTGCAGACCGCATCAGTGTTGCTATTACAAACACTCCTGAAGCCGGACTCCAGGCACGTGCTGCATGGCGTGCACGGCGACAGGCCGGTCGAGCTCCAGGTGGCCCCCCGGATGCAGTTGGTGGTGCGGGTCACAATAGTAAACCCGTAGAGGTTCTGTGAAGAGAGGGAAGGCGTGAATGAAGAGAGGGAAGGCGTGAAGAAGGGAGATCACATGTGCATGCGGGGAGATGCAGGAGGAGATGCAGGGGAGCTCTCAAGTGCAGACCGCCTTCTCACCTTCTTGACATCTAGGCCCGACGCGGCGTTTCCTTTAGAGTCGACCCAAGTGCCCGAGTCCCATCCCATCACGTACCTGCGAAGAGGGTCAGGGCGGGAGGTGTGAAGAGCGGTGTGAAGAGCGGTGTGCAGAGCGGTGTGAAGAGAGGTGTGCTCCGGTGCCGGCAGGAAGATGGGGTGATGATCAGTAGGAAGGACCGTGTGGATGGCACGTGTGAACTGGCGCTATGTCAGGATGTGCGAAGGGAAACAGTATTCGCATGGCGCGGGCGCTTCGGCGGGAGACAAACGTGCGGTGTGAAGCGAGGTGTGAAGAGATGTGGTCAGAGGAGAGGAAAGAGGCGGGACGGGAGGTGTGAAGGGATGTGTGAAGGGAGGTGTTGAACACAGGCGGCAAGCTCCGTGTGAATAGAGGGTGGTGTGAAGACGTACGTGGCGGGTCCCTCGAGCGGAGGCAGTGTGAACACGACCGAGTAGTCGTTGGTGGGCGCCGGCGTCGCCGTCATCGCCGGGTAGGTCACAAAGTTGACGTTGGGGGCGAACATGTTAGCCAGGCCCCTGGTGGCGTTGTTCAGAACGACGATCTTCTGGTCTGCCTTCAGGGTGAGTGCGGAGCTCGATGTGAACCTTGCCGTCACGACGACTGAAGTCCCATTGACGACGGATGTGAGGCCAACAAGGGTGGGCCCTTCGGAGCAGCCTGTCGTGTAGCCGAGAGCCCTCGCAGGAGGCTGAGCAATAGTTGTGCTGGCCGCGAGCTTGCGCCGACGGCCATTCACAGTTCTGAAGCTCGGGCTTGTCACACTTGCAGCCTCGGCGGCGTCTGGATCCGTGAGCTTGCGACGTCCAGTGGAGGGTGCGGAAGGAGGGGCAACATTGAACCTGGCCTGATTGCCTGCGCCATCGATGATGGCGCCATCATCGATCGCGATCGTGTAGACGGTGTTCGGCTTCCATTTGCGGGGCTCCGAGTCCACATCAGTGGGATCCGAGAGCAGGCGGACCTCGACAGTAGATTCGTCCTCGTACACCAAGACCTGATTCGTATCTGGCATCGCGAGATTGTGGTACCATCATGAGGTGGGGAAGAGGGACTTTGAGGGTGGGGCGGGGAGAGAGTGTGCAGGAGGGGAGATGGGGGGGAGACGCGAGGGAGTTTCTGAGGAGGTCGGCGAGGAACGGGGGAAGTCACGAGGGAGATGCAAGGGGGACCGCGCACCTGTCATCGCGACGGTGAACGTGTCGACAGTAGTGACAACGCCAGCGGGACTGGTGTACTTGCCAGTAAATGTGATGTTCTTGCCTGAGACTGCCTCAATGTACTCCTGTGATGGGGGAGATTCTATGTGAGATCGCATGGTACCAGTCGAGATGCGGGTGAGGTGTGAGGGGGATCGCATGCCTCCTCGTTGAAGCAGAGGACGAGCGGCTGCGACTCGTCCACGTCCGTGGCTCCCCATTTGGCACCCGCCTCGGGGCACTCTTGCAGAGTCGGGGGAGTGGTGTCCGGAATCGTGTTGAAGTAGTAGTACGCTGATTCAGTGGTCATGGCGGTCTCGGCCATGTCGAAGATGGCGTCTGCGGGAATTTTGAGTCGGAATTGGCCACCCGCGTAGAGCGGGCAGTTCTCATTGGGCGAGATCAGGAGCTGCGCGCCGTCCACGTCGATGTCGGGGTTTGTGATCTTCTCGCCATCCTCGTCAGTCGCGATGAGGGGAAGGGCGCAGTACGGTTCCGATGCTGAGTAGGATTCCCAGCAGGATCCCCATCCCTCGTCGCAGAGCTCGTCAATGCTGATCACCTTGTCGGAGTCGTCTGGGATACGGATCGCGCGGGAAAAGGTCGCCTTGATCGTCGAAGCTGTCGTGAAGGCTGGGGCTGCGTGGTCGATGGACTTGTTCGCACTCTCGTACCCGGCACCCCATGTCTCGTCTGGCGTCACAGCGGGAGGCGTGAAGCCAGTCAAGGTGAGCGCACCCGAGAAATCTTCCTGCAACGCTCGGCGACCTGAGACAGTGAAGGTCGACGAGAATCCCGCGACATTGTTGCCTAGGCCGTCGTGAAAGTAGCCGGCGGGCACCGTGACGGTGTATGTGCTGCCGGCTGTGAAGGTCAGCGAGGAGGGGAAGGCGAAGTTGGCAGTGGAAGCGCCGTCCTCGAAGAGGCTCAACGTGATGGTGGTCGGGGTGCCGCTGGCTACCGCGACGGTGGCGACTGGCGTGGCGGCAGTCCGGTGGAAGACAGGGGCCGAGAATCCGAACGAGATGGCCGAGATCGTCGCAGGCACGGTGGCGGCTGCAGCCGGATTGGTTGTGGCGACGGTGGGCACGGAACGGGCCGCGGTGACGGTGAACCTGCCGGACGGCGCCCAAAAGGCGCAGCCGGTGGTAGTCTGGCCAGGGACCTTGGCCATGTCGGCGACGACACGAATCTGGGCCACGGTCGAGCCGACCAGACTCGTCGGGAGCACGACGTATGCCGAGCCTTCTCCCTTGTTGTTGAGCTTGACGAGGTGCTGGGATCGGACGAGGTCCGTCCAAGCGAGTCCTCCGTTGGTCGTCACTTCGAAGGTGAACTTGGCGCCCTTGACATCGTCCAGCCCGGGGCTCGCCGCCGGGTTTTTATAGCCATCGAGCTTAAAGGTGACGAGGGTGATCCCCGCGGGCACGGACGCGCCAGCGGCGGGCTGCTCGACGAGCATGGGCCCCAAGTCGACGACATTGACCTTGGTGATCGCGGCGTGCCAACTTCCATACGTGAGATCTTGGCTGGCGAGCGTCGGCTTTGCCGCCATGTAGTTGTCACGGACAGTCATGGCGAAGTGGATGTCTCGGGCCGTAAAGGGGAGCCTCTCCCCTGGCCAGGGAGTCTCCCACCCTTTAGGGACGATGGCCGCCGTCATGTTCGGGAAATTGCGTAGGAAGCCATTCGCCGAGGGGGGGACAGACCGAAAGAGGGGACCCTTCTTGAAACCGATCGACATCGACTCTGCAAACTCCGCCGGGTCGACTTGCTCCCAGGTATAGGCGAGCACATCGGCCGCGTTCGGGTCGGTGCCCGAGCCTTGCAGGAAGAAGGGAGTGCTCTTAGGGATGGCACACGTCGCGGGCACGTTGGCGGTGGGCCGTTGGTTCGCGATCACGGTCCTGGTGCCGCACTGCTGCAGGTTCATGTCGTCGTTCAGTCGAACGTTGGCCTGGAAGTACTTCTCCTGGAACTCGTTCAAGTTGTAGACGTGGAAGTAGGGATCCGAGCGCATCTGAATGTTGTCGTCATCGCAGATCCCAGCATAGGTGACGAGCGTAGAGCCTGCGCCAATCTCCATCGCGGACTTGGCCATGAAGTTGGAAGGCGAGCAGCTCGACCCCTTGCCGGACCATGTGTGAGACGTCCCGAACTGATGAGAGAACTCATGTGCGACGAAATCCACATCGTAACCATCGCCGACGGGGACTTTGCCGGCGGTGGCGCCGTTTGCCTTCGCGCTGAAGATTGGTTTCTCACCAGACCAGAACCCCGTCACCGGATCCTTGGTCCAGTGGGGAGACTGCCTGCATGGGTACATGCCGCCCATTCCTGGGAGATGCGTGGGAGATGCGTGGGAAGGTGTGGGAAGGTGCGGGGGCATGCGATGGGAGGCGCTCGAGGAGTTGGGGGGGAGATGGGGGTGAGATGTGGGGTAGGCCGCACCTGAGTCCATGCCCACATGGAACATATGGCCGAGGTCGTAATCGGTCCGATTGACTCCCGTGGGGGTTGCGGTCTTCTTTGACTCAGGAGATGAGGGGTCGCCGATGAACTCAATGAACCACTCGCCGTCGTTCATAAAGGCCTCGTTATTTCCGTTGGGCAGCCCGACTTGGTTGCTGGCTGACCATTTGGGGTAGTGAAGCAGCATACCTTGCTTATCGATCATCACCATGTTGAGCCCCATCTCGCGACGCCAGATGCCGTTCGAGCGCGTGCAGGTGTTGACGATCGTTGCGAGCGCCGCCTCCTTGCACTTGGTCGCATCGCACGGATCAGTGTTGCCCTCGGTGTTCTCCTTGCACGGCGGGCAGCCACTATGGCCCGGCCAGCGGTACGGGATGGTGCACGCACCGTTGGCGTCACATACCTGAGGCGGGGGGAGTGTGAGGGTGAGGGTGAGGGCGAGGGCGAGCGTTTGGGTGGGTTATGGGTGGGTTATGGGTGGGTGAGGATGAGTGAGGGTGGACCGAGCCAAAAGCGGCACCGGCGGCAAGCGTCATGGAGGCGTGAGTGTGAATGTGAGGCTGAGGTGGCACCCAGACTGCATGGCGCACCGAGGGGGTCACCATGCCGAAGACGTACTCAAAGGTGACGGCGACAGCCATCCGGAGCGTGCGAATGGTCTGCTTCCCCACAGGTGGGGGGTGTGTAACGGTCCAGATCGGATTGAAGTCCGCCGCCTGGAGCCGCCGCCCTTCGTGAACATCTCCCTCCGTTGTGAACGTCTCTGCGAGCCGGCGCCCATCGTGCACGTCTTCAGAGATCTTGGTGAACGTGCGCACCCCCGGCTCGCCCCGCTTGTTGGAGCTGTGGTAGACGGTGTACAAGTCCGTACGGCTGTGGGTGTGAGGGTCGATGTGGCACCGCCCCAGGTTCGGCTCGCCCTCGGCGCCCCCAATCCAAATTTGGCCGCGCACGCCTTGGATGGAGACGGTCAGGTCAGCGGTGTGGGCCGACCGATCGGCAGGAGGGGAGACCTCGACTCCGTGATAGGAGCGGATCCTGGGGAACTCGGCCTCGAGGCCGGCCGGCATGACGGGCGACTTGGTGAGTTTGAACGTGGCGGCACCACCGCCCAGGCAAAGAGGAAGGGAGATCTCCGAGCCCTCGACGATCCCGAGCGCCGCTCCATCAAACACGAAGTTCTCATTGTCCTCGAGGTGCCGCCGCTTCAGCTCGGGGTGACTCAGGTGGAGCGAAACGAGCCGCACCGTGTCCGAGGGTGCCCGACGAACATACGCGTCGCCCACCTCGTTGCTCAAGTGACGCCCATGGAGCGGCGCATCGGTCACATCGGTCCAGTGGATACTCGGCCGAAGCTCTGGCAGTGCAAACGCCGCTGCGACGAGAAGAGCGAAGATCATTTGACCTGCGCGAGAGGCGCAGACGTGCGCGCGTGAGGAAGTGCACGGCGCCAACCGGTGGGAGACCTGCCCAGGGCCTAGCTCGGCGCCCGACGCAGGCCCATGGGCGCGCATTACAGTCAACAACTGATGAATTGCAACTGACGCAAGTGACACGTGCGAAACTTCGGGATTTCATTTCGTCGAAAAATGTCTTGAGATCAAACCCGAGATTTTGAAAAAATCTTCCGTCAAAAGGAGACAAGAAATGGTCCCAAACCACAATCTTATCTCGACAGACTTGCCGAGGCTGGCTGCCGAGGTGAGCCAGCCGTAAACGGCTAACCCCCCAGCCCGGCAGAAGCCGAGGAACACAAGTACAAGAAAAGTGAATTTTCAACACAATGGCACCCAGTGGACGACGAGAAAAGACAATTTCTCGTGGCCAACCAAATATTAATAACGGGCAAGATGCATGTCGTAGAACGCAAACCACATTTCGTCGCATGCATTCCGTTGACGAACACGCAAAGAAAATACATGAACGCCAAAAAAGAGTTTGCAGAAGGTCGTGGCCGGCCCGGGGCTGCTCCCTGCCCTTGTTGGACCTGAACTTTCGCTGTCATTAGGTACTCCGCATGGCCGATGCTGTCGCGGAGTATGAGATTCGGAGGCGTGCTCCCCGCATGGCCTGGAACGACGAGACGCTCAAGCTCAAGGCGGCGTCCAAGTCGGCGCGGGAAGTGGCGGCTCTCAAGGACGTCGACGGTGCCAAGCAACTACATGTACAGCTACAGCAGGTGCTACAGAGGGACCCGTTCGCCGCACTTGGTGAGCTCTCGCAGCGCCTCTTCGGAACGTTTGGCAGTCCCGAGACGCCACCGACGCCAATTCCCAATATGAAGTCGGTGGCAGAGGAGGAGGAGGCGTCGGCGCTGGCGCTGGCGGCCATGACTCACCCCAAAGGCACACGTGAGCCCGCTCGTGAGTTCTTAGCTTGGCTACGAGCGCACAATCTCGAGCTCAACGAGATCCTCTCCGACGACTGTGGCGTTCATGCTCGCGTGGTGCCTCGCGGCGAAACCACGCACCACCCTGCTGTCGACGCCCGAAACGACGCCCGAAACGACGCCCGAAACGACGCCCGAAACGACGCCTGCGCTACCATTGGTGACCACAAACTCCCTCGGCCCGCGGCATCCATCTCGTCACCGGCGGCATCGATCTCGTCCCCAACCACGGGGCTCGCTCCCCATCGGCTGACCCTCCCGAGACTGCCCTCTTCAGGGCCGTCGACGAGCTGCTCCATTAAGTCTCCGCCCGCCGCAGGAGAGCCCAACACGACGCTCCACCCCGGCACGCCGTCACCGCCGCCCAGCCAGTGGTCGGGAGACAAGCCGAATGGCACGCCGCCATCACCGCCCAGCCAGTGGTCGGGAGACAAGCCGAATGGCACGCCGCCGTCACCGCCCAGCCAGTGGTCGGTCCAGAGACCAAATGGGCATTCAAATGGGCCGAGAAAGGGCGCGAGCGCACACACGGACGCGGGCCGCTCGCCTCAGGCGTCCCGCCGAGCGAACGGCTCCGAGGGGCGCATGCAAGTGCCCAGCACGGCGCCCGCAGGCTCCGAGCGCCCGCGACGCATGCAAGTGCCCAGCACGGCGCCCGAAGGCTCAGAGCGCATGCAACGCCTCGACTTCGAGACGCTCGAGCTCTTAGAGGCACGCCAGGGAGGCACGCTCGCGCTCGACTCGCGCCGAAATCCGACCAGCTCGTCGACGGAGCGCCTGCCGTCGATGCAGCTCAGCAGCACTCCGATAGAGCGGGGGCTCCCGCTCGATGCACCTGATGAGGGACGCAATCAGATGCAATCAGAGGTCATCAGATGCAATCAGTGGTCATCAGAGCGGGGGCTCCTCGGGCAGCTCCTCGGTGCCTCGCGGCTCACGCCCGCCGCGCACTACGTCGAGGCGGCCGCGGCGATACGTGGCACAGTGGACGGCGAGCGTGCGCGGATGAGCGCCGTTTGGTCACAACTCGACCTTCGTACGCTCGCCGCGCCTCGCCGCGCATACAGCGCGCGCTCTCCTCCCCATAGTGCTCTCTCCTCCCCTCCGTGCTCGCTCCCCCGAGCGCGCGTGCCTTACCCCATCCCCCGGCGGTCGCCTGATGAGGGATACAATCCGAGCTCATCATCATATCTCATCAGTGGCAATCAGGCCTCCTTGCCCCCGGCGGTCGCGCGACTGACCGCCGATTGCTTGACTGTGCGCTGCGCCGTGCCGGCAGGCGTGGGGCTCGCCATCCTCGAGCGCCAGCTCAAGCCCAAGGATCTCGTCCAGCTCTGGGACAAGAAGGGCAAGGGCGGGGTGAGCAAGGTCGAATTTCGTCAAGGCCTCATCCACAGCCTGGGGATCAGCGCGGAGATGAGGGCGGCCGACATTCTCTTTGACCAGCTCGACGATGACGGCGGCGGCACTCTCGACTTGGGAGAGTTGGACTTGGCGCTGCGAAAGGTACTTGACGAGGCGGCGACGCGAGAGGAGAGCGAGGCGCATGCAAGTGCTCACCACACGGCACCTCGTGTCCGCAGGTACGCGACAAGGCGGCGAAGCTACGGGCGAGCGAGGCGCATGCAAGTGCTCACCACGGCGCCTCGTGTCCGCAGGTACGCGACAAGGCGGCGAAGCTACGGGCGAGCGAGGCGCA
>ENA-UOXP01001882-UOXP01001882.1-mixed-culture-metagenome-genome-assembly--contig:-NODE-1882-length-13994-cov-36.767630_pt1 | contig 13994 bp, 10 predicted proteins | sample MGYA00238161_ERZ761639 | MGnify/ENA primary metagenome ERZ761639 (study PRJEB28913, sample SAMN08776760) | mixed culture metagenome | isolation source: Freshwater growth medium | place: USA...
CAATCCCCCCGTCGCCTCGAACCCCCCCGTCGCCCCGGCCACACAGCTCCTCTCCGAAGCCACCCTTCTCTCCCCCCCCCGGCGCCCCCCCGAGCGGTACACGTGGCAGCGCGCTCCCCCCGAGCGAGAGCCGTACTCGGGCGGGCGCGGCCCTCTGCCGTACTCGGGCGGGCGCTCCAACCCCAACCGCGCCGTCTCGGGCGGACGCGCCGTCTCGGTGGGCCCACGACAGCGCCCGACGCCCTCCGACACCAGCGCCCGCGACAGCGCCGGGGCCGCCGACGGCGGCGGAGGCGGAGGCGGGATGGGTGCAGAGCGGCATGGGTACAGCAAGGAGCATCATCCCCGTTCAGCCGTGTCGTCAGCCTTCTCGATGCGCCGCTCGCAATCCGCGCCGCGCCTGCGCCACGGCGCTCAGGACGGCGCGGGGGGGCGCGAGGGCGTGCCGTACGTTTCGGAACGGTCGAGGCGCCTTGCTGAGCGCCGACGGTCCGGGCCTGCCGATGCGCACGCGCGCTTGTATGAAGAGGCGGGCGACCTCGAGGCAAGGCGACGCCATCTGTGCGCCCTCGAGGAGGCCAAGGAGGCCGCGTCCCTCACGCCCGGCCCGTCCGTCTCGGCCACCTCGCGCAAGTACCTCGAGATGCGCCACGAGAGCAGCGACCAGCCTGTGAGTGAGCGGCTGTACACGGATGGGTTGCGGCAGCGCCGGCAGCGCGAGGCCGCTGCCAAGGAGGCGGCGTTGCGCCTCGACCCGGAGGCCACCTTCCAGCCGTCCGTGTCCAAGTCGAGTGAGCTGCTGCTCAGTGCGACGGGACATGAGGCCGATCCGTGGCGGCGTCCCGAGAGCTTCAAGGTGGCCGCGAACGGCGCGTACGCGAGTGCTGACGACAGCGCCGGTGGCGGCGCCGAGGGCACGGGCGGCGCAGAGAGGGGGCGGCCGAGCGGCGGCGGCGGCGGCGGCGGCAGCGGCCGGCCGAGCGGTGGTGGTGGCGGCGGTGGCGGCGGCTCCGGTCGGCTGACGAGCAGCGGCCTGCGCGAGAGCGGCGGCATCTCGATTTGGGACGTGCAGCATTTGGAAGCTCACCAGCGCCGTGCCGAGCGTCTGATGCTGCAGGCGCTGTATGATATGGACACGGCGCGGGAGCATTCCTACCAACCGACGATCACCGCGGCCTCGCGCGCCCTTGCTTCGCGCACCCGTCGCTCCGCCTCGGCACCGCCCTCCCGCCGCTACCTCGCGCCCCGGGTGGAAGCGCCACGCGGCTCGATGCCGATCCACCATTCCTTGTTTGAGGACGCGAAGCTCAAGCAGCGGCATGTGTCCACGGTCGAGCACGAGCGCGAGGCCGAGATTGCGGCGCTGGCGCGCTCGCACTCGGCCCGCAAGCTTCGTCCCCAGGCCCTCGACCGGCTGTGCTATGCTCACCGGCAGAAGGCGGTCGAGATGGAGGCGCTCCGAGAGTACGTCTCAATTGAGATTGAGATTGAGATTGAGATCGAGATTGGGATTGAGATTGAGATTGAGATTGAAATGGAGGCGCTCCGAGAGTAAGTCTGATGGCCTCGAATGACGCCATTGATTGCCTCCCTCATCAGGTACCTCCACCGGCACGAGGATCCGGTGACCGGTAGACCCCTCTTCAAGCCGCAAATCACTCGCGGTCCCAAGCCCACCGCCGCGACCGCGACGATAGCGGTCCCTGCCGAGGGGAGCGTTCCAGTACCAGGTGGCGGCGCGGTGGCCGGCCCCGTCGTCGGCGTGCCCGTGCTGCACACGTCCCGGGTGGCGGCGCGTCGTTCGAGGGAGAGCCTCGCAGAGGAGGCGCGTCAGCGGGCGGCAGAGGAGGCGAAGCTGCCGACCGAAGGGGCCTTCTCTCGCGGTCTGTCCGCGTCCCTCGTCGAGTCTCTCCGTGCGTACCCCTCCCCCTTCCCCCCGACGCTGCCCTCCCCCCCCTCTCCAAGCATACGACCCCCCCTGAGCCTACCCCTCCTTTCCCAAATTTGGCAGGATCGGCGCGCCTTCGTGAGCTCTTCGGCCAACTGGACCAGGTGAGTGCCGAGTGACATCGAGTGACATTGATCGCAATTGCCATTGAGTGCCATAGAGTGCCATTCACCTCACCAAGTTTGATGCTCTTCGGCCACCCGCTCCAGGCGCGCGATGGCTCCGGGATCCTCGAGGGCTCGTGATTGCCTCCCTCATTGCATGCTGATTGCCTCCCTCATTGCATGCAGGCGGGCGATGGCTCCGGGATCCTCGAGGGCTCGCGGCTCGCGGCGGCGCTCGACTCGGCGGCGATGCCCCGTGACGTGGCAGAGGCGCTACGACCCCTCGTGCCCTCGTTTGAGAAGGAGTACCTCGCTATGACTGACTTCAAGTACGTCTGAGTGGACCTGTCATTGCGAGTCTGATGGCCCCTGATGACGCCCCTGACGGCCTCTGATGACCCCTGATGACCTCTGATGACCTCTGATGACGCCCCTGAGTGCCTCCCTCGTCAGGGCCCTCGTCAACCGCGCCCTCGCCACCTCGATCGCCAACGGGCCACGCGATTCGCTGCTGCCCAACCGAGCCAACCACGGCGTCTATGCACAGCAGCAGGCGGCACGTCTCCGGGCGCAGCAGGCGGAGTGCACGTTCGAGCCCAAGCTCGACGCACGCTCGGCGCGGCTGGTGGCCGCCAAGTCGGACGCACGGCGGCCAGTCAGCGAGCGCCTCTATGAGCAGCAAGCCGAGTACATGAACCGTCGCGTCCTGGCGCAGATGGCCCGGCGGACCGAGGAGGAGAAGGAATGTACCTTCAAGCCCGCCATCAAGGGCGGCGGCGGTGGCGGCATGACGAGTGCCACGTCCGCGGGCGGCGCCAAGTGCTCAGTGCCGCACTCACACGCCCCTCACGCCCGAAAGCCGTTACCAGTTTCGTCAGAGGAGGCTGAGCTCCAGATGCACTGTACCTTCAAGCCGCGCCTCAACCACTACGCACTGGGCGAAGGGTTGCGTCAGACGACGGCGCGGGTCGATTCGGACGACCCGCATGCGGACGAGGCGTTGATGGCCGCCTACCGCCTCTCCCACCCGCCCGCTCCACAAGCGCCGCACCGAGCGCCCCCGAGCGCCGTGCCGAGCGCCAGTGCTGCTGGCACGAGCTGCGCGAGCTCGAGCGGCGCCACCGAGGCCGCGAACGCGTTGCACCGTCGCGCGGCGGCCGGCGGCTATGCGGCCGGCTATGGCGGCGCCGCGTCGGGCGCGACCGGTACCAACCCGCGCCCCGTAGGCGCCGTGTCGGGCGCGACCGGTACGGGGCCGAGCGCCGTCTCGAGCGCCGCCTCCGCCCGAGTGCCTAATTTGGGTTACGCGGGCGGGATCGGCTGGCGCGATCGTGTGGGTCCGTTGCATGCGGGATGGGGGGTGTACGACGCCGGCGCGCCGGGCTGCGCTGTCGGCGCCGGGACGCTCGACCAGGCCGAACAAGAGGTCGCTCTGGCACGGTCACTTCAAGCTGAGATCCAAGATGACGTGGCACGCCTGATGACACAGGGCGCGGCCGCGGCCGCCGGCGACAGCGCCGCCGCCGCCGCGGCGGCGGCCACCGCCTCGGCGACCGCGGCGGCCTCGGCGGCGGCGGCGCTGGCTCATGCGCAGTCCGCGGCCGCTGCTGCCTGCTCGCCAGTCAACCAGCTCCGGCGCAACGAGCCGACGCAGGGGCACGCGCAGGGGGAGGGCTCGGTGGCGGCGGCGCGCGTCAGCCTGGCGAGCACGCATGTGTGAGTGCCCCTGCGGCTGCGCTCACTCGGCATGGATGCCCTTGCTACCAGGAGCATCGTCTTTCATCAGCGTTGAACTTATGTATGTGTGTCAGCAGCATCGAGCATGTCCCCCAAAAGCCAAATGGCGTGGCCGCTTTGCCGTTTGGCTAAAAGTGGTAAGTATGGAACTAAAAACACCTATGGGATTTAAGGGGAGTTTTTTCATTTTTCTTTTTATTTGTTTTTAGACAGCAGCGCGAGCAAGGGCCGGGGGCACGGCAGAAACTCGGGGGAGAGGTTCTGTGGACGGCCAGGTGAGAATGACGCGCAGACTATGTACAGAGGCGAGCGAAACGTCAATCGAGACAGAAGGGGGGGCCCAGGTGTGGGCCCGAGAGATCCGGCAAGCGTGCCCGGAAAAGGAAAGTCCCCGGAAAGGAAACTTGTTGGGAATGAGTTTCCCCGGGGAGAAGGCGCACTGCGAGTTGCGACGTTGTCTTTCGTCGGCTCTGTGAGAGCCTCGGGTCTTTGGCATAGAGTTGTCTGAGTTCGGCTCGTTGCCATTGGCGAGCTTGTCGGCTACAAGCCTTGCGCGATCCTCGCAGCATCTTGGTGGGTGAGTGGTGATGGCCAATGTCGAGACGAGACACAATAAATATACATTCTTAGGAAGCGGGTGCTTCTAGCGGGTGCAGCATACGAACACATCTTCTATGAGCAGCGGCTCGACTACAAGTCTATTTTATCGAGATCTGGGCGCGCGGTGGCAGCACGACAACAGCCGGTGGAGACCGAAGGGCGAGAAAAACGTTCGAAAGAGGACTGGAGCATTTGCACGGTGAGCGCCCCTCAATTTACTCATTACCCCTCAATAATTATCCGTGCTGGAAAGGGCTGGGAATGCAGTGGAAGGTCGGAGGTACCAACCCAAAGGGACAGACCAACCCAAAGTGCCTCAATGCACGTCTCACATCTGAGACGTGCGCTGAGACGTGTTTTGTGCCTCAATGAGACAGAAATCCGACTCAGTGCCCGCCTCAGTGAGGCCGGTTTTCTGTCTCACTGAGGCGGGTTTTACGGCTCAGTGAGAGTATGAGACAGTGAAATCCGACTCACTGAGACATAATTCCGGCTCACTGAGTGAATTTTCCCACTCAGTGAGGCAGTTTTCCGCCTCAGTGAGACGGTTTTAAAGTCCCACTGAGGTGGGAATCGTGCCTCACTGAGACAACTTTGGGTTGATCTGTCCCTTTGGGTTGGTACCTCCGACCTTCCTAGTACAAACCGCCCCGCTCATGTAATTATATAGGTTATAGGACGATCACGGATTAAATAGGAAGGGGAAAAAAATGGGGTTCAAGTTATTATTGAGTCGGATTCTAAAACGGTCTTTTCGGTCGGAAAAACGCGTCGTCTTGAGGCACGAACGTGCTTTCTCCGAGAGGGTCCGAGAGAGACCTCGCGTCGTTGGCGCATTCGTCGCGCGTGCCGCCCGACCGACGGCATTTTTGTGCAACGAAACGCGAACGCACCATGCCAAGAACAGCTCGGTTCTTGTATCTCATCCTCGTGATCACAACTGTTCAGCAGTCGTCATCCCAAACATGCCCGGCCAACTTCATTCCGGCGCCAGCATCCGGGTGCCCTGCGACCCGATCCTGCAGGACCACGGGAGGCTGCTGCGGCTCCTGCTCGGCATCGAGTGGACAGTGCCTCGCGTACACGTTTGGCACGACATGCTCGAGCACCCCAATCTCGTGCCCCGCTAACTTCGACGCGCTTCCCTCCGACGAGACCGGAAGTCGTCCGCATGGTTCGTGCCCGGCTTCGCGGCCCTACCAGACTACGCAAGGATGCTGCGGTGCTTGCCGTGCGGCGGATAACACAATCTTCCCCTATGTTTGCCGTTCGAGCTCAGGCGGCACATACTGCTCGAACTCAGGCGGCACTGGATGCTCGTCCACTGTAACAGGCACCATTACCCCCCCCGCGACATGCCCAACGGCCAACTTCATTCCGATGTCAACATCCGGGACGTGCCCTGCGACCCGTTCCTGCATGACCACGGGAGGCTGCTGCGGCTCCTGCACAGGATCGAATGGCCAGTGCTACGCGTATACGTTTGGCACGACATGCTCGAACACCCCGATCTCGTGCCCCGCTAACTTCGAACCGATTCCCCCCGACGTGACCGGGAGTCGCACGAGCGGTTCGTGCCCGCTCTGGCGGCCCTACCAGACTACGCAAGGATGCTGCGGTGCTTGCCGTACGACGGATAACACAATCATGGCCTATGATTGCGGCACATACTGCTCGACCGTCCCACGCCCTGGATGCCAGTCCACTGTACCTGGCACCTCCGCTCCCCCGCCCCCAACTCTACCTCCGATCACCGACGAGGACATCGGCGCACTCGTCGGGTTCATTATTCTCGGCGTCATCATCCTGGCGTGTGTGTGTGCCTGCGCCGCCGTGTGTGTGTGCTTGCGCAAACGCCAGGATATGCGAAGGGAACCTCAATTCAGCAACTACGTTTCCCATACGTCATCATCCTCTCATGTCCCCGCCGTGTCCATCGCGGTGCAAGAGCAAAAGTACAGCGAGCCCCAGTTCGCTCAGGCCGTCGCGGTGGCGCAGCCCGCGCCCCAGCAGATGTACGGCCAGCCCCAGCAGATGTACGGCCAACCCCAGTAGATATACGGCCAGCCCCACAGCCCGGGGCCGATGGCAAGCCGATCCCATGATCACATCCCAAAGATGTATGAGGCATGAGGCAAGCTCATCCTAGGAAGAGCCCTCAGCTGGGAGCGAAGAGGAGTGACTGCCCACGCAAAGGATAGGGGGGGATGTGGCAAAATGTGGATCGCGCAGCTGGGAGTGAGGCGGAGCGACGGCCGATGTGAAGGGCTAGGGGGGATCTTGGGCGATAGGGAGCACTCAGCTGGGAGCAAGGTCGAGCGACGACCCACGCGAAAAGGGCGATGGGAAACTTGAGGAGCGCTCAGCTGGGAGCTGGGAGCGAGCGGAGGGGAGCGAAGCCCTGCACTGCACGTGAAAGAAGCGAACTGTGGAAAGTAAGGAAGGGCCAGAAGGGCGTTGGGGCCACGCACTCGGTGTGCAAGTGAAGTCAGTGTCGTCTGTCGAGCGCGTGGTGTGTGCGGTTAGGCGCGTTGTTCGCCGCGCGCCAGCGGCCGCGCGCGCGCAGTGGCGCCGAGACGGTATCTTGTACCGGCACACGGCTACCGGCACCTCCGCGCATGCCGCATCGGCCATCGCCCACGCCCCGGGTGTGCTGTGGGGTGAAATAAGTGAAAGTTCACATTACGTACGCGCGTATCTCTATTTGTCGCCGCGCTATACGATCGACCAGTAATCGGCTCAGTACCGTGTCTCGTGTGCACACCACAGGCCCACAGCGTGCCGCAGTGCGCACAGATACGGAGCGGCCGTTAAGATCACGTAATGCACTATCAAAAACTGCCCCACGTAGTAGCCCGCGGAGCGCGGAGCGTGTAGGAGGGGAGGGGAGCGTGACAGTACGTGGCGTACCTCGCGGCACGGGTAGGTGCGGCGCCCATGAGGGCGCCCAGCTCCCACGTCCCAGCGGAGACGGGGAAGGAGGCGGAGGGCCTGGGAGGGGTAATGCGGTTGTATTCACGATCGCCGCTATGCCGTAACGATGGAGTTGGGGTAGCGCAGAGCCCATGTGCCATCCTCGAGGGCCTCGACATCCTCCTCGCCCTCGCACAGCTGCCAACCCTCGCAACACGGCTCGAGCTTCGGTAACGACACGCCGTAGCTCTCCTCCAGCTCGCACGACGCCGCGGCCGCACCCGCCCCAGCCGCCCCAGCCGCGCCGGCCTCAAGCGACGATGCCGTCGCCGCCGATGCCGTCGACGTCTGCGCGGCGCCCAACGCGGCGCCCAACGCGGCGCCCAACGCGGCGCCCAACGCAACGCGTGGCTGCCCCGTCGCCGTCCCGATTTGGGTCGACCGCGGCGGCATCCCGATTTGGGACGACTGCGTCGCCATCCCGATTTGGGTCGACTGCGGCGCCATCCCGATTTGGGTCGACTGTGGCGGCAGCCCTCGCACTCGCATGCCTTGCAAGCCGTAGGGTGCGACCCATCCGCGCACGCATCGAAAGCGGCGGCGCACCTTGGCACGCAGCGCGGGGAAGGGGCGCCGTGATGAGCACTTGCATGCCACGCGCACGCATCGAGAGCGGCGGCGCACATTGGCACGCAGCGCGGCATGCACAGGGGGATCGGAGCGGTTGAGCTGCTCAAAGCGAGCACTCCCCTTGAGCTTGTGGAAGATGCGCGCGCGCCCTTTCTGCGTGCTCAGCCTCTTGCCTACGTCCCTTTCCTTGCGATACTCGGACAGGCGCGCATGCACGAGGCGGAGAGGCGGCGCGGGCGCTCGGCCGTAGGCCAGCAGCGTGAGGTAGCCAAAGTATCTGATGAGGGGGTCCATCACAGAGCCGATCAGAGCCAATCAATCCGATCGAGGACCGCCAGACGACGGAAGCAATCAGGAGGTCATCCAAGGCAGTCAAGAGGACCGCCAGATGAGGGAAGCAATCAGGAGGTAATCAAAGGCAATCAAGAGGACCGCCAGATGAGGGAAGCAATCAGGAGGTCATCAAAGGCAATCAAGAGGACCGCCAGATGAGGGAAGCAATCAGGAGGTCATCAAAGGCAATCAAGAGGACCGCCAGATGAGGGAAGCCATCGATTTCAGGGCACCATCAACGTACATGTCATCGAAGACAACCTGCCTGCGCGGGTGGAGGTAGCTGCTGCTGTTGAGCACGCGCCCGTTGAGCGGGGTGCGCAACGGCATGCGCTTACGAGCCCCGAGTGCATACGCCTCGTCCGCTGAGGCTTGAGGTAAGGCTAGCAGGCGCTCAAGCACTTGGCGCGTGTAGACGACAAGAGGGCCCTTGGCGTATGGATACGGGCCAACGGCCTCGGCGTACAGGCACTCACGATCCGCTCGCCTCGTCAACAACGGCGGTGCCAGCGCCGTGCCGTTGGGAGTGCGCGCGGCGGCGGCGGCGGCGGCGGCGCAGCGAGCAATCGTGGTGTTGATCGTGCTGTGGAAGCGGCCCGTACTATAGGCAAAACACGTGGGCATCATGGCGCGCGGCATCCACTGGTACCACTCATGGTACGGCCCGTAGACCACGTGCGCGCTCGCGCCCACAGCCTCGAGCTCGGCGAGCACAGTCGGCGGATCGAACAGGCTGTCGTCGTCGGCGCGCCCGATGAACGGGATGCGTGGTTGGTGCGCCAGCGCGTGACGAAAGAAGGCGAGGGTCAGAAGGTACGTGCCGAGCGAGCGGCCGCTCTCGGCAGCGTGCAGGAGCAGCATATCGGCGGCCCCTGCATCCTCATCGGGAGTGGCGTTGCTCAGCACGAAGCGCACTGCCGCCGTCGGCGTCACACGCATCAAGTTACGTATCCATTGCCGGCGTGCCAAGCCGACCGGCGAACGGAAACTAAGGATGCCGATGACCAAGTGTGCGTCCGCGAGCGGCGAGCACGCCAACGATGCCGGGGCCATCTCGCACGGCATACCATGGTACGGTTACATGTACCGGTACGTTGTGAAATCACACCAGACACCAGACACACATGGAGGGTACCGCACGGGGGCTGATGTGAAGGGCGACATGCCCATGGTGAGCTTGAAGCTCATGGCGGGAGCGGCGAGAAGTATGGTAGTTGCGTCCGCGAGAACGACGCTCGACGGCCGCCGTAAATGTGTGAGCCAATGAAGAGAAAGCCGAGGCGGCCGCATGATCGCTCCGCCGGTCTATTTCTCGTTCGGTTTGGTGTCGACTATCGTATCGTCCTTATAATGTTACGAGAATCAAGAAGACTTATAATATACGGAAAACGGCATGCACGCGACGCGAAAGCCGAAACGGCAGACGCACGACCACGAGAAGAGAAGAGAAGAGCCTCAAATAAGCTCCGCAACCGCTCAACGGAGCGATGCAAGTAGCGGTCCGGAAACGTACTATTCGCCAGAGGCGAGTTAACGAGCAATTGCCGAACGCGTCTACAACCCTCTGTACGCGGGGCCCTACACACGCTACATTCAAACGCCCGCTAAACGCCCGCCTTCCCAATGTAGCCATCGCTCGGAACGACGCTCCGGCCCCTCCCCCCTCAGTCTTCAAACCGGCGCACGCTCGCTGTGTGCACACAGCGTCTACGCTTAGGTCCGAGCGGAAGCTCCCCACAGGTTCCCCACAGGTTCCCGACGTTTCGAGAGGTGCACGCCCAGTCTCCGCCGCACACGTAGCTGTCCGACAGTCGGCACTAGGAATCGAGTGCTGCGGCGGCGGCAGCTCGCACATCGAGCCGCTCAGCAGTCAGAATGGGGGGCAGCGGGCGGCGGCGGGGGGGGCAGCCTGGCTCCAAAGAGGCTCCCGAACCAGCCACCGGCCGCGGGCTTGGCCACTGGTGGCGTTGGCGCGGTCGTGGGCTCTGCCACCGTCTCTGCAGGCTCCGCCGCATGCTTCACAGGCTCCGCCGCATGCTTCACAGGCTCCGCCGCATGCTTCACAGGCTCCGCCGCATGCTTCACAGGCTCGGCCACGTCGACGCCCATCACCAAATTAGGAACGACGCCGTCCTCCTTTTGACGAACCTCATGGTCGACTGCCCAGCCCTCCGCATCCTTCTTGGTGGGAGAGGCATTCGGGGTGGCCTTGGGCGACCCTTTGGGAGATGCCTTGGCCTTCTTGATGGCGGCGGCCTTGGCGGCCTGCGAAGCAGCGGCCGCCCCCTTGCCCTCGGCCTTGGCCGCAGCGGCCGACGCAGCCGCCTCCGAGACCAGCGCCGCACGCGCCACCGCCTCCGCACGCGCCGCATCGACGTCGCCAGCCTTCATCACGTTCACCAGGGCGCTCGCGAGGGCCTTGCGCACAACACTCGTTGCCACTGGGTGGATGTGGACGGTGCCACGCTGAGCCCGCTTAGCGCTCGCGACAACGCCGGACAGGTGCAGATGGCGCAGGCAGCTTGCCTCGAAGCACTTGACTTCTTTGGCGATGCCCTTGGCCATGCATGCGGCACGAAGCTCACGACGGCGCGTGACGAACCGCTCGACACGAGCGGCCGCACGGGCCGTGACGGCACGGCTCTGGAGCATCACGGCGCGCTGAAGCTCGGCCGCCTGACGCTTCTGCTCCGCCTCGATGGCATTGTTGAGCAGGCTGAGCCGCGCGATGGAGCGCTGGAGGCTCGCGGCTTGGACACGCTTGTTGCAGCGGATGGCCTTGGACTGGACGGAGGCGAGGTGCGCCTGCGCCTTGAGCGTCGCCCGGTTGGCACGCAGCTCGCACAAGGACCGAATGATCTCAGCGCGGGCCGCCTTCCGCCCTTGCGCGCGCGCTAGACGCACGGAGCCAAAAAAGGCCGCGCGCGCGACGATGAAGGCCATGTAGCTCGCACGCCGGCCGGACGCGGCCAGGTGGCGCGCCTTGGCCGTGGCGAGCAGCAGCTTGGGCTTGAACATGAGGCGCTCGAGCAGGCCTGGAGGCGGGAGCGAGCGCGTGGGCGCCGTCGTGGGCGCTCGGAGCAGCGCGCACGTCTTGCGGCTCTCGGCCATGTACCCCTCGACGTACGTCTTGCCCGCGCTCGCGCGGGTCGCCGCGCCCGTTGTCGCGAGTGGCCCAGCGAGGACGCGCCCGAGGAGACCCGGGGACGCGACGGTGGCAGGGCCGTGCGCCGGGATGATGATGAGGACAGGCGCCTTCTTGGGCGCATTGGCGGCGGCTGCGAGGGCCGCAGCCTCGATCTGCTTGAGCGCGAGGCTGTGGGCCACGTCCGCCGCCTGCATCTTGACCGCCAGCGCGTGTGCCAGCTGCCCGGGCTTGGTGGCCGCCTGCTCTTTGACCAACTCAACGACCGAGCGCACCCGGGCGTTGGATTCGGCTGCTTTGAACTGCACAGACTCGAGCCGCCCATCACGACGCCCGAGTGCGCGCTCCATGGCACGCCCCAGCCGGGCACGCCGCGCCTCCTCCTCCACCTTGTCCTCCTGCAGCTTGCGCGCACGCACCTTCTCCGCCTTGGCAATGTCCTCCGAGGCAGCGTCCACGGTCGCTTGGATCTTGTCTTGGCGTCGATCCGCCGCGGCCTCGAGGCGTGCGGAGAGGTTCGCCTTGGCCGAAGCGACGGCCTCGCTCTTGGCCGCCTTGTGAGCCTGCGCAACCGTCGCCGCGTGCTTCACCTGCGACGTCCACTTGGCGACGAGAGCCTCACGACGCTTTGCTTGCATGCGGGCGGCACGCTCCTCCGATGCAGACAGGACGGCGAGACGGTTGGAGAGGTCGAGCTGGCGCTGCTCGCGCGCCTCGCGCACCGCCTCGAAGAGGGCCTTCTGGCGCTCCGCGCTCGCCGAGCGCTTCGCGTCCAACTCCGCCTGCTTGGCCGTGCGCGCGAGGCTCTTGTGCTCCATCTTCTCGGATGCGCGCGCGACGGCGGCCGCCTCGAGACGAAGCTTACGGGCGAGACCCTCCTGGTGCCGCTCGTTGGCGCGACGGGCGCGGTCGCGGCGTGCGTCGACTTCGATGTCGGCGAGGGCCTTGGCGCGCTCCTCCTTCTTCGCGAGGGCCTCGGGGCTGAAGCTCGCCTTCTTCTCGAGACGGTCGATGAGGGCCGACACGTCGGTGGGAGAGGCGGGCGACGACTTGATAAAGTCCTCATCGCCCTGGATGGGAATCGAGATCACGAGCTTGGCTGGCGTGGCCGGAACGGTAGTCGGAGCGACTGCGGTCATCATTTGTATCTGCGCGAGGGGCGCGCGAGAGCGCGTGTGTGCGTGGTTGGCCTGGGCGCGTGATCGGCGAGGGGTGCGAGCGGGGCGCGCTCAGGGTTGCAAGAGGGGAGGGGGGCGGGCGGCGCGAGCACGCGGGCTGGCTGGGCGGCGGCCCACGGGCTTGGAGTGGTGGACGAGGGAAAGGCGACCGACGTTTGGTAGGAGTGCTCCTCAAATGCAAGCTCTTCGGTCGCGAGACGCCGTGACCAATCGCCTTCAACGCGCCAAAACTGACGAAGTCGGTGGTCGTTTGTGACTTTGAAATAAGGACGTGTACTTGAGTGGTTAATAGCAGAGTTCGATGGCGTGTATCCACTTGCAACAGGCAAGCCCCCATAAGGTTTAGGTTCCTACTTGAATTGACTTGTCTTGGATTGACTTGCAAAGGCAAGCGCGCTCCCGACGGCCCTCTCCCGCTCGCAACATGCACGCAAGTTCTCTCGGGACCCCGCGCTCGTCATGGACGCTGCCCGCTCGCGCCTCGCTGCCAAAAGGTTGCTCGCGTCGTACCGCGCCGCTACCCTCAGCCAACTGGCAAGCGACCCGCATCTGGAACTCGGGAACTGGCAGTGTCCTTCCCCAAATAGTTTACTTCCTCTTGAGGAAGCACCGAGTTTCCTCAACAGGCTCGAGATGGCTGAGCAGCGCGACACAGATCGGGCCAGCCGCACGGTGCACGTAAAAGAGTACTACCGGAAAGACGGCACGCTCGTGCGCTCACACTATCGGAGGAGGCCGGCGAAAAACGCACAACGTGACAAGTGCATTCGGTCGAAACCTTTGAGACCATCCTGGACCGAGCCGAGCAGCGCGCTCGAGCGGCGGCTGCACCAGCATGATAAACCCGCGCTCTACTGCCAGCGGCTTCAGCGGGCGAGCCTCGGCAACACTAACGGCAACACGGGCGCCAAGCCAAGCGCAGTCGCGCTCGACGATGAGGTCGGCTGCATGATCCACCCAACTCATGATCGGGAGGCGGAATGGGCTGAGGACCGCAAGTCAGCATTTGCCCGTACCATGTGGGTGCCCACCATGCCACGCTACCTGCGCCGGTATCGCACACAGGCGACCCTGGAGGCGGCGACGCTCACGGCGACGCTTCCACCGCCGCTCCATTCCGCCGCTGAGCTCGAGGTTGCTCTTGTGGTCGCGCACGAGTGCGCAGTAGCAGCCGTTGCGAACGCGATTGCAGTTTGGTCGGATATGTCAGCATCAACAGCAAGAAAGGAAGCTGAGCACGCTGCAGATGGGTCGCATGCTTCCGTGCTCGCTTTCGGAAAGGAAGCTGAGCATGCTTCAGATGGGTCGCATGCTTCCGTGCTCGCTTTCGGAAAGGAAGCTGAGCACGCTGCAGATGGGTCGCATGCTTCCGTGCTCGCTTTCGGAAAGGAAGCTGAGCACGCTGC
>ENA-UOXP01001886-UOXP01001886.1-mixed-culture-metagenome-genome-assembly--contig:-NODE-1886-length-13982-cov-34.578517_pt1 | contig 13982 bp, 7 predicted proteins | sample MGYA00238161_ERZ761639 | MGnify/ENA primary metagenome ERZ761639 (study PRJEB28913, sample SAMN08776760) | mixed culture metagenome | isolation source: Freshwater growth medium | place: USA...
GAATGACCGCCGCCGACGTGATGAAGAAGAAAAGGGCCGCGCAGGCGCTCAATGTCGGCTCGTCTTAGAATGTACTCGCGGCGTGCAACACCTCTGAGAGGAGCACCTCCTCAGATGATTCCCCGGCGACTTCACGTGCGCCGGAGACTCCGCGTTTGCCGCAGACTTCGCGCGACAAGTTCAAGAAGGCATCGAAATCGCACGGCTCGTCTAAGAATGCACTTGGTACTTAGGGGCGCTGCAGCCCCTCTGTATTGTCCGAGCCCTCCGCAAGGCTAAGCGAATCCACAGATGCCGCCTTGTCGAACGACGGAGACGTCCTCGATGCGTGAACCGTGGTCATTCTGTATAGTTTTGATGTGTGTGGTGACAATGTGGTATGTGGATGAAATCACCGCGCTGTCTTGACCAGGCATCACGTGTACGAGCTTGCACGAAGTCGATGGAAGGCGGCTGCTTCGAGCGGGAGGGCGACGGGGGAGCGGCGCTTTCAATTTAGAGCATACAGGATTGAATTTCTGACGTTCTCGCTGAAACGCGAAACGGCCGTCTTGCGTCTTGCCGGCCACGCCATGAAGTCAGTATCTCGCCGCAGGCCTGCCTGCCTGCCGATCGTCCACTTCTACTGTGCAGCTGTAGTGGCAATCGTAGTCGAGAGTACTAAGGGACTTGAGTATTATTGCTCGAACCCCCGATAACCATGCTTGGCATGGCATAGAGAGTCCCCCTAACTGTTACTTCATGAGTAAAGGACTAGCCCATTCTCCGTCGCGGCCGCTGAGTGGGGGGTGCGCGGCACAGTGTTCAAAGCCTATGGGGTAATTACCTGAGTAGTGGGAAGGTCCCCCTAGGTCAAAAAAGTGCGCCCCACAGTGTTCAAAGCCTATGGGGTAATTACCTGAGTAGTGGGAAGGTCCCAATGATATTTGAAGAAATTACAGCGCCCATTAAAGTCATACAACGCTATTTATTTCTGATTCATTCGCTGATGAGGCCGGATTCGAGACTGATGAGGCCAGATTCGGAGGCCATTTTCTGTAGAAAGAGAGATCAAGATGGAGAATCTTTTGTGAAAAAATCGAGGGAATCTGCGATTCGCAAAAAGAATCCAGAAGGAGATCAACTGTGGAAAGGAAGCCATGAACCTGGTACTGCACTCGCAATTTGTGTGTGTCGTTAAAATATGATCGTTTGGAGATTTCGGTCGTTGTTGGCTTTGCGGTTGGATTACCCGCTCTGCCTCTGGGTGGTGTTAAAGAACACCGGGTTAAAGTCGCTTAGCTGGCCGAACTCGAAGAGATCACTGAATGTGGGTAAGTCAGCCGATCATGTACAGCAGGTCAATATCGATCGGATTAGTTCTCTGAGCGCGTGCATGCATGCACGGGCTGAGGGACGGGCTGGTTCAATCGCTCAGAAACGATCATCCCCGTCCATGCCTTCGTCCAGATCGATCGGGCTCATGGAGGATGTTCCCGTTCCGTCTTTGTTCACCTTGAATGCTTCCAAGACCGCGCTGTCTGTCCGCAGCAAGCCTTGGCGCTTTCCTGCGAGCAGCAGTTGACGAAGTCGCGCACGCTCCTCATGCATGAGCTTGTTGTTCGCCCGACCTGCGGTAGCGCACTGAACGCGGCTGAGGCCGGTGAGCTGCGTGACGCGCGGGCTCTGGAGCAAAAAGTCTGCAAACGAGATTTGAGCCATGCGGTCAGGATCGCTGATGTAGCTCAGGAGCCTGTTGCGAAACCAGTGCGCCCAGGGCCCACATTGGTAGCCGTCCATCTGCACGTGCAAGGGAACGCTGAGCAACCGCCAGCCGTCAGCCTTGGGTGCACATTCAAAGGCACGCTTAAACGCTGCCAGTGCATGGTCATCGTCACTGTTGATGTCCGATCCAAACGGTTCCCAGTGCACTACAAGCTTCTGGGGACCAATCAAGGCGATCGAGTGCCAGTGCGCAGAAGCACATATCGGCAGCAACATGACGCAGTCACACCCTCGAAGCACACGCTGACCTGCACGGCTCTGCGGAATGGACGGGGCGCCGGGGTCAAAGCTTTCGGGCTTGGCCGCCCGAGGGTACTGGTATCGAAAGGGGACTGCCCCCTCAGGCTGATCGCGTGCATCCACCACGTTGCAGTTGGCAAGGATGGCATCGCTGAACCATTCCCGATCGTTTTCTGAAGTGTAGCCCACCGTGCTGATTCGCTGGTTGGCAGGCCCGTGCTGCGGAGCCTCGGGCACCTCCTCCTCAATCGGCGTCTTCACTAGATTGAGTCGTGCGTCCCGCAGCGCGACATTGACACGAATTCCGATGTCCATCTTTTCCGTCCACACCTGCTTGGCAGCTTCTGCGGATGCATTTTCTGCGGCCAAGCGCTGACGGCGCGCCTCGAGCATGGAGAGCAACACGTCTTTCGACAAGGAATCGGCCTCCCCCGTCGATTTAGTCGCCCGCGACGCATCTGCCTCATGGGCATCTGCCTCAGCCGCTCGGCGCCAGCGCTGCTGCTGCCCATCTGCTCCGGCTGGCTCGAGCCTCACATCCGAGCACGTATCCCAAATGGTTCTCAGGCTGATGTTCTCCAACTCAATATAGTGGGGACAGTCGATGTACACGTCGTCCTCGGTCGGATGCTCATGTAGCCAGCGAATCGTCACCTTGATCTTCATCTTCTGCACGACTCGCGCGAGATGGATGCGAGGGGTACCGTCCTCATCGCGCTCCCACAGAACCTCGATGATATCTCCGATGGCAATGGCGTTCAGAATTGAGCTTGCCGTCACCTTTGGGTTGGTTGGCCAACCTGGCGCTCGCTGGTGCCGTGCTGGCAGATGAAGCTTCTCGTCGTCCAAGCCCAGGCCCTCAGCTCGCTCTGACTCCTCGTCTGCTTCCGTCATCTCCTCATCATCGCCTGATGCCGCAGTCGCAGTTGCCGCCGACACCTCTGCAAGGGCCGAGAGCGCCTCGCCGCTCAGGCTGACCGGCCTGAGAGCCTCCTCGACGCCAGACTTCTCTTGCACCCTCAACTCCTTATTGTGGCCGAGCTGACTCGAAGCCCACTTGAAATCAGCTGACGTCTTTGGATAGACGTGCGCCGAGTGGCGTGATGCCGTGAGCCGTAGCGCGCACGCCTCCGTCTTCCGCTGCGAGCCGTGGAGGTCGTTGGCAAACGTCTTCACCGCCGTCTCCGAGAAGAAGTTGGAGATTGGCACAAACGCACCAATGCGCCACATAATTGCGTGCAAGTCCTTGCCGCCCTCGACTTCCACGAGCTGCGCTTTTTCTTGGCTCTGCGCAGCCAGCCGACCAATCACGCTGAGCGCCTCGTCCTGGAAGAGCATGCCGAGCCCATCGGATGCCGCCTCGATGGCCGCCACGAGCTCCGACTTGTCGGCCGTATCGGGTAGATGAGACAGCATTGATTGCGCAATGCCAGAGCGGCCCTGCTTTCCGAGCTCGCTGAGTAACACGGAGGCGGCGTGGACGGCGTTCCCTTTGTCGTCCATGATGCCTAGCACAGCCAACGCAGGATTCTCACGCCAGGCTGCCGTCATCTTGTGGAAGTAGTCACGCGCCGCGATCGCCCCTTTTCGCACGATGCCGCGCACGTCTACGCCAGCGAAGGCATCGGGCCGCAGGCTGATCATCGTGCGCAGCGGCTTGAAGTCATCCCCCCAAGGACAGCCACGCTCGAGGTCCTTGGCTGTGTCCGACTCGCTTGCGAGTGCGCCCAGGTACGCCAGACGATGGCGGATGACGCGCGGCGCCTTGAAGGCGACGCCCGGCCCATCGTTCTGCGAGTAGTCGAGGAAAAGCGCCGCACCGACCGCTTGCCGTAGATGGCAAGAAAGCTGAGCCACACGCGCACCTCCGGGTTGATGAGCTCCATGAGTAGCTGCTTGCGAGCCTCGTCCTTGAGCGTCTCGATCTTCGCGATGAGCTCGGTGCTAGAGACTGTAGCATCCTCGTCCAACTCGGCATCACTGGCGAGAATACCCTTGTCACCCTGCGCCTTGAGCCACCGATGCAGCAGGAATGCAACAATCAGCTCAATGCGACTAGTCGCTGGCGCGATCCAAATGGCAACAAGCACCCAATAGCCCCAGCGCGTCTCAACTCCGTCCGGAGGATTGCCCAGGCGCTCGAGCTCCTCGCTCGCTCGGATGTAGTTCACGCAGCCCTTGGAGCGCTTGACCGCGAGGACGACGTCGGTCAAGAGCTCTGGCAGCCGCAGCCGCACCTTGGACACCTCTAAATCGCGCTTGCCCTTGTGCTTAAGCAGACTCGTGCGCGTGCACACGCCGGCTGCCTCGCACACCTTCTGCACCTCGTTGTGTGCAACATGCGACAGGCACGTGATGAAGAAGAGCAGCAGGTGGCCCTTCTCGCGAGCAGCCGTCCACAGGTGCGCGTATGCGCCACCCTTGTGCCGCTTCGCCTTGATGTTCAACGACGAGTTGTACGCCGTCCCATCGCTGCAAACAAAGTCGACGGTGTCGATGGCCACGCCCAGATCTTTGAGCGCCTCAAGATTCGCGTTGCACACGTGCACTCCGACCTTGGACTCACCCTTCTCGTTCTCGGGCAGTTGCTTGCACGCAATCACCTCGCGCTCCCGATGCAATCCAGCACGCAAGCACGTGAGCGAAATGATCGACCACGCCACGTGCGCGATCGTCTTCTCGTCCCACTGCAGCGTGTTGCGCTGCTTGGCAAAGGAGTGCTCGAGCGCCTTGGTGCGCTGGATGAGATGGCTCTGCTGGTCCTTGTACCAGATCGTCGTGTGTGCCTCGATCTGCGATCGCTCATCCTCTGGGATGGACTTGAGATAGCGCCGAGAGCCCCAGATATCAGCCTTACGCACGCCACGAAGCGAAATCGTTTGGCCGAACTCTCCGTGGTAGGCCGCGAGCGACTGTGTGCTCCATTCTGCCTCATAGACGCCACCAACCTTGCTTGCAGGCACGCCTAGGGCGGCCGGAGCCTTGCCAGGATTGCCTGGCGGTCGCCACTCGCGCGCATCCTGGTTCGTCCGGTACATCAGGTCGATGAAGGTCTCACCTTCAACCATCTTGACCTTCCGGAAACGGCCAAAGCCACTCAGCATGTTGCAATACAATCGCTTGAAGATGTGCAGCTGCTTGTGGAGCTCTCGGCAAAGCCGTGCGTCATCGAGATATGCATCGCGCAAGGCATCCAGCTCGTACAAGCCACGAAAGCGAGGCAGCTCGTCGGGATGACGCACGGTCTTGGCGAGCGCACGAAACAGCAAGCCCATCTGCTTCCCCGAAATCGTCTCATCGCAGAAAGCGACCGAGTACTCGTGCATGGCCAGCTGCCACATAGCGTCCTCGCCAAAGCCTTCGAGTGGCGCCTCGAGCAGCTCAAGAATCTCCAAGGTCTTCTCTCTTCGCAGCTTCTGCCGCTCTTCGATCTCAGCATGCAACCGCGCGCGCTCATTTCGCAGCCGATCTGCGGATTCAATCGCTGACTTGCGAGTCTGCACGCGATTGTTGAGCGCCTCGAGCTCCAAGCGATTTGCCACGATAGCTGCCGTCTCGGCCGCGGCCTCCGTGGCGAGCCGCGCGGCATTCGGCCGCGAGGGCGAGGCGCCTCGAGCTCGCTTTGGCTCGGGTGCACTCGCGAAGAGCTCGGCGCGCGAGGACGGCGACCGCTCTCCGCTCTTCACCTTGCGCTCCGAGAGGCTCTGCGAGCGTGCAGGCTGCACAACAGCCACTGCAGCCATCGCTGCCTCCGCCGCCTTGCTGCGGCGCTTTGCGGCCGACTGCTCACGCTGGAAGTCAGCAGCAGCCGCTGAGAAAGATGAGCCGGCGCGTGTGCCAGTCGTCTCGGGTTGCTCGACCCACTGGTCACCGATCACGACGTACTTCTTTGTGGTGGGCGCCTTCCGCCGGCTCTTGGCTGAATGCAGGCTGCCGTCGGTGATGCTCGCGGTCGGAGTAGCGTCCGTTGCCTGGGCCCTGGAGCGTTTCTTCTTCTGCGCGTGCCCGCTGCCCTTCTTACACTTTGGCATGAGCGGCCAAGCGGCGCCGCACACACACACGTTCTCGACAGCGTTTACGATTCCGGGCTCGGGCATGCCTTTGCATGCATTCCGGTCACTTTTCAGCGTTGCCAACTGTAAACAACATTCTAGGGAGCTAGCAGAACATGTGCAACGCTCTGGAATAGTCAGGTGAGCGGCTCGACGAGACGAGATAGCTGCACAGTGTAGTTGCGCATTTCGTCTGTGTTTCGGGGCCCAACATTGTGCAGCTATCTACATTGGGGGGTGATCTCGGCATGTCAAACCAATGATTTGGGCTGATGAACCCAAACATGGGTTGTGTTACCTCGCCCTCTCAGGACGTGCTGAGCGCGCCATAGGCTGTGCGGATGAGATAATGAGCGATCTCAAGCTTCATGCGATAGAAGCGGATCGAGATTCATCGAGATTATGTGCGGTCAAAACATCATGAATCGACCACCGAAAGCTCCAATCCATCGCGCACAGCCCCCCCACGGTCCCCGGTACCGCGGGAGCACAGGGGATCACTCCTCACGGGGAGATCCACTACTCTCCCTAGGACTTTGAACAAGATGCCGCGGGGCCCTTGCTGACTAATGTTGACGTCGAGGCGAGGGCGACAAGCGCACGAAAGGAGTGCGCGAGGAGGCCGGTGCTCAGCGAGGAGGTGGGCGATGGCGCTAATAGAGCGCGAAGTCCGCAGTTAAGTGACCGTTGAGGCCGAGCGGTTGAGGCCGGCATGGTACCGGTGGTGATGGGGTTGGTTGGTGGGTGTTGTCGAAGAGCGTGACGACACCGCTCTGAGGAGAGCTGCGTCTCTGCCATGACGAGGCGAGGCCGGGTCGTTTTTTTTGGTTGTTTCATCTCCGACGTTTCGTACATGTACGTCGTTTCGTCGTCGACGTTACGTTGGATAGTGGAGTTGCGCACGCGTCCATACGAGCGAGGCGCTGCAACACCCTGCATCCCGTGTCAGCGCGGGTTCTCCATAATGTAGAGTTCCACGTGGGGCGTCTAGCGGAGGCACGGACGGCGGCGCCCTCCCACCAGGCTGGTTGTTTCTAAAACGCTGAGGCGTTAGATTGGTTGTCTTCAGGGGCAAGCATTCGAATTAAGGGGCGGTAGGGCGCTCGCTCCGGCGCTGAGCGGCGCGCACACAGCGGGCGGGCAGAGTTTTGATTGGTACCATATCAAGATCAAGGTCAAGGAAGAAGAAAGAATTTGAGAAAATCCCTCCGAATCGTAACCTTCATGATCCTCCCAAAATGACTCAAGTGAAATTCCTTGGCCAGCGCGCACTCTGATTGTGCCCCACCCTCCCGTACCCTGTACTGGTAACTATAGGGGGACTAGGAGCCCGGCCCGTGGCCGGCTCCCGTGGGGCTGTTTGATAATTTCAACATCCCTTTCACAGATGCGCAGCACAGAGAAGACTGGCTGCGTTACCTTGGCTGGCCGTAAGCGTACGACTCGCCAAACGGCGGTGTCTGGCCTTTGCTCCCCCGCCCAGCGTCCCCCGGCTGCGACGGGCCTAAACGAGAAGACAAATCTGAAGCAGAAGAAAACAGAATTAGCGAGCGCCCCCCGGGCCCCGCGCTTGTCGCGCGATTATGCGCATGTGCGGTGATAAAAGATGTGTTTTTCTCCGGCGCTGCTGGGAACAACCGCGGCAAGTCGGTACGAGTGGGAAAGGGTTGCGTTGGAGGAATGCGATGCAAGTGCATGGCCCGTGCTCGTCCTCCCCTCAAATCGGCGCTCATGCGCGAGATACGCCGAGATGCGCGGCGTCATGGAAAGTCATGGACTCGACTCCACTCATATGGTCGACGGTGGAGGGTGGTTGGTCTGGCCGCGTGTCCGCGTCGGTCAATGCCGCATGATCATGGGCATGTGTTTGTCTAATTCGAAGTTCGGTATCGTATGTTCATCTTACAAACATTAAACCCTCACCTGCCACCGCTGCCCTTTCCGCCACCGCCTTTTCCGCCGCCTCCACCGCCCTTGGCCTTGCCGCCACCTTTGCCGCCGCCCCAGCCGCTTCCACCTTTGCCGCCGCCGCCGCCTCCCTTGCCACCGCTTTTTCCGCCACCGCCCTTGCCGCCACCCCATCCGCCTCCACCTTTGCCGCCGCCGCCTCCTCCCTTGCCGCCTCCTCCTTTGCCGCCGCCGCCCTTGCCGCCCCCACCGCGCCTCGTCTCCGCCTCCTCCGCCGCGGCCCAGGCAGCCTCGTCTTGATTGCGGATCTCATGGGCGAACAGGCAGAGCAGCGCTGCGGTGAGCTGCGGGAGCTCGGGCAACAGTCGAAAGGGGATCGTCATCTGGTCGAAGGCGACGAGCGCGCGGTCCTCGTCAGGAACGCCGCCGCCGCCGCCGCCGCCGCCGCCGCCACTTGACACGCCGCCGCCTCCGCCCCCTCCGCCGCCTTCGCCGGCGCCTTGCAGCGTGCGGCTGCTCGTCGCCGTGGCACGCACGTCCGTCAGTTTAGGGTACCGCTGGCTAAAGTGTGTGAGCACCGTGCGCCACGCATGCATCGCCTCCCCAACGGCGAGAGCCTCGTGCACTGTGGAATGATGGCGAGGCGCGCTGTGGTGAGCACTTGCATGCAAGGCAGGTCATCAGTGGCAATCAACGTACCTGTGGAATGGCGCTTGTGCTCGGCCTCCTGGCGCATCAGCGGGGAGTCGTCAAACGTGGCCTCATGCACAAGGAGCCGACCTCCCGGGCGCATCAGATTGCCCAATCGGACCACATTGTCGCACGGGCGCGTGTCGCCAGAGTAGAGAATCGACCAGCCATCCGCGTGCTGTAGCCCAACGGCCCACGCGTCGTTGCAATGGACGACCGGGCAAGTGCGCAGCCCGTCAAACCCGAGCCGGCGGAGCACGAGACCGACCCCGGCGTCCTTGTGCGCCTCGCCGTTGTGCACGTACCGAAAGGCGAGCGGCAGGTGGAGCGCCGCCGCGGCCGAGCGCAGCCAGGTCTGCAGCGCGAGTGGGCCGAGCACGAGGAGAGGCTCGCGAGGGACGAGGGAGGTGCGTGCCTCAAGCACCGAGATCAGCCCGAGATGATGGTCTGCATGCATGTGCGAGATCCACACCAGGCGCAGCTGACGAAGCACGGCGTCAGTGCGCTCGCCAAAGCGACGGCGCAGCGCCCCCATCGCTCCCTCGCCTGCATCCAGCAGCACTCCCACCATCGCCTCTTCTGCGATTACCTCCTCTGCCGCCGTCTCCTCAGCCGCCATCGCGTCCTCTGCCGTGGCCTCGTCCGCCATCTTCTCGTCCACCGCTTCGGCTATGTCATCGGGTGGGCGCCGGCGCACTTGCCAGACCAGCCCAGCATCCGCCGCCGCTGCCGCCGCCGCCGCTCCGTCCGCCGCTCCCTTTCTCTCGGGCGCCACCTGCCTAATTTGGAGCGTTGGATGCCCATGGAGCGCCGAAGCGAGCGCCTCCACGCGCAGCGCGAGCGCCGTATCGGGCACCACGTGGCCCTCCAATGGCACGAGCGCCTGCACGCGCTTGAAGGTCGCGATCACGCTCAGTGCGAGCCAGCCGTTGGGCGCCGACTGCAGCTGCTCCTGCAGGAAACGGTCGGTGGGCAGATTCGCCTCCGAAAAGTAGTACTCCACTTGGCGGCGTAGCACGTGATGGTGGGGAGGCGTCGGCAGCTGCAGCAGCATTGACGAGACGTTCCGATACTTGGAGGGCATCGCCGCACCTGATGAAGGAGGCCATCAGTGATCATCAGAGGCAATCAGAGGTCATCAGTGGGCTGAGCACCTGATGAAGGATGCCGTTGGTGATCATCAGTGGCAATCAGAGGGCATTGCCGCACCGGTGCCTAGGAATGTGAGCTGTGCGCCGCTCGACGTCGCTGCCGCACACGCTGCCATCGCCATCATCTCGCGTGCGGCGGCCGCGGCGGCCTCCGCCTTGGCAGCGGCATCCGACGCCTCACGCCCCAAGACCGTCGCGGCCTCGGCCTCGGCATTGTCCTTTCGCGCGGCTGCTGCGATAGCCTCGGCCTCGACAGCGGTGGACGCTTCCCCATTGATGATCATCTTCATCACCTCTACCGGCGTCAGCCCGGGCGCTGCCACTGCCGGGGCCGCCGCCACCGCGGCTGCCGCTTCGATGCCAGTGTCAAGTGCAGCTGCCGTCTCTGCGGGCGGCGGCGGCGGCGGCTGCAGCAGCGGCGGCGGCGGCGCGGGCGGCGACAGCGGCGGCGGCGGCAGCGGCGGCAGCGGTCGCGGCTCGATCTCCCCTGTTGAGATCGTCGTCGTGAGCTCCGCGGCTGGGATCCGAGCAGGCGCCGTCCCGGGCAGCGGGCGCGGCTCGCCCCACCGCTGCGTCTGCGTCTGGATCAGGGCGTGCTGCCACGAGCCCTCCGGCAGTTGCAGCCCACGTGGCAGCCGCTGCAGGATCTGGAGCAATCTCGGCGTGTTCTCGAGCTCCCACCGGAGCTCCGACTCCTGCCGCGCGAGGGTGCATGAGCGTCTCAGGCGTAATCGGGACCAAATCTGACTCAATCTGACCCAATCTGACTCAATCTGACCCAATCTGACCCAATCTGACCCAATCTGACCCAATCCGACCCATTCCGAATCCGATGAGAAGAAATCGGCGGCACTCAGTTGCACTCAGCCGGCGCACTCAGCCGGCGCGCTCAGTCGGCGCACTCCGTCCCTCTCAGACGCACTCAGTCGGCGCACCTGCAGCGTGTTGTACGTGCCTTGCGAGTCTTGCCAGCGCAGCAGCGTCTCCTCGTCTTCACGGTTGAGCCCCGCGCGCTGTATCGGGCGGATCACGATCCGGCAGAGCATATCGGCAACGTCCGAGAGGGGCAGGCTGCCGAGCGAGGGCGGCAACGGCTGACCGCCCCAGAGCGACGGCATCTGCAACGGGCGCGGGAAGACGTCGGCGTGTATGCCGTGCAGCTTCAGCTGGAGGCGCGCCGAGGCGACGAACGCAAAGCGCTGTGGCTGCGGCGTCAGGTTCACGAAGACCTGGCGCGTCGTCGGCGGCAGCTGACGGCACCAGTCCGCGTACAGCTCAGTCGCGCATACGTGAGGGGGCGAGAGATGGAGGACGAGGTGCAGCTGAAGGCCGCCGTCGGCGTGATACAGCGCCTTTGCCCAGCCGTCGTCGTCGACGGCGGCGGCGGCGGCGGCGGCATTGACTTCCCCACAGGCGGGAGCCTCGAAGACGGCGTCGCCATCGTCGCCACCGCCGCCGCCGTCGTCGCCACCGCCGCCGCCATCGTCGCCACCGCCGCCGCCATCGTCGCCACCGCCGCCGCCGTTCCCGTCATCGGCCTCAATAGACGTCCCTGGGTCTGGCACTGCGCCCGGCACGGCGCCCGCCTCGGCGCCCGCCACAGCGCCCGCCTCGGCAGCGCCATCCTGGGCGCCCGCCTCGGCAGCGCCATCCTGGGCGCCAGCCATATCTTCCTCATTCATCGACGTGTCACGGTGAGCAGCGGTGAACGCATCCCCAGCTTCAGCTGCGCCGTTGGTCCGATAGAACTGAGCGACCGTTGGATGGCGTGCGAGGGGCTCGACGTGGGCGACGGATGGGCAGTCGACGATCAGCACGATCTCGCCGCGAGATCCACCGGTCAGCACCATATTAGGCGTGATGACGTGGCCGTTCGGGAGGGTGACTGGGCGTCCATCGCACAGCCGTGCACGCAGCGGCCCGCTCGGCACGCCGAGCGCCTCCGCCGCGGCCGCGTCGAACTTGGGCGGCACCGGCGGCATCTCCAGCACCCAGCAGAGCGAGGGCATCGACGCAGCGGAGGCGGCGGGGCCGGGGGGCATCGACCCCGAGAGACCGGGGTTGCCAAACATGGACGAGTCGCCGCCACCGCCAAGAGGTGAGCCGGCGGCGGCGGCGGACGAAGCGGCCGCGGCCGGCGAGGCGGCTGCAACTACGGAGGCAGCTGCCGACACGACACTTCCACAGCCATCGCCTTCGAGACGACGGCGCTTGGCTGCGGGCTCGTCCGCTCTCACGCCCGTGGCATCCTCGGCGTCCTCGGCCGGCTTGCCTCGCGGCGGCGACCCAGCGCCCATCTCGGCGCCCATGGCCTCCGCACCAGGATTCAGGAGCACCGGAGTCGCTCGGATGCCGCTCTCGCCGAATGTCTGTCCGATGGCGTCTGGCCAGTCCTCAGGCGTCTCGCTCACGAGCTGCGGCATGGCATGCTGCACGACGAAGCGGCGGAAGCTCGAGACGAGCTGCGGCAGCCGCGCCGGCCCGTGCAGCTTGACGGTGCCAGCATGGCCGCCGTCCGCCATCGTGAGCAGCAGGCCGGGAACGCCGCCGGTCGCGTCCCACGTCATGCGCGTGAAAAGTACCCGCTGCAGCTTATTGACGAGGCGCATCTTGTGCTCCACGCAGAAGCGCTGCAGCCCTTCGCCTGCGTTGATGAGGTAGCCGTACGTATCCATGCGCTCGCACGTGAGCAGCAGCATCGGCGGGGCGTCCCATGTGCCACTGCTGAGCACGCGCACCTCGATGCACCCGATCTTGGAGCCGCGGCCGGCGATTGCACTGGTTGATCTTGAAGGGTTGGGCATGTTTCTGCTTCTGTCGGGCATCTTTCTGGCGGCCGGTGAGGGTTGGCTTGAAGGCTCGTCGCAATATGGACGTGCATAGACAGCGGCGACGAGCTCCGACCAAGTGTGAACCAACTTGTGAATCTGGTCATGAACACCTTCTCGTGCTTGGTTCTAAAACGTGTGTAGGCATGAGCACCGCACCCTGTTTGCGAGTGCATGATTTAAAACTTGTTGCCCAAGCGTGAATGCACAAATACAGTTTCAAGTGCGCGCTCCGCGTGGTAGCACCGTCGGCTCGAGGTTGGGTGGGTCGAGCCGACGTCCACGGACATCCACAGCACCGCCTGGCGCGGCACGCGGCCAGCGCAAGGCTTCACCATGTCGCTGCTGTCGTTGGACTCGAGGACGCCAGGGCCAGCGCCTCGACTTGCCCACATCATCTTTGCTCTCATGATGGTGAGCATGACCAACGCGCAGGGCGGCTGCAGAAACACGTGCATGTACGCGTCCGACTCTGCATGCGACGACGGCGGACCCGGAGCCGAGTACTCAGACTGCGGCCGCGGCACTGACTGCATCGATTGCGGCTCTCGAAACCCGCCACCATCGCCGCCAGGGCGACCGCCTCCGCCAGCACGGCCGACCCTGCGAGACGTTCAGCAGTGCAATGATTCCGTCGTCGGCAGGATGACCGGACAGAGGAGGTTGCAGTTGCTGGCATCTTCGCCACTGCCACCATCGCCACCAACCTCACCAGAACCACTTCCGCCTGGACCTCCACAGCGGCCTCCCACCTCACCACCGCCGAGTCCACCGCCACCTCCTTCGCCGCGCCCTCCTGAGCCATCGCCGCCGCCACCCTCGCCACCACCGGCATTCCCGCCGCCGCCGCCATCGCCGCCACCCTTCAAACCACCTCCGTCACCTCCACCCTCTCCGCCGCCACCCTCGCCGCCGCCACCCTCGCCGCCACCCTCGCCACCACCCTCAACACCTCCACCTTCGCCACCGCCACCGTCGCCCCCGCCCCCGTCACCGCCACCATCGCCGCCACCTTTTCCGCCACCGTCACCCTCAACACCACCGTCACCTTCACCACCTTCGCCTCCATCGCCTCCTTCGCCACCGCCACCATCGCCACCACCACCATCACCGCCTCCAGAACCGCCGCCCTCACCACCACCGTTTCCGCCGCCTCCCTTGCCACCAAAACCCTCACCTCCACCCTCACCGCCTCCGCCTTCACCGCCACCCTCGCCGCCACCCGCGCCTCCGCCACCGCCGCCACCGCCGCCACCGCCCCCACCGCCGCCACCCCCCCCCCCCCCCTCCCCCCCCCCCCCCCCCCCACCCCCCCCGCCCCCCCCCCCCCCCCCCCCCCCCCCCCCCCC
>ENA-UOXP01001888-UOXP01001888.1-mixed-culture-metagenome-genome-assembly--contig:-NODE-1888-length-13960-cov-33.475656_pt1 | contig 13960 bp, 11 predicted proteins | sample MGYA00238161_ERZ761639 | MGnify/ENA primary metagenome ERZ761639 (study PRJEB28913, sample SAMN08776760) | mixed culture metagenome | isolation source: Freshwater growth medium | place: USA...
GGCGGCGGTGGCGGCGGTGGCGGCGGTGGCGGCGGTGGCGGCGGTGGCGGCGGTGACGGCGGTGGCGCCGCGGCCGCCGACGAGAAGGCGGCGGCCGAGAAGGCGGCGGCCGAGAAGGCAGCAGCTGAGGAGGCGGCGGCAGCCGAGGAGGCGGCGGCTGAGGCCGAGATCGAGATCAACGCCGAGGAGCGCTCGAGGCGCGAGGCCAACGAAAAGGCGACGCTTCACGCCGAAGAGGAAGCGACTGGGGCGGAGCGGCGCGAGGCAGAGCGGCGCGAGGCAAAGCGTGAGCTCTTAGAAGGCGAGGAGTCCGAGGCAAAGCGCACATGCGCTCATGTCAGGCACGAGGCGGCACCCGAACTCGCTGCAGCATCTTCATCAGGGCATATAGGTTGGGACGACGATGACGCGACAGGATTGAAAAGCGCACTACAGGACGTGACTCTCATCGATGCTGCATGGCTGGCAAATCTGGCTGACAACGGGAGCAGTCTGCCGAGCTGGCAGGAGCTACCAGCGGAAGCCAAGGTCACCCTTGCAGAGATTCGAACAATGGTATTTTGGGCCCGCTGGGGTTTGGTTGCCAGTCCTCGTCATATCGTACCCTTGGCTTGACCGCGACCATCCTGACAGGGCTGGCGAGCTCCTGCGTCGAGTTGCATTCGTTCTCAAGGCATTCGCATCCTCGTGCGATAGCAGCCCTGGCAGCAAGGTTGGTGTCTTTTGGGACTACGGCTCACTCCCACAGCGCTCACGCAGCTGCCCTGAGGGGGGGATGACCGAACACCTGCAGAACGCGCGCGCTTCGAGCGTGCGCTCGACAACATGGGGCTGTGGTACAGCCATCCAAAAACATTCGTACTTCTCGTGTCGACGCCGCTGCCCGAGGGGGGTTACACCAACAGCGCGCCCTACGGGGCTCGAGGCTGGTGTATGGCCGAGAGGCACATGAGCTCTATTGTCAAGGGCTCGGGCCTGCAGCTGGACCTCTCGCAACTCACTGGCGCTGAGTGCACCATCTTTGACATGGTCAATGCCTCTTCCGCACTTCAGCCGCCCCCCCTCACCCCGACCGCCTTCGCCGAGAAGCTGCGCGACGGTGTCAGCAGCGAGCGCATCGCATTCACCAATGGCGGCGACGTCGACGTTGTAGCCGAGATCTATAAGCGAGCGTTCACTACTGAGTTTGAACGCACGCGGCGCCTCTGCTTCCGCCATCGCGAATGGAGCGACGCACAGGGCGAGGAATTTTCAGCCGCCGTGCGATACGCTCTCTCTGTCGGAGGGCTCACGCACGTGGAAGCGCTCGAACTGGAACACAATCGCATCGGCGACCAGAGCATCATTGCGCTCGTGGACGCGTGCCAAGGGCACGTTATGCCCAGGTGCGCTTACATCTACCTCGACCACAATGACATCGGCGACGCTGGGATGAGGGCTCTGGCGTCGGCGATCGAGAGGAACACGTGGCCGTTGCTGGAGAAGGTCAGAGTCGACGGCAACCCGAGGGCCAGCTCTGAGGCGCAAGCATCAGTTCTCGCCGCGCTGGAGACGCAAGTGGCGTTGCGTCGGGGGGAACGAAGCTCAATGTGAGGTCGCGGGGCTAACCCTGGACCAACCATACCGTCTAGACCGACATGCCAGACTCATACCAAGTTTACGCAATATCGGCAGCCGGGTGATGGTGAAGTGATGGTGATGGGTGATGATTGGTGTGTGTTTTTAGCTTGTTAACCATGTGTTGGGGCGCGGTGAGCTGCGCGCTGTGCGATGTCGGATATGTGTGAAACCACACGGTGATCGACTGATATCCGTCGGCTCATGCCCCGTTGCTTTATTTGTATTGCCACGGGCGTGATCTTTAACCGCTAATGGAAGGAGTCGTCCCTTGCTCACAGGTTCCCTTATTGGCAGAGAGCTCTGCCCGTGCACGTACGTGCCCATCGGCCGCCGCAGCGGTGAGCAGCTCGGCCGCGCGCACGCACGGATCCTGCGAGCTCTCTGGCAGAGGGCTGGGCCAGCCAAACTCGACGCCGCGCAGCAGCAGCCGAGCCAGGTCGTACGCGGCGCGGGAGCCGACGCTCGGCCCGCCCGATGGGCCGCCGCTGCCATCCGCGCTCACGACAGCGCTCACGACAGCGCTCACGACAGGAGTGGAGCCGGCGGCGCTACCGGTACCGATCGGCGCAGCACTAAACGCCGTCCTGGGCACCGCCTCACTGTCGGCGCGTCGTGCCGAGCATCCGCTGGTGTCGGCATGCTCCGCGAGCACCTCGGAAGGCCTCTGAGTGCCTCCGAGTGCCTCCGATGGCATCGACCCGACCGCTACGGCGCGTCGCAACGAGCCGCCCGCTACGGCGCGTTCCAGCCAAGCAGCTGCCAGTTTCAGGTTCACGGGCAGACCTTTCCCCACAGCGTATGCGTTGCCGAGGAGGTGCTGTGCGGGTGCGAAGCCGCCGAGCGCGCTCACGTTGTACCAGCGTGCCGCAAGCGCGTCCCGATCGAGCGCCGTCGTGAGCGCTTGGGAGGCGCGGGATGCATGCAAGAACGCTCCGAATGGCTCGCCCGCGACAGCGCGCGCAAGGTACCAATCTCCGGCGCCTGCCATCGTGCAGCGCGCGCACGTGCGAAACCAGACGACCAGCGACCAGCGCTCGCCTTCGGTCACGTGCACGCCATGGAACAGGTCGGATGCATGCACGACGGCCTCTCCGTCGTCGAGCGGCAGCCACCAGCGTGTCGTGAGGTTCGAGAGGAAGAGACCGCCCTGGTACCCGCTGCGGCGGCTCAGCGAAACGACGGCGGTCACTGCGGCGTGCCCATCGACGTGCTCGTAGTGCGACCGTCGCTCGAATGGTCGGTAGCGGCGGATGAGGCACGTGCACGGCGTGCATCGACCACGAGCACTACTCGCGCAAATCGGCGAGCGGTCGGCGTGCTGTCGCAGCGTGTGCAGCGCCGGCTGAAGCAGCTCGGCAAGAGCATGAGCATCCTCCTGAATGACGCCGTCTTTGATCACGTAGAACTCATGCGCTGGATGGCCGTCCACCGAGTCGGGCCTCTCGTCGAAGGTCAGAGCGGCGGCCACTGCGTGCACGCGTTGGATGACGTTCTCCTCCAAGATTGATGGCTGCACCAGAAATGGTGACGGTCTCATGTTGTGGCCGCTCCACACCACGGCGCCGGAGAAGTGGCCGTCGGCTCCGCGTTGGAGCTCGGATCGATCGATGGCCAACATACGCGCGGCTCGGGTCGCGCGGCTTGGATCGTCGGTGGTCGCGGAACAAAAAGCGAGCGTTCATGAGCGCCTGTGCTGTGGCGCTGTGAACGCGCGGACTCTTTTTTCGTGGTTTGACTTTCGTGGGTACCTTGCTCCGAATTCGCTCCGACTTCGGAGGAGATCGCATGGAGGTTGACCACGAAAAAACCCGGCGGCCGCCCGAGCGCAGAGCACCAGGGCACAAGCTCAAGCAAGCTAATTAGTCGAATACAAACAACACTCTAAACAAAGAAGAAAAATCGAAAGAAAAAAGAGTCCGGTGTAATAACCCGGACGTGTCGACCCACGACCGGAGACGTGTTGCACGGGGATGACATTCCCACCCCTCCATTTCAAGTCTTGTGAATATACAGCACTGAAGAGGCGTGAGATGAGAATCACGATCAGAAAACAAAACTCTGAGGTACCAGGTATGATTGGTATATGCGCCCCGGTCACCCATCATCCCTCACTCTGAGGAATTAGTACCGCGAGATTCGTCTCCATATCGCCTTCGAATATCGCCTGATCCAAGGCAGCGGCGCGACAGCCCCCGCCGCCAGGTGCCTTGATTTCTGTAGCGCCAGACGGACCCTCCGTCTAAGACGCTCAAACTCCCTCCGCGTAAGATGCCCACAATGATTCAATCCAGGTCCTCGATGAATGGGAGAGAGGGGGCGCGGGCGGGGGGGGGGGGGGGGGGGGCGGGGGCGGCGAGGGCGGCGGCGGCGGGAGCGGCGGCAGCGGCGGCGGCAGGGGCGGCGGCGGCAGCGGCAGCGGCGGCGGCGGCGGAAGCGGCGGCGGCGGCGGCGGCGGGCGGGGGGGGGGCGTCAGCAACGGTGACGGCGACGGCCTCGGCGACGGCGACGGCCTTGGCCCTGGATGCGGCGGCGGCAGCTGGGGCGGGCGATGCGGCGGCGGGCGACGTGTCCTCAAGCTGCCGGGCACGCTTGGCGTTGCGCGTGGACGAATCCCGCGCTTCCCCACAGGACTCACGCGCTTCCCCGCTGCCCTCTTCTGCTGTGGACGTCTCAGCCTTAGCGCCCTTGGCCTTACCACCCTCGGCCTCACCGCCCTCGTCCATGCCGTCCGTCTCCCCTCGACCCCCTTGCCGGCGCTGCAGGCGCGCCGCGCGCACTGCCTGGGCCTCGGCGACGGACATCTCCATCGCAAGCTGACGAGCACAGGAGCAGAGGATGCTCAGTAGGAACTCCATGCAATCAACGACCATCAAGGGCCATCAATGGCCATCAAGGGCACTCGCCTTGAGCATCATCTGCTCTTCCCCACTCGCGCCCGCCGCCGCCGCGGTCGTCCAAGAGCTAATGTTGGCCGCGCGCCGTCTTGGGCGCATGGGTGGGGCTGCGGCTGTCCCCCCACCGTCACCGCCACCGTCGCCCCCCCCACCCTTACCGCCTGCACCGCCCCAGCCCCGGCTGCCACGCACGAGCTCACGGGCCGCCGAGACGTTCGCGTGCAGCCGGCTTTGCTCGAGAAGCATCAGGACAGCGCGCCCCACGTCCATTTGGTTCGCCTCGAGCGCCACCGCCGCTTGCTCCGCGCCAAACCCCATCGCCTCGATTTCCGTTATGGCCGCGGATCTCGCGGCGTCACCGCCACCGCTACTGCTGCTGCTGCCACCACCACCGCTGCTGCTGCCTCCACCACCGCTGCTGCTGCCTCTACCACCGCTGCTGCTGCTGCCTCTACCACCGCTGCTGCTGCCTCTACCACCGCTGCTGCTGCTGCCATTTGCACCCTCAGCGCCCTGGACGGCAGGTCTGGCGATAGCGGTGGGCTCGGCGGCGGCGGTGGCGCGCGGTGCGGCTGAGCCCGCGCCTGGCCCCTTCCGAGGCACCCCGCCATCTTTTCGGAGAGCGCCGGTCGCTCCTCGTCCGATCTCGAGTGCATCTCCGGTCGCTCCTCGTCCGATCTCGAGTGCAAGCTGCCTCTCGGCCATCTCCTTGGCGGCTTCGGCTGCGGCCATCAGGTCGGCCGCTCGCTGAGCGGCCTCGGTGGCCTCCCTCTCCGCCTCGATGGACGCGGCCTCGGCCGCCTCGGCCGCCGCCGCCGCCATCACCGCCTCCGCCGCCGCCAGCGCCACAAATTTCGGATGCTTGCGAGCGTTGCCTCTGCCTGCCGCCAAATTAGGCAATGACAGTGCCATATTAGGCAAGGACAGTGCCATATCATTATACGGCACGGCCGTGCCTGCGCCCGGCTCGGCGCCCGCTGCGGCCACCGCCACCGCAGCATCGTTAGCATCGGCAGTATCCGGGGCGGACAAGGCCGCCGATGTCGCCGCTGCCCTTGCTTTGGCGGCGGCCGCCGCGCCTTTCACAGAGCCTCGACGTGCTCTGCCCGCCGCATTGGGAACCGACTGCGCCGCCCCACCCTTGGGGTTCGTCATCTCTCTTGGACTAGCTTCCTTATTGGGACTACCTTCCTCGACCTTGAGGCCACCGGCGCCGCTGCCGGCGCCGCTGCCGACGGCGCTGCCGGCGGCGCTCCGGCGTGTAGGCTGACCCTCGGCGGCCTTTGGGATGAGTTCGTGCCGCTTCAAGTCACCAAAGAGGACATAGGGGCCCGGCGGCATGCGATTGAACAGGCATTGCCACACGGGCGGACCTCGACGTCCAGAGCCCTCCTCCGCTGCCTCCACCTCCTCCTCCTCGTCCTCGTCCTCCTCCTCGTCCTCGTCCTCGTCCTCCTCGTCCTCGTCCTCGTCTCCACCCACATCTTCATGGTGCGATCTCCTCCGCTTGCCGCGCTGGGCGCTCAAGGCGGCCGCGGAGGCGGCGGGCGCGCTGCCCAGGGAAGCAGAGACTGGGGACGGGGCTGGGGCGAGCGCCGCCAGCGCCGCCAGCGCCGCCAGCGGCCTGTGCGCCGGCGGCGGCGGCGGCGCGGGCGGCGGCGGCGGCTTGCCCGCCTCAATGTCGAGCAACGCTGCGATGCCGTCGGCCAAGCACACCTTGCTTCCACGTAGCGTCCACAACTGATGAGACTTGGCAGCCTCCCGAGTCAGGCAGTCCCGTGCCGCCCCGCGAGCACGATCCCACTGTGGCCACTCCGCTTGCACGGTGTCGACGATGAGCTCACGCGCGACGGCGCCGCTAGGGCCGCCGAGGGTGTGCGTCGCGCGCACGATGAAGCCGCGCACGCTGTCGCGCGGTGGGATCTGGGAGGCGGCACTCGGGTGCCCAAACATTTGGGTGCCGCCTCTCGATAGCGTGTGGGGGGGGGGAGGCGCCGACTCGTATTGGGCACCCGAGTCGGCGCCGTGTTGGGCGTCCGCGTTGGCGCCGTATTGGGCACACGAGCCAGCGCTGGCTTCCTCGGTCGCGCAAGTGAAGGTGGCGGCGGCGGTCGACAATGCTCCCGAGGTCGCGGCGCCGTCGTGGGCAGAGGTGCGTAGCGTCAGACCGGCGCTGTCGTGGGCATTGGAGGTGACAGGGCCCTTGCGCACACGGCGCTGTGCGGGGGAGCGCCGGCCGCTCGGCTTACCGGTGCCGTTGCCACCCTTGCGCGCGCCGCCGGCGCCGCCGCTGCCGCCACTGCCGCCATCCTCATCCGCCTCGTCGTCGTCGTCGCCCGCCCCGTCGCCTGAGACGGCGCCCGCGACGGCGCCCGCGACGGCGCCCGCGACGGCGCCCGCGCTCGGACCGCCGCTACTGCCGCCCATACGGCGCCCGACACGGCGCCCCGCGCCCTTGGTTCCAATAGAACGCCAGTCAGCCTCGCCGCTCTCATCGTCAGATGCCTCCCCGCACGCTCCCGGCGTCCACCCCATCTCAAACCGGCGCATGTCGATGACGCACACGTCGTCCCCGCCAATGGCGCAGCAGCATCGCGTGGCCGCGTGCCCAAACGGCAACCAGAGCGGCAGCGCAAAGTTGGTCGACTCGGCGCAGTTGAGCCCCAAGTTGAAGCCGAAGTGGTAGGCCTGGGGCAGCTCGATCACAGCAAGGTTGTGCGCTCACAATCAAGGGCCATCGACGGAGAGCAAGCGCAATCAAGAGCCATCAAGGGAGATCCCACCTTGGGAAGCGTGATCACAAACTCGCCCGCGTACTGGCGCAGTGTCGAGCACCGAACTCCATTCTGCGCGAAGACGCCCGGCGCGATGAGGGTCGTCTTGTGCCGCAGGAATTCAGCGCACTTGGCGTGCTCGTCGGGCATGAGCTGCGCGCCGAGATCGAGCGAGATCGATCAGAGGGACCAAAAGACGAGACTTGAGGGCGCCATCAAGGGGTCATCAAGGGCCATCACGAGAGCTCGTCGGAGATCTCGCAGCGAGATCACGGGAGCTCGTCGGAGATCTCACCTGGGCGGCGAGCAGCTCGATCATCGTGGCGCACGTGGACGAGGCGCCGTACCACTGCTTGGGGGCACCGTAGTGCAGCTGCGGGTGCGCGCACGATCGAGTGCACCGAGTGCACCGAGAGCACCGAGCAAGGGTTAGGGGCAGCGGCCGCAGCAAAGCAACAGCAGATCAGCAGCAGCAGCAGGAGCAGCAGCGGCAGTGCAATCAAGGCCAATCAAGGCCAATCACACGCAATCGAGGCCAATCAACGGGCGCACATAGTTGATCGAGAGCAGGTCCATATCCTCATCAAGGCCAATCAAGGCCCATCACACGCAATCAACGGGCGCACATAGTTGATCGAGAGCAGGTCCATATCCTCGACATGCAAGCCGAAGAGGGCGCGGTACGCGCCAAAGTAGAGCATGGGTGTGTTGATGCCGTTCATCGGCTTGGAGATTGCGCCGTCGCCGCGCCGGAGCAGGTCCGGAAGGTTGTTCAGGTTCCACGGCTTCACGTCAGGAGCAAAGCGCGTGCCGTCGAGGTCGGCGCCGTACAGCGCAGGGCGTGCGAAGGCAAGCTCGGCCCAAAACTTGTCTTCGAGGTCGTCGAGCGTGTGCTCGTTGCGCACCTGCTCGCGCGACGCGTACGCCGTCGACTCGCGCTCGAAGCGCTCGAAGCTCATCGCCGGCCGCGTCTCGTGCATCAGCGCGTAGAGGCCCGATGCGTTGCCAGACGGCACAACGTGCTGCGCGATGGCGCCCGCGAGCCTGTACGTGGGCGGCGGCGGCACCTGCGGCGGACCCTGCCAGCTCTGCGGCGGCACAATCTTCGCGATGCCGCTCGGCCCGATCTGGCTGGCGATGGACGTCACATACGCCGCAAAGTTGGAGAACTCGTCGTCAGTAGGATGGAAGATGGGAGCGGCGAATGCCTCGCCGCCGCGCAATCCGACCGGACGCCACCGAGGGCGCAGCTCACGGTCCGACTCCTGCGGCTCCGCCATCGCGCGAGGCGCGCAACGCGTCGATGAGATGGGTCCGCTTTCCCGAGCGCGTGTCCGACACGCGAATGCTGATCCGAGTCTCGCGTCTCACGCAACTTCCGCGACTTATCGTTACAGTTACAGAACTTGTACCCCTTCCCAAGTTTGCCAAAGCATGCCACAGAACCTAGCCAATCAAAGGTACATGTACGCCAAGGCACCTCCACCGCTGGCTCAGAGAGCACACTCCAGCGGGTTCCACTGAGACTGGGAGCGTGTGTCGTTCATGTGGTCAACAGAATTCCCGCGGCGCTGGTGGTGGCTGGATAGTGTTGTCACCCCTTGTCCCACCCGTTAACAACTGTCCATTAAACTCAGCACAACCAGCATGCATTTCTCTCCTGGCTGTTACAGAACTTTCGTTTGTGGCCGCTATAAGGCGCATGCCGAGAGCTCGGCTGCCGACCTCAACGTTGGTCGCCGCGCTGCTCGAGCAGAAGAACACCAAGAGGAGGATCCTGCGGATCCTGACGCACAAGTACCACGATCCAACGGAGCAGATCTCGCGCGATGCCTTCGCCGAGCTCGTCGCCAATGCCCTCGCCGAGGACTGCGCCTTTAGCCACGACGAGCTGATCGCCGCCGCCCGAGACGTCTTTGACACCAAGATCTTGGCTTCAAAGACGCTCGCAGTGAGCCCCCGCGACTCGGTGAGCGCACGAGAGATCCTCTCCCTCTATCGCTTCGGGTTCACTGCGGCAGCGGGCCTGCCCGAGCCCATCGGGCTGCCGCAGAGCGTTAGCGTTCAGAGAATCGAGCTCGTGACGTCTCTGCGCGATGCGGCACGCATCTACGAGCGCGGAGGGCTGATGTCGCCGCGCATCGCACGCAGCCACGGCGATGCCGCCCTCTCTCCTAGCGCCGACGCGCCCTCTCCCCTCGCGCTCATCACGGCGCTGCCAACCGAAGCCGACGGCCTGGTTGGCCCTTACGATCGTAACGGCCTGGTTGGCCGTTACGATGGGCTCAACGCGAAGACCAAAGTCGGCAGCGCCGAAGAGGAAGGCGGCGCGCCGGTCGACGGTGCGGCGGGGCGTCGCTCGCCGTCGGGCCCGCCCTCGACTGAGACGCTGCTGCGGCTGGTCCAGGCGCGTCTGCGCACACAAGCCGCCCGGCTACGCGTGAAGCTCGAGAAGCTCTCAATCGACCGACACGGCGCGGCTCCCATCGACGAGATGATTCGAACCGTTCGGGAGATTGGATCTCGCGCGCACCCGCCGCTGCTGGTCGTGGGGGCGGCAGAGGCAGCGCTGCGTGAGCTCGCATGGAGCGTGGGCGATGGGCGCCGAGATGGGCGCGGGGCGGCAGAGGAGTGGGGCGAGCAGGACGCGGATGTGGGCGATGGTGACGAGGTGGAGCAAGGCGAGAATGTGACGCTGACGGGTGGAGTGAAGAAGGAGGCAACTGACGATGAGGGGATGCGTGGCGAGGAGGACGGCAGCAGTGGTGGCGATGACGTCGGCGGCAACGAGGCTCCGCAGCGGGTGCATTTGCTACCCTCGCTTCCTGATTTGGCAACGCGGCGGGTGCATGTTCGCCGTTTCGCCGCGGCGCTGTGGACAGTCCCCGGTCACCAACCGCCAAGCTTACCGCCGTTACCCGTGCCCAAGGGCGGTGCGATCACTTCTGGGAGCGCCGTGGTAAGCACTTGCATGCAGATCTCTTCTGGGATCGCCGGCCTCCGGCACAGCGCCAGCAGCCCGGCCGTCGCTAGCCTGCGGGCACCGGCCCGGGCCATTCGTCGGAAGTCGCTACCTAATTTGGCACTGCCATCACTACCTAATATGGAACAACCCTTTCCTCGGAAGCCGGAAGCCGCCGCCGCCGCCCAGGGCGGAGCAAGGAAGCCGATCACGCAATACGAGATCATGATCGGCACCGCGAGTGGCAGACGGCACGGCGGCGGCGGCGGCTGGGGCGATGGCGGCGGCAGCGTCGTCGTCGTTGTTGGCGGCGGCGATGACGGTTGTCTTCCTCCGATGAAGACTCCGGGCTCCAGCACCGCGTCCTCCCTGACAAAACCCCGCGCTGCTGTCGATACATCCGCGCTGCCCAGCTTATCGCCCTCCTCCTCCGCCGCCGCCGTCGCCGCGGCCTCCCCGGGGCTCAACGCGTTTGGAAGCGTCACGCGTAGTGCGATGCCGAAGGCGACGCCCCTAGTAGGCGCCGATGCAGCAGGCGAGGAGTTTCGTCAACCATGTGATGCGGATGTTGCAAGGAGGTCGAATGTGCGCCGTCACCTGCAGCAAGGCATCTCGTTAGCTGGGAGCAACGCGATGCTCCTCAAGCTTCGCACCAGGGTCCGCGAATGGTCATTGCATGCCGTCAGCCAGGTGCAGGTGCAGCAGGTGCAGCAGGTGCAGCAGGTGCAGCAGCGACAGCTGCAGCAAAACGCAGCAAAGCGCGCGGCAGACGCGCAGGCGGTCGGTCCTATAAGCGTGACCGCGTACTTGGATGAGGTCTTCCATCAGGTCGCCGGCGACGACGATCTTGCCGCCGAAGCCGCCGCCGATGCAGCGGCAGCCAAAGCAGCCGCCAAGACAGCCGCACGAAAAGCGGCGCGCGGCAGACGGCCGGGGATCTTGGGAGATTTCGATCTGGACGAAGAGCCAGGTGCTCCGCCGATTGTCGACCAGGTGAGTGAGGCATGACCACTGACGACCACTGATGGCCACTTAATGACCACTGATGACCACTGATGACCACTGATGACCACTGATGACCACTTGATGACCACTGATGATCACTGATGACCACTGATGACCACTGACGACCACTGATGGCCACTTAATGACCACTGATGATCACCGACACACCGAGCCTCATTGATGACCCCATTGAGAGGCGTAACGATCAACGCTCTGCCGATCGCCGAGCAGATCAAGAGGGCCCTGCAGCTGAACGCGACGAGAGTGATGGACCTGTTCCGAAGCTGGGATGAGAATGGCGACGGGCAGGTGTCATGCGCCGAGTTCCATCACGCGATGGCCGTCCTGGGACTCGAGGTGCCCGCAGAGAGCATCGACGAGCTGTTCGCCAGCTGGGATGCCGATGGCGGTGGCACGCTCGAGTTCTACGAGCTCTCCAAGATCCTGCGCGGCCCTGTCGCTGACCTCCCTACCAAGACAGCGCTCCCGGCCATCTCGGCCAAGGTACAGAAGACCTTCTCGCGCTTCGACGTGAATCACAACGGGTACCTCGAAATCCAGGAGCTGCGCAAGGCGCTCGAGCACCACGGCCTCGACTTAAGCACCGCCGAGGCCGGGCGCATCCTGAGCGTGTACGACGACAAGCCCAACGGCAAGCTGGACCTGAGCGAGTTTGCGCAGACCGTTCGCGACCTGAGCGCCGCCGACGAGGCTCCCAAGGTGAAGCAGACCTTTGCGCGCTTCGATGCAAATGACAGCGGGTACCTCGAAATCCAGGAGCTGCGCAAGGCGCTCGAGCACCACGGCCTCGACTTAAGCACTGCCGAGGCCGGACGAATCATGAGCGTGTACGACGGCAATCCCAACGGCAAGCTGGACCTGAGCGAGTTTGCGCAGGTCATTCATGACCTGAGCGCCTCCCTACTGCACCCTACTGTGCAGCCGACGGCCAGCAAGGGGGCCACCCCACCCCCGACGGAGATTAATCGCAAGGCGTACCAACGGGCGATGGCCGAATTTGGGATGGATTTGGGCGCGGGCGAGGAAGGTGAGGCTGATGATGACCTCTGATGACCGCTGATGACCCCTGATGGCCGAATTTGGGATGGATTTGGGCGCTGGCGAGGAAGGTGAGGCTGATGATGACCACACTGATAATGACCCCTGATTGTTCCGTGGCTTGCATGCTGATTGAAGCTGATGGGCTCCCTCATCAGGCGAGGTCCTTTTCCAAGCCCTGGACGTCAAGGGGGAGGGTACGATCTCCATGAGTGATCTCCAGGCCGCGATCAAGTTCATCCTAGATCCACGGCACGAGACGGACCCGACAGGTCTGCTTCCACTGATGACCGCTGATGACCGCTTATGGCCACTGATGACCACTGATGACCTCTGACGATCCTCGGCACGAGGCAGACCCGTCCGGTCTTCTTCCACAGCTTGACCTCGAGGCCATTGCCTGCTGATGACTGCATGATGACTGCATGCTGATTTCATGATGACTGCATGACGACTGAAAGCTGACTGCATGAGGATTGCCTCCCTGATCAGGTCTGCTCCGCGACTCGGCCTCGCTGCCCGCTGGCCTCCTTAAGCTCTTCCAAATCGAGCACCGGTCCACGCTGGCCAATCCCTCGCCGACTTCGGCCAAGACGAAGACCTCGGCCAAGAAATCGGCCAATCCCACCGAACAGCTCCGGGCATCCCTCGTGGCGAGGGGGGAACGGGTGGTGGGCCTGTTCCGGCGGTGGGATCTCAACGGCGATGGCATCATCTCGAAGGAGGAGGTGATCTGCAACATGATTGCGCCGGATTGCTCCACATCATCAGAGGCGAATAGTTCTCATGAGAGGCTTCTTCCCATCCCCCCCCCCCCTCACCCACCCCCTCCTTTTGGGCGCGGTGCGCACAGTTCCGGGCGGCTCTTCCCGAGCTCGGCCTGATCTCGATCTTGGTCGGCCAGGCGGACGATCTTTTTGATCAATTCGACACGGACAGCTCGGGCGAAATCTCCTTCCACGAGCTCCATGCGATGCTTCGCAAGCCACCCCCCGCCGTGCGCCAGCCGCCGGCCCGTCGCGTGCAGATTGCCATCCTCGAAATCGAGCCGCTTCGCGAGCAGACGCGACGCAAGCTGCTCGAGATGAACATGCGCGCGACCATGCAGGACAACCTGCTGACCTGATAGTATGAAGGGCACGGATATGGTACCACGTGTTGACATACACCTTCAGTTCAAGCATTCTCCGACTTGACTTGAAGTTCGTGAAAACGGTTTGTCGATCTATTTGCGGAAAGACGAAACCCAGTTCGCAGCCATGCACCAGGCTCCTGGTGGACCGTGCGTCCTGCTGCCCTTCGCACAGCGGGTCGCACTCCTCATCCTATGCCCGCTCGAATTCATCAACTCCAAACTCTGGTCGGCTAGTCCCTTACTCGAGGCACTTTTCGGCGCGTCTGCCGAGAAAATGAGCGAGCACGATGCAGGCCGACGCGTGCTGTCTCCGACACGTGCGACCCGCCTCGCTGGTGCACTAGGCTGGTCGTCGAAGGCGGGTGTGCGGCGCGCAAAGTTCAATGTTCAAGAAGCTGAGCACGTGAGCAGGCGTTGCGAACGCGCAACTGCACCGTGCTCAGCTGGCGCGGCCAGTGTTGCGGAGCGCGTGCTGCGCACGAACGCGGCCACGTTTTCGGGCGCGCTGCTG
>ENA-UOXP01001893-UOXP01001893.1-mixed-culture-metagenome-genome-assembly--contig:-NODE-1893-length-13923-cov-35.788001_pt1 | contig 13923 bp, 7 predicted proteins | sample MGYA00238161_ERZ761639 | MGnify/ENA primary metagenome ERZ761639 (study PRJEB28913, sample SAMN08776760) | mixed culture metagenome | isolation source: Freshwater growth medium | place: USA...
CCAGTCCAAGCCCGCCGAACGATCGAGCTTTGACATCCGTCCGCTCTTTATGGCTGCCATTCCTTATGATACATGTCCGCGGCAGAACACGCCACTCGGCCTCCAGGATTGCGGCGCGAAAGTTCAAGGGGCTGGCCTTGGAAAGTTGCACGTTTCGATGTGAGCACTTCTACAAGGCACCCCCAAGGCACCTCAAAGATCTCCCTTGCGGTACTAAGCTGTCTCGCGCCATGGCGAGCTCCCTCGGCATTCTAAACATTCAATCCCTTAACGAGCTTACGTCCGAGAACGGAGCTGACAGTTGGGTAATAAAGCATAAACCCGACACCGATCTGGCTTTTGTAAATACGATATCTAATTTTGTAAATAAACTCCACGCCGCCACCCTCGGAAGTCTCTCAGTACTGGCTGATCAGGGGATTCCAACACTGCCGTTACAGGGGATTACAATACAGGTCGTAATACTGGTGGATCTGATATCTGGCAAGGACCTCGTGAGTTCTGGGGCCGTGCAACGGAAGCAGCGTTCTGGGGGATCCGATTCTGGGGGATCCGATTCTGGCAGCCGACGCTCTGGGGGCTCAGGATTCCACCGACGGCGACGCTGCATCAGGGGCACGGCAAACGATGCTCATGGTGCACACAAACGTGCGGCCGCCTCGCTGCCCTGCTGGCCGCTTTGACCTTTGAGCTCACGCGGCTGCCTCGCGCTGTGGCGGGTGTCTTCACGACGTTCGACGGCCTCTCGGGACTCGGCTCTCTGACGATTTGTCTTCACTTATCGTCTTCATCCCGACACAGCCAAAGCAGAACCAGATGCAGCAAGAACCGAAGCAACACTAGATGCAGCAACAGCCGTAGCAAAAATAGATTGAGCAAGAGCCGAAGAAGAAACCTGCGACATTCGCTGCTGGAGCCATCCGAGGGACACGACATGCGGCGAGAGTGACGGCGTGGGCGTGCGCGGAGCCGCGCCGGCCGGCGCCGGGGCACCGCTCGCGAAATACGAATTGCGACGACGGCCGTCCCTCAGACGCGTGGGGGCAGGGGCGGGCGCCGCCGCACCGGGCGGCGGTGCGGCAGGCGGGGGCAGCGCAGCCGGGGCGGCTGCAGGCGCGGGCTCGATCGGGGGCGTCCTCGCAGTGGGGCTGCCGTCCTCAGCCATCACGGACTGTTTGCTCAACCACGCCATCTGCGTGCTCATGGGGGTCGCCACCTCGCCAGCGACCTCGCGTCTTTGCATGCTTGCTTGCACGTCGAGGAGCGCCGACGCGGCCGCCTCACTTTCGGCGGCTTCGGCGGCTTCGGCGGCCTCCGCAGCTTCTGCCGCCTTGTAAGCGGCGAGCGCGGCGGCGGCCCCCATTGGAGGGGGCGCCGCTGCTGGCCCGTCGCCTGCTCTGCCATCATTCGCCTCGTGCGGCCCTTCGGCGCCGCCGAGATTCATCCCGAGATTGCGCGGCCCTTCGACGCTGCCGAGGTTGAGTGCCGTCTCGGCCATGTCGGTCAGGTTGCGCGCGCGCAGCAGCTTGGCCCAAGGCTGATCGTTTGGCAGCTTGGAGGAGAGGCGGCCCATGCTCTCCTCCGGACCGGGCGCATCCACGGGCGTCGGGGGATGCAGGTCCGGATTCAGCTCCGGGTCGCGGCTCTCACTCAAATACGGATTGATCGAGGATGGCGCCATTCCGTGAGGCGTGCGCGTCCCCGACGAGCCTTGCGGGCGGCTCGGCGACGGCGTCGTGGGGCCGCCGGGCGAGAGGGCGACGTCCTCGACGTCGCCCACCGCCGCGGCGCTCGGGTGCGATGCCTGCAGGCTCTCCTCCGGACCGGGCGCATCCACGGGCGTCGGGGGATGCAGGTCCGGATTCAGCTCCGGGTCGCGGCTCTCACTCAAATACGGATTGATCGAGGATGGCGCCATTCCGTGAGGCGTGCGCGTCCCCGACGAGCCTTGCGGGCGGCTCGGCGACGGCGTCGTGGGGCCGCCGGGCGAGAGGGTGGCGTCCTCGACGTCGCCCACCGCCGCGGCGCTCGGGTGCGATGCCCGCAGGCTCCACGAGTTGGTGCGCTTGGCGAGCGCACCGAGACCACTCTTTTTCACGGGCATGCTCTGCTTGCGCTCGAGCTTGCGGCCCGCGCTGTCAGGCTGCCCGACATAGCCGGTGTTCGTCACGTTTTCGTCGCCGCGCCTCGTGTGGTCGGGCGTGGCCGGGTCCTTGGGCAGCCGATACATCTGCAGCTCAGGCGACACCGCCGAGTCGCGCACCGCGTTCACCAGCAGTCGCAGCCACGAACCCGATTCCCGCGGATCGGGTGGGTCGGGTGCGAAGCTGTAGGAGCGCCAGCGCAGCACGAGGTCGAAGGCGCCTTGTGGGCTGTTTGCGGCCGAGCTGTAGCGCAGAGCCTCCACGTGGCGAAGGTCGATTACCTTGTTCTTGGCGCGACCAGAGGAGGATGCCATCTCCTCGGCGTAGACCAATTGGCCCTCGCAGAGCGTGACCCACTTGATCTTGTACCCACCCCTCCAGTCCAAGCCCGCCGAACGATCGAGCTTTGACATCCGTCCGCTCTTTATGGCTTCCATTCCTTTCGCGAGATCGCGTCGCTACCGTCGCGATCGGCCGAAAAATGCGGCGCAAAAGATTCAAATGAGGTACCGGTATGAATTGTTGAATACATGTAACCGTCGTCTCTCACGCACTCGCACCATGGAGAACGCGCACCAGTCGACGCGCAGCGCACGGGTTTTTTCTTTTCGAAAAGTCAGACCCATGTGACCCGTTTGTCACATCGTATGTGTCCCGGTTCCCCCCGGACGACCTTCCACTCCACCGCGCGACTCCGCGACTACATGTACAAACATCCAAACTTGTTCGCGGAACGCAACATCCAAAGGTTTCCAAATTCCAAACTTCTCGCCGCACCCGCCATGAGCTTCAAGCTCACCATGGGCATTCGTCACCCTTCTATGCCGCCCCCATGCGGTACCCGCCTTGATTTTAAGGTGGTCGTGTGATTGGGTGTCGAGTTATAAACTTTGGCTGTGAATGTGAAGACGTGCCAACTAGAAACGCGCCCGGCCCTGGCGCCAGAAAAATTCGGAGGCGCAAAGGTGTCACGTATAGCAGGGCGAGAGACTCAGACGAAATGCCGCGTGGATGGATCGGCATCGCAGTGGTCAGCGGCATCCTAGCTGACGCGCGCGGCCAGCGTGGCGGCTGGTGGACGGGACGTCGACAAGATGTTCGCGCCTACGACAAGTTCCAGGGTCGGAACTCGCTGCCGAGCATCTACGATCTCTACCCACCCCGGGCGGCTGTGCACATCCCAGCGCCGCCCGAGCAGAGCGGCGCGCTGCAGGTGGACGTCGAGGCGACGCCCGACGGGCTCCGGCGGGCGGCCGCGGCCGTGTGCTCGCCGAAGAAGCAGCTCGTCCTACTCACCTCAGATATCCGCCAGCTTGACCTCGCGGCCAACCTCGTCGCCAACCTTGTGTCCGTCGGCGCGCCGCACTACCTGATGCTCGGCTCGGACAAGAGCACTTGTGAGGCCATCAAAGGTCGCCTCGCTTGTGTATGGTCATCGCTCATGGAACCCTTCGACGCCCGGCTGCGCCAGGCCAACACCAACCAGGTGCGCGCCCAGTGGCTCATCCGCCAGATCTACGTTGGCCGGATGGCGGCGATGGGCTTCTCGCCGATGCTGCTCGACGCGGACGTGGCCGTGTTCGCCAACCCGTTCACGCTCATCGACGAGCACCTGCCGGGCTACCAGGCCTACTTTCTCGGAGACTCGTCCGCGGGCTGGCTCTCTATCAACGGCGGAACTCTCTACCTACGCGAGGCGCATGCCGACGGGCCCGTGGTGCGAATCTGGCGCGAGTTCGAGCGGCGCGTGTGGAAGCTGGTCAACACGACCGAGGAGTTCCCGAGGCAGCTGGGGCACAAGACGAAACGGGGCTGGATCGGCGAGGGCTTGGCGGCCGACGCGCTGCTCTACGACCAAAACGTGCTTGACTGGGCGATCGTGGGCGAGCTCACCGGAGATCGTGAGTACATTGGGCGTGGCTTCGTGACTTCGATGCGCCATCTGAGCACCGCGGAGCAGAAGCTCATCGTATACCATATGGAGCAAGCGAGCGTGCCCACGCCCGCGTGGATGGGGCAGCCCGAGACTGACTCGGGCGTCTACAGCGGGCACTACACGCTCCGATCCATTCCGTTGAGAGGCCCACCCAATTGCACGCGCGACGGTGGCGCCGGCGGTGCTACGGGCGATGTATGGGCGCGACGGGCGGGCCCTTGTGGACCAGCCGAGGCGATGCTCAAGGCGCCACCGTGGCTCTTCTCGGCAGAGTCCGATCTGTACCCGCCCTACCAGAAGATGGAAATGGTCCATCCGAGGCCCGAGCGCGTGATCGGCACGTATTGGGGAGTCCTTCCGCCTGTGACGTGCCTCGTCCATTTTGTGTGCACGCGCTGGCCGGGCTCCGAAGGGCGTAAGATTGGGATGCGCCTGCTGCGTAAGTGGTACCGCGCGGAGGTGGCTCGGGTGGTCGCGGACGCTCAGAAGGTCGGCCCTTCGGAGAAGCCAAGGGAGAGGCAGTTGGTCAGGGCAGCCGCCAAGGGGCTCGAGACTAGCTTTCATAAGCTCGCCAACTTAGCCAACTGGACAGTTGAGGAGATTGCCGCCTGCCTAGCGAGAAAGGATCCAAAGTGCTCATCGGCGCCGCCATCAGAGGACTCCGTGGTCGGACGCATGCTTGGGTTCAAGGGGACCATCCCGCTGGGCGACTCTTACCGAGAGCCTGCCGCACGGTGCGGCCGAAGGCTGAATTGCGCCGCTCGCTGGCGCCGGCTTGGCACCAGCGAGTACGACAAGGACTTTCTGGTGCTGTGGCATCGTCTTCTGGGCGTGCTGAGCTACGTGAGCGGTCGGACGGCGGTGCTCCCTCTTTTTGAGTGCACCGGCACGCTCGACCAGACGAAGCGTAACGCGTGGGTGGTGCACGTACCCCGGAATGGCAGCACGTTGACGCCAGAGTCGATGGCGGAGCACGCGCGCAAGTGGGCACCCGCATGCTCCTACCGCATTGGCGAAGGCTGCTTCCAGAAAGTGAGCTTCCCCGAGGACCTAGCGAGCACGCCGCCCTCCGAGACGATCACGGTTCGATTCGATGGCGCCGAGTTCGCCGCAGGCGGCGTGCCCGCACTGCTGCGCAAGGTGCTCGCAGCGGGCGCCATGGGGGACGCGCGCGCCGTCGTGGTCGACATTGACGATCTCGCGCGCACAACGTCCGAGGATGCGCTGAAAGCGAAGCTGGACAAGTTCCTGATCGACAGCGACCCGTCTCCATGGGTGCAATGGCAAAGGGATGAAATGAAAAAAGACAAGCAGATGAAGTTGGGGAAGGGAGGCGAACAACTTCAGTCCAAGCTCTCCGTAATCCATGCTCTCCGTCCCGTAGCGCGGCTCGTCGACCGTGTCCGCGGTCAAAATTCAGCCCCGGGCAGACGCCTCAGCGCCCACGATGACGCTGTGGCCCGGACAATCATGAAGAAGGAGCTGGTCCCCAAGATGCGCGTAGGGCGCGCCGGCAAGGGTGGCAGCAAATTCGGGGGCGGCCTTGGCGGCACGTTGGCTGAGGCTGAGATGCGCAAGGCCCAAAAGCGCCTGGCGATCACTAAGCAACGACAATTGCTTGGTCTTGGACCTTTGAGGAATGAAGGATTTTCGAGGAACTGGGAGAGCCGGCTACTGAATCATCTTTGCGCTGCGATGCTGCGTCTTGGGGGGCAGCCGCACGTTTGCTGAGGATGGAGCGTGACGCGCGCGCTGCTCTCTTTTCGGCGGCCCAGTCTCAAAACCAGGCCACATCAAGATCATCATTCATCATACTGAGATAATGAACCTGTTTTCAAAAGAGGCAGTCAGTCGCTCAGTCTATACAGTTACCCCGGTCCTATACGCGTACACCTACCGACACGCAGCAGCGACCACGCAGCGAGCAGCGTTGCGTTGGTAGGATGGTACACCGGCGTCACGGGTAATAGCAAATACCCTCCACGCCACCGACCCCCCACCCCCAACAGCATCGTCATAATTACCTCACTCAACCACGAAACCGCCCTATACCCACCTCCCACACAATGATTCACTATAATCTACCTTTAATCTACCGGTCACCACCCTCCCCCACAGGTGGGGAGAGTGGGACCACCCCCCCTAAGGGGCGGCGCACGCACGACGTCCAACAACGCCACAGCAAAAAACGAAACCTCCCAACCCACCCCCGTCGGGAAAGCGGGGTGCGCGCCAGCCACAACTTAGGGCAGTGTGTCATGTGTGAACGTTCACGTCTAGTCGGACGGACGTGAGCGAGCGATCGCGGAGCGGACGATGCCGAACGTGCGAGAGCTCAAGGCTGAGCTAGCGGCTCGTGGCATCGAGCTGCCTCAAGGCTGCCTCGAGAAGTCTGATCTCGAGGACTTGCTCAGGGCAGACGACAGGGAGAAGCCCCGCGAGCAGTCGTCCAAGCGTCAGCGCCATGCGCCGCCGGGCCAGGTTCATGTCATCACATGGAACGCAGACCGCATCGCACCGATGAGTGGCGAAAACACGGCAAAGCTCAGGACCGTGCTCAAACAACTAGAACAACAAGAACAAGGATTACCCGACGTGCTCGCTATTCAAGAGACGATGCTTGCCAACCAAGCAACTCTTGAGAAGGCCATCGGCGACTCTCAGGGCTTCACATGGTTCCGACCTCCAGGCAGCGTCTTGCCTGAGAATGGGTTCAAGCGTGGAGTAGCACTGCTCGTGCGCGACGGCAGCGTCCTGGCCGGTGGATGCCTCCTCCCACTGCCGTGGGATGATGAGCACCGCGTGATGGCGTACAATCATGCGTGTGGGCTTCTGGTTGCCGCTTACATGCCGGCTGTCTCGAGACGCGACGGACGGCTGGAGAAGCGACTTGCCTACGAGAAGCACCTCGCCGCCCTGCTGCGGGAGCATCGCTCACGCCTGCTCGCTGTGGTAGGCGATCTCAACATCGCGCCAGATGACGTGGACTGCTCCAGCGAGTGGGGCAAGTTCTTCCTGGACGGTGAGGACGGCACTGGTGAGTGGCGATCGCGCGCGCAGGAGCTGCGCCAAGCGCATTCGACCGTGCTGGACGCAGGAGGGTTGGTAGACGCATGGCGGCATCATCATAGCCAGGAGCGGCAGTACACATCCTTCCAAGATGAGGGTTGGCAACGGAGTGGCGGCAACGGCTGGCAAGCGCGAGTGGATCATGTCCTTGTGCCACGGGCCAAGGTGGCGAACGCCCAGGCCATGATCTACAGCGCCATCGGTCCGCGCGTGGTGGGTCGCTACAGCGATCACGTCCCTGTCGGTGTGCGAGTGGAGCTGCAGACGTGAGGTTGAGCTCCCACTGAACCGGTAAAAAGACACCGGGGGGAGCCGGGACACACACGGGACACACGGACACACGGATCACACAAACGAACCTCACATCAGCCATCCAGACCCACCAACGCACGACCCCGGTGACGACCCCAGAGGCAGAGCCGACCGACCCACGGCCGGTACGTGCTGAGGTCCGAGTGCGTGCGTCGGTGAGTCGGTTCGGTTCTGAGGTTGTTTTGTGTGATCCGTGTGTCCCGGCACCCCCGGTGATTTTGTGAACCGAAACTTGCTGTTTCGTCACATTCGTCAACGAATGGGACAAGGACTCAGGATGAGAGCGCGACTCGTTCTCGTCGCGCTGGCAGCCCACTCGGTTGCGGCACTGCGTGCCACTGGGCACGATTTTTATGGGCGACGAGCACGTCTTGAGCCCGCACGCATGAGCGTGGCTCCTCTAAAAGCCGCGGACGAAGTGATTATCTCGAGATGCCTTCGCCTCGCCAACCACGGAGCTGCGCTCGCATCACTGGCCTACTTTGGTCTGGTGTCCAGCACCATGCAGCTTCCGAATGCACGCATGCCGATGGCCACGCTCGCTTCAGTCATCACACGCTGCGTGGGCCCAACGACGAATGCGCAGTTTGCCGATTTCTTCTCGACGCTTGTGACGCCGGCTCCATTCGTCTTCCTCATCTGGCCAACGATCGCCGCACTGCAGCTGATAACGGTCGTCGTCTCCATCTTGCGGCCGTCGCTCGAGGGGCCTGGGCCCAATAATTCCTTGGAGGCGCTGAACACGATCGCAAGAGGCCCGTCGCTCACCCAAACCGAGCTCGCCTCACTCTCGCTGGCCAACGTGGCCGCAACCAGTTGGCTCTTCGTATCATCCAGCTCGCTGCCGGGCGCCTTGCCGCTCGCTAGCTTCCTCTTTCTCCCGCTCGTGCCCATGTTCGCCGGATATCCTCTTCGCTCGTCGACCAGCACGACGCCACCGCTCTATCGGCCAGTCTTCCAAATCTTCTCCTCCTTCACCACAGTTGCGTCATGCCTCGCCTTTGCGGTCGAGCTGCAGTATGGCGGACGCGTCCCTTTTTTCGCTGGCCGGAAAGAGCTGTGCGCGTGCGTCTTCCTCTCGCTGCTAGGCGGGCTCATCTCGCTGCCCAAGCGCTCGCTCGCTCGCCGCGCGGTCACCTCCCTCGCGCTCTCTGGCGTCGTCGCACGCCGATTCGCCGCCGGAGTCGCAGCTCCGGCGCTGATGCTCTCCCCAAGCTTCCTCGGCGCGGTCGCCCTACTGGCGTGGTCGTTGGCGAAACTGGTGTCCACGGAATAGAGGCCTGTTCGAAGCACCTTCAGCGGCTCTACGGAGACCACTGTGCCGACCTTGCAGTCCTCGCCGTGGTCGCGGCACACAAAGCGCGTCATTGAGCTTGATTAAATCTGGGTGCTTTGGAGGGCGTGTGTGTGTTTCTCCAAACTCTATGAAAGTTTATTTTCCAAATTTGGGAGCCGGGAACTTGAAAGTTTGTAGCCTTACCCCTCCCTGGCACGCAGAAAAGAGGGGGTTTATATTACAGAGGGTCATCAGCTTACAGCTACTTCGAGGTTAGCGGCGATCGAGCTATCGGCGAGATTTTGACAACGCGGGCGGGTGAGCGGGTGTTGCGGTTTCCGCCTCGCTCAGGTAGTTTTCAGGTAATTAACCCCGCCCGACCCGCTCGTCGATGTTGTTGTCTGTGAAAACATTGGCTGTGAAAAGTGATTTTCCCTACAAAATCTCATCATGAAAAGTTGATTTCCCAAAAATTTGGGAGACGGAAAATTTGAAAGTTGTCCACTTCGCTCCCCCTTCGCCATGCACTCTGATACGAGGGGTCTTCCACAGAGGGTCATCAGCTACTTTGAAGTCCTCGGCGATCGAGTTTACGCGGGGAGAGGGCGTTGCGGTTACCGCCTCGCTCTACATGCTCAGGTAGTTACCCGCCCGACCCAGGGGAGGGCGTTGCGGTTTCCGCTACGCTCAGGTAGTTAACCCCGCCCGACCCGCTCGTCGACGCGTGGTCGCGTGCATCGTTGTCTGTTTAAACACTGTTGTGAAGTGAAGTTGTCGAGACACACAATAGAGTCGAGAGTGAGCGAGAGTAATATCCTCCGCGCCCGGATCGACCTAAGTTTTTGCCAATTTGCCGTTATTGTTTGGGACAAGCGGCCAAAGCGCGCCGAGGAGAAACCAACACGACAGCAGATCAACAACATATTTTGAGTATTATGCATTAGGCCCTCAGCATGCGCGTGCGCGAGCGGGAGAGCGCCTTCTTGCAAAACGGGCACTTGAGCTCGATGGCCACCAGCCCGCTCGTCGACTCCACCAGCCTACCGTGGTCAGGATCGTCCGGGGTGAGCCAGCGCCCGAGGCAGTCAAAGTGCACCGCCTGCCCGCAGCACGGGGTGTATCCCCACCCGCCGTCGGGTTCGGACGGGTCTGGTCGATCGCGCGCCGTGCCGATCAAGGTCACTTCCCCACCCAAGCAGCAGCCGAAGCAAGGACCCTCCTCCTCCAATTCCACCTCCATCTCCACCTCATCCAACTCCTCATTGTACTTGCCAGCATGCTCCACGTCGAAGCTGGAAGAAGCGCCTTGCATGCGAGCCGATCGGCTGTCCAGCCAGCAGCCACTGAGAAGGCCCGCCTCTGTGACTGAGGCTGACAGGGCCACAGCGAGCTGCATCCCCCCCTCATCCTCGTACCAGTCATCGGCCTCCTGTGGGCGCTTGCGGCTGCTGCCGCTCGAGCGCTGTGGCTTTGATGGGAGCACGGCAGGAGCCAGGCGCGCTGCTTGCAGACCAGAGTCCACGGCGACCTGACGGCGCATGTCCCGCCGCCGGACGCACTCAAGGTCGTCACACAGGTGCTCTGGCACATTGTGGCTGCAATAGCCGTGGGAGCTTGTGCTCATGTGTCTCTTGAGGCTGCTTGACTGCGTGAAGCGCTTGCTGCAGCCCTCGTGGTTGCAGGCGTACGGCCGCTCGCCCGTGTGCATGCGCTTGTGCTTGTGCGTCGTGAGGTTACTTGAATGCGTGAAGCGCTTGCCGCAATCTTCGTGGGCGACCAGCCGTATGCCTGCGACCATCACCTTCTTGGATACCTCCTTGACAGTTGGCGTCTTGGGTGCTGTGCGCTCCCGTGCTGCTTCGTCCACCTTTTCTGTCAAAATGCGTGCCCGCTTAGGATTTGCCTCCTCGTCATCCTCCTTGTCCTCCTTGTCCTCCTTGTCCTCCTCGTCCTCCTCGTCCTCCTTGTCCTCCTCACTCCCGACCCCGTCGTCCTCATCTTGAACCTGTGGTGCAGTCTGGGAGGTTGTGTGTCAGTATCAGTTTACATCATTCTGTATCATTCGATATCATGATATTTCATTCACACAGTATCATCAAATCTCAGTATCAGTTATATCATTCTGTATCATTCGATATCATTAGTATCATCAAATCTCAGTATCAGTTATATCATTCTGTATCATTCTGTATCATTCGATATCATGATATCTCATTCAGTATCATCATACATCAAATCTCACCTTCTTGGAACCCTTGACAGCCGCTTTTTTGGCAGCACCTTTTTTGGATGCTCTGGGTGGTTTGTCCTTGTCCTCGTCCCCATCCCCGTCCTTGTTCTCCTCCTCGTCCTGGCCCTCTCTCTTGTCCCCAAGAGAATCACGGAAGCCCTGAGAATCGAATATCATACAATATCACTCAGCATCATTCAGTACCATGTCATCTCATTCCGTATCATCTAATCTCATCGCACCTCCTCTGTCACAGCGGCAGTGGGCTTATCAGCACCGGTAATCTTGCGATAATAGAGAACTGCAGGTCCACTGACATCTCTCTTTGGCTTCGCCGATTTTTGACCCTTGACAGGCTTGGGTACCTTTGTTAGTCTTAAGGCTATGAGCCTGTGGTGCAGTAAGGGAGGTTTAGACTCAGTATCACTCAGTATCACTCAGTATCACTCAGTATCACTCAGTATCACTCAGTATCATATCATATCATATCATATCATATCATATCATATCATATCATATGAGTATCATCTGTATCATTGAATCTCACCTCAGTCCGCGCCCATCGTCGAACTCCCAGTCCAAATAGCCGTTGCCTGGCGCCCCAGCACCGCTAACACATCCATTCATGCGTTGGGTCATTGCCTCCTTGGTCTGGAGAATGTCCTGGTACAGGGTGTTATCCAGGATGCTCTTGCAGATGGCCTCTCGGCCGATCGCAAAGGTGCTGAAGGTGCAGTGCTTGAAGATCTCGGGGTGAGATGCATATTTTGAGCACGGGAAGTCGACGTAATCAGCCCTTTTCTTGCGTTGGGGTAGCTCTGGGGCAAGAACACCTGCCCAGGCTCCTGGAAGGACTTGAGGCACCTCCTGTGCCAAGTGCGCCCTTTTCAGCGCCTCCAGCTTGCGCTTCTCGATGGCCATCATCTGTGTCTTTTCCGCCTTCGAGATCATCTTGCCGGCGGCCTCGAACACCTTCGCGAGTTCACCCATTCTCCTCATCTGCTCCATCAGCAAGACAACCACATTAGGCTGCGCCATTGGCCTTGTGGTTTTGTTGCCTGCTGGCAACGAAGCGATGAAATCTGAAAATCTGAACTCGGCTCCTTAATTAACATGTATCATTTTCCAAATTGCTCTCGATGGCAACGCGCACCCCCCCATGTGCAACCACTGTCCACAGTCCCCTTCTACACTGCACTTCAACACAATGAATACTTCTCTTCACGCGAACTTGGAAGCGCAATGGGCGGTCGGTCGGTCGCGATGCGCCCGCGACAAACTGCGCCGCTCCCAGGCCGCGCTCTCGACAACGCGGCCCTCACGTGCGACATTCCCTCGCTACGCGCCTTGGCATCGTCACTTTCCGCGTCGGAACTCGCGCACGCCGACGCCGGCGGCCGCACGGCCATGCACCGGCTCGCAGGGTCGCTCTTCTTCCTAAAGGCGGGAGAGCTCTCGTCGCTCGTACCGTGGCCGAACGCGAGCCGCACGATATATAAGAGCAGCATCAAGCACACGGTGCTGCGCGCGCTCGGACCCATCGTGCGCACGATGCTCGAGCGCTCGCCATCGCTCGCCACCGCCGCGGACGAGCGCGGCGTGACGGTGCTGCACCTTGCGGCGCGGATTTGCGCCGACGGTCTCGTGCGCGCGCTCCTGCGTGCGGGCGCGTCGCCTTCGGCCTCGCTGCTCCATGCGCGCCGCACGCCGCTCGATGAGGCCATGTCGAGCGGCTGCATCGAGACGGTGCGCATGCTGATCGCGGCGCTGCCAGGCGGGACTGCTCGACGCGAGGCCGAGGAGGCGGCCGCCGCATACGCGACGCTCGCTGGCGCGGCGCTGCTCCCGCGCGACTTCCCGTCGGCCATGCCGCGCGCCCGGCCACGAATCGAGCCTGCGCCCGAGCCAGCGGCCGCGAGTGCCACGTGTGCAGAGGGCGGCGGCTGGGACGTGGAGGCTCCACCATCTGAGGCGATGCGCACGGCATGCGACCTCGACCAGCTGTCCGGTCTGAGCGCGGAGCGCTACCTACGCGAGTACTACCTCGAGGCTCGCCCGGTGATGCTGCTCGGCGTGCTGCCTCTCGCCGAGCGCTGCGCCTTTGCGCGCGACGCGCCGCAGATGGCGCAGGTCGTGGCCCAAAAGTTGCGCTGCGGCCGGACTGCTTACCCAGCCCTGACGGGGCAGTCCGCGTGCGGCTTGTTCTCTTTGCTCGACCTCAACACGCACCCGAGCTGCGACAACACGGAGCGCGCTCTTCCCGTGTGCGCACGCAAGCCGACGGGTGGCGAAGCCGCTGTGAACACGAGCCTCGTCTTCACAGCACTGCCCACGCGATTGAAGCAGCCACGCGCTGTGCCGGCCGTGCCAGTGCTCGCGCATGCGTGGAGCTCTGGAGGCTCGCGCCAGTTCTTTGCGGGCGGGCGCGGCTCGGGCGCCGCGCTTCACTTCCACAACGCCGCGTACAACATACAGCTCTTTGGGAATAAGCGCTGGCTGCTCACGCCGCCGCGCTTTGCGGGCATCACGGGCGGCGCTTCGTCAAGTTGGCTCGCGGGCGAGCGCCGTGAGGGCGCCCTGCCTGCGCCGCTGCCGCTCCAGTGCACGCAGGGCCCCGGCGACCTGATCCTGGTGCCCCCGCGCTGGGGGCATGCCACGATCAACGATCGCTTCGCCATCGGCATGGGCAATCTGTACTGCGACGTGCTCTTCGCCAACTACACTGACCACCCACACTGCAGCCGCTTCTACCCGCGCGCAACCCGCGTGATGGCGCCGGCAGAGCGCTACTACCAAGCGCGCCAAGCCAACATACGCTCCGCGCTGCTCGAGGCACTCGGCCTCTCCGCCTCGCCCGATAGGTGATTGCTCCAGTGCACTTGATTGCACTTGATTGCACTCGATTGCACTTGATTGCACTCGATTGCACTTGATTGCACTCGATTGCACTTGATTG
>ENA-UOXP01001901-UOXP01001901.1-mixed-culture-metagenome-genome-assembly--contig:-NODE-1901-length-13865-cov-35.883345_pt1 | contig 13865 bp, 12 predicted proteins | sample MGYA00238161_ERZ761639 | MGnify/ENA primary metagenome ERZ761639 (study PRJEB28913, sample SAMN08776760) | mixed culture metagenome | isolation source: Freshwater growth medium | place: USA...
CAGGTAGCCTGTCCTGACACGTTTGAGCATAGTCGCGCCCCTGCATAATGTAATCGCGCGCGTCGCGTATGCATGCAACATGACGTGTGAGCGCGCTCACGTTACAGTACAATGTACGCAATAGCTCGGGTGCGTGACGTGTGAGGTCCATCCCATGATTTCAGAATCTGAATATGAAATCACGGCGCATGATGTCTCAGCCCATGAAATTATACCTTGGCGTCTGAAATCACATTTTTCATGACAAAGCATGGATATATCCATGATTTCTCACTAAGACCAAATTGCTGATGCGTGGCTGTAAGAGATTTGCGACTTCACGGTCGCGACGCCGACGCGGACACCATGTTGATGTGAACACACTACAACGTCCGGGCGGCCCTATACATGTAGATTTGTGATCAGATTATGATCGATTCATCCTCCACGTTGGGCACATCTCAATGGTGGAAAAGCCTGGCGTACTCTTTGTGGGACGACGTGAACTTGACAGCCTCAATGCGCCGCCGGAGCACTGACACGGCCTCGAGCTCCTCTAGTAGAGTGCGCCGATGTGCCGAGAAGAGCCTGCTCAGTACAGTGGGATGCGCCGTGTCCACCTCGAGCACTCTCTCAAGCATCTCCACCTGACACGTCGAGATTCGAGCAGAGATTCGAGCCGAGAGACGATCGCCGAACATGAGAGGGCGGCGATGAGAGGGGCAATCAGGTACGACTTGTGAGGGCAGTGCATGCTGAGGCATACCTCGGTGTTGAGCCGTTCGAGGAGAGGCGCGGCGAGCGACGTCGGCACGGAGGCCTTGCTACGCGCAAGTAGGTCGAGACGATCTTGCAATGCGTTTAGCCGTTCGATGCGCTTCGCAATGATGGTCGCTATGTCCGTGTGAGAGAGCGGGCCGGCCTTCTCTATCCTAGGATCGATGATCCGATGCTCGTCGTTCGAGCGAGCAGCGCGGGCTCGCACGTACTTGAGCCGCACCTCCTCGTGCGTCACCACCGCGCGCAGCAGAATGCACACGGGGTACAGTGCTGGCGGCTCGAAGAAGAGCGTGTTGTGCAACATGCTCGGAAGCTTGTGCTCGACGAGGCGCAGGCCCTCGAGGAGAAGGGTAGGCGTCTCTTCAAGCATGCAGCTTAGCGCAAGCGTCCATAGCGCCGTCGGCCACACCGCGTTGAAGAGCGCCCAAAAGACGGTCCATCTGCCCAGCCGCAACGGTGTGGTCAGTTTCCACACCTGATACATGTACAAGCCCGATCCGACATACATGTACATGCCGCCCATGGTGAGCAGGCACGCACCGGCGAGTGGCGGACGATTTTGGCCGCGAAACTGGATCAAGCTTGCGCCGGCGACCGTTGCAATTATAGCGTTCCGGTGATAGGAGAGGAATGTATTGTCATGTGCAAGGCGTAGGCTCCATCGGCCCACTTGATGCCCAGCTGATGCGGCTCTTGCGGCGTTTTCAGCGGCGCTCGTGGTGTTTTCAGCGGCAGCCTTGCACAGCGCACGCCTCAGTAGCAGGTTGGAGCGCACCATGAACGGCGGTGACGGCCTCACCAATCGCGTAATCATGCGGAAAGCTGAGCGGGTCGGGGATGCAAGTCAAGTCAAGTCAAGTCAAGTCAAGTCAAGTCAAGTTTATGAAGTAACTTGAACTTGAACTTGGATGCAAAAAATGGCTCCATGTACTGAACAGGAGCTGTACCCCTAACCCATTGGACAGGAAGATTTATGAGCTTCATGTCCAATGGGTTAGGAAGGTCCCCCACTGCCCCACACCAACCCAACGTAACACACCATCCCAACGAAACGCACTGCCCCCGCGCAGTGCGATCGCAGAGCCCGCGCAGTGCGAACCGAAGTCAAGTCAAGTTTACATACTAGTACCTCATACGGAAGCCTATCGAATGTTGACTTGACTTGACTTGCGAGCCGAACGGGGCGCACTGGGCCGGAACGCCATCGCACTGCGCCAGAGATGGCGAAATTTTCCCGTGGTGTGGGGGACCTTCCTAGGGTCCGGACGCGTGAACGGAAAATTGTGGCCTCTTCATCAACAAATGTCCGCATGTGAAAGCCTCGAGGCTCCATCCCGCCTCACGGTTGTTCGGACACACGTGGACGGCATGGCCGCTTCTCTGGCGCTGCTTCTTCGGGCGGAACATGCTGCGGCCGTCATTGGTGCGCGAGGCCTGACTGTCAAACAGATGAAGGCCGAGACAGGGGTGCACAGTATTCACGTCTCGAGCAACGTGCCGGGCGCCATCGATCGGACTGCCGTCCTTTGCGGACCGATGGAGCCCGTGCTGGCTGCTTTTGATAAGATTGCTGCCATCGTGCGCTCGGAAGATGGGTCCCATGGCAGCTCCAAGGTGGGCCAGCCAACGGTAGGGCGCTCGGTGCGCGCCACGATGGGGAACGAGGTTTCGACTATTCGCCTGCTCGTGCCCGATGGCAGCTCCATCGTCGGCCCAATGGCACTTCGTTCTGTGCAGGCGACTTCGGGCGCGAGCGTCACGAGTGATGCGGCGCCCGTTCACGATGGCAAGAAGCAGCGGCTCCTCACGCTCGCGGGCAGTCCGACCCAAATCCGCTCCGCAGTGGCGCTCGTGCTCGAGCTTGTGGCCAGCCGCCACGCGGCACGTCACCGCGACTTTTTCGCGCAGTGGAGCTTCGAGACCAATTATAATGATCACTTCGAGACGCCGCAGCAGGCGTACGCCGACATTATGCCGATCCTCGAGTGCCGGTCCCTGGAGGCGCTTGGCACGGCGCCTGGCACCGTGAGCACCAGATGTGCCACGACGAGCGGCTCTGACGCACTGCGCAGCCTACGCATATGGGACCCCTATTATTGCCAAGGGGCGGTACGGAAGGCGCTGGTCGCCCTGGGCTGTGCGCCCGAGCACGTGATCAACGAGAATCGAGACTTTTACGCGGACGTGGAGGCGGGCGCGCTGCCGGCGCACGACGTGCTTGTCACCAACCCTCCATACTCTGGCGAGCACAAGCAGCGTCTGCTTGCCTTTCTGCTCGCACAGGCACAGGCAGCCGCGAGCGCCGACCGGCCGCCAGCAACGTCCGGCCCGTCTGACGAGCCCCCTGCACGTCATGGCGGTCGCGACGTGGCACGATGGAGTCCCTTCCTCCTCCTCTTGCCGGCATGGATGGCAGTGAACGAGTACTGGTCAGGCTTCCTCGAGCGGCTCGCCGTCGTGTGGGGGCGCGAGCAGTGGCGCGCCGCACGTGCCCGGTGCCAGAAGCGGCCGCGGCGCGCACGCGGGTTGCTCGAGCGACGCGCGGGAGTCTTTTATGTTTGTCCCACCGCGCGATACGAGTTCTCGCACCCCGAGAGTACCGGTAAGGCACGCGCGCCTTTCCACTCGGTCTGGTTCTGCGGCGGCTTCGCGACCGAGAGCGCACGCCGGAGGGCGGTTCGGGCGCTTCGGCCCGCACGCCGTAGCGGAAGTCTCGAGGTGTTCCGATCGACGGCCATGCTGCGCAAGCGTGGAGCCCTCGAGGAAGAACGAGTGGTCGGATCGATCCAAATAGGATAAACCCCAGCGGTGGCGCCGGGGCGGGGATGGCCCCATACGGGTGCGCCCATGTCGAGGCGGACAGGAGTGAGGTCCTGACCCGACGCGGTTGGCGCCGCCGCCGGGTGATGTCCGATCTCATTTGTCGTGCTGCGACGCCCCGGTCGCCGCGCCCGCGACGGGCGGCGCGCGGGCGGGCACGACGCGCGGTCGGGGAGGCGAAGCCGAACGGGTCAGGGCACGGCGGCCGGGCGGGCGGCGGACCTGAGGTCCTTTCTCTCCGTATACGACCGCCCCGCCGGGTACGTAACGTATCGCGTCATATTAAACACGTCGCGCGTAACCCGCGTAGTAAGGGGCGAAACCAACCCCGGCGCCCGGGTATTACGCGACCGACATGGCGACCGAGACCGGGGGTTCGGTTATACGATTACGTTATCAAACGATGAGATTTAGATATGCGTGATGGGAAGCGAACAAAAGGTCTCAATTATCTATCGCGAGCACTCTCATGAACTCATGTTGTATGCGCGCCGCCTCGAGGGCGCCACACGCCACATACTGTACCACACACAGTCGACAGTGAATCGGAGCAGGGAGCTGCAGGGAAGCGCGGATAACCAGGCTCAAGTCTCCACGCGCCGCCGAGAGCATTCAGCATACACCCGCCCCGACAGGACAGTGGCCACGGGGCCGAGGTGCGCTCTGCACCGCAGTCCGCTCGCGCCAAAAATAAAATCGACGGCCAGGCGCGCGCCGCACGACGGCGCTACAGCGGGAGACTTATGCCTCCGAGATCGCGTACGACATCGCCTGGTACACCTGGACGCCAATCTCCGCCTCAGACTTGGCGTAATCGTCGGTCGCTGAGGCGTAGGCCGCCGAGTACTGTGCCAGCCCCGTCTTGACCGCCTCCGGGTCAAGCTCATCGAACGTGACGGCCTCGAGCACCGTCACGTTCAGGACCGAGCCAGAGTCGATCGAGGCAAAGCCGCCGCTGACAAAGTACTTAGTGAGCGGACCGCCGGCCGTCTCCTGCACGGACACGACTCCCGGTTTGACCTCGGTGATGGTCGGCACGTGGTTGGGCATCACGCCGAACATGCCGTCGCCGCCAGGCAGGATGACCATCTCCACCTTTGCCTTCTTGTAGATCGATTTGGTGGGCACGGTGAAGTTGAGGGTCAGGCCGCCGCCTGAAGGGTGGAGCGAGCCAGGCGAGCGCGTGAGGCATGGGCAGTCGAGCGCGTGAGGCATGAGCAGGCGAGCAGCTGAGACACGCGCGGCGCGGCGGTCGCCGAGCGCGCAGGCAGCGCCAAGGGTGCAATTGTAGCTGGATTAACGCAGAGAGCACCGCAGTGCTCGAGGGAGCAGCGGCGAGCGGGCGGCGCGTACCTTCGGCGGCCGCGTCGGCGTACCGCGCGCCAGTCGCATGAAGCGCACGCAGCGGAGCGGCAACGAGAGCACGCGGCGCGGAGCGAGCCAGCGGAGCAGACAGACGAGCAAGCATTTTTCTACGAGGCGCCGTTTTGAGCGTTTCGTTGCAGCCGTGCCCATGACCCTGTCCGAATGGAATCCAAATACAAAGTGGCACACATACTCCAACCAATTAATTCCTGAAGACCCGGCATCCGAGGCCGAGCGCACGGCGAACCGAGCGCTCACAGCAAATGTTCACACACAGTTCGCATGCATACCCACCACCTGGACCTGCACCTTGGAGGGTGCCGCAGGGGCGCAGCCATGATGGGTGGCAAGCCATCACTCCGATATCCACTCCGTTCCGAGTCCACGGAGTCCGCCCTCCACTCCTCGGTGGATTCAGAGAGCGGCTAACAGCCATCAGGACCTTTTGACTGCCTGCTGAGTCCATGCGCCGCCGCGGAATCCGAGAGGGACGCATCAGAAGGCGCTCCCAGCCATCTCGCTCTCGGCGTTGGCCTCTTCCGCCACATCGGGCAGCTGGTAGGGCGGCAGCTTCGAGATGATGGCCGCACGCACCAGGACCTCGAGCTCCTTCTCCGTCTTGCCGACGGACGGGATCGGCGGGTGGAAGTGCATCTCCATGTCACCCGTCCGGCGGATCGGAAGCATCGCATTCGGGGGGTACGGCTCAAACGCGTTCACGATGCTCACGGGCACGATCGGCACGCCCGTCTTGATAGCCATCGAGAAGACGCCTCCCTTGAACCTTTGCAACTTGCCGTCCCGTGAGCGCGTGCCCTCCGGGAAAGCGAAGACGGACACGCCCTGGTTGAGCCAGGCCATTGAGTCCTTGACTGCCCGCAGCTGCCCCTTGCGCGATGAGCGATCAATAAGCACGTGCTTGCCGCCGTAAAGCTGCTTGCCCACGCCCGGAAGCAACGCCAGCTCCGCCGCGCTCACGAACTTGAAAGTGGCCGGCAGCGTGTAGCCCGCGAGCAGGATATCGTACCACGAGGCGTGGTTTGCGCAGATAAGCGCAGCCTGGCCCTCCTTAGGTCGATTCTCGAGCCCTGTGATCAAGCGGGGGGTGTTGCCCGTCGCGTGCAGCACACAAAAGTTCCAGATGCGCCCAGTCCAGTCGTACACGCGGCGCTTGGGATCCAAGCCCGTCTTGTCGCAGACGAAGCCGACGACGGTCATCGCGCTGTACCAAAACACGCCGAAGAAGAGGGCCGGCAGCGCAAACAGAATCCCACCATACCAGTTGATCACCTTGTCCTTCTTCGCGCCAAGCGTGATGTAAGGGCCAATGCCCGTCTCTGTCGCCCACGCCTCAACGCTTGTCGCCTTCATGGCGACCTGCTGATACCGCATCCCGACCGGCCGTGGGAGTGCCCTCAGCGGCATGTTGGCATGCATGGGGGGCGCACTCGCCCACGCGACGGTGAACACGAAGGATGCCAGCATCTTCGTTGGGGGCGTCCAATAGCGGCGTTTATGCGAGTCGATTCTCCGTGAGCGTCGTGCTCGATTTGTCTCGTGTGGAGGTCCCGGGCAAGATTCGTCCCTAATGGCGCCAAAGGTGTGGGCGCTGCTCCTCGCGGCCGTCGCGACGGCGCGTGCCCTCCAAGCTCCGGCAGCGCCGGCGGCAGCGACAGCATCTTCTTCGACAGACACATTCTGGGCGGGCAAGCGCGTGTTGCTCGCGGGCGCCTCCTCAGGATTGGGCGAAGCTCTCGCAAACGAGCTCTCCGCTCGCGGCTCAAAATTGGTCATCACTGCACGCCGTGCGGACCGGCTCAAAAGCATTGCAGACGGTTGCGCGCGCATCACACAGGGTGGTGCTCCCAAGATCTTGCCCATGGATGTGACCAACGAGGGTGCCTTGTTGGAGGCTCAGGCTTCTGAGGCGGCGGCCTTGCTGGGCGGGCCAGTCGATGTGCTGTGCTACGCCGCTGGCGTGGGCCAGCGCACGACGGCGGTTGGAACGAGCGCAGCAGGCCATCGGCAAATCATGGCGACGAACTTCGAAGGCGCCGTCGCATTGTCGCGCGCGGTGCTCCCATCGATGCTCGAACGAGGGTGCGGGCACATTGTCGTGGTCTCGAGTGTACAAGGCTTCTTCGGGCAGCCTGGGCGCTCCTCGTACGCGGCTAGCAAAGCGGCAATGCTCGGCTACTTTGATGCGGTGCGCGCCGAGGTGGCGAGCCAGGGTGTGGGCGTGACGGTCGTAATTCCCGGCTACATTGCGACCGATCACTCTGCCACAGCCGTCGGTGCTGCTGGCGAAGCCGACGACAATGCCAAGAAGGGCATGTCTCCGGAATCGCTGGCGACGATGATTGCCGATGCCGTCGAGAAAAAGCAGCCGCAACTGCTCGCATCGCAGCTCGACGGTCGGCTCGCCATCTGGCTCCGCGCTCTGTGGCCGGCCGCGCTCTTCAAGATCATGGAGGGCAAGGCCAAGAAGCTTTGAGGCAGTGTAGAGGCCGGCACACACCGTAATCTAGTGCAATGTTTGTACACGACGCCCGGGCAGCTGTGCTTCAAATTCCCCCACCGCTCACCAGGGGGGGCTTATCTAAATTCACATTTCAGCACTCATATCACATATGGGGGACATATCATAATTCAATCCCAACATACGATAATCCCAACACTTTTCGGTAGCTCGATCCGATCGCTCCCCCGGGCGTCGACGACCCGTCCGGGTCGTCGCTCGTCGGAGACTTTTTTCACCGCACGAGATCAAGTGTTCATCGAGCAGCTGAGAGCTGTGGTTGAGTAGCTGCTGTCAGATAATGGCCTGTCGAGGTACGCGGCCGCGCTCGCAAATTGATCGCGCTTGGGCACGTCGCCGCGCTCCGTGTCGATAGGGCGCAGCCCCGGGTCCAGCCGGGGGTCCAAGCAAGACTGCTCGGAGGGTAGAGCAATTGCTGTTGCTGCGCCGTCGTGGAGCGACGGCTCTATGTCGGGCGCATCTTCGTGGGCGTCATGCAGATCGTGGGCGTCATGCAGCAGGACACGGTCGAGGTAAGGCACGGGCACTCCATACACCTGCAGCTTCGAGAGATCCACATTCGACTCGGCATGACCCTGGCCGCTCTCGTCGTACGAGGTCCGCAGCAAGAAGCGCATGTAGCGCACGACACGCGGCCGGACCGGTTGGGTCACGCGTAGCGCGCCGCACGCGGGCGGTGGCGGGAAGCGTATGCCTGCGAGCGGCTCGCCCTGTGCGGCCACGCGCTGCGATGCCACCTCGCCCTCGTCAGCCAGCAGGGCGGCAACGAGCCGTGCGGTGCGCTCGGAACGGCGCTCGTCCTCGTGCAGCGGCGCGTCGGCGCGGTAGCACGGGTCGGCGCGTGTCTCGACGATCTCGGCACGCCGGCAAGACCCAAAGGCAAGCAGCTCGGCGCACGGGTTGGTAAAGCCGAAATTTGGTGGGTCGATGGCACCGATGCCCAGCAGGACCGCGTGCGTCGGGCAGCGATGATGCCCGTCCGTCAGGGCGACCGCTACCTCCTGGTCGCGCCCGTGCCCGCGGCTCGTGCTCCAACAGTTGTTGAGCTTCGAGGCACGCGCGAGGGCGTTCTCTGGTGGGAACATCACGAACTCGTGCACCTCATCGGTGCACTGGAGCGCCGGGCTCAAAGTCAGCTGAAGCGACCGGCACTCGGTGCCGTTGTCGGCGTGCTCGTTGGAGGACTTGTTGATCTCCCGCAAAGCCATGGTCAGCCGATGCACACACGTATCTCGGAGCTCTTCGAGCTCCTCCGCCGTCGCAGAGGCATTCGCCTTCAACTCGGCGCGCAGCTTGCACCCATGTGCCGTGATGGTGCAAATCTGCTGGAGCGGAAGCATCGCCGCGTCGAAGTCCTGCTGCTCCGCCGGCAGGAGTCGGGGATAAAACTGGAGCAAGATGACTCGCGAGTCAATGTCCCCGCAATAGTCAGGGATGCGTTGGTCCTCAATGTGCCTTTTGGTGAAGCGAACCGCGAATCCCTGGCACGCGACTGCACACGCCCGGTAGACGTTCAGCCAAGTCACCGACGCGTGCTCTGGCGCCACCGTTTGCTTCAGCCGCGCGCCGTGCATGCCCCAGTCCCGCTCACAAAGTGAGCGCCACACGATCGACGATTGTGCAGCTGTCCGAAACGCGTGGCTTGTGCATGAGAAGCAGGCGACGGACTTGGCGGTTGCGTCGTGCAAGATGCTCAGGAGGAGCTCCTGTGGAACGTCGTGGAGATGGAGCGTAGCGTCAAAATCTTCATGAACGTCGAAGGCCGCCTCCCCAGATTGCTTTTCGGAGGCTACCATGGAAAAAGAAGCTTGTTTTTCGGGCGGAGAGGCTCCACGCTTGCTTCACGGTGCACTTTGTGTCGTTCCGTTCACAAGTACATCACACCGCGAGTGTGCCGTACATGTATCATTCAAAAGTGCAATTTTCATCAGGTCTTGCGGTCCCGCCTTCCCTCTCAGCGAGCAGCGCGCCGCCGCCGATCACTTTTGATGGCCGACGAGATTTACGTCGCCGACCGCATCCTCGATCACCGGGTCGACAAGAAGACGCGCACTCTCCGCTTCCTCGTGCGGTGGAAGGGCTACGGCAAAGAGGGCGACTCGTGGGAGCCTCGCTCCAACATCCTCGATCGAATGCTGATCCGAGAGTACGCGGCCGACCCTGACAACGGCTTCTCCTTCGACGAGGAGGACGAGGAGGAGGACGAGGAGGAGAATGCGGACGACGGCGGGGAGCTCGAGGTGGAGAAGATTCTCGCAGTGCGCACTGTCAAGGGCAAGTACCAGTACCAGGTGCTATGGGCGGACTCGGACCAGACGTGGGAGGATTGCGAAAAATTCCCGCTCGCCGACTGGCCACAGGTCTCCGACTTCTGGCGCGAGCGCGGCGAGGAGCCGCCGTCGAAAGTCATCGGCTTCGGGGCGGCCCCGCGACTGCAGGCGGAGCAGGCTCGCCGCACGAGCCTCGAGCGAGTTGAGGCAGTTCGCATCATCAAGGGGGGCGGTGTCGAGTACCTCATCCGCCGCCGCCCGTCGCACGAGGCCGGCGCACCCGCGCCGCCCACGGGCAGCAGAGAAGCGTGGGAGCCCGCAAGCGCGTGGCCGATCGAGTGGGACGAGATCCGCTCCTTTTGGGAACGCCGAGGCGAGGTGCCGCCGGCCGCGGCAGTGACGCCAGCGGTGTCGGCCGGCCTGGCTGCGTCGTCGAAGGCCAAGTCCGCTGCCGCAGCGTCCGCCAAGCCTACGAAGCTGCCCAAGCAGGCGGCGCCGTCGGCGGCGGCGGCGCCGGCTCAGATAGAGATGCCTGTTGTCGTGACCAGCAAGTTCGCCGCCGCTGTGGCAGCCACAGTCGCCACTGCCGCCGCTGCTCGTGCCGATGCTCCTGCCGATGCTCCTGCCGATGCCGGATCGCCGAGCTGCGGGTCACCCCCTTCAGCCGCCGCGGCAGAGCGGTCGGCGGAGGAGGCGTCCGCCGAGAAGGCGGCCGCCGAGAAGGCTAAGGCGGCAGAGCAGGCAGCAAAGCAGGCGGCAGAGCGGGCCAAGGCGGCAGCAAACGCCAAGGCGGCAGCGGCCGCCTACGTAGCACCCTGGGTCTCAGCACCTGTGCCATTAGGCGTCGCGCCGGCCTCGGCGTCGTCCTGGATTGCGCAGCTGCCCCCTCACTGGCAGCTTGGCGCCATCATCGGGGCCACGGCGAGCGGCAAGAGCCGTGCCATCGAGCAGCTGCGCGCGGCCGGACTTCTCAAGCCGGCCTTTGCCGCGCCAGCATGGCCTGCCGACAAGGCGATCATCTCGGCGATCGCGGCGTGCCCTCTGGTGCTCGAGTCTGCTCGCGAAGAGATGCATGCAGAGGCCGACGCATCCAGCCCCGGGCCCACGTTGCCCGCACTCTGGGGCTCGACGGCAGAGGCAGCGCCGTCGGACGAACGGTGCGCCGAGCTCGCCATGGAGCGACTGGGTAGCGTGGGGCTCAACTCGCTGCCACCGTGGCTGCGCCCATACGGCGCCCTCTCCAACGGGCAGCGTGCTCGTGCTGATGTGGCGCGCTCGCTCACGAGCGGCACGGCGATCGACGACTTTGGCTCCACCGTGGACGCAAGGAATGCATGCGTGTGCGCCGCGGGCGTCGCGCGCTCGGTGAAGAAGCATGCGCTCGAGCGCGTGGTGGTTGCGTCGGTACACGAGCCGCTGCTCGGCTGGCTCGGCGCCGACTGGGTCTACTTTCCCGCCAAGGGCACCGTGCATCACAACTCGACGCCCGGCAGCCGGCCGCACGTGAGCGTGGTATACGAGCCGACTGACGAATACGATGCGAAATTTGAGCGCGATCTCCCGCACAATCCACAGCCAGCCCGCGTCGAGCGTGCGACCAAGAAGGCGATGACGGGCAACCTGTTCCCCAATTCGCCTCCGCGCCAGCTGCGCGCGCCAGTGGTACCGGACACGGCGACGTGCGTCGCCTCGGCGGCCTTCGACTACCGCTTCGATGGCGCGGCGGACCCATTCACTGAGCCGATGCTCCCGTCTGGCATGGCGAGCAACTGGCGGCTCGGCCTCATCCTCGGCCCGTCGGGCGCAGGGAAGTCGACTGTGCTGCGCCGGATGTGTGAAGACCATGCCCGCGTTGGCGTGCGCACGGCCAAGGACCTCGGTGGCGAGGGCGATGCCCCAGATGGCACGTGGCCTGAGGCGGCGCCTGCTGCGACTGTCGTGCCGGGCGGTGCCGCTACCCTGAGCTCCTTTGGACCAACGCTTGCTACGGCCGCATGCAACCGCCCCTTCGGCCAGCTCTCACGTGGCGAACGCACCCTCGTCGCCCTCGCTCGCCTCTGCGCCGAGGCCAGCAGCATCAGCAGTATCAGCAGCGCGCCCACGAGCGCGCTGCTGTCACCACCCACAGCCTCGGCCACGACAGCCAAGCAGCCACCCCTCGCAGTGGCCGATGAGTTCACCTCGTTCGTTGACCGGCCGAGCGCGGCGGCTGCGGCGGCCGCCACCCGCGCGGCATGGCTGCAGCGCACCGACGGCGAGCGACTCGTCTGTGCGAGCGTGCACGAGGACGTGCTCGAGCATTTGCGACCCGACTGGTCCTACGACGCGAGGCTGCGTATGCTCACCCAATACACGTGGGCTCCTGAGGACTTGACCGCGGCCGCCGACGCCGAGAGCGCCGCCGCCGCCCATGCCGCCGCCCATGCCGCCGCCGATGCCGCCGTTGCATGCGCCACTAACGATGCCGCCAACGTGGACGCCGAGCGGCTCTTTCGACCGCCGGTGGTGGACATCATCGTGCGCCAGACCATGGCGAAGGCGAGCGAGCGCGAGAACGATCCGAAGGATGGGGACACGTCACGTCACAACGAGGCGAAGTGGACACTCTTCAAGGAGCATCACTACATGAATGCGACGCTCAGCCGACAGGCCACATGCCACCTAGCGCGCTGGGGGCGCACGCTCGTAGGCTTCGTGGCGGTGCTGCCGCGGCCAGGCAAGCTGCCAGCGGGCGAGATCCGCAAGTGCTACCGCGAGCACCGGCTCGTAGTGCTCCCAGAGTTCCAAGGTCTCGGTATCGGCTCGCGCCTGTCTGAAGCAACAGCTTCACGGTACCTGCTGCGCGGCATACGCTATTCGTCGAGCTCGGCGCACTTTGTGCTGCGCGAACAGCGTCGTCGCTCCCTCAAGTGGCGCGAGACGTCGGCTCCCGAGGGGAAGCACGCGAAGGACAGCCAGGGCGAATTCAAATCGTCGAAGGCGGGTACTTCCGCGCCTCGAGGCTCCACCTTTAGGCCGAGCAAGGGCAGAGGCGCGAGCGGCCCGCCAACGAGCCAGAAGGCCAAAGCCAAAGCAGCTGAGGGTGCCGCTGATGATGGCGCCGACGAGGGAGCAGACGGGGGCCCGGGTGGAGGGAAGAGGCTGATCCACTCATTCGAGTACGTCGGGGACGAGGATGAGCAGCGGCGCTCGCTCGCACATGCAAGAGGCGCCGTGGCCGCGATGGATGTCGACGCCGCGGCGGAAGGTGACGAGGACGAGGAGGCGGCCGTGGCCAAGGCCAACAAGGAGCACGTGACGGAGGCGACAGAGGCGGCCACCGTGGGCGTGGGCACGAAGCGCAAAAGCATCGTCGAGAACTGATGCAAGAGAAAGAGTGGCTCTCCAAGAAGCGCGCAGCGGTTGGTCCGGTTATAATTCACACCGACTCGAAACTTCCATACGCCTTCACACCTTCTAGCGGCTCTCTCTCGCCTAACGCCCTCTCTCGCATGAGCACGCTGAAAGGAATATGGAAGATGTCTTCTTCACTTCGATCCGGCGCGGTTGCTACACTGCCAAGGCATATCAGATTCGAGCCGGCGACTGCGCATAACTCCGCCCTTGAGGCAGGCACCGTGGCGATTCCGTTTGCCGACCACTGCGGTGGCCTATGGGAGGTGCATGCGGTGGACAAGCCGTCGGAAGGTGCTGGCGCGAGTGCGTTGAGGGCACAATTCACCGTCGAATGCGCGTCGCGAGCGGAAGCGTCTGGATCTCGACTTCACTTTGATGGCCTGTACGACGGTGAAAGAATCGCCGGCATCGTGAGTGCTGACAAAGCTGAGGTGGCAGATTTTCTGTGTACGCGGCTCTACACTTTCTGGGGACCACCCTCGCCCAAGGCTGCTAACAGCCTAGACTGATGACTGTGTACACGAACCAGGCCCGAGTCCGAGAAGCACGTTGCTAGTCATCTTCGTCCCTGCTCAGGGAACACTGCGAAAGCGAGCGTTCAGCATGGCTGGTCGAGTTTGGAGCGACGATGTAGTTATTAAGATATTAACAGTCTGATGCCTCGCTTGACACTGTGGGTTCCACTGAACGCCGCAGCCCCTTGTTGGCCGTGCGAT
>ENA-UOXP01001907-UOXP01001907.1-mixed-culture-metagenome-genome-assembly--contig:-NODE-1907-length-13850-cov-28.997535_pt1 | contig 13850 bp, 6 predicted proteins | sample MGYA00238161_ERZ761639 | MGnify/ENA primary metagenome ERZ761639 (study PRJEB28913, sample SAMN08776760) | mixed culture metagenome | isolation source: Freshwater growth medium | place: USA...
TGACGATGGACGAGGGGCGAGAGCGCTGTGGTGAGCACTTGCATGCAAGGCAGGTGGGCAGATGACGATGGACGAGGGGCGAGAGCGCTGTGGTGAGCACTTGCATGCAAGGCAGGTCATCAGTGGCAATCAACGTACCTCGTCATCCATCCACGCCTGCTGCTCGATGGCAATCGCCACGGGCACGATCACCTCGAAGGCCCACACGCCGCCGCGCGTCGGCCAGCGCGCCCCCTCGGGTGCGCATTGGCGGCTCGCCGTCACGCGCAGCACCGCCTTCGTCGACGCGGCGAGCTTGCCCTTGGGCTTGTGTAGCGCCGCCTGCATCGCGCGCGACGCGCAGTCGTAGACGAGGTACCCGGGCTTGTTGCGCGCGCGCCGCGTCTGCCCGTCGTTGTGCGTGAGCATGCGCTTGCCCATCACGAAGATGACCGCCTCGCCCTCCGCGATCGAATAGCAAGCTCCCCCCACGAGGGCCACGGGCTTGTACCAGTACTTGCGCCGCTCGAAGAGGGAGTTGGCGCGATGCTGTGCCACAGCCACCTGCAGTGGCCCCATTTCGAGTGGCAGGGGCGACGACCCCCCCGGGGTGGGTGGCTCCGCCGGGCTCGGGGTGTGAATGGAGTGGCCCCCCGGGGGGAGAGCCGGCGGCCCTGCCACTCGAGGTGGGGCCACTCCATTCACACCCGGGGGGAGAGTCGACGGCCCTGCGGCAGGTGACGGAGGCACACACGAGGGAGAGGGCTCGGCGGAGTGTGCAGAAGAGCCCCCGCGCCCACCGCTGTACGGCTGGCCCACCTCCTCGAATCTGCAAGCGGAGAGAGCGCCGTGGCAAGCACCGCCCACCTCCTCGAATCTGCAAGCGGAGAGACGGTCGGCGGGACGGGCGGCGCTCGCGGTGCTTGCCACGGCGCTCGCCGCGGCGCTCGCGGTGCTTGCCGTGGGCGTCGGGCCACCGATGGGCCTGTGCCTCATCTCTCTTGGCACGCATGCTCCAAGTTCGCTTCGAGTAGCGATTCGAGTAGCACGTTCGGAGCTCGCTCCGTGCCCCAGGATGTCTGCCTCGCGTCCACCGAGGGTGGTGGCTTGCCGTGCCGCCAGTCGTTCCGCCAGGGAGGCCGCCGGGCCGGGATCGCGTGCGCTCAGGACCGAAGCGGCGTGCGTAGCACCGTACGGTCGTGAATGTGAATGTGGATGTGAATGGTCCGCGGCGGCTTTCCGTGCCGCGAGTCGCTCCGTCAGCGAGGCCGCCTCCGCCGCCGCTTCGCTCGCTTCTGCGCGCGCCGCGGCGAGCTCCCACCCATAATGGGCACGCGCCTCCGCGAGCGCCTCCTCCCTGGCCTCCTTCCGAGCCTCCTTTTTGGCCGCCTCGACCGCTGCGGCCGCCTGAGCGCTGAGATCGTTGCGAGTGCGAGCGCTCAACAGGAAGGAGGCGGGTGTGAAGGAGGCGGGTGTGAAGGAGGCGGGTGTGGCCGGCGTCGCCTCGGGCGTCGCAATCGTCACTCTGGCCATCGGGCGCGCCACCGAGCGTGCGGCCGTTGCGTGCATGCCTGCCGATCGGGGCGGGGCTCGGGCGGTGCTCAGTGCTGCGGTCTCCCGCGGTTGTGAACCGTCTGTGTGAATGGTCTCCCGCGGTTGTGCGGCGATGAGCGACGTGGCCACCACGCGGGTAGACTGCGGGGCGAGAGATGCGGGCGTCGTTCGTCCGCAACGTCCATGGGGCAGAGGCGTGGCACGCACGGGCAGCGGCGTGGCACGCACGTGCGCGACCGCGTGCGACTGCGCACGTTGTACCCTATTAGGATCGAGTGTGCTCTCGTCACACTGATTCCCATCGGCAGCGGAGAGGTCGCGGCGCACGTTGCGACCGCGTGCGACCGATTGGAGCTTCATGGCGGCCCACTGCTCCGTGGTGGCTAGCTGCCTCTCCTCCTCCGTCTCCTCCTCCGAGCCATACTGATCGTCGTACAGCACGTCTGCCTCGCCGTAGCCCTCACCATCCTCCTCGTCCGAGCCCTCGCCCTGATAGTCGCCCTCCAAGCTCGGGCTCGAAGGAAGCTCTCTCCCTCCACCAGATCGCGATCTCACTCCGCCAGATCGCGAGCTCGGGCTCGACGGAAGCTCTCTCCGGGCCTGATGGCCACGAACGATCTTCTGAACGGTGGTGGCAGCAGCTTCGTCAGCTTCGTCATCCATGGGCGCCGACGGGGCATCCGTCTTGAGGATGCTCCTTCTCCGCACGGCTTGTTGTGTTGGGTGGCGAAGCAGACGCTCGAGTGCAGCAGGCGTTGGCGGCGGGGCTGGCGGCACAGCCCATGGTGCATAGGTGCCCGTGACGGCGCGCTGTGCCGGTGGAGGCGCGTGCGCACTGGGAGCGGGCGCCGTGGTGGGCGCTATCGGAATGGGCGGCGCATAGGTGGGCGGCCCATACGGGAAGGGCGCCGTGGTGGGCGCTCTCGGAACGCAGGGCGCCGTGGTGGGCGGACCATACGGGAAGGGCGCCGTGGTGGGCGCTCTCGGAATGCAGGGCGCCGTGGTGGGCGGACCATACGGGAAGGGCGCAGGCGCTACGAATGACGCCATCGGCATGGGCGGCATGGGCGGCACGGGCGGGGGCGGCATGGGCGGCATGGGCAGCGGTGGCGGTGCTGCAGCTTGGAGCCGCTGCATGTGAGTGAGCACCGCCTGTAGCGCGTGTGCGGTCGCCTGCGCACTCGCCTCCACCTGCGCCTGTACCTGCGCCTGTACCTGCGCTTGTACTTGCGCGAGCTGCGCCTGGGTCTGCTCACTGGCGGCTCCGACCGCCTTGGCGACCGCGCGTTCGATGGCCTTGGCCATCAGTTGCGCCTGCTGTTGCGCTTGCTGCTTCTGTTGCTTGGTCTGTAACTGCTGTTGCAGCCCCTCGAGCGCCTCGAGCTGCTGCTGGGATTGGGCCCGCTGCTGCGGCGAGCGAGCCCGCTGCGGCGGCGGCGGCGGCTGGGGCTGTGGATGTCGCTGCGGCGGCTGTCGCTGTCGCTGTCGCTGCGGCGACGGCGGCCGTGTGTCATCGCCGTCCAAGGGCGCCATCTCCTCGTCCCACTCCTCATCCAGCTCCTCATCCGACTGCTCATACTCGCTCGACGGCGAGCGTCGAGACGGCAGCAACGGCGAGAGCGAGCGCAGCGGCGAGTGTGGGCGCGACGGCAGCAACGGTGACGGCGACGGCGCACGGGACTGCGAGCGGGACGGCGCACGGGACTGCGAGCGCGACGGCTCACGGGACGGCGAGCGCGACGGCTCCCTGGAAGGCGAGCGCCGTCCCGAGCGGGTGCGGCCGCCGAGACCGGCCAGCGCCGTCCCGAGCGTCCCTGGGCGTGCGTCGTCCCGAGCGTCCAGCAAGAGCCGTCGGCCGCCGCCGTCGTCGCCTGAGTGTCCCGCAGGACCGCTGCTGTGGCCACCGCCGTCAGCTTCGGCGTGGCGTGCTCGCAGCTTCTCCGCGAGGCTCCCATGGCCGGGGGCCGCGCGGTGCGTCGAGGCCGTCCGCATTAATCCGATCCGCTTGCCAGGCGCCTCCGCTCGCTGCACGGGGCGTCTGGCACGGGGCTTCGTGCGGTGAGGCGATGAACGACGCCCCGTCCGCGTCCCATACGCCGGTCCGGTCCCTTGAGGCAGGCTTGCCGCCTTCTGCCGGTAGTCGCCCAGAATCGCGGCCAATGCGCTGATCTCTTTTGGGGACGGGAGCAGGGCTTCCGGCCGTGCTGTCGTCAGACTTCCGAGCGCCCAGGCTCCGGGGCCACCGAAACCGGCACGCTGCTCCTCGAGGTGCTTGCGCGTTGCGGCCTCGTCCTTTGGCCAGTCTGTTTGCTTTTCTTTCATGTAGCGCAGGACGGTGCTCGTCACCGCACGTCGCCGCCTTGTGGCCTCCATCGCGTCGACTTCGAGTGTGGACAGAAGGCCGCGCACGTCAGCGACCCGCGCTGCAAGATGGGTTTTACTGCCACCGATTGCGGCCATGGCGTCGGCTGCGGCGTCGGGTTGCGTACGGTGAAAGCGCACCAGCGAGAAAGACGCTCGAAACAGCGCATTCTGACGAACCTTGAAAATTTCTTGACGAACCTTGAAAATGTGCCGTTTTCCTTATACATGGAGTGGCAAGATCTTCCTGATCCTATTTTCATGTCGCTTTTAATGAACTGTCACCTAGAGTTCACCAAAGTGTTCGCAGACGCGCAGCAGACTGCCGCGTGTGAGAGGACGGAGTCGCCCCCGCCCTTCTACACGGCTGGAACGTTTGCCGCAATGGCCACGTCCTCATCCTCGGGGCGCAGGGAGCAGCGTGGGCCGATGCAACGTGCGGCAGTGCTGGAGGACATCATAAGGACGGTGCCGCCGGAGGTCGCAGGTCAGGTCGAGACCATCTCCAAAGAGGAGGCGAAGCTCGTGTCCGGACCGCGGCCGGGGCTTCGTCGCTCGCAGACGAGCACAATTGACGTATGGGGGCATGCCGAGGATGGTGCGGCGGCCACAGGCGCGCCCTCAGACATCACGCTGCAACGGCGGTGTGCGCAGCTGGAGTCGCAGCTCGACAAGTGGGTTGGCATCGCACAGCTACTGGCGAGCGAGCTCGCCTATCGCGAGAAGCGGCTGTGGGAGTGGCAGATGGATCAGACCAACACCAAGGTCATCATGCAAAAGTTCAAGGATCGCCTCAAGAAGGGTAATCGCAGCGGCCGCGGCGAACGCCCGGATGGTGGTGCAGGGGCCTCGGGGCCTTCGCCGCTTGCGCGGTCTGCGGCGGGCGCCGGGACGGGTGGAACCCTTGCGAAGCAGCCGGTGGCGCCGGGCACGCCGCGGACTATCCCGACCTCCGCGCACGGCATCTCGCTGCTCGTGGTCATGCCTCACGAGGCCGAGGCGCGCGCCCTCTCTCAGGCGTGCACTCAGATGGGCTATCGTGTCACTGTCGGCACCTCGGGAGAAGAGGCGCTCGACATTGTGACGCAGGCGCAGAAGAGGCCTCGGGGCTTCGCGGCACAAGGCGGCTCGGCGAGCTCGGCGCCCTTCGAGCTCGTGCTGTGCGACGTCGAGCTGCCGGGCATTCCGGGGGTGGAGGTGGGCCCTGATGGCCTCGCTGATTGCCCCGCTCATCAGTGGGCCCTGATGGCCTCACTGATTGCCCCCCTCATCAGCCACCCCTGCGAGGGAACTGGGTCCGGCACTCTCGACATGTCCCTCCCCCCCCGTGCCTCTCTGACTCTGCGCCACCCTTCACATACCTCCCCCCCCCGGCGTGCTCTCTGACTCTGCGCGCTCACCTCCATCGCAGGTGCTCAACCAGCTCAAGGAGATGCTCAAGAACGAGGTCTCGGTGATCATGCTCGCCACGGACCTCAACTCGGCCGCCGAAGCGGCTGCTGTCGAGCGCTGCATCGTCGAGGGTGCGGACTCCTATATTCTCAAGCCACCAGCTCCAAGGGAGTTAACGGCGCTGTGGGGTTTCGTTGCGCGCAAGCGGCAGCAGGCGTCGGAGACGGAAAAGCTACACGATCTCAATCAGGTGATCCGCTCAGTAGAAGATGAGATCGGCACGCAGCAGAAGCGCGCACGTTCTGTCGCTCAACTGAAGGCGCACAATGCCGAAAAGTCGGCTGCGACAGCTGACAACCCGGCGACGACGCCGAGCGCGATGCCGAACCCCATGTGGGCCCAAAGCAAAGCCGACCCCAAGCCTGAACAGTCGTTCAAGAAGTCGTCTCCCACCAAAAAGGTCGTCAAGTGGTCGATGCACGGACAGTTTGAGGAGGATCTCAAGGCCGACCTCGCGGACGCTCATAAACAGTGCGTGTGACTTCGCACAGCTGCGAGCTTGCCTGAGCCCTTCATTGGTACCCGAGCTATTGAATTGACCTGTGAAGAGTGACTCTGCTCCTCCCCCCCTCTTGCCCGCAGAGTGCTGCCCGAGTACGGCATCGGCGTCAACTCGGCGATCTTCAACCCGGCGCTCGAAGGCGCCGTCAACAACTGCGTCACCCAGCTCCTTGGCATCTTGCACCCAGGCGACACCCCCAAGGGGGACAAGAAGGGCGCTAAGGAGGACAAGAAGTGTGTCGAGTGCGCCCCGTCGAGTAGCGCGGGAGCACCGGTAGATCGGGCGGGGCGCCCGGGCGTCGACAGTGAGTCCGACGCGAGCTTCGGGCCTCGGGAGGGCAAAGACGGCAAGTTGGCGCAGCCAGAGAAGCGCAAGCTTCGCAAGGGCGACTCCGGCAACCTGCGCGCGATGCTCCTCGAGCGGCGACAGAGCTCGGTGGGGCGTTCGAGCAAGGAGCTGCTCACGATGCTCAGTATCCTCGATGGGAACGAGGAGGACGACGGGATGGAGGATGAGCTTGTGCTCTGCCGCATCTGCGAGCAGCAAGTGCTCCGCTCCTCCCTCCAGCTGCACACGGCGATCTGCAAGGCGACACACAAGGCGAAGAACGATGAGGAGAAGGCCACCAAGGAGGTGAAGGAGCTGCTCGGGCTGCTGCAGTCGACGCGCCGGCAGGCGCTGCTTTCGCTCATGTCGATCGCCGTGCAGCGCTTCAACCTGATGTGCGCGCCGCTCGACAAGCTGCAGGAGCTCGGGGGACAGCTCTTGCACAACGACGACACCAATCTCTCGCCTTTGCACCACCTTGGCCGGCTGACTGAGCTCGCTCGTGAGCTCGCGATGCTCAAGCGCGCGGGTGGCACCGAGATGGGTGGCTCCGTCTTCTATTCGTGCGCCTCGCAGCTCAAGGCCATCATCGCCGACAAGATCAGCAACGTGCAGGAGCTCATCGACCTCGACCCGCACGCTCTCGACTTTGGCGCGACGCGCCCGCTCAATCGCGGCATGGCCATCACGGGCAAGCTGGGCATCCGAGACTTTAAGCTGATCAGGATGCTCGCCACGGGCGGCTTCGCGCAGGTGTGGCTCGCCAAGAAGAAGTCGACGGGCGACGTGATGGCCATCAAGGCCATGCGCAAGGAGCACCTGCGCGACACTGACCAGGTCACCTCGATCAACGTCGAGCATGCCATCCTGGCCAAGCACGACTGCGAGTACCTCGTGCGCGCTTTCTATTCGTTCCGTTCGGCGCACCACATCTACTTTGCGCTCGAGTACATGCCCGGCGGCGACCTCTCCTCGATGCTCGCCGAGTGCGGCTGCATCGCGGAGCCCTCGGCGGCCTTTTACGTCGCAGAGACGCTGCTCGGAATGCACTACCTGCACACGAAGCACATTCTGCACCGCGACATCAAGCCATCGAATGTGCTCATCGCCGAGAGCGGCCACATCAAGCTCGCCGATTTTGGGCTCTCCACCTCGATGATGCAGCACAAGAAGTGCGGCACGCTGCCGTACGTGGCGCCCGAGGTGCTCCGGGACGGCTCAGCCTCAGAGGCGCTCGATTACTGGGCCGTTGGCGTCCTGTTATACGAGCTGACTGTGGGCGAGCCTCCATTTTCGGGCGAAACACCCAAGCTGATGCTCAACGCGATCATGAACACGACGATCAACACGCAGCCGCTCTCGCCCGTGGCCTCGTCGCTCATTCGCAGCTTGCTCCAGGTGGACCCTGCGCTGCGCCTGGGAGCGTCGGGGATCGAAGAGATTCAGGCCCACGCCTTCTTTGCCTTCACGCGCTGGGATAAGATGATGGAGGCGACGCCGCCGTTTGTGCCGCAGCTCGCCGGCGGCGACGACGATGCGTATTTCCCACAGGCCTTCAAGGCCGACCACGACATCGACATCGACTCGGACACATCCGAGGAGGATCCGGATGACTGTGGCGAGTCCTTCAAGCAGATCGAGAGCGTCAACGTCGATCACCTCATCTCGCTCGCCAGGCGCCCCTCATCCAAAGCCCTTAAAGCGGGGCAGTCTGTTCTGACGACGCCGACTGACTCGACACGCGACTCGACGCCCGTACCGTCGGTGCCTGCGACGCCGCAGCAGCAGCCTCGCTCGCTCAAGTCGCCCAAGCCCAAGCCGCCCCCCTCCAAGCAGCCCCCCTCCAAGGGCGACCTGAGCAAGCTCTCCCTCTCGCAGCTCTCGCAGCAGCAGCAGCAGCTGGAGGAGCAGTTGAGCAAGCTCACCAAGGGCGACCTGGGTAAGGTTTCGCAGCAGCAGCAGCAGCAGCTTGAGCTGCACTTGGGCACGAAGCTCAAGGGCCCGGTGTCACGTCCCTTGTAATCTCTTTCACGGCGGAACTTTTTGCGTCGGCCGGACGTGTGTTTCTCTAGGCGTGGCGCCGTGCGGTTCCGTTCGGCTGCGTTCATATGTGTTGCATTCCGACATGGACATCTTCATCCGACACTCGATTTTCTCGAGCTGCGGCGTAGCTACTGTGTATCTTTAGATTCAAACGAAACCATATGGTTGCGCACTCTATGCGACTTAGTTCGGTTTGGCGTTTGGGTTTGCAAACTAGACGACTTAACGGTTCGATAAAGGTAACACACCGCACGTCAGATAGCCGAACGTCAAGTCGTCACTCCTCCTCCGCGGCTACGTGGTGCTCCGTCTTCTGCTTCTTCCACGCCTTCGCCATCTCGAGAATCTTGAGCGAGGGCGCCTTAGCCTCCTCCTCCGGAAAGATGTAGTCAAAGTACTCCTCCCAGCCTGCCGCCTCGCCGTCGGCGCCCTCAATCGGCCGCTTCTTCTTGATGCGCTTGGGCATGCGCGCCGCGACGGCCGCGAGGCGCTCGGCATCGCCCGTGCCCTCCTCCATCTCGCGCCACGCAGTGAGGATGAGCACCCTCTCGTCCTTCAGCTGCTGCTCCTTGAAGAGGGACTCGGCCTCGCCGAAGATCTCGGCCGCGGCCGGCGCGCCCGCCGCGTCGGCCTCGAAGCGCGCAAACGAGATCCATACCTTCGGATGCGAGGTGCAATCAGCATGCACTCAGAGGCCATCAGCATGCAATCAGAGGTGATGAGGGAGGCAATCGGCAAGCACTCACCTTCGGATGCGAGGTGCGATCGAGCAGTTGCCGGTAGAGGCTGCGCGCGCGCTCCAAGTCGCCTTGCTCAATCTCGAAGTCGATGTACGCCTTCCATAGCGTCTCGGGCATGTCGAGGGCACTCTGCTGCACGGCGAGCCCGAAGATGGTACGTGCGCGCTCGAGCTCGCCCAGCGTACTCTCGAGCTCCGCGAACGCGATCCAGGCGGCACAATTGTCGGGCGCCCACTGCAGATAGCGTTGGTATAGCTCCCGGCAGCGACTCACCTCTCCGAGCTGGAGTTCGAGCTGGATGTACTCGCGGAAGAGCTTGGCCTTTGGGCAGCGCCCGATGGCCTGGCCGAGCAGCTTGCGCGCGGCAGGCAGCTGCAGCTGGCGCACCTCCAGGTGCGCCGCATGCATCCAGAGTTTGCCAAAGGTGAACTTTTCGTGCGGCACGACGCGCCGGCACTCGGCGAGCACGAGGCGCGCGCGCTGCACGTCCTTGGCCACGAGCTCCTCGAAGATCGCATAGCGCAGCCAGAGGTAGATGTACCGGCGCCAGAGGCGCTTCTCGGGCGCGGGCGGCACGAAGGCGATCGCGCGCTCGTACACGTCACGGCAGCGCGCGAGCTCGTCGAGCTCAGGTTCGTCAGAGAGCATCTCCTCCTCGAGCTTGACGTAGTCGAACCAGCTGTCGTACACGTACGGATCGGCCTTGACGGCCTCCTCGTACTGGAAGCGCTTCTTGGCGGCCACGACCTCCTCGATGCCCTTGCGCTCGCCGTGCTGCTTCTCGAATTGCACGTACTTTTTGTGCAGCTCGGCCACTTTGCTCTTCGGAAGCGCCTCGAGCGCGTACTGGTAGACGACGCGCGCGCGCTCGGCCTCCTTGCTGCGCTCCTCGAACTGGGCGAAGGCGACGAAGAATTCCTCGGTGTGGTCGCGCTCGTCGAGCTCCTGCATCGCGCGCTCGTACACGGCGCGCGCGAGCGCCGTCTGCGCCTGCTTCTCTTCGAACTTGGCCCACTTGATCCATGAGCGTGGCTGATTGTGGCACTGCACCCAGCGCTCAAAGACCCCGCGCGCGCGGTCGGGCTGGTTGGCGCGCAGCTCGAGGCGCACGTACGAGGACCACGCGTGGTCGTCGGGCTCCCACTCGATCCACCGGTCGAAGATGGACCGCGCGCCCGACACGTTGCCCAGCATCTCCTCCATGTAGATGAACTTGAACCAAAACTGGTCGACGCGCGGCATGAGCGTGACGGCGCGGTCCCACACATTGCGCGCGGCGTTGATGTGCCGGTTGCGCATCTCCATCTCGGCATACTTGAGCCAGAGCGTCGTGTTGCGGTGGTCCACGCCGATGGCACGCTCATAGACTGAGCGAGCGCGGGGGAAGTCGCGCTGCTGCTCCTCAAAGGCGGCGTACTTGAGCCACGTGCCGATCGCGAACTTGCTCATGCGCAGCCGGTCCTCGAAATACTTGCGCTCCTTGAGGCGATAGACGGCGAGCTCCTCTGGATCTGTGATCTTCTGCGCGGGCGCCGTGTAGTTTTCGTCCTCCTGCCGCTCACGCGCCTCGCGCAGGATCTGCTCGGCGGTGATCTGCATCGGCGCCGGCTGCTTGTTCTTGACGGAGGTCTGGCCGCGATCGCCCATGGTGACGGCGGGACGAGTTCTCCTCTTGGTCTGTGTGCCGCGCAGCGACGCGCGTGTGGCGCTGGATGGACGCGAGTGACGCGAGGAGACGACGTGAATGTCGAGTCGAGGTGTGAAGGGAAAGAAAACTCTCGCCGCTTAACGCTTCCCAGAGCGTGTCCGAGATTTGGTTGCAGGTCTTCACGGTGTCTTGTTTCGCTGTTAACAAAAGAGCCCAGATTAAAAAGTTAAAAAGATTTTGTCGTCGTTGTAGCTGCTGCTTCTGCTCGTGAGCGGAGATGAGGGCGGCGCGAAACGCGTCTGGGGCCACTCGAGCCGGTACAGAATGATCGAGTGGCCCTGTGCATCGACCACAGGAGCATCGTCGCCATGAGCACGACCAGCACAAGAACCACCGACATCGGACCCGTAGCCGGCCCAGAGGACAGTCGCAAGGATGAGAGCCGACCTTGGCGGGCAGCGTACTCCATGGCCGCTTCGTCAAAGAGAGCGGCAGTCTCACCGATGGCACTCACGAGAGCTGTACAGTCCGCGCTCGCATTGGCGACGAGCGCCGCACAGGCCGCATGCAGATTGCCGACCCGTCCCAGATGCAAAGTGTCGCCCCTACCCGTCCAAGATGGCTGCGGCGTATGTGTGAACAGGTGCTGTGGGATCTCGGGCGCCTCTCCGCGCAAGTGGCGGCCCATGGCGTCACGCCACGCCCGAGTGGTCATGCGCCTATCTGAAAGACGTTCGGCTGGCTCCATCAGCCGGCGGCGTCCGTGCGCTTCTTCGTGCTCTCGTGTAGCTCGCGACGGCGCTGGCGGCGGCGGCGGCATCGTTCGGTCCGCAGAGGCCCCGAAGAAGCTCGCCATTGGCACTGTGCCCACGTCGCCCTCCCAGCCCACCTGATGGCGCACCACCGTGGATCGCAGGCGCGAGAGCCGCAGGTGCGCCTCGAGCTCGCCGAGGGTGGCAGTGTGCGCCGCCTCTCGGAGGAAGCGATGCAGGTGGTAGGTGAAGCGGTCTGAGATGGCCACACCGAGACGCCGGTCGAGATCATGGGAGTACGACTTCTCGTGCGCATCCGACGAGGCGAGGACGATCGTGCGCACGGAGAAGTTGTACGGGAGAGAGTCGACGTACTCGACGAGCCGCGCGCCCAGAGTGGCGGCCTGGCACGTGTCGACGAGGAGGAGGAGCTCAGCACAACCTCGGCGCGCAAACAGGAGCGTGATCGACTCGGCGAGCTCGTCGGCGGTGAGCTCGTATTGGTCGCCAAACTTGAGGAATCCGTCACCTCCGTGCCCGGTCAGGTAGATGAGCACGCGATCGCGCGGGCCACTTTGCAGACGCCGCAGCGCCGGCGTGCCCGCGGGCACCTGATCGGTCAGTACGCCGAGGAACGCCTCGACAGTCACCTCCGTACCACGATAGTCGACCCGGACGTCCGGTGGATACAGATTCTGTTCGCGTGCGAGGCTGTTGAACACGCGGCCGCGCGCCGCATTGCGCTCATCGCACGGGTTCCCCGCGAGCATGAGCACGATCTGGCTATCAGGCACGCCCCGCTGGCGCAGCGTCTCATACACCGAGAGCGCACTCGATGTATGACGATAATTGTGAAAGTAGCGAGAAGATGACACGACCACGGCCCACGGCGTCGGATTGATGTCGGCGCCAAGCATCCAAGAATAGTTTTTGGTTGCGGAATTCAAATCTGACAAAATCAATCCGTTTCGACGAAATGCAAATCGTTATGTGTGTTGATAGTGAATGCCGTCTTGGGTGTGAATCACCGCCCACCCCGAAACTGCCCGCACACGCGCAGTGTCGTCCCCGGCAACAGGCCGGCGGCCGCAGGCGACGCGAGGAAGGCGACAGCGGCCGCCACATCCTCGGGTAATCCCCCTTGTCCGAGACTGTTGAGCTTCGCGCCGATCGTGCGCGTGAGCCACGGGATCTTCTGGGTCATCTCCGTGATGATGAAGCCGGGGGCGACGCACGCGAAGCGGTGCCGCTGCTCGTGTGCGAGACCCATGGCCCTCGCATAGCCCATGAGCCCCGACTTGGCCGCGGCGTAGTTGGACTGGCCGAGGTTGCCGTGGATGCCCGACGTGGAGCCGAAGCTGACGAACCCGGCACCGAGCGGCGCGAGCGCGCCAGGCGTGGTGAGCAGCGCCTCGTCGAGAGCGGCTACAGCTCGCAAGTTGACGTCAATGACGGGCTGCCACTGCTTCTTGAGATCCATCTTAGCGAGCGTCTTGTCGCGCGTGATGCCCGCCGCGTGGATCACGGCACCGAAGCCGCCAGCCGTGGCTCCTGCGGCCGCGAGCGTGGCGCCCGCTGCCGTGTCGGTCACGTCCACGGGCAGGGCCGTGCCGCCCAGCTCCGCCGCGATCGCCGCGAGTGGCCCCGCCGCCGAGGGATGGTCGACGAGCACGAGCGCTCGCGTCGGCTGCAGCTTGCGCAGGTGCATCGCCGTCGCTCGCCCGATGCCGCGCGCGGCACCTGTGACGAGCGCGGCAGTCGAAGCGGCCGCCTCCGTGTCTGCCGGCGCAGGGCGCACAACGACCAGCTCTTGGCCCGTCACGTAGCAGCTCTTGTGCGAGAGGAGCCAGTCGAGCGGGGCCTCACACACTTCGCTCCGTGAATCCGCCGCCGACGCGTCGCAGAGCACGTTCACCGTTGCGCCTCGTCCGCCAACCTCTTGTGCAATCGACTTGCCAAAGCCGATGAGCGCTTCGCTGCACGCGGCCGCGGTCGGATCGAGCGAGGCGTGAGCACGGCGCAATATGACTATGCGGCCGCCCGCCTCCTTAAAGGCGGCGCACTCGGAGTGCTTCGTTGCCACCTCGTGCACCCACGAGAGGTCGGTGAAGGTCGCGAGCGCGCGCGCGTCGATGACGAGGGCGTTGGCCGACACGTTGGGAGCAGCAGCAATAGAGGCGCGTCCAAACGTCTCGGTGAGGCGCACGAGCGGCCGGGCCTCGCGCACGAGCTTCGAAGGGGCTTTGAAGAAGTTCATCGCCGACAAACTCGCAAACGTTCTGGCCTAATCGTTGCACCAATTCGTGACCTTTTTGGTCAGTCGACTTTCCTCTGGAAATGGCTCCGAGGCGTGCATCATTTGGCTCCCTATTCGCGCGTTTGCGAGTGTCGTTCTGAGCTGACCTTTTCGCGGACTGAAGTTTGTCGCGGGAGTGAAGGGTAAACTTGGTCGCGTAGGTTGGTGATTGCAGGTTCATCAAACTACACAAAGG
>ENA-UOXP01001912-UOXP01001912.1-mixed-culture-metagenome-genome-assembly--contig:-NODE-1912-length-13828-cov-29.220722_pt1 | contig 13828 bp, 16 predicted proteins | sample MGYA00238161_ERZ761639 | MGnify/ENA primary metagenome ERZ761639 (study PRJEB28913, sample SAMN08776760) | mixed culture metagenome | isolation source: Freshwater growth medium | place: USA...
GCCGTCGTTCCCAAGCAGCACGTCGAGGTCGCCATCGCCGTCCACGTCCGCCGCCGTGATCGACCTCGTGTACATGCTGCCGCCGGGCAGCAGCGCCTGGCTTCTACCCGCGAACTGCAGCACTGCTTCGTCACTGCCCAGCAGCTCATTCCCCAACCTCGCTAACGGCTTGGGATGGCGCAGGCACCCCGGCTCGGAGGACAACGTGCATGCCGGCGGCAAGAGCGCAGCTCGAACTCCTGGTGGAGGCTTGGCACGGGCCGGCCTGGGCAGCATCACAACGCAGCGCCCTCGTGCCGAGCAGTTGGGTGGTGCAAACACCGTCGGCTGACCGCCCGGCTGGAGCTCCTGCGCATAGTCCCGTGGGGGAGGGTAGCGTTTGCGGCCTTCGCGTTCGACGTGCCAGCCTTTGAGCAAAGCCATTTGAGGCGACTGCATATGGAAGCGTCTCTCTGGGGGTTTTCTGTCATTTTCGGCCCATCCGCCGGGAATTTAAATTAGTCAGTCGGACAGTTATCTCGCGGCCCCTTCCCGCACACTCCACCTTCGGCTCGCAGTGCGGCTCCGCCACTCCCGGTCAGGGCTCAGGCACATTAAGTACCTACCCGCTACCGCACAACTTACAACTGTAGTATTCGCTCCGTGGAGCTGGAGGCTGTGCTGGACTACGCTCCATGACTACGCTCACGCTTCAAGGGTGAGTTTGGACTCCGAGCGACCGTACGGGTCAAGGGATGGCGCACCGGCGACCGGGTGAGGCGTGAGGGCCGCATCGGGGACTTGTAAACCTCGTGTAACGTGTTGTAATTCCCACCAACATGAACAACGATTGAATGTAATCATGAATGTGTAATACAAAAACGGGACTGTATCCGGCCCGAACCGAGAACATGACCGAGAACTGTCACTTAGATAGAGCCTTCATCAAGCGTGCAGCGAGCTCCGCCTTCTTGCCGGTCGTCGGCAGGCTGCGCGCGTCGAGGGCCTCCTTGAGTTCTGCCACCTTCATCTCGCTCACCTCTGCTGCAGTCAACTTTCCAGCGTCCGAAGGCTCGGCCGCCGAGGCAGCCTCGGGCATGGCAGCCGGCGCTACCGCGGCAACAGCAGCAGGCGCTGGCTCGGCGTTCACAGCAGGCGCTGCATCGGCGGCTGCAGCTGGCGGCGGGGCTGCATCGGCGGCTGCATCGGCGGCTGCAGCTGGCGGCGGGGCTGCATCGGCGGCTGCATCGACGGCTGCAGCTGGCGGCGGGGCTGCATCGGCGGCTGCATCGGCGGCTGCATCGGCGGCTGCAGCAGGCGGCGGGGCTGCATCAGCATCGGCGGCTGCAGCAGGCCGCCGGGCAGCTTCAGTGGCGGTGGCGGCGGAAGCAGGGTCAGCCCCAGTCCCAGCGGCCTCCGCAACGCCATCCTCTGCCGCCGGCTCGGCGGCACGGCCAGGCAGCCAGCGCGCGAGGTCAGGTGCCTCTGCGAGTGGTACAAACTCGTCGGCGCCTTCGAGGCAAACCGGCGTGTCGGCGGGTAGCGCTCCGTGTGCGATCCACACGGCCAATGTGGCTGTTGGGAACGGCCCCTGTACCTGATAAGGGGGTCAATCAGAGGTCATCAGACGTCAGAATAGGCCAACGTGGCGGTTGGGAAAGGCCCCTGTACCTGGCCGCTCGGGTCGCCGTAGAAGTATGAGCAGGCCGCTGCGGCCGGCGCCGCATCCTCGTCTCCTGCCGCCACTTCCTCTGGCACCTCCGTCGCCTCCGCTGCTGCGGGTTGCAGGGGCGGCTCCCACTGCGTCAATCCGAGGGCAGCTTGTGAATAGTAGACGCATGCATACTGATCCGACCAGCCAGCAGTCCAGCCTGGCGGCAGGGCCGCCGACGCTGCCGCCGCCGCCGCTACCGCCGCCGCCGCCGCCGCCGCCGCCGCCGCTGCTGCCGCTGCCGTTGGGTCAGCCGTTGGGTCAGGTTGTCCTGTGAGCCGTCGGTAGTCGGCCGCGCTGAGCAGCTGAATGCGCTTGCCGATCGGCGAGTAATGAGCGAGCGAGAGAGCGGTCGAGGCGGCGGTGGCGTCACGAAAGGTGAGCGCAGCGTACCCGTCGCGCGTGCCCGCCGCAGCTTCGATGTGGAACGGCGCGAGGATCCGCTGAAGCGTGTGCGTGCCGATGGACTCATCGAGTCCGAGCCGCGCGTAGAGCTTGCGAGCATCGTCGACGGCGGCGGCGGCGGCGGCGGCTGCGCGCGCCGAGGACGGGTGGGCTCCACCGGCGAAGACGCCGGTGGGCAGCAGGCCCGTGCGGCCATCTGCGCTGCGCCACGTGCCCGCCGTGGCGTCCACGAGCACGCCATGGGTGCGCAGCTCGCCCACGAGCGTGTCGGCCGCTCCGTAGTCACGGCGTCGGCGCGCCGTCTCGCGCTCGATGAGCATCGCCTGGATTTCGTCGTCGGCCAGTGAGCCGTCACGATTGCGCTTGCGCGGCCGGCTCGGCGCGGCCGCACCGGCGTTCGGGTCGTGCTTCGAGAGGCTCAGCCGTGTGCCGAGCAGCATCGTGCCCTGCAGGTCGATGAGCGCCCGGTCCCTCTCGCCGCTCATGCGGAAGCTGACCTCGGCGTGGCCCTTGCAACGGCCCGCGGAGGTGGCGAGGTTGACCGCGTTCACGGTCGAGTAGTACCGCTCAAAGAGAGCGCGCACGTCCGCCGTCGTCGCTTCCGGCGCCAGTCCCGTAATTTTGAGCCAGCCCGCCGATTGCTTCGGCCGATTGCCGGCGTCGGCGTCGCTGCTGCCTGTGCCGCGGAACCACATGTGCACGTCGGCCATCGACGACGATCCCGAGGCGTCGATCTTGGAGGCGTGGCCATGGTTGCCGGCGCTCAGCTTCGGCATGTTGACCCTAGTCACACCCTAGCGGCGACGCGCTGCGACGCGACGCGCCGAACGTTCGTGTGAATGGGGTTTCGTGGATCCCCCCCCTCCCTTCTCTCGTCGTCCGCGGAAGACACCGATTCACATTCACACTTTCTGACGGAGGCTTCATCAGTGCGCGGACATGTTGCGGCTATTAGCAGTGACCAGCCGTGTCGGCGCGTCGCGCTGCGCGACGCTCGCGTCGGTGCGCGCGCCGGTCGCGGCCATCGCGCAGCGCCGCTGGCTCTCGAGCGGCGGCGTCGTCGAGGTTCCGATCCCGTTGCTCGGTGCGGAGTCCATCGTCGAGGGCAACATCCTCTCGATTGCAAAGAAGGTGGGTGACTACGTTGCGAAAGAGGAGATGGTCGCCGAGATCGAGACCGACAAGGTGACCATTGAGGCCAAGTCGCCGGAAGCCGGCACCATCACCGCCATCCACGTCGCGGTTGACCAGACCGTCGAGGTGGGCAAGCCGTTCTTTTCGCTCGCCGTCGGCCAGAGCCAGGCTGCCGCAGCGTCTGCGCCCGCTGCGGCCGCGCCCGCTGCAAAGGCCGCCCCGCCGCCGCCTGCCGCCGCCGCTGCGCCACCGCCGCCGCCGCCCAAACCAGCCGCGCCCAAGCCGGCGGCCGCACCTGCCGCTGCAGCGCCCGCAGCGGATGCCGGCTCGCGCGAGACGCGCGTCAAGATGACGCGCATGCGCCTCGCGATCGCGAAACGGCTCAAGGAGGCGCAGAACGAGACGGCGATGCTCACCACCTTCAACGAGGTCGACCTCACCACCCTCACCAACATGCGCAACGAGTACAAGGACATCTTCCTCAAGAGGCATGGCGTCAAGCTTGGCTTCATGTCTCCGTTCGTGGCCGCCGCGGCCAAGGCGCTCAAGGAGCAGCCCGCGGTGAACGCGGTGATTGACGACGGGCACATCGTCTACCGTGACTACGTCGACATCTCGGTCGCCGTCTCTTCGCCCACGGGACTCGTGGTGCCGGTGCTGCGCGAGGCGCAGAACATGTCCTTTGCCGACATTGAGCGGGGTATCGGTGAGCTCGGTGCCAAGGCCAAGGAGGGGAAGCTCACCGTGGAGGACATGGCGGGCGGCACCTTCTCGATCACCAACGGCGGCGTCTTCGGCTCTCTCCTCTCGACTCCCATTATCAATCCGCCGCAGAGCGCCATCCTGGGCATGCACGGCATCTTCCCGCGCCCGATGGCCATCGACGGCAAGGTCGAGATCCGCCCCATGATGTACATTGCGCTCACGTACGACCACCGGCTCATCGACGGCAGGGAGGCCGTCACCTTCCTAAAGCGCATCAAGGAGCTCGTGCAGGACCCGCACCGCTTCCTCCTCGATTGCTGAGCGCCGTGCTGCGCGAGGGAGAGGGCGGAGCTCGAGCCAAGCCAAAGGCGGCTGGCCGACGCGGCTGGCCAAGGCACAGCCAGGCAGGAGCGTAGAGGCGCCTTCTCTGACGAAACTCTGATGAAACTCAGAAGGCGGCCAGGCGCACGCGTAGAGGGGTGCAAGAGCCATGCGGCGCGCAGCTCCGCAGCACGGTCAGGGAGAGAGGGGCGTGCGGCTGTGCACATCATTAAGACGGGACCGCGAAGCACTCGAATGTGGTTTCGAATGTGGGCTTTTTGCTCCATCGCATGGCGGGATGGTGGAGTATTCCTGTGCGACCCGGTAACCGGTTGAGTGTCAGCGGTGCGGCGAGCGGACGAGGTGAGGTGCGCGGAGTGCAAGGGGCCATCGCTCGTTGGCGGTCGCGGGAGAGTCGCCCGGCCTTATCGAAAATTGAAATTCGCAATCGGCCGATCATTCCGATCGCCGACGTGAAAAACCTCGTAAAAACGTAATGAAAACCCGAACAACGTATTATAATATATATTGAATACGCCCCGGTGCGCGGTCCCGGCGGCCCCGCCCCCGCCGGCGCGGCCCGGGCCGGCGGATCGCGGACGAGGTCGAGTGACGAAACCGCAAACCCGTAACGAATCATCGAACGTACGAACTGATCCGTGATCGAGAATCTTCAAACGTAGGCAAAGTTCCCCGCCGATCACAGGCTCAGCAAATTCCATTGGCATTGCTCCGGCCCATCTCCGGCCTGCTCCGCTCAGATCGGCGCACCTCGCGTGTCCGAGAAGGGATGAATCGAATTGACTGAGCTTCGAGCATCGAGGGACTGTCAGAATCTCCCTCAGGCTCAGCGAATCGAATGCCGGCTGAACTCGGGCATCCTGCCGCCCATCGGGCCAGCGGAGCCAGGCATGGTGCACACGGCGCACTTCGAAACGAACGTCGACGGCACGGGAGCGGGCGGCGCTAGCGGCACCGGAGCGGGCGGCCCCCAGGGCTGCGCCAGCGGTGCCTTGGTCAAGGCTGACGTGCCCTGCGCGTGCGGTGGGTGGCTACGGAGCCCCTGTACCACCTGACGAACGCTGTCGATGAAGGGCACCCCATCCTTTGTCACGGGCACCATCTCGAGCAAAGTCTCGAGCATCGCGTCGGTCGCCGGAGGCTCGAGTAGATGTGGAATGGTCGCACCTGATGAAGGAGGCAATCAGCATGCAATCACTCTCGGTCGTCGGAGGCTCGAGTAGATGTGGAATGGTCGCACCTGATGAAGGAGGCAATCAGCATGCAATCACTCTAAGCGACCAATCGAGGCCTCGCATCGAGTAGATGTGGAATGGTCTGTGGAATGGTCTGAGGAATGGTCGCACCCTTTTGGAGCAACGAGCGTGCAAATGAGGGAGGCAATCAGCATGCAATCAGAATGGTCGCACCCTTTTGGAGCAACGAGCGTGCTCGCTCGAGTGCGGCGGCGGTGAGCGCGGCCGCCTCGTCGCTCCCCGCGGCCCGACGGTGCCACACGTCGACCGTGGCGGCCTTGCGGGCCCCGTGGTTCGTCAAACGGAAGGCCAGCCCACGTGGCACCAGCGCTTGGGAGGCGAGGGACCGGCTCTCGAGCTTTCCTATTTTGGCAGCGTCGCAGTGCACGAGCACGTGGGCACTCGACTCACGGCCCTCGAGCACGGCGGTGGCGAGCTCGTTCGTGGACGGGTACGCGACTACGCGCGCGGGCGCCAGGAATCTGGCAAGCTCCGTCAGTGCACCATGGAACCGAAACGTATCGACGCCCGCGTCCACGAACGTCGCACTCTCAATCGTGAGGCCGGCCGCTTGCAGCGCGCAGATCACCTCGAGGTCCGTGAGCAGCAGTCCACAGCCCACGGTCATGTACCTCAAAGATTTCCCGGGGCCAAGCGCTGCCGCCGTGCACTCTGCCACGCACCGAGCAAATGAGGCACGCACCCACGGCTTTGTCAATCGAAAGCAGCCGCACTCGCCATCGGCGCACTCTCCCAGCGACAGGAGGCCCGACACCCAGTCATCTCGGCCCATGAGACAAACTTCGCCGCCTCGAAGCGTAAACGTAACGCCAGGAGCGCCATAGAGGAGCACTTGGTGCACGTGAGAACGCGCCCGCTCATCTATTCGATGCTCAGAGCACGTGAAGTCACGCGGCCATGTCACGCTGCGTTGAGCCTGCTTCGGTTCGATGGCTTCCTGCCAATGCGCGCCGATCGCTGCGGAGCTCGTCTTGCATCGCACGTGCGCACGCTCGAGTCGCCGCTCCGCCACTAGAGAGGCGTAGCTTGGACTGTTGGTCGCCATTTTTCGTGGGAGGTTTGGACGTTTCGCCTTGGATTCAAATCTAGATTAGATTGTCTAGCGGAACTTGCGTCAGTGTAGAATCATCTGATATCACCCCGAACGATTTTGGACATAGCTGAGGTGCCTTGTCGCGCGCGCGCCCGCGATTGAGTAAAAATGGTCTTCTTCTTCACATGCTCCGACCCGCGCTACACGATCTACATGGGGCGCGATAAGTTCGAGAACGAGCACCTCATCGCCTACGGATGGCCTGAGGACGTTTGGTAAGCAACGTCGCGGTCGGCGTCCAGCCCGTCCGGTATGGCCGCGCGATGCTGCTCACTCGCGCCGTCGTACCGTGCAGGTTCCACGTGCACAACCATTCGTCGGCCCACATCTACCTGCGGCTACCCAAAGGTGAGACCATCGACGATGTCGTCGAGGACATCGTGCACGAGTGTGCGCAGCTCACAAAGGCCAACTCGATCGAGGGTTGCAAGCTGAGCCACGTGCCGGTCGTGTACACACCTTGGGCCAACCTGCGCAAGACGGCCGACATGAAGGACGGTCAGGTGGGCTTCCACGACCGCCACGCCGTCAAGATGACCGTCGTCGAGCATCGCGTCAACGCGATCGTCAACCGACTCAACAAGACGAAGGTCGAGGTGGACAAGACGCCGTCCGAGTTCGACGCGGAGCGGCGCGAGCGTGACAAGGCGGAGGCGGCGCTCGACAAGGAGGCGCGCGTGGCGCTCTGGAAGCAGGCGGCGCTCGAGCGCCAGGCGGCCGCTGAGAAGAAGGCCGTCGACGAGGCCCTCGCCGAGCAGACGCTCTACGGCATGCAGGTGGTTGACCATGCGGCCGCAGAGGCACAAGCGGCGGAGACAGAGCGCAAGATCGCCGAATGGAAGAAGCAGGGCGCGTCGGAGCGGGGCAAGGGCGTGAGCAACGACGCGCTCGTGGAGGACCTCTTCAGTGGCGTCGTCGACAAGGGCGGCTTCAAGAGCAAGAAGAAGGGCAGCAAAGGAGGCAGCCTGGCAGACGCCGACGTGGCAGCAGCGACGGGGCTGCCGTTGGCGCCGCCCCGAGCGCCCAACTCGGCGCCCCCGCTGCCCAACTCGGCGCCCGCCGAGGACGATGACAACCTGTGGGGGGGCGGCGATGACGAGGACGAGGGCTTCTGGGGCGCGGCCGACGAGGCCGACGACTTTTATGGCGGCGGCGGCGCTGGCGGCGGCGGCGCCGAGTTGGGCAGGCTCTATGCGGAGGGTGCGGGCGGCGCTGGCTCGCAAAAGATGGATAAGTCGCTGGGCGCGCTTGGGCAGCAGGCGGTCGCTGTGATGCAGGCGGCCAAGTCGGCGGACGAGATGGCCCAGCTGACAGAGCTCGCCCATCGGCGCAAGGCCGAGGCGGCCAAGAAGGCGGCGGAGGCACAGAAAGCTAAGAGCGCCGCCGAGGCGCAGGCCGCTGCCGCCCTCGAGCAGCGTCGTGCCGAGCAGCACGGGCTCGCCGCTCAAGCCGCGGCGGAGGTCGCGGCCGGCGTGGAGGCGGCACGGGCGGCGCTCGAAGCGGCGGCGAGCTCGGCGGGGCTCGACGAGCTCCACAGCGCCAATCGCGTCGCGCAGGACGAAGAGTTGATGGTGATCGAGGCCATCTACGGGGATGGCCTGGTACGCGAGGACGGCGGCGGCAGCAGCGACGGCCACGCGAGCTTCTGCCTCTTGGTCGTGGGCGAGACCGCCAAAGGGGCCGAGGCCGCCATCAAGCTCGCCGTGACGTTCGTGCCCGAATACCCGTCCCACCTCCCCCCCCACGTGACGCCCACGTGCGATGCGTTCCCCCTCGACGCGCTCGAGACGGCGCGCGTACGCGACTCTCTGCATGCGCTCTTCTTCCGCAAGCGTGCCGAGGCAGCGGCGGGCGATCCGCCCGAGGGCGTTGTCTCGTGCCACTGGACCGAATGGCTCAAGGAGGAGTGGCTCGCTACCAAGGGGTGAGGAGGCATGCATGGAGGCAAAGTTCAAAGATTGTGAAACGGCGACATTGGCTCGGCACCACGGAGGAGACAGGAGATCAGGAGAGATCGAGTGGCTCGCGCTCCAGTTACCAAATGGGGGCCCAGTGAGGCGCCTCTCCAGCATGTTTTCACAGCCAATGGTTGTTTCGACACTTTTCACACCGTTGCTTTGGAGCGAAGACCGAAGTTCTTCTGCGATACGCAACGGAGTAATTGTCTCCCGCGCTCGTTATGCACGACTGCCTCGCAAGGTCCAGCTTCTGCGATCGCACGCGCGCGGACTTCATACCGGTGCCACCAGAGGATGCCACCACTCCTCAAAGTTATGGTTGGCTCAAGCTGTCTATCGTGATGCTCGCTGCGTTGGTCATCACCGTCAGGTGGTGGGCGGCCTCCCAGCGAGAGAAGGCGGGCCGCTCAGCGGCAGCAGTGCGCAAGGCTCGTGCGCCCACGCCGTCGACGACGGCATCCAAGCAAGCCTCGCCGGACAAGGACAAGCACGTCCATGCCAACGGCAGCAGGAGCACTCCGCTCACGCCGGCCAGCGGACCACCGTCGTCGTCGTCATCCGTCAGCAGCAGCCGCAGGCGCCGGAGCCGCAAGTCTGCAGCAGACGCACGCGCCGCCCTCGAAACGGATGGCGCCGATGCGCTCACGAGCCCGTCGGTGGATCCACCGCTGCTCGTGAGCGCCGCCTCGTCCGCATTCTCGAGTGCGTTGCCCAGCGCGACCACCTCCACTGGGGCGAGCCGGGTAGGGTCGGTACTGCCGAGCCCGCTCGTCGTGTCCGCACCGCCCAGCACGTGGCCACCGCCCAGCACGTGGCCAGTGGGCGACTCGTCCGCGCCGCCACAGCCAATGGCTCTGACAGCGGCCGACGTCGCTCAAGAGCCGACTTCAAGCCTTCCGACGTCAGGTCATCCGACGTCAAGCTATCCGGCGCGATCGTTGCTCGCGCCTGTGACCGATTTGGATGCGGCGCATGCGCCCCCGCCCCCGCCCATGCCGCCGGCGCCGCCGCCCATGCCGCCCCCGCCCCCGCCCATACCGCCACCGCCGGCGTCCCTCTTGATACCCGATGACATGCTTCCCCCCCCCGACGCGCCCCCCCCCGACGCGCCGACCCCTCCGCCCCTCTCGCCCCCGGCCTCGCCGCGCTTCGTCACTCACGGCGCTTCGACATTCACATTCACGGCAAGCCCGGCGGCGCATCCCTCGCCACTGACCGCGCGGCAGGGGGGCGAGGCCAGCGGGGACGGCGCACCACCACCCGCGAGCGACGGCTCCACACCAAGCGCCGTCGTGGGCTCCACACCAAGCGCCGTCGTGGGCTCCATACCACGCGCCGTCGTGGGCTCCCCACCGCGCGCCGTCGTGGGCTCCACACCACGCGCCAGCCTGCCCCCCGTGGACATGCGCGCCTCTGCATCGCTCACGACGGCGCCAATGGCATCCGTGATCACGCCCGACACGGCGGCGCCCAACACGGCGGCGCCCAACACGGCGGCGCCCGACACGGCGGCGCCCGACACGGCGGCGCTCGGCACGGCGGCGCCCAACACGGCGGCGCCCGCCACGGTCGTCGAGGTGAAGGATGCCATTTCTTCGGCCCATGCCATTTCCTCGACCCATGCCAGCCGCGCACCCGCGGCCGCCGCCGTTGGCGCGGCCGTCGGCCATCGACGGGGTGGCCGAGGTCAGGCCGGTCAGGCCGGCGGCAGCAGCGGCGGCGATCGCGGCAGCAGCGGCGGTGGCGCCAGCGACGGCGGCAGCAGTGGACGGAGCGCTCGTTCGCCCCCCAGCGCCGCGGTGAGCACTTGCATGCAGGACGACAGCAGTGGACGGAGCGCTCGTACTTCCCCCGGCGCCCAGGGCAGCGCCCAGGGCAGCGCCCAGGGCGGCGCCCAGGGCGGCGCCCATTCTCCGGTGGAAGCGAAGCCCAGGGCAAAGGCCGAGGCGAGGCCGGACGTGAGGGCAGAGGCGAAGGCGGGTGCGCCCACGCCGGCGCCGCCCGCGGAGGTGCCCACGACGGCGCCGCCAGCGGAGGTGCCCATGACGGCGCCACCAGCGGAGCCCACGACGGCGCCACATGCAGATGTGCCCACGACGGCGCCGCGAGCGGAGCCCGAGAGCCCGAGGGAGCAGGCGCCGTGTCAGGCGCAGGCGCCGTGTCAGGCGCGGGCGCCGTGTCAGGCGTCCTCCTCGGAGTCCGCCGGGAGATGTCCGGGAGATGGCATCCGTAACGGTCGGCGGGGCGGCGCACCGAGGCCATCGCCCTCGCCGTCGTCGACAGCGGCCTCGAAGGCGGCGTCGATGGCGGCGTCGATGGCGGCGTCGATGGCGGCAACGGCTCCGGCGCCATTGACGCTCGCGGGCGCACCCAGGGCTGCCGCCGCCCCTGCCGCCGCTGCCCCCACCGCTGCCGCTGCCGCCGCCCCTGCCGCCGCTGCCCCCACCGCTGCCGCTGCCGCCGCCCCTGCCGCCGCTGCCCCCGCCGCTGCCGCTGCCGCCGCCCCTGCCGCCGCTGCCCCCGCCGCTGCCGCCGCCGCTGCCGCCGCTGCTGAGGCTACCCCACCTGTAGCCGCTGCCGCACGGGACGTTGCGACCGAAGGTTGGGGCATGAGCAGTGGCAGTGGCAGTGGCAGTGGCACTCCGCGATCGCCGCCTCTGCCGTCGCTACCGTCCTTACACTCGGCCCGAGGCGCCGCATCGGGCGGCACCAGCGGCGGCAGCAGTGGCAGTGGCGGCGGCGGGGGGGGAGACGGCGCAGGCGTAGGCGCAGGGGGTGACGGTGACGATGACGGCGTAGGGGGTGACGACGACGGCGTAGGGGGTGACGATGACGGCGTAGGGGGTGACGATGACGGCGCAGGAGGTGACGATGACGGCGTAGGGGGTGACGGCCGCGCGGCTGCCGAGGGTGGCGGAGGCAGCAATAGCGGTGATGGTGGCGGCGAGGACGGCGACGATGACGCTCGCAACGGCGCGAGCGCAGCGGCCAGTTCAGACTGCGCCAGCGGAGAGGCGAGCGCCGTGATGAGCACTTGCATGCAGCCGGCCAGTGCCGACTGCGCCAGTGGAGAGGCGAGCGCCTCCACGTCAGCTGCGTCGGGCGCCGTGGTGAGCACTTGCATGCAGCCGGACGTGTGGGTGGACGCGCCGTCGCGGGCTCGAGCCGCGTATCACACGAACGCTGCAGGCAAGCAGGTACTCGCCGCGCTCCTGGGGGCTCATGACGCTCATGACGCTCATGACGACGCAGCTGGCAAGCAAGTACTCGCCACGCTACTGGGGGCTCATGACGGTCTGTATAGCGCGAGCGGCGCGGGCAGTGCCAGGGCGTGCGGCGGCGCGGGTGACGGCAGCAGCGGCGGAGGCGGCGGAGGCGGCGCATCGCCATCGTCTGTGGAGAGGACGAGCACATGCTCTTCACAGACGTGCTCTTCACAGATGATGGCGTGCTCATCACAGATGGTGGCGTGCTCTTCCACATGCTCTTCCACAGGCTCTTCCACAGGCTCTTCCTCTCGCCTCGCGGCACGCCGGCCCATGATGACCATCAACACTCAGATCGCCGCCTCGGCCGTTACAGCCTCGCCGATCATCCAGATCGCCGAGATCTCGGAGATCGCCGCCCGGTCGCCTCTCGGGCCGCTGCCCCTCGCTTCCGACGTGCAAGCCCACGGCGGCGCGTCCCCGACGGGTCACCAAGGGGCGCGCCGTCGCAGCGCTGGCGCCGAGTCGGGCGCGGGCATCCCCTCGCCCGGCACGGGCCCGCGCTCCATGTACGCGTCGCCGCCGCCGCCGTCGCCACCCACGGCCTTGTCGCTGCTCGCCTTCTCGTCGCCGCCGCGCACCGACATCGCGCCGTGGCGTCTGCCCGACGCGTACGAGTTCTTGCCCACGTCGATCAAGGCCTTCTCGGCCGACCCGCTGCCGCTCAAGAAGAAGAAGAAGAACCGCGCCGCGCAGGCGGAGCGAGTGCGCCGTGAGCTGCAGCTAGTCGAGGGCGGCGGCGTCGAGTCGGTTGCAGCTGGAGTTTGAAGCTCATGAGACCAAGAGGCTGACGAAGCTCATGAGACCGAGAGGCTGACGCTGAGAGCAGAGGCATGCCAGAGAGCACACGGGGGGTCGCGGCGTCGAGCTGGGCATCTTGAGTTACAATAGCGTCATCCGATCGCACTTTACAGCAGCGATCAGCGGATGGGTGTACGCACATATCACGCGGAACCGCGCGGCTTCAAATAAACGGTTCAATCTGTCGTATGTACGGTACACCAGTGAGGAGTTTGGCTGTGTCGGTTCGGTTTCGATTCGCGGGTCGCAGCGGCAGTCCGGGTATCGCACTCAGTTTGAAATCAGGGTATGATCAATGATGAGGATCGCGCGAAAATCCAACCCCCTTTTAGACGAAAGTCGAAACGTCGACGCACCCACGAACAACCGGACCCCCAAACAGCAAACTGCGGCGTGATCCGTGAACGCGGGCGAAACGCGGCCGAACCTCAGCGTACGTTTCCCGCGCACCGGACGAGTGTCAGTTACGTCGCTCAGTGTCAGACGCGTGCGCAGTGCGCGAAAGAGTGCGCGACGGGTTTCGTCAGTATCGTCATTACATAGGGAAGCCAGAGGGAAGCCATTCGAAAATTCCCGTCCCATATGGGAATCCCTCCCTATCCGACTGCCTCCCCTCGCGATTGTTGCGTCCTCAGTTAAAGAGCCGGGACTACAACAGTAACAGTCATGAACAGTTCCTCTCTGAGCTCTCCAAGGTCGACCCCCGTGGCGTCTAGCGTTGCTCGGATACATGCCACTTCAGGCCGTAGACCGAAGCGTATAGACTCGCGCGGCATGTTGGTGTAGCAAGATGTATACCCTTCTTCAACCTCCCAGCGGGGAAGCAGCGTACAACCTTCATCTGAGGGTCATGGAACCGGGCGAGGCCAGCGTGCATCAAAGCGGTGAGCATCGTCTCCGGATGGAAGACCACGCCCGATGCGTACAGCGACGGGATCTTCCACCACCAGCTGTCATACCGTGCTGCTGCGGGCTCAGAGAGGAAGGCTTCAACGTCCGTCATCTGGTGGAACCACTGCAGCCGTTCATCAATGGTGGGAGTGAGAAACCAAGGCAGGTACTTAGGGGCCGGTGTTTGTGAAGCAGATGGAGGCGGCAGCGTGGCAGCGCGGTGCCTGGCCATGAGCGTGCGCAGCAGCGGCCAGGACACGTTGACCACATAAAAGTCCGTGCGCGTC